>R19__coassemble_42_pt1 | contig 79171 bp, 47 predicted proteins | sample R19__metabat2_low_PE_004 | metagenome-assembled genome bin R19
GGGGGGGTGGTGGTGTCTCTTTTTTTGGCCGGGGGGGGGGGCCCCGCCTCAACTGGGGGCTTTTTTCTCCCGGCTACCCCGACCCCTGTTCCAAGATTCGCGCTTTACTTTGATGGAGCGGAAGACGAAAATGTCTTGGAGCATATTGGCATCTGACATTCATGTTCGGCCTGCATTGTCCCACGTGGGGCTCCGGACAGACGGGATTGATGGATTTTATGGAAGAGCAACAAGAAAATATGCCTGAGGGCACTTGCGACAGTGATTCTGCCGACAATCCCAGCGACGAGCCGGGTACCAATCCTGCCAGCAGTCCTGCCGGCGATTCCGGCAGCAAAGCGAAGGGTGAGGCGAAGGAGATCAAGCTTCCGTCGCTGCCGTTGGCGTTGCTTCCGATTCTGTTCATGGTCGGACTGATGATTTATGTCTTTGGCGTCACGCGCTCAGAGACATACGACGCGGCCCACTTGCCGCTTGCGTGCTCCATTGTCATTTGCTGCATCGTTGGCATGGTGTGCGGCCATTCGTTCAAAAGCATGCTGAAGGGCATGCTCGACCAGCTTATGATGTCGATGGAGGCGATCCTCATCCTTTGCATGGTGGGCTTCCTCATCAGCTCATTCATGATGAGCGGCACCATACCTGCGCTCATCTATTACGGGCTTGGCTTTCTTGCGCCGCAGACGTTTTTGCCGGTCGGCTGTATTCTGTGCGCGCTTGTGGGCATGGCGTGCGGGTCAAGCTGGACGGCAACGGCAACGATGGGCGTCGCGTTCATGACTATCGGCACCGGCCTTGGCATAAACCCGGCCCTGACCGCCGGTATGATCATTTCCGGCGCATACGTGGGCGATAAGCTTTCGCCGCTTTCCGACACGACCAACCTGGCGGCCGCCGTTTCAGGAACGGCGCTTTTCGACCACGTTCGTGCGATGACCTCGACCACTATTCCTGTCTTCGTTGTGGCGCTTATTGCGTATGCGGTCATCGGAGCCGGAATCGACCCAACTGCTTACGATGCAAGCGTCGCAAATGGCATTCGCGATGCGCTTGCTAGCAACTTCAACGTGAACCCTGTTGTGCTGCTGCCGATCGTGGTCATTCTCGCCGTCTGCATCATGCGCATTGACGGCTTGGTCGGCATTACGATCAGCGTTATTGTGGGTGTTACCTTTGGCCTCATCTTCCAACAACAGATGGACCTTGCCAGCATCTTCGAGATTCTCCATTACGGGCCGACCGTCGCAACCGGCAACGAATTTGTTGACGCCGCGCTTGCGAAGGGCGGCCTTGAGAACCAGATGTGGACAATCAGCCTCATCCTGCTTGCTGTTTGTTACGGCGGGGCGCTGACCCGCTGCGGCGCAGTAGCAACGCTGTTCAACGGCTTGAAGAAGCGCCTTATGAGCTCGAAGAGCGTCGTTTGGGCCACGCTTGGCACGGCGCTCTTTTGCGACGTGGTCATGTGCGACCAGTACCTGGGCATCGGCGTTCCGGCCCCGCTTTACGCTGAAAAGTACGACGAGCAGGGCCTTGCGCGCAACATGCTCTCGCGCAGCCTTGAGGACTCGGGCACCATGTGGGCGGCGCTTTTCCCTTGGACCGCATGTGGCGCCTATCAGATGGGCGTGCTGGGTTTGAGCCCCCTTGCATATTTCCCGTTTGCGTTCGTGAATTTGCTGAGCCCCATTTATGCTGCGGTCACGGTGGGACTTGGCCGGAACATCTTCTGGGCGGACGGCGCTTACACGAACATCCTTGGCAAGACCAAGCCCGGGAAGCCCGCAGCTGCGCCTGAAGAGGCCCACGAGATTGCCCTCGCCAACCTGGAACGCCTCCGCGCGGAAGGCAAGGCGCCGAAGCCCCAGGACTAGCATCTTCTGTTGGAACCGACCCCTGTTCCAGAAGCAAGCAATCCTTTCACCAAATGCTACTTGCAGCAGTCGTTTACCCAGGCTATAAAGTTTTCGGTGCTGGAGCCGGTTCGCTCGGCCATGGTGTGGCCCTGGCCCCATACGGTGGCGAAGTCAACGTCTTTTACTGAGTCCGTGGCGGCCAAAGCCAAAGCAAGGTTCATCTCGGTCGTGCAAGCCGTGTCGCCTTGAGTGATGCCGGTGCGGATGCGCCAATGCGCCGCCGGGGTCGATGATCCGGCGCTTGCGGCCTTGCCGAGGTAGTGCATCGGATCGTACATCTCTTGGCGTTGGTCGCTAGTCTTCCCGAGGTCGTCCTTGTATTCGCGGTCGGACTTGTAGGCATTGGGATAGCTTTCGTCCCAATCTGAAAGATTCGAGTAATTGCTCGCGTTGTTTGCGAGCAACTCCGCCATCATCGCGCTGAAGTGCATGCTCTCGTTGCTTTCGTTGCCGAAGACGCCATTTTCCGCCTGGCTTCGGCCGAGGTCGTCGAAGGCACCGACGCTCTTGCTCGGCGATTTGCATGCGTTTACGAAACCCGCAAGGCCGGTGATGGTCGCCCTGTTGGTGGTTTCGTCGTATTCGATCCACGCGTTGTCGCCGTTGAGATCGGCGATGTAGTCTGCGGCTGTGGCGTAAGAAGCGGACTCTGAATTGGCCGATTGGCTGTTGACAGAGCTTGCGCTGTCAGACGGGCCACCGTCGTTGGGCAAGTCGCCGCCCGGGGCATCGCTTGCGCCGGAAGGGCCGTTAGACGATGGCTTCTCGCCAGAAGGCAGATCGCTTGCGTTGACGGAGCTTGCGCTGTCAGACGGGCCGCCATCGCTGGGCAAGTCGCCGTTCGGCGTGTCTCCACCCGCGGCGCCCATGTCGGAGTTGAAAGTGCTCGACGGTGTGTACGGGAAGGTTGTGTCGGCCAAGAAGTTGTTGAGTGAGAGCTCGACTTGCGCCTTCACGTAATCGTAGTAGGTACCAGCACATGCGACCCCTTCGCCGCCGTCTTGGAGCGTGAGCGATGTGCCGTTTTCGTCAACCAGGCCAAGGTCGTTGATATAGTCGGCGTATTTCGCCGCAAGGTCGAGCGAAAGTTGCCGCGTGAAGGTGCCTTGGGCGCGCGTGCCGCTTGAGGCGAATTGCCCCATGTTCCATTCGTACGCCGCGTCGGCGCCGGTCAAGCTAGTGATCGGGCACCAGCACATCGCGCCATAGATAGCGTCCGAAATTTTGTTGCCCGATGCGTCGACCGTCGGGGCGCCGATCTTTGCCAAGTAGTCGGAATAGCTGTCGCAATCGCCGGTTGCGCCCAAGACGGCGCTTTGCGCGCCGCCGCCGGAGTGGCCGAAGCTGAAGATGCGGTCCTTGCTGCCGGGGAGGCTTTGGTCGTTATAGCGCAAGGTGCGTACAGCGGCTTTCAGGTCAGTTACCCCCCAAGGCGCCGCACCGCACGCGTCATCGGTAAGGTTGCGTCCACGGCATCCAGCGTATACATACATGAAGCCTTGCGCCAGGTAATCGGATATGCCGTTCGCGCTATAGGATGTCGGTGCCGCCTGGGCGGAATAGCCGGCCGTGTTGATAGGCATGACGATAGGCGCAGTGGCGGACGTGTAGGCGCCTACTTTGCCCGTCGCATTTGGCGTGCACGTGAAGGTGCCGTTGCCGTTGTCTTTGGCCGTAAAGTAGGCGCCTGGCACATAAATACCCATGCTCTCGTATGATTTGGCCTGGGGGTTTGTGCAATATTGGACGCCGATTTGGTAATAGACATCGTTGCTTGAGTCATATTGCCAAGCGGCTGCATCAATTTCGAACCCTTGCGTGCTTGAGGAGGCGTTTGAGGAGGCGGTCGATGTCGACGCCGTCGAGCATCCGAAGAGGCCCATCGCCCCCAAAACGCCCATCGCTCCGGCAACTTTCACGAAGCTCCTACGTGAGAGCATGATTTCCGATAACGAGTTTTCCACTATGACATCCTTTCGACCATTGAGTACCGGTCTCTTAAGGCTCCCTACTCTTTGTCGTGAAATTTTTGCGGATGAACCTTGAATCGCCCTGAAAACGGTTTGCGCTGGTTTCGGCCGGGATGAGCTCATGCCAGGGGGACTGTTCCTTTGGCGTAAAATAGAGCGAAGCAACTCTTTGCCGCTCTAAAGAAGGGGAGAGGCCATGGGCGTCAACAATATAGCCACTCGTACGGCGGACGGCCTGATTAGCGCATACACGCTTTATATCGGCACCAACAACAGGGATGGCAGCAGCCCCGCGAGTTATGAAGACACGAAACAACTGGCCATCGACTTGGCGCTCAAATATGTGGGAGGATACACCATTTACGATGCGCAGGGCGGTTGGACCAACAGCCAGGGCATTGCGGAATCTGAGGACACCATCGTGCTGGTGCTGGTGACAGACGACGAAGCAGCAGTCCGCGCAATTGCGGAAGAGATATCGAAGGAGCTCGACCAGGAAGCCATCCTCGTCCAAAGCGATCGCTTGGCGTTAGGGTATTACGAAGGCAAGTAGGATGTCGGCGTTGGAATGGGGGCATTGGAACGCGGAACCGACCCCTGTTCCACTACTGGCGAAAAGTGATGGCGCCCGTCTTGGGATCCAGCTTGTCCACAATGGCCAAGCTTTCAAGGTGATAGCCGCGCTCACGCAGGCTGTCGCCGCCGCGTTGGAAGCCCTTCTCAACGGCGATGCCGATGCCTTCCACGGTGCAGCCGGCCTCTTCGCAGATTTCCAGAAGGCCTTCTGTGGCAGCGCCTGTGGCCATGAAGTCGTCGATGATGAGAACGTGGTCTTCGGGGGAAAGAAGGCGCTTTTCGACGACGACGTCGAACATCTTGCCGCGGGTGAAGGACTGCACCTTAGTGACGTATTGATCGCCCGTCACGTTGGTGCTCTTGCCCTTCTTGGCGAAGACCACGGGGCAGTTGCCGAAGTGTCGGGCGGCAATGCAGGCGACGCCGATGCCCGATGCTTCGATGGTCAAAATTTTGTTGATGGGCTTTCTGCCAAACAGACGTGCCCACTCAGCACCCATGGCATCCAGCAGCTCGATGTCCATCTGATGGTTCAGAAACCGGCCGACCTTCAGTACGTCCTCAGACCTAACCTCTCCCTGTTCCGCAATGCGGCTCTCCAGCAATTTCATGAAAACATTTCCTTTGCTCGCGCAGTGATGGCAGCATTATAGGGCTTTCTGTTGGAACCGACCCCTGTTCCCCTGTTCCAGCCAGGGTACAATGGCATCCAGCGAAATTCCTGCTCGGAAGGGGCGCTATGCTCCCCGCGCGAAGAAGTAACGACCGCCAAGACGCCAGAACCTCGGAGTTTGCATGGGGCAATCGCTTGACATAGAGATAAAGCCGTCCAGCTTGGTGAAATTTGCCTTGCCCACCGTGATCGCCCAGGTCTTCATGGGGGTCTATTCCATGGTGGACGGCATTTTCGTCTCCAACATCATTGGTACCGATGCGCTGTCCGCGGTAAACATCGTGATGCCCTACGTGATGGTGGTGCTTGCCTTTGGCGTGATGATAGGAACTGGCGGCAATGCGATCGTGTCGGCTCAGCTTGGCGAAGGCAAAGATCGGGAGGCAAGGGAAAACTTCACGCTACTGTGCATCGTGTGCCTGGCGGGATGCGCCGCCGTCTCCGTGCTTTCCATCTTGTTGCACGAACCCCTCCTGAGGATTCTTGGAGCAAGCGACCTTCTGATGGGTTACTGCACGGACTATGCGCTGCCGCTTTTCTGCGTTGCTCCGTTGGCGCTTCTGGGCATGGCGCTGCAATCGTTTTTCATTGCCAACGCAACGCCGGGGCTTGGCATGGGGTTTTCCGTTGCGGGCGGCGTCGTGAACGTCTTTCTGGACTGGCTGCTGATTGCGGAGTTGGGCATGGGGACCACCGGCGCGGCGCTTGCCACCGGCATCGGCTATTCCGTCCCGGCAGTGCTGGGCATCGCGTACTTCTTCGCCAACAGGAAGGGCAACCTGTACTTCACCGCTCCCAAATGGAGGGGCTCGGTCGTGCTGAAGGCCGTGACCAACGGCTCTTCGGAAATGGTCGCCATGATGTCCTCTGGCATTACCACGGCGCTCATGAACAACGTGATGGTGCGGCTTGCGGGGGAGTCTGGCGTCGCGGCGATATCCATCCTGATCTACGCCATGTCGCTTTTGACATCGGGCTACATGGGCTACTCCATGGGCGTGGCGCCCGTCACAAGCTATAACTACGGCGCCGGCAACGCTGACAAGTTGAAGAGGGCCAACAGGTACAACTATGCCGTAATCGCCGTCGTGCAGGTGGCGATGTACCTGATAGGCCTTCTCCTGCACGGTCCGATCATCTCCATCTACGCCCACGCTGGGACGGATGTCTACGCCATGGCGGAAAGCGGCTACTACCTTTTCTCCGTCGCCTTTCTCCTGATGGGCTTCAACATGTACACGTCGTCTTTGTTCACTGCGCTCGGCGACGGGAAGACCTCGGCGCTGATTTCGTTTTTCAGGGGGCTTATCTTCTTGAGCATCTTCGTCTACACGCTGTCGTCCCTGTTCGGGCTCAGGGGCCTTTTCGCCGCCATGCCCGCTGCGGAGCTTGTAGGGGTTGGCTTAAGCCTGTGCTTCGTCCTGAAGAAGGGCAAGCGATACGGCCTTCGCTAATGTTGGAACGAAATTTGGAACAGGGGTCGGGCCTATCGGCAAAAGCGGCTTGAATGCTCCCATGCGCGATGAAAGCCCTGCTGCGGTTATGTTGGCGTCAACGGGGTAGCCGCGCTCTAGAAGCTCATAAAGGCGTAGTCGTAAGCAGATTTGGGCTCAAGGATGTCCTCAGGTTGGCACCAAAGGGCCCGGGCAAGCGCCAGCACGCTTTCCGCCTGGGCTTTGTTGATATCCTTGGCGCGTTGCTCGTATTGCTGGATGGCGCGGATGCCCACTCCCGACACGCGCGCAAGCTGTGACTGCGAAAAACCAGCCAACTTTCGTTGTCGTTGCAAGCACGTGGGGGCTTGGGCTTGCGCGCGGGCGGCAAGCTCTTCCATGGCCTCAGCGAAGCGCAGCTCCGATTCCTCATGGAAAGTGGGGTACATACGCGCCACCACATCCATGGGGGCAAATCCGTAGATTTGCGAAAACGTGCGCCCGCTTTCCCATTGGTAGTAGGCAAGCACCCAGCCGCACCAGTATTCCATAGACAGGGAGGGGGCCAAGACGGGGGCAGGCTCGTCAGGACGCTCGCGGCGTATAGCGCCTGTCGTCAAGGCCGGGTTGTCGCGGGTCTCAAGCATCCTGATGGCCAGTTCCGCGCCAGAAAGGCCAGCTATGACATCGGGTGATCCTTCGCCAAAACGTTGTGCGTATCCGCTGGCCAAAAAGCTTTGCCAGGCAGCTTCCAGCGTAAGGCCTAGCATGTGGGTAGCGAAGTGAGTCATTTCACCCAGGTTTTCCATGGCGTCGGCCAGGTAGGTCTCAGCGTAGGAGCGCATAAAGATCGCCTTCTTCCATGTCCATGAGGTTGGCAAGGTAGAGTGCTGGCTTGCGATTCGTGGAACCAGCGGTGATGCGCTGATATCTTGCGCGGGCTTCATGGTCGCGCCTGTTGCGAAGAGGCCAGTAAGTGGCGCTTTCCGCAAGGGTTGCGCCCTGATATCGCAGTGCGGCGAAGGCGGCGGGGCTTTTGATCATGAATTGCTCGCCCAGCGCACCCAGGTGCATGGCCTCGGAGAGTTGATCCAGCGTTATCTCGTTTCGCAGGAAGGCGCGGGTGAAAGCGAAGTAGGAGTCGTCTGCTCGGTACCCTTTTACAATGTCCGCGCAGGTCAAATCGACGGCGAACTGTTCGGCAAGCCATTTTTTCCCACGCTGCATGACAGGGGTGACGGCGTTGATGATGCGGTTTTCCGAGAGTACAGCAAGCCAGTTTAAGATGCTGTGATCAGGGTCGTTGAGGTCCACTACAACCAGGTTGGATTCGTCTAGCAGGTATTCGTTGCAGAAGCCGTCGATACCTTTTTGGCACGCCCATTCCTTGGCCAGGTCGGGGTGCTGGGTGCAATAGAAGCCGCGTCCATAGTCGTTGTTGGCGCGGCAGTTCTCTAGGCTGGGCGCGGGCACGCGCACGGGCGACCCGTGGAAAAGACGCAACATTGGACTTCTTTCTAATTGGCTATAACTCTGTGGAGTTATAGTGTATCAGAAGACGGAGGGCCGTAACGTTGGAACAGGGGTCGGTTCTGCGTTCCAATTAGAACGCGGAACCGACCCCCGTTCCATCAGATATGCTAATATTCCGAAAAACGTTAAAGGATTAGACCGAAAGGAATAATGCACATGCTCACTGTTGCGCAGGCTGCCAAGAAGTGGGGGCTTTCCGAGCGGAGGGTTCGCGTCTTGTGCTCGACGGGGCGTATCGGGGGAGCTTATCAACAGGGGCGAGGGTGGCTCATCCCCGACGAGGCGGTAAAGCCCGAGGACGCCCGCAGGAAATCCGCTGCCAGTTTGGCGGGCCTCGTGGAGGAAAAAAAGCGCCGCCTTGACGCTTGCCGGCCCCTGACGGCGGGCGAGGTCGAGCGCCTTCGCGAGCAATTCGCCGTGGAATACACCTACAACACCAATGCCATAGAGGGAAACACGCTCACGTTGCAAGAGACCGCCCTGGCCTTGCAGGGCATCACCGTGGGCAATCGTCCTCTGAAGGACCATCTTGAGGCGGTGGGACACAAGGAAGCTCTCGATTACGTCTATGAACTTGTGGGCGAGCGCGTTCCTCTGGACAAGCGCATCATTCGCGAGATTCACCAGCTGGTGCTGGCGGACAAGCCCCAGGACCGCGGCGTCTTCCGAAGCATCCCAGTGAAGATTATGGGGGCGCTGCATGAGCCTGTTGAGCCCGCCCTCATCGAGCCTGAGCTCGACCGGCTACTTGCCTGGTATGAGGCCGACGAGGGCCCGATGGTTGCGCGGATTGCGCGGTTCCATGTGGAGTTCGAGGCCATTCATCCGTTCATCGACGGCAACGGCAGGACGGGCAGGTTGCTGGCTAACCTGGAGCTCATGAAGGTGGGTTATCCGCCCATCGACGTCAAGTATGCCGATCGAAGGCAGTATTACGACGCTTTTGACGGATACCACTCGGGCAAGAAGCCCGACGCCATGGAGAAGCTGTTTCTACGTTACCTGAACGAGCGTTTAACGCACTATCTCGGGATTTTGGAAAGCGAGGACCAATCATGAAGAAGGAAGACATCCTGAAATGCGCTGCGACGCCTTTGACTGCGTCCCCGGTGCCGCTGATTCCGCACCGGTTTTACGGCCGCGAGTACCTGTACGTCTATTACGAGACTGACCCGCAGGCTTTGCGCGCGGCGCTTCCCGAGCCCCTGGAGCCTATTGAGGCGCCGCTGGTGCGCTTCGAACTCATGAAGATGCCTGATGCCACGGGTTTTGGGTCTTATTGCGAAAGCGGCCAGGCTATTCCTTGCCAGCTGGACGGCGTGCGGGGCGACTACCTGCACATGATGTATGTGGACAACTTTGAGGCCATCGCTGCCGGTCGCGAGATTCACGCATACCCCAAGAAGCTGGGGTGGCCCAAGCTCTTCGTGGACGACAACACGCTTGTCGGCACGCTGGACTATGGCAAAGACCACAAGTTTCGGGTGGCCAACGCCACCATGGACTACAAGTACCACCCCATGGCCTCCGAGGATGCGCTTCGCACGCTCACCGAGCCCACCTTCATGTTGAAGACGATGCGCGGCTATGACGGAAAGCCCATCAAGTGCGAGCTTGCGCGCGTGGACAACCCTGTGGAGAAGGTCAAGGTCCTGGAGGCGTGGACGGGCGACGCCCGCCTGCAGCTGTTTGACCACGTGAAGTGCCCTTTGGCTGACCTTCCCGTCAGGCGCATCGTGAAGGCGGAGTACATCATCGCCGACATCACTTTGGGGCGCCCCGCGCCGGTCTACGACTATTTGGCGTAGATTGGAACCGACCCTCGTTCCAAGACAAAGGGTCGCTCGTTGGAACCGAATCCCGTTCCAACGCACTTGCATGATATACTTCGATTGATAGTACCCCGCACGCCTCTCCTGCTTGCAGTGAAGCGGACCAGGCGGGGTCGTGTTTTTCTCAGATGAAAAATCCCCTCACCAACGAGCAGCTTGCGCAGCGCTTGGTCGACAAAGGCATTCTTGCTGCTAGCCCCAGCCGTTATGCACGGCGTACTGGATGGCTCGGGCGTCGCCGGCGTCCACTGAGCCGTCGGTGCCCGCTACGTCAGCCAGGCCGTGCATGGTAATGTAGTCAGTACGGTCCTTGTAGGCATCCGTGGTGGCCAGGTCGTAGGCTATTTGCGCGTCCACGATGTTGAGCGACCCGCTTTGGTTCACGTCGCCCTTCAAAGCCGCATCGGCGTATGCCTTTATATTCCAGTTGTCTAAGGCCAAGACGCTGCTTACTTCAAGGCCCAGCTGCTTATAGTGTTCAACGAGCCCTGCATCCACCAACTTCCGGGCTTCCGACCAGTCCGTCCATGCGCCGTTGCGGTACTCCAAGCTTTCGCCCTCGTTGACCACGGTTTTGGAATAGTGCTTCAAAGAGCCCAACCCGGAATTGTTGTACGCTTCCGTGAACTCTTGCGAATATCCATAGGTAAACGTTTGCTCGTATTCGCCGTTTGCACGCTTGGTGGTCTGGACCACGGCGATTTTCTGGCCGCTCTTCATAACGATGCCGTTATCCAGACGCAGGCGGTGGAACCCGGCATTGGTAAACGTTTCCGTCATGGTGGCCGTGGGATTGCCGGCATCTATGGTTTCGGTGACATCCGCGTCTTTGCTCATGACATACACCTCTAAGGTCACCGTGTCGTTCGGTGCGCCCGTCATGCACCCCAGGTCGCGCACGACATCCACGGTATCAACGTCTCCCGAAAGGCTCTCTTCGCCAAACACGTTTACCATCTTGTATTCGTTGGCCTGCGCTTCTGAGTTGATGTAGTTGCACTCGGCGCAATCGTGTTCGATCAGGGCATAGCCGCTGCGGACCTGGGCTTCCTCGGACAGGTCGAACTCGTAGCTTTCCATGCTGCAGATGGATTTGTCGTAGTACGACAGGTAGAAGTAGCCGCTGCCGTCGATACCCCAGTCAACTTGGTAGAGCGGGTTTTCGTTATCGATAGAGCCCCAGCTGTTCTTCACGATCCACGCGCCGTCACCCGCGGGGGTGGTGCCCTCGGTGGTCTGGTTCCCGTCGGCGTCCAGGATGGTGTGGGTGAAGTTGGAGGCGGCGTAGTTGTCATCGTAGCCCACGATGGTCACGCTGTGGTTCGGGGTGGCATCCTCGTCATAGGTGTATTGGCCCCACGTGTCCGTGTTAAGGTAACTGCCTTCGCTAATCGTGTCCCCCGGCATGGATTGGTCGGCGGCATAGGCGATGGAAAGCGCGTGGCCTGCCGTCAGCTCCTGCTTCATGAGGCTGATTTCCTCTGCGGTGAGCGCGCCGTAGGCGGGGTCTTCGGAGTCTTCCACTTTATCGCTGGCGATGACGTTGCTGTTGCACAGCAACGCCACCACGCCGTACATCAGGCTGTCGTCGATTCCCCAGGTTCCATACGAAGAGATTTTGGGCCTGATCAAGTCGTTCAGCTGCGTTTCGGTGTAGGTGTAGCCCATGTTCGCCAGGATTTCCAGGGCTTCGGCTTTTCGCTCGGCTGTCCAGTATTCGTTCACCCACTCGGCAGCTTTGGTATAGGATTCCAGCGAGGTGCTTCCCGTGTATATGCGAAGTCCGAGTGCCTTCGTGCCGTCTGTCCTCTCTTTCACCTGTATGGTCTCGACCGCGTTTTCGTCGCTTATGTAGGGGGCCAGGAACTCAGGCGCGGGCCCTATGCCGCTGGAGTAAATGGTCGCGCCCAAAAGAGGGGTGCCGCCGGTGTTCAGGTAGTCGGTTGCTTCGGTGCTTCCCGACGTCAGGTACTTTCCCTCTCCCGCCTGGGCGGAGCCTTCGGGCTGGCGGCCATAGGCAAAGTAGGCCAGGTGGCGCTCGGAAAGGTCGGAGACAATCTGCGCCAAAGCGCCTGAAGTGCCATTCGCCGCGGTTTCGTAACTGACGGATCCGTTCATTTGGCCGTCATCCGCCTTGTCCATGGCCGAAAGCATGGAGGTCTCCGACGCGGACGTAATGGCGAAAGCCCAGCAGGTGCCGAAGGGATCCTGCGCCTTTACCGGGGTCACATAGCTCCAGCCGCCGGAGAACACGTTTTTGCCCAGCGTGGAGTCGTAAGTATACGATCCGCCGTAATAGCGCAGGTCAAGGGCGGTGGGAATGGTGGCGTCTGTTGATAAGGCGCTTAGTGAAGAGCCGCTTTGATAGTCGGTGACAAGGCCGCTTTGGGGGATGCTCAAAGAGTCGGCGGTTGAAGCGCTTTCCTGGGCATAGGCGGGGCAGGCAATCATGCAACTGCTTAGGGCGGTTATTGCCGCCAGCAGGCTTATAAGTTTGGGCAGGCTCTTTTGTGCGAATAGGCATGTCTTCATGGAAGTAGCCCTTTCTTGTGCAATGGTCCTTTGCAAGCATAGCACCTTGCTGCAAAAGACAAAGGGACAGTCGTTTGCCTTCTCTTGGCTTGCTGCGGCCTGTTGTCTCGCTTTGCCCGACATTGTTCTCGTAGGGACGCCTTTTGGTGTCGTATCTGTATACCCCCAGGGGGTATACAGCGCTGCGAAACGGCCCGCTTTACGGCCAGAGGCTGCCAAAACAAGGCGTCTTTGTCGTAATGCGGTGGCGGCTTTTACGGGGATTACGGCCAGGGGCTGCCAAAACGGCGCGTCTTTGTCGTAATTCGTGGCCCTTCTGTGCACCTCCAGGGCCGACTCGTCGCGGGAAGCGGGTTGGGAGGCTTTCAGTCCGACCTCGTTTGAGGGTGGGGGTATGCCCGTTTTACGGCCAATTCGCTTGAAAATGCGGCAGCTGGTCGTAATCTTTCTATAGGCTAACTTTTCATTACGGCCAAAGGTCGGCCATTCGGGCGGTTTTGCCGTAAAGCGTGAAAACCCTTCCGTCTTATGCTGCGGCAATCCGGCAACCTCGCAGTCGACGGGGTTCTGAGTCGCGTGCAATGACCGCTTGGCACCGCCCAGGCCGTTTGTCTTCCCCAAGCGCAGCACGCAATGCCGCCCCGTGTTTGCTGAAGACGCCTTGCCCGCTTTGGTACAATCCCGGTCATGGGCACATTTGTCAAAGACTCGCAGTTTTACCGATCCTTCTTTTGGCTGACCGCCATGATGGCGGTCCAGAACTTGCTGACTTATTCGGTGAATCTTGCGGACAACATGATGCTAGGGCAGTACAGCGAGACATCGCTGGCTGCGTCGTCGATCGTGAACCAAATCCAGTACCTTTTGCAGATGACCAGCGTGAACGGGCTCGGGTCGGGCGGCCTTATCTTGGTGGCGCAATATTGGGGCCGCGCTGACGCGCACTCGGTGCGCCGCATCGTGTCGCTCACGATGAAGTTTGCCCTTGGGGCTGGCATTTTGTTCTGCGTGGTCTGCGCGGGCGCGCCGGACGCGGTGGTCGGCCTGCTTACGACGGATGCGGCCGTGGCGGCCGAAGCGGCGCGCTACCTGCGCATCATCGGCCTCACCTACCTCATCTTCCCGATGCAGGCATCGCTCATCCTGTGCTTGCGTGGCGTCGGCATCACACGGCTTGGCCCCGTGGTCTCAACCGTCAGCCTGGTCCTTAACGTGGTGCTTAACTACTTGCTCATCTTCGGCAACTGCGGGTGTCCGGAGCTCGGCATCGAAGGCGCCGCCTGGTCCAGTCTCATCGCGCGCGTCGTCGAGTTCTCTATCGTGATTGCGTTTGTGGCCACCAACAAGACGCTGCGTGTGAACCCGCTTGACTTCTTGCGCCCCGATGCGCGTTTCCTGCGCGACTTCGTTAAGGTGGCCATGCCGGTCGTGGGGGAGGGCGTCACCTTCGGCGTGGCGAACATCTTGGCCATCGCCATCCTGGGCCGTCTGACGCAGCCCGTCATTGCTGCGAACGCCATCGCCGTCACCGTGCACCAGATCGTCACGGTGTTCGCGTTCGGCGCCGCAAGCTCCAGTTCCATCCTGATCGGGCAAGCCATCGGCAAGGGCCGCATGGACTTGTTGCGTCCCTACACGCGCACGCTGCAGCTGCTTTACCTTGCGCTCGGAATTGCCACCAGTCTGGTGCTGCTTGCAAGCATTGATTTCGTGCTGGGCTTCTATCACATTTCGGAGGAAACGCACGGTCTGGCTACAAGCATGATGATGGTCATGTGCGTCACCGTCATCGGGTCCAGCTACGAATACCCCGTGATGTGCGGCATCATCGCCGGCGGCGGCAACACCGCTTTCGCGTTTGCCATGGACGTGGTCTTCACGCTGGGCATCGCCATAACCAGTGCCGCTCTGAGCGCCTTCGTTTTCAACTGGCCGCCGCTTGTGACGTTCTTCCTTATCCGTAGCGACCAGGTTCTGAAGTGCATCCCCAACGCCATCGTCGTGAACCGCTACCGTTGGGCGCGGTCCCTGGTGCGTGACGAAGAGTAGTAAGCGGGACGACAGAAGGCGGCCCCCTGTAGCCGCCGCTTGGGCAAGGGCCAACGTGCTTCGAGTGCCGGCGAAGGGTCGATAGGTGCGCGACTTTCGCGCACCTATGGGGTGTCTTCGCCGTCCCCATGGCTTGCGGCTGCGCAATCTGACCGGGTACAAAAAAAGTCTTCCGCACCCCGAGATTTGTTTCGCTTTCTGGAAAAACTTCACTGCGAAGGGCTAGTCTTGTAGTGTGCGCAGACAGAATGAGGTTCTCATGAAAAAAGATTCTCGTTTGGAACTTGGATCAGCGTCTATCGAGCCGCCTGAGAAATTTGCCGGCCTTATGGCCAATCCCACCATGAGCCGCCGCGGGTTTTTCTCTTTGGCAGCCGTAGTGGGGGCTTTGGCGTTTTTGGGTAGTGTGCGCATGCCTGGCGGCACGGTGGTTTCCGCCTGGGCCGACGAAGACGCCAAGATTCACTTCACCATTTACATCTTGGGGCGCGACGAGCTGCCCGTGCTGTGCTTCGACGTGTCCGACGACGACAACAAAAAGCCTCTGGCTGGCATGAGCGTCACCATCACCTCGCTTCTTGACGGCAACACCAACTCTGTAACCTCCGTCAGCAACGCGGACGGGTTTGCGCCCGTCCACATTAAGGCGCTGTCCCGGCAAGCCGACAGCGACATGGAGAGCAGCTACGACTTCTACGGCTCCGTGGTCGCCTCCCTGGACGGGTACCGGGCGTTTCACCACCCCAAGACGTTTTTGTCCACGGGCGCGTCCAGCTCCTCCGACGGCAGCCATTCCAACACGTTGGAGATCCCCACCCATCCCGTGACGGGCGACTCCATCTATCTGCGCACGGCCGCCCTGGACGGCGCCGACGTGCAATATTGCACGGAAGAATGCGGCGTGGGGCCGGAAAACACGATCCAGCACACGTTCGAGGTGGAAGTGATAGCGCCTGCCAGCAGCTCGATTGACGTGAAGGTGGTGCTGGTGGCGCCCAGCGATGCGGAAGACGTCTGGGGCGAAGGCACCCTGAGCGCCGAGAGCAGCGATCCCACGTCGTACTGCGCCGTGTTCACGGGGGCATGGCTCAAAAACGCAGTGGCGGGAAGCATGCTCAAGGTGAAGTTCGGCAAGCAGGGCGGGACCACCTACGTGATGACCTCCCAGGTCAATTTTGTGGACCAGGTGTCGGCGCTGTCCGACGCCATCGGGTCCGCCACGGTTCAGCCGGGCCAAAGCTCTAACGGTACCCCCGACATCTGTCCCATCCCCAAATGGATCATGCGCACGGGCGACACGTTTTCCTGCGCGTTTCCAGCGGTGCCCATCAAGCTGTTCAGCGACAACAAGGCGAATTTCGGCATTGCCGTGACGTTGGCGTCCGTTGCGTTCCTGAAAAGCGTAAACGGCGAAGACCAGCTGCAAGACGCCGACAGCATCAAGCATATCTTCGGCGGCCAGGGCGTGCAGAAGGCGTGGAACAGCTACAAAAACGACGTCTACTCAAGCCTGGACAACTATCAAAATTCCATGCAGAACGGCCGGCAGAACAAAGGTTTTGGCCGCACGCCGTTCACCAGCAAGCTAGACGCCAGCTTCCAGCTGCAGTTCATGGCCTACTTTGGATGGAAGGCCGACGAGGAGAACAACGGCCATTACTGGATAGGCGACGCCGCTATAGCCGTGGATTTGGGCATCGCGTGTTCCTGGACACAGCAGTTCACTTTCGGGGTTGTTCCCCTCTACGTCGTGTTCGACCTGGCCGCGGACGTGACCGCCAAGATGCTTTTGGGCATGAAGTTCAACGACGGCTTCAAGAACGTGGAATGGGGCCACTCGAACGGCAAGGTTCCCGTGGCCATTGTGGTGGTCGTCCACGTTGAGGCAGGATTTGCCGTGGCCATCGGCGTGGCGGGCATCGCGGGCGCGGGCGTGCGCGGCAGCGCCTACATGCACTTCGAGTTCACCTTCGACAAGGTGGAGGGGAAGAAATATCCCCACATCACGGCCACCTTAGCTGCCAAGCTGGAAGCATTCGTGCAGCTGTTCTTCCTGAAGAAGACCTGGACCTTGGTCCACACGCCTGAATACAACATCGCGGATAACTGGGGATCTAATGCGAACTCGCTGGAAAGCAGCATGTCCGCGGCAGCGCTGGCGTCCGCTTACCGTTCGGGCTCTATGGACGACGCCACGGTGGTCACCGCCGACGAGCTGGCCTTCGCCGCCGAATACCAGGCCGTCATGAAGCCTGTGGCCGCCGAAGGCGTTTCCCCTATGGGGCTTGAGGACGGCTCTTCCGGATCCGTCGACTATGTTATGGAGTATCACCGCATCGAGAAGGGCTCGAGCGCGTTGCGCCTGATGAGCGCGGACGAAACCCCCTCCTTCGAAGACCCCTACGACAGTTCTGGCGCCACCAGCTACAACCTGCTGCGCGGGTTGAAGCCCACCTATGTGAACAAGCTGTTTGAGGACGGCTATTCGAACTCACGCCTGAAAGTGACCCACGGCTACAGCGGCTACGTCAACAAGGAGGAGCGCAACGAGCCCATCGTGGCGGCCCGCCTGGTGACCGTGCTGGTCCCCGACAAGGAGGGGACCGTCCACAGCGTCACCCGCGTGGCGTTGGCTACCTGGGACTACAAATATCACGTTTTCGACGACGAGCAGGTGGTCGACTTCTCCATAACCGGCATAGAGGCGTGGGAGCGCAACGACGTTGACTTCGACTTCGACTCCGCCCCCAAGGAATATCGGTATTCTTACGAAGATTCGGATTACGCCTTCATCGGGATCACCAGCGTCGTTCGCCCCGACGAGGAAACCGTCGAGGCCTATGAGCAGCAGCAATTTGTCTCGATAGTCGAATGGAACGTGGACGCCGCCCACAGGGTCGCGATGAATACGCTTTGCGCTTCGAGCGGCTTCGAGCTCTCGAGCGAATTTGCCGGCTATGCCACGTCGTGCCCGCGTGTTCTGATGCAGTGCAGGCTGAGCGACTTCTTAAATACAGACAACACCCCGGCCGTGCCCTTCCTCTACTACTACAAGACCGATGTAAGCACGGGTGCCACTTCCTTGAACGTGAGCGCCTTCTACTTTGACGAGGTTTCCCGTTGGTTTATCTACGACTTGGTGCTGTTGGAGGAAAAGGATCTGCCCGATGGCTTGTCCAGCGCGGACCTGCGTCATGGGACCTTCGAGGTGTATACTCTGGACCGCGGGGGCACGGGAGAATGTGAGTCCGACTACTGGACCGAAATCGTAATAGGGTGGACCGGCCGGAACAGCTCGCTTCCCACGCCCGAGGGCATGAGCGATGACGGCGAAGGGGCGCCCTACAGCTTCCTGCGCAGTTTTGAAATCAACAATTATGGTTACACCCCCGGAGTGCAGCTCAAGGGTTCCCTGGATTTGCCCAACGTTTCCAGCTTGAAGAGGCGCACCGTGGAGGACAGGGTCAGCGCGCCCTTCGTGTACCACGATGACCTGTCGCAAGCCGAGAAGATGCCCTACAAGATGGTGAAGGTGGACGAGAGCTCCCTTGCGCTGAGCGTGAGCGATGCCGAAGGCTCCACCAGGATGAACCGCTACTTCACTTCTCACGACGGCAAGTGGCTCTACACCGTGCGCGCCGTGAAGCACGACGTTCCCGGCCTGAGCGACGCCTCCAAGGCGTCCGTGGCGGCGGGCGGCAAGGTGTACAGCAACGTCTACCGCGACGACGACAACTACGGCGACGTGGGGGACGTGTCCACCGACGGCGGCCAGGTGGAGTCCTACCAGTTGATGGAGGCTCGGTGGCACGACGGCCTGGACAGCTACTACCAGTTCTATCCCATCGCCCAGCTGGACTTTTGCCCCGACAACGCGCAGGTGGTCAACCACGCGGACGGCCGGCGCGACTTCATCTTCACGACTATCGCCGCCGTGGACAAAACCGACACGGCGACTCGTTATGAGCTGGACGAGGAATACGACATGGACAGCGTCTATCACGTGGCCGACGTCTACCATGTGGCCGTGCCCCACGCTTTGGGCCTGCACGTCAAGAACCTGAAGGTGACCTCGCCCTACGCCACCGTGGGCGAGGCGGCCTACCTCATGGTGGAGCTGGCCAACACTGGCAACTGGTACATCACGGGGTTCGACGTGGACTTCTTCGGCCCCGACGACGAGCTGATAGCCACCACCACCTTCAATGACCTGGAAAAACGCGTTCAGGACACCCACCAAAACTACGCGCAGGTGCTCGACAACGGCGTGCCCAGCTACGACGACGACGGCACGCCCCAAAGCGAGCAGCAGCAAAGCCGCTTCGACAAGCTGGGCATGTTGGCGCCCGGCTGCACCCGCACCTACCGCATCGAGTTCACCGTGCCCGAGGGTCTGGAGGGCAACACCGACTTCTCGCTGCAGATCAAGAACCCCCGCTGCGAACCCGGTGGCGCGCGATCGGAGTACATCGACAGGAGCGACCTGCAGGTGGTGGGGGAGCTGGCCTACGTGGACCCCAACGTGCATGGCGTGTCCGGGTCGGATGACGGCGATGTGGAGCATGTCTGGACCTTCAACAGCAAGGGCGCGCCCTACGCGGTGGAGGGCGAAGACCCCCAGCCTGAAAAGGAATACGACCGCGGCGACGTGAACGCCAACGGGCAGGTGAACATCGTGGATGCGCAGCTGGCCTACGATATAGCCTGTAACCAGGAAGGCATCACTGGCCTTCCGGGCTATGAGGCTATGAAAAAGCGTGCGGAAGTCAACGGCGACGGCGTGGTGGACGCAGCGGACGCGCTTGCGATACAAAACGCCATACACCACGGCTGGGAATAAGATGGCTGCCTCTGGAACAATGGGAATGGGGCAAACGCATGCCCCTTTGTCTGTTTGTCGTTTTTTATTCCCGTTTGGGAAATTTTTCGCATAAACAATGAAAATTATCCCAAATGGGAAAAATATGCACGAAATTGGCCTATAATCCCATTTGGGAAAATGCGTTAGGAGCATGATGGAAAAACTGTTGCCGCTAAAGCCGAAAAACTACGATGGAAAGCTTCGAGACTCAGAGGACCTTGGCGCAATCATTCGGAAGCGTAGGAAGGATCTCGGCCTGACGCAAAAGGAGCTTGCGGCGGCTTGCAGTTGCTCGGTAAGGTTTGTCAGCGAACTCGAGCGCGGCAAAGCGGGGGGTAACATAAAACAGGTGATTTCGGTGTGCCGCCGCTTGGGGATAGACCTGTATGCGCGGGTGAGGGGACAATAAAATGGGAATCTCTGTCTACCGAGATTGTGTGGGTGGCAGGGAACTCGTCGCCCGAATCGAGTTCTCCCGGGGGGAGTTCTCGCGGCTGCAATATGATGAAATTTACCTTGCGGGTGCCCTCAGGAACGGGGAACTGGGGATTTCGGAGCGCCTGCCGTTGAGCGATGCTCCTTACGATGACCAGGACATCGCACCTTTCTTCAAGGGGATTTTGCCCGAGGGGGAGGTCTTCGACAATCTGGTCCACCTTTATCAGGTTCCTCGGAATGACTACCTCGGGTTGATAAGCCGGCTTGGCTGCGAGAGCATCGGGGCGCTGACTTTCCTGGCAGACGGGGCATCGGCGGATGAGTTCGTGGCGAAGTACGAGCCTTTGTCGCCAGAGGCTGTTGAGCAAATGGCGAAGAACCCCGTTCGTGTGGCAACGCAGACTGCGAGCGCGACGAGGCTTTCGCTGTCGGGCGCCCAGTCGAAGGTTGCTTGGTTTCTTCCCGAGGGACTTTCTCCCCGAGAAGCGTCAATCGGGGATTGGCTTGTCCCGAGGGGCACTGCGCCGTCCACCCATATCATCAAAGTGTCGCGAAAGGGCGAAGAGGACCTTGCGGTCAACGAGTTGGCCTGCTCGTTCCTTTCTCGCTCTTGCGGAATTGAGACTGCAGAAGTGTTCCCGCTCCAAGACATTCCGGGCGCCCTTGCGATAAGGCGCTATGACCGGGTCTGGTTGCCGTCAGAGGGGTCTTCTGCTGATGAGCGCATGCCGTTACGGATTCACCAGGAGGACTTCTGCCAAGCGTTGGGGTTTTCGCCCTACTTGAAGTATCAACCCGAGGACATCGAAGCGGACTACATAGCCTATGCGGCTGACTTGATCGGGTCGACGGTGGCAAATCCGATTTCTGACCAGGCTGAGTTCGCTAAGAGGCTGGTGTTCAATTACGCTGTCGGCAATTCGGATGCGCACCTGAAGAATTACTCTCTGCTTTACGACGAGTCGTGGAAAAAGCGACGCCTGGCGCCTGCGTATGACGTCACCTGCATCCCCCTTAGTGGGTATTCGACCAAGATGTCCTTCATGATGGGTTCGCATCGGGAGATGGAGGCGATAGACGCCAAGGACATCATGTCCGTTGCGCTGGACGCAGATATTAACCCGGGCGCCTTCGACGTTGCGGTCCGGCAGGTTATCAAAGGCTTTGAGACGCCTCAGGTGGACGGTCTCGAGGAGGAGGGTCGCGCAATGGTTGAAAGGATTCTGGACAACGCAAAGCCCAGGCTCGCGGTCTTGAAAAACTATTTGGGGTGACAAAAGAACCAGGCGATGTCCGCGTTTGCTGCGTCGTCAGTCGTGAGCCAAATCCAGTATCTTTTGCAGATGACCAGCGTGGATGGACTTAGGCTTGGCGTTGTGATGGCTGCGGCTGTTAGCGGCGGTTCTTGCGTTTACGCATCCTAAGCGCGGCGAATGCGGCAAGCATTGACGCGCCTAGTGCCTCGAGAGTCAGCAGAAGCCAGGGCGTGTTTGCGTCGCCCGTAGCGGGAAGCGCGGCGGCCAAAGACTTCTTGAGCTGGCTATTGCTTTCCTTGCTTGAGCCGTCCTGGTCGTCCGAGTCGCCTGGGTCGGTCGAGTCGTCCGCGTCAGGAGTGGGGTCAGGACTTGGCGTAGGCTCGGGCGTGGGCTCGGGTTCCGGGTCGGGGACAGGGTCACGCTCTTCGACTATCTGGCCATAGTTGAACAGCTGGAACGTCGTTTCGCCGTCGCCCGGCACTTCAAGCTTGCCGAAGCCTGCGTTGTCCAGAAGCTCCACCGTCGCCGGCAAAAGGCCGCTGCCGTTGATGATTGTCCCGTAGTTCACTACGGTGCTGGTCACAGGCGGGTCAAGCGTGATGCGTTTGGTAACCACAGTGGGTGTGGCCGGGTCAGGCTCAATAGGGATGATGGCGTCGGGGGCCGCTGCCAGATAGATGTTGCCTTCACCCTTGGCGTTGTGGATGGTGGCGTAATTGGTCAGCTGACCAGGGCGAAGCACGATGTCGCCGTTGTTCTGCAGCAGAGCGTCGGCATACACGGCGCCCGTTGAGTCGGTGCCGTTGAACAGCTCGCCCTTCCGCACGTTTTCCTGCGTGACGTCGTCCTTCCAGGAAATCTGGATGCCGCAATGGTAGGAGAACGTTCCCTTGTCGGGGTCGTTTGAGGTGATCAGGTCGTCGTACTTGCCGTTGTTCACCAGCGTGCCCAGGTTGTACAGACGTCCGTACACCAGCACGGCGCCATTGTTGGTAAGCGTCGCGCCCTCTTCGACCGTCAGTTCGCCCCATCCCTTGTCCGCGGGGGGGTGGTTCCGGGCTGGATGGGCTTGCCCTCGGTGCCTTCGATGGTGATGATGCCGTTGTTGACCAGCTCGCCTCCGGCGTTCAGATCCAAGATGCCATTGTTGAGCGTGCTCGCTTCTTCGCCAGGCGTGGTGGTGGCGCCGTCCCATTCAATCTCCAGCTGGCAGGTCTTGTCGATGATGAGTTTGCCTCCTGCGTTGATGGTGAAACGCGCGTTGTTGCCGATGGCCATCTCGGCGCCTGTGGTGTTGCTCTTGTCCTCCAGGGTAAGCCACGCGTTCTCAAGCGTGATGCCAGTGGTGTCGGTTTGCGTGTTGTTGGCAATCTGGATGTCGAAGCTGTTGACGTCCAGCGTGCGCTTGCGCAGGTTGTTCGCGTCGGTGCCGCTGAGCAGCAGGTTTCCGGTGATGGGCACTTCGCTCATCAGCTTGACGGTGCGCCCGCAGCCGCTGTCGTCGGGAGACGCATCAATCGCCTGGTCGTAGTAGGTGTTTTGCAGCGCCTTGGTAAGCGACCAGTAGGTGGTGCCGGTGTCTTTGCCTTCGCCGCCGGAATTTTCGACCATGACCTCAAGTGCCAGGTCAGACCCCTTCACCACATACGTGGAAGTGCTTTCGGTGGTCTCCGTGTTGTAAAAGCGGTCGAGTCATTGCTGCACGTGCTTGGTGTCGGTAGACGTCGGGTCGAAGATCACGTTGTTGTAGGTTGCCGTGTGGTCAACGTAGAAGCTCAGCTTCACGTCGCCATTGAGTGCGCCCGTAGCGCCCGCGTCGGCACCCGACACGATGCTGGCCGTGGCAAACAGGATGATGTCGACGAACTTCTTGCCGCTGGCATCTGTTTTCAGGTTTTGATACCCATAGGTCGCGGTCATCTGTACGTTGCCCGCGGTGCCGTCGGCCAAGGTGGGCTGACCGATGAACTGGGTGTCTTCGGTCGTGCCTTGGGCGGTGACGGCCACCAGCAGCGCATTGTTGTCCTCCTGCTTCAGGTGCAGGTAGCTGGTGTTAACGTCGGTCACGCCTTCGAACAAATTCGTCACGTCCAGTCGCACGATGACATACGTGCCGTCAAAGCCCGTGAGCTTTTTGTGCACGGTGCCGTCCTGCGCGGTCTCCTCGACGATTTCCCACTTGAATTCGGCATAGGGGTCAAGGCGTTCCTTGATGGTTTCGTATTCCGTTGCACCCGTCTTGTTTTCGTACCCCACGGCTGCGCCCTGGATGATGGCGGGCGATTCGGTGGTGGGCGCGTCAGCCAGGTTGCTATCGGCGATGCTGGGCATGCCGATGGTTTCATCGGCCGCGTTGTTCTTGTTGAGCGTTGCTTCGTAGACGCCCGTGTAATTGCCTGACGCTGCATCGTAAAGTCCGGCGTTGTAGTCGTAAGTCGTGGTGTATCCGGGGTCGGTTGCGTTGCTGCTCGTTGCGAGCGCGGAGTCGCCTGCGTTTTCAGCCAAGGCGCCCGAGTCGTTTTGAGGCGCAATCGCGGCTTCCCCGTCTTGGTCAGGCGTTGCGAAAAGCGCTTGGTCGAAAGCGTCTTCGCCCGTCTGTTCGATGGTTGGCGTTTGCTCGGTCGAAGCCAGGGCGTTTATCTCTATGGCAGGTACCTGATCTGCCGCAGCGCCTTCTTCAGCGTAGGCTGCTGCCGGTGCCAGGGTTGCGGTGAGCGCGGTGGCTGCCGCCAAAACGACGATTTGTTTTTTTGCCATGATTTTATTCCTTACGGGGCTTTCGTTAGGGCGTTCTGATTTTACTTTAAATGGGGGGATGGTGTGGTTTGGTAACAAAGGTGTAAGACGCGGTCGGCCGCCGTTTTTCAGATGCGAAACATGATGCGGCGCGGCCGGCTTCAACAAAAGCAATACAAAGATGCAGGTAGGGCGTAAGTGCGATTTGAAACGGGGATCGCCGCCGGGCTTCGCCTGTCGTTATGACTGCTGGCACGCTTTCTGATGCCGTCCCGTCCCCTTATCTTATTACATACTAAATTTATCTATAAATTCAATACATAATTTTATATACTACGAATTACCAGCCTATCGAAGGAGACATCATGTCCGTTGCTTCCAATCCGCTTCCGGCCATTCGGCCGATCACCGACCTTCGCATCCACCTTAACGACGTCTGCGCGCAGGCAACCGAGACGCGCGAGCCGATCGTGCTGACGAAGAACGGCACTGCGTCTTATGTGCTGTTGGATAGCGATGCGTATGATGAGATGCAGTCGCGGGGCCGTTTTTACCTTGCCCTGCGCGAGGCGGAGATTGAGGAAAAGTATCGTCCCGAAACCGTGTCGGCGGAAGAATCCGATGCGAAGATGAGGGAAATCTTCGAGCTTTGGGGTCTTGAATATGCGTAAGGTTGTTTGGCGCCCGCGCGCTCACCTCGACCGGCAATCGATTGCCTTGTATCTGGGTCAGGAGTGCGGCAATCCCAAGGCGGCCCTATCTGCCATACGTGAAATCGATACTGCGATTGATCGTGTGCGCGAGTTCCCCGAGCTGGGCCGCAACTTCGATGCCGACATGCTTTCGCACCATGATTATCGATGCGTCTTGGCCGGCACCTATCGCGTCTTTTATCGCTTCGTGGACAACCAAATCATCATTTGCCGCGTTCTTCACCAGCGCCGCGATATTGACCCGCGCGCCCTTGTGGAATTCCCGGCGTAGCGCAAAACAAGGCAAGGGGACAGGCCGTTTGTCTTATTGTGTAGCTAAGGCAAATCGCCCGTCCCCTTGCCTTGTGCCCACCCCTCGGTTTCATGTGCTAAATTTACCCAAACTGAACGTTTACGCTATGCCGCAATTCTGGCAAGAGGAGCACCCATGGCCCAGGGAAATAAATCGAATGCTCGTTTCACTGCCCTGCAGAAGTTCGGCGTCTTGGCTCTGTCGCTTGTTTTGGCTGTTGGCCAGATTCCGTTTGCATGGGCGGCCGACACCGCCTTCACCGCGAATGACGCCGCTGTGACCAGCGACGATGACCACTCGCAGGACCTGACAGCCGAGGAATATGCGCAGCTTGGGCTTACCCTTGACGAAAGCGTTGCCAAGGAAGCCGTGGCGCCTTACTCGACCACCAACACCACGAACTTCCTGGTCAACAGTGAGGTTTACATGGCGGCCAACGGCGCCAAGGGCAACCAATATGTCATCCGCAACGGCCTTGACGAATTGCGCGGCAAGGGCGCCTTTTCCACCAAGCTCGAAAACGACACGGGCTGGATTTACGGCAGCGCGGGGCTTTGGTCGAGCCTCAACGACTTAGACAGCGACAACATCGAGGACAAAGGCGAATATGGCGGAGGAACAACATCATATTTGAGCACGAACAGCGTTGTCGTGTCGTCGGGCGATGAAGGATATTCAGGGATTTACGCGACGAGCGTCGAATTCCGCAAGGGCGTCCTCGCGGGCGAGGCGGACACAGGCACCGACACGAAGAAGAGCTGCATTGCCGAGCTGCGTGCCGCGGGTGACAAGAACACCACGACGCTTGCCGACGGCACGAAGTACACGGGCGGCATCTCAATCGAGCTGATGAAGGTGGACACAAACGGCAACCGCTCGCACATGGCCACGCTTTACCCGACGATCGTGGCGGCCCAGACCAACGGAAGCGCATTCCAATATCTTTACACCGGATATGTGCAGACGCTCGATTCGTATTTCGAGGTTGAATCCGGCGACATCGACGGCGACGGCGCTGACGAGATCTTCGCATACGCGGGCGCTTTCGAGGACGAGGGCGGCGATGATCCCACGCGTTATGCGATCGTGAACATGTTCAAGCGCACGCACAACGCGGACGATGGCACGGACACGTGGGCTTCCAGCGAGGTGAAGATTGCGGCCGGCAAGGCAAGCGAATATAGCACCGAGGAGCGCTGCAGCGGCGGGCATTCCGATTTCGCACTGCAGGCGTCGCCTGTTGTGACGTTGGCGACCGGAGACTTCGACCGCAACGGTGCAGATGAGCTGGCGATCACGGTGTCGGCGCCTTATGGCAAAACCAACGTGTCGTCGGCTCGTTGCGAACTTTTCGCCTGGAGCAGCGCTGATGGCGCGGGAACGCTGAAGCATGTTGACGGATTCCCCAGCGATGGCGACGGCAGCATAAGCCTTGCCAGCACCAACGGCGACGGTAAGGCCATGGTTGCGGCCAGCTGCACGTTTGGCTCGTTCACCTATTACAATGCGATGGGCCTTGCCACGTCGAAGACCGTCGAAGGCCTAATCATCGCGGGTTATGAGTCGCTGGACTCGAGATATTGGTATGACGAGGACAGTTACTTCACCAAGGCGGCCTTCCGCCTGGCGTATTACGACATCGATTCGGGCAAATATGTCGTTTCCGATTACGACACGTTCAACCTTTCGGACGACGGGCAGCTGATCGTTACGCGGTCCGCCGACCATTCCGAAGAGGGCGGCCGCTTTGCCTGCACGCTCGCGCCCATCGCTCTTTGCACCGCGAACCTGAACGGGATCAACGAAAATGGCGCCACGAACGACGCTGTGCTTTTGGCGGGCGACATATACAACAACTTCGTGTGCTTCACCGATGTTTTGGACGGCGGGGTTGGCGGTTTCAACATGGCCACCGGCCACATGAGCATTTATAGCGATGACCGTTATAACGCCAGCAACTCGCACGACAAGAAGAACACCGAGCAGATTTGGATCAGCAACGTGGTTTCGGGGACCGTTGACATCAGCAACGTGTGCACGGATCCCAATAATTACAACGGCAACTTCAACGAAACGTTCTTGGCCACAATTGGCACCCATCGCGATGAGGACCTGGGCAAGGACGACGACTATTATTGGATGGACGTTTCGCATTACACCCTTGCTTATAACAGCGCCGATGGAACGTTTTCGGAAAAGACCGGCCAGGAACAGGTCATCTGCGAAAGCAACCGCAAGAATTCCACTTACGGCACCTGGATCAGCATTTGCCTTCCCGACATCGATAATGACGGCATCGTGATGACGCCTCATAAGGTCGACGACGAAGGCAACACTTCCTATCTGACTTACACGAACCCGACGATTTTGGCAGTGCTGCAGGATTCGCCTTATTACCAGGACCTGGAAGACGTTTATGGGTATGTCACGTCTGCAGCTGGCACGTCGTTTGCTAAAAGCGCTTCGACCGGGTCCACCAGCGGAGGCCTGTCCCTTGAGGGCGAGTTCGGCGGCGCGGTTGACGTAGAAGGGGGCTTTTTAGCCGTCGGTGAAATCGAGGTCGAGCTTCTTGCCCAAGGCTCTTATGAATATGAAGAAGAGCGCATCGTGAAGTATTCTGCCGAATATGACGCGCACGCGGGCGAAGGCGACAAGGTTGTCGTTTACACGTTGCCCATGGTCTATTACGCATACGATTTGACGATGGAAAGCACGGGTCAGACCGCCTTCGTCACGTTGCCGGTTTCCCTGGGGATGGAGACGGCGGTGGTGTCGACCGAGGAGTACGACGAAATTGCGGAGGCGCACGGCTTGATCCAGGCGGGCGATTTCGTTTCCAGTTCGTCGGGCCATCCGATGAGTTACGAGAGCGAAACCGACCGATTCGGCCAAGATTCTGACGACGTCAATCGCGTGTATACCGCCACCGACTGGCAACAAACGACGTCGAGCACGGGGGCGACTGTGACGTCGGCCATCGAGGTTGAGGACACCGACAAGACGTCGTATGAGATCGGCGGCACGGTCAACGCCAAGGTCGTCGGCGGTGGGAAGTTCTTGGCCGAAAAGGCGATGTTCGGCGTGGCTGGCGGGTTTAGCGCGGGATATACCCACATGTCCCTCACGTCAACGGGTGCGGAATTCGCCGGCATGGTCGACAACCTGCCTGAGGCCGCGGGAAGCGATTATCTGTTCCAGTGGCGCGTCGGCGTGAATGCGTATAGTAAGGACGACACGAGCTTTTGGCTCATCGGATATGACGTGCAAAACACAAGGGCTCCGGCGTCCCCGGCCATCACGGGCTTTTCCGTGGAATCTGCCACAAGTGATTCCGTGACGCTTACGTGGGATGATTCCCTGAGCGGATATGAGGAAACGGGCTTGCGTTACGGCATCGGCATGTTGGGCATCAACACCGACGAGGTGACGGCGTGGAAGGTGGCCGACATCGGCACAACCTCGCTTGTGTGGGACGGGCTGGAGTCCAAGACCTCATATCGATTCGTGATTGCCGCCATCGATGAGTCCGGCCTTTATTCGGGCATTCCGTCGGCGGTGCTCGGCGCGGCGACGTTGCCCGAGGGAATGACGCTTGCCATTGAGGGCATCAGCGATTATCCGTCGACAAAATCTAGTTTGTATGCGCTTTACGAACCCGTCGGCTCGACCATTACGCTTTATGCGCGCGGAACAATCGGATCCAAAGACATCAGCGCCGACACCTTGAATTACACCTGGTTCAAGAAGGCGGCTGGCGAAAGCAAATGGACGACGGTAAAGCGCGGAACCGCCAAGAGCGGTGAAGCGGCGACATACGAGTTCGAGATGACGCCCGAGGACAACGGCGCGCAGTATTATTGCATGGCCAGCATGACGCAATATTCCATTAACACCGACGTCGTCCGCATATACGCCCAGAGCGAAACGGAAAGCGCATACGACAGTGGGCTGGCCCGCAAGCTTCACCAGGCGATGCGCAGGCTGTCGAGCACCCAGGCGAAGACCTTCGTCGAAAGCGATGCCGCTGAAGCAACCAATATGGTGTACATGCTTGCTGATGTGAACAACAGCGGCAGGATCAACATTGTGGACGCGCAGATTGTGTCCGACCTGGCAAATGCGGAATACGGCACAGACTATGCCTCTTACCCGTTGCCGGAAGAGTGGGACGTTGACCGGCTGAAGCTAGTTGCCGACGTCAACACCGATGCGGCTGTGGACGCTGTTGATGCGTTCGCCATTCAACGTTACGTGCATACCGGCGATTTCGCGGAATAAGGCAGGGGAACAAGACAAAGGGGCAGGCAAGACAAGCGGGCGGGAAAATCGTGCAACGAAAGGCCGTTTTCTCTTTCCGGGAAATCGCGACCTGGGGTTTTGCTGATAGAGTGCCCCTTCGTTGCACGATTTTTTTATTTGGAACGCGGAACCGACCCCTGTTCCAGCTTGAGCTCGGCCGCTTTCGCTTCGGCTGACTCGCGCGATTCGCGCAGCGTGTAGTCCGCGTCCTCGTCGATGATCTCTATCATGATGGCGGCAAGCTTCGGGTCGAACTGGCTGCCCGAACCCGTAAGCAGTTCCTGGCGCACGGCTGCTTGGGGCAGGCTGTCGCGGTAGCTGCGGTACGAGCTCATGGCGTCGTAGGCGTCGGCTACGGCAACGATGCGTGCCGGCAGCGGGATGTCTTCGCCAGCCAGGCCGTCCGGGTAGCCCGTGCCGTCGAAGCGCTCGTGGTGCCAACGCGCCCCAACGCGCAAACCAGGCATCTCCTGGAAGTTGGCAAGGATCTTGTCGCCGATAACTGGGTGCTCCTTGATGGCTTCGTACTCCTCAGGCAAAAGGCTTCCTGGCTTGTTGATGATGTCGTTCGAGATGCCGATCTTGCCCACGTCGTGGAGAAGGCCCATGTAGTAGAGGTCTGCAAGCTCGCCTTCGCTCATGCCTAAGCGTTCGCCGATCATGCGGCTATAGGTGGCCACGCGCTCGCAATGGCCCGAGGTGTAGTGGTCGTTGGCGTCTACCGTGTAGGCCAGCGCCTCAAGGGCCTGTATGCTGACGTTTTCCACGCGCTGAATGGCTTCCCTGCGCTCCGTCAGGCGATGAACCAGCGTCAGAATGGCGTCGTAGGTGCAGAACACCACCAGCACCAACATGCCCACCATGAAGATGATGGCGCCGCTGACGCTTGCAACCAACGCAATGTAGTTTGCCGCCTGAAGCAGCGCGCACAGGCTGAAAAGCACCATGCCTATGACAACGAACAGGTAGTCGCGCACGTAACCGCGCCTGCAATCAAGGATGATGCTTACCAGCAACGCGATGACCGCCAGTCCCACGATTGCCAAGTTGACGGTGAGCATCTGTGCTGTGGCGATGATGTGGGCGGCGTTGAGCACGAACTGCGTGGCGAAGTTGACGCCTGCCAGCACCGAAACGATGTTGAACGCAAGGTGGTACCGCCCCTGCTGCAATTGGTTGACATACATGCAAAACGCCATCGGCAGCAGCGCGACCGTCATAAACGCGACATCGCGGATAGAGCCTACGTCGGGGAAGAAGAATTGGCGCACGCTGCAGTTGGCAATAAGCCACAGCGCCGCCAAGCACACGCCTACGCCGAGCAGCCACAGCGGGTGGGGCCGACGCATGCGGATGGAGATGGCGATGCTGATGACGATGCAGAAAAGGCCCAATACCAACAGCATGACGCCTGCAATGATCTCAAGGCCGTAGGTGGACAGCAGCTTGGCCAGGACGGCCACCTCGTCGCCGATGAACACGTCGCCGAAACCGCTGGTGGTCTGCGTGGCGTTGCGGTTGCACACCACCGTTATGGTCTTGCCGGAATCGTCGGGGGTTAGCGGCACGACGACATGCATCCAGTTGACCTGGATGCTCAACGTTTCCTCGTCTTCGCTTACGTACGAGGTGCGCAATTCTCCATCCACGTAGACATACATGTCTTGGCCGCGGTTCCACATGGTGACGGTCCAGGTGCTCGACTCTATTTCGGGCAGGGTGTTGGTCAGCACGAAGCGCTGATCTATGGGGCTGCGGCTGTTAAGGTATGCGTTGGCCTCGGTTATGGCCAGGTTGTCTTCGACGACATTTCCTTCGTTGGGCAAGGCAGCTGTGGTTGCTAAAGCGTCGGCGCGTTCGGCGGTTAGCCGCTCGACAGCGGCGCCGTCGTCGTCGGTTGGTATGGTGAGCGTCCAGCCGTCGGTGAACGCTTCGCAGGTCTTATTGTTCAGGAAATAGGTGGAGGACACGTGCGTAAGCTGGCCGTATGCCAGGTACCCCACAAGCAGGCAGGCAAAGACGCCTAACGCTATGCCTAGCGCAACTGCAAGATGGGTGTTGATTTTGGAAGCTGCCGCCACGCAAAACCCTTCGTCCCTGTGCGAACAATCGGTTATGCCAAATGCTAGCACACCTAGGTCGTTTATCGCGGCCTAGAGCAGGGGGCGAAATGAGACGTCGGACACAAGACAAATGATTTGTCCCTTTGCCTTGCGCCCTGCCCCATACGGTACAATGGTTGCGTTTACTCGGGCAGAAGGCGGGGTGTAGGTGCTAGGCAAGTCGCGGAAAGCACAGCAAGCGCAGGCGCTGCAGAAATTCTGGCAAGCCTACGGGCAGGCCGGCGCCGACGTGCAATTTCTGCTGCAGGCATCCGATCTGCTGCCGGTGTACATCTCCAGCAGCTTCCAACAGGTGCTTGGCGTGGACCCGGTGCGCTTGGAAGACGACGTGTACACTTTGTATCGCTTCCTGCCTGACTCCGACCGGCATCAGCTGGAACAAGCGCTGGACGAATGGGACAAGCGCCAGCCGTTGCATGCCGAGGTGACGTACCTTCTTCCTGCAAGCGCCGCGGGTGGCGTTCGCAGCACCGCAGACGGCACGCCCGCCCAAAAGCGCCTGGCGCTAACCATAGCGCCCGTGCTCAACGGCGAGTGCTACCTGGTGACTCTGAATGACATAACGGCGTCTTACCGGCAAATCCAAGCCTTGCGCACCCAGTTGGCGGCCACGTCCGAGCAGGCCCAGGAGCGCACCGACTTCCTCAGCCAGATGAGCCACGAAATCCGCACGCCTCTGAACGGCATAAAGGGCATGATTTCCCTGGCCCGGGAACATCGCGAAGACCAGCTACGTCTTCTGGACGACCTGGAGCGTGCCGATGAGCTGTCCGCCTACCTGCTTTCCCTGGTCAACGACGTGCTGGACATGAGCCGCCTGGACTCTGGCCGCGTGGAGCTGGAGATGCTTCCCTTCGACATGCGCTTGGTGGCCTCCGAGCTGCGTTCCATGTTTGAAAAGCAGGCCGCGGACAAGGGGCTTACCTACACGGTGGAAATGGAAGGCTGCGACGACGTGTTCCTGGTGGGAGACGCCATGCGCCTGAACCAAATCATCGTGAACTTCATTTCCAACGCCCTGAAATTCACCGACAAGGGCGGGCAAGTGACCATCACCATGCACGAGATGCACCGCGATAACAACGTGGTTACCTACATGATCCGCACGCGCGACACCGGCAAAGGCATGGATCCGCGCTTCGTAAGCCGCATCTTCAAACCCTTCGAGCAGGAAGACGCCACCATTGCTCGTCGCTACGGCGGCACAGGCCTCGGCATGGCCATCACCAACAGCTTGGTTTCGCTTATGGAAGGCGAAATCGTGGTGAACACCGAAATCGGCCGCGGGTCGGACTTCGTGGTCTATCTTCCCTTCAAGCTGGCCACTGAAGAGCAGGTGCAAGCTCTTAAGGCCGAAGGGAAGACCCTGGAAAGCTCCTCGCAGGCAGCAGGCGAAAGCGTTGAGTACGACTTCAGCGGGAAGCACTTCCTGATGGCCGAGGACAACGAAATCAATGCCATGATCGCCATCGAGCTGCTCGGCGAGCTGGGCGCCACCGTCGATCATGCCGAAGACGGCCCGGTGGTGGTCCAGATGTTTGCCGAAAGCGAGATGGGAACCTACGACGCCATCCTCATGGACATCCAGATGCCCACGTTCAACGGCTGGGAGGCGGCTCGTCGTATTCGCGCGCTTGACCATGTGGACGCTCGCAGCGTTCCCATAATCGCGCTTTCCGCCAACAACTACGCGGAAGACGCCCGCAAGTCCCGCGAGGCAGGCATGAACGGGCACACCGGCAAACCCATCAACTTCGACGAGCTGCGTGCGCAGCTGGCGTCGGCCACGGCCGAGCAGGCCTTCAGGGGAGGTAAGCAATGATAGTAGAGCAATCGCAAGCCATCATCGACGAGGTAAGCAAGGCCCTTGTTGGCAAGCGCAGCGTTATCGAGAAAGCTCTTATGGCAATTTATGCCGGTGGCCACATCCTGCTGGAAGACGTGCCCGGCACTGGCAAGACCACGCTGGCGTTGGCGCTGTCCAGGGCACTTGACCTGGACTACAAACGTATCCAGTTCACCCCCGACACCATGCCTTCCGACATCGTGGGCTTCACCATGTTTGATCGCGACACCAATGAATTTCGCTTCAACTGGGGCGCCGTCAACTGCAATCTGCTGCTGGGGGATGAGATCAACCGAACCAGCGCCAAGACCCAGTCCGCCCTGCTGGAGGTAATGGAAGAGCTGAAGGTAACGGTCGACGGCGTGACCCACCCGGTACCGCAACCCTTCATCACTATCGCAACGGAAAACCCCGTTGGATCGGCGGGCACCCAGCCTTTGCCTGACAGTCAGCTTGACCGCTTCATGGTACGTATAGCCATTGGCTACCCCAGCTCAGAGGACCAAGTGAGCATCCTGAAGTCCAAGCGCTATAGCAATCCTTTGGACGACGTGCGCGCTTGTATCAGCAAGGACGACCTGACGGAGGTGCAGAACTACTTGGGCAGCGTGCAGGCTTCCGATGCGGTGCTGGCCTACATCACCAGCCTGTGCGAGCGTACCCGCCAGATGGAGCTGGTGGAGCTTGGCGTCAGCCCCCGCGGCGTCATTGCCCTTACCCGCATGTCCCGTGCCTGCGCTATCCTGCGCGAGCGCAACTATGTGGTTCCCGAAGACGTGCGAGAGGTCTTCACCGCTGTATGCGCCCACCGCTTGGTGTTAAAGCCCCAGGCTCGCATTGAGGGCGTGACCGCGGAGAACATCCTGGAACAGATTATGCAAAGCGTGCCAGCGCCCTCTATGGGACAAGTCCGCGGCATGGCCTAAAGCGCAGCTTGACCGACGCCCATGGTACGCACGTGGATTCTATATGCCATCTGCTTGGTGTTGGCGTGCTGCGCCCTGGTGGCCACCAACAGCGCGGCTGCTGTTGTGGTTCTTGCGGTGCTGGTGCTGGCCCCGGTCGTTAGCGTGTCCCTTGCCGTCTGGCAGCGTCGGCGGGTGAAGCTGAATTTCTCCCTTCCGTCCGCAACCACGGTCGACGGTCAGGTCAGCCTGAGCATTCGCGTCATGCGCCCGCGGCTTTTCCGCAGCACCCTAGCGCTGATGTTCGAAAGCCGCAACCTTATTATGGGCACCGTTGCAAACCTGCCGGTCGAGCTTGCAGCGGCAAGCGGTGCGGACGAAACCTACGAGATGCCTCTTTCCAGCGGCTGTTGCGGCCATGTGTGCCTGTCGCTTGCTTCTGCGCGCGTAAGCGATCCTTTGGGGTTTGTGCGTCTGAGTGTGCCAGGCGTGTGGTTTGAGGGCTCCTATACGGTGTATCCGCAGATAGTGGACCTGCAAGCAACCTCCAACCGCGCCAGCAGCGCCACCCTTTCGGGCGCAACCTACGACACGTCCCGCAGGGGGTCCGATCGCACGGAGGTCTTTGAGCTGCGCGAATTCAGGCAGGGCGACTCCATGAAGGACGTGCACTGGAAGCTTTCCGCCAAGTTGGGCGAGCTAACGGTGCGCGAGGCATCCCACCCCTCTGACTACGACGTGATGCTCCTGTGTGACGCCCATGCTTGCAGCTATGATGACGTCGCCCGCATAAGCGTGCTGAACGCCGTCATGACCATGATGTCTTCGATCAGCCTTTCCCTGTGCCGCCAGGGCATAAACCACAGCGTGGCTTATCGTCATGATGACTCCCTGGTTGCCAGTCCCGTTGACAGCCTGACCTCCTTCGAGGAGATGCTCGATGAGGTCATGAGCGCCCCTCTGCCCCTGGAAACCGTCACCGACACCACGCCCTTCGAGGTGTATCGGCGCATGCACAACGTGGCGAAGACAGCGTTTGTCACCGACGTGTTGCAGGAAGAAGTGCTTTACAAGCTGGGTGCTTGGACCAGCCTGACCGTGTTCCATGTGAACGCAGAGGGCTCGGCTGGCACCGCCGAAAGTGGCGACTACCTGCTGGTCCATGTGCCCGCTGATTGGGTGGGCACGCACGTGAAGAACGTGGAGTTTTAAATATGGCCGGCCAGATTGCAACATCCTGGACGGCCGAAGTGGCCAAGCTTGAGCCCCAGTTCGACGCAGGTGCCAAACGCCGTGCGCGCGTGGTGGCTGCTATGGGCAGCATTTTTGCGTCGGCGGCTCTGGCCGCCGGAGTGTTGCTGCTTCTTGGCGGCTGTATGACCACGCCGACCCTGATGGCGGCTGTGGCGGCTGCGGCTTTTGCGTGCATCGTGGCAAGCGCCTTCGACGCCGGGGAGAAAACGGGAAGGCTGTTGGGCCGCGTGGTGGCTGCTGTTGCCGTGGTGGCGCTGGTGGCCCTGCTTGCGGTTCCCGATTGCCGAGTTGGGTTGTTCTCGCTGGTAAATGGCGTGCTTTCCCGCATCGATGACGCCTTCGATGCCTACTTTGCGCTTATTGCGGCGGGCGGCACCGTGGCGTCATCAATGCTGTTCGGCGTTCTGCTGGGATTGCTGATGGGCCTGGGCTGCTGGGCGGTAGTGCGCCAAGACGCCGTGGCAGTGGGCCTACTGGTGTTGGTGATTTTTGTGGCAGGCTGTCTGCGTGTGGGCACGGGAGCCGGGCTTTTGGGCGCGGTGCTGTGCCTGTTTGGTTGGTGCCTGCATTGCCGTGGCGCGCAGCTGCGGCGGGCGGTCAACGGGCCGGTGCCTTTCTTGGTTGACCTTGTGGCGATTGCGGTGATGGTTGCCGTTGCTGCGGGCCTGTGCTTGTGGGCCTTTACCCCGCAAGCGGCTTTGAGCAGCTTGCACCAGTCGGTGTTGGACACCGTGGACTCTGCCCGTTACGGCACCGACACGCTGCCGGAAGGCGACCTGTCGCAGGCTTCTGCCATGAACCAAGACGATGGCATAACGCGCCTTACGCTTAGCCTGAGCGGCGCTCCCAACGACGATCTTCTGCTGCAGGGCTTCGTGGGCGCCACCTACGAAAACGGCGCTTGGAGCGCCCTTACGCACACGGCCTACGAAGGCTCATGGACCGGCATGCAGTCCTGGCTGCAGACGCAGGGCTTCCAAGCTGCCACCCAGCGCGCCGCCTACGACGACCAGGCGGCCCTCGCCGGCGGGGAAGGCACCACGCAATACTCGGCGGACGTAAGCGTGCAAAACGCCAACCGCAGGTACCTGTATGTGCCCTACAGCCTGCGTTCGGTAAGCGGCGCCTCCTTCAACCAAGACTTAGACGGCGCTGCTGTGTCGCAAGGCCTGTTCGGCGCGAGCAGCTATTCGTATACGGCTGACAGCATTGCCGCCACAGGCGTGATCACCGACACTTCCTGGCTTTCCTCCCATGACGGTTCGTTTGTGCAAGCCGAGGCTGTTTATGACGCCTTCGTGGAAGAAAACTACCTGGCCATCAGCGACGAAGACAAGGAAGTCCTTACCGCTGCCTTGTTTGACGAAGCCACCTGGAACAGCGCGATAGACGCCTCCGAGCAGACCATAATCAGCCGCGTTCGGACCATGCTTTCCACCCTTGCCAGCTACACCGATTCGCCCGACACGGCTCCTGCTGGCCGCAACTTCTGCGACTGGTTCTTGAACGTTGCCCGCAAGGGAAATTCATGCGCCTTCGCCACGGTGGCAACGCTTGCCTTCCGCAGCCAGGGAATACCTGCGCGCTACGTTGAGGGCTATCGTGCCGATGCACAGACGCTGGCAAGCGCCGCCCAGTCTGGCTCCGACGTAACCATTACCAGTGCCGACGCCCACGCCTGGACCGAGATATACCTGAAAGGCCAAGGCTGGACGCCGGTGGAGGTGACACCGGGCTTCTTTACCAACACCATCTACGCCGATCAGGTAATCGACGTGAACGAGGCGCAGAGCAGCGGTTCCGGCGAAGAGCAGCCGCAGGTGGGCTCCGTTGGCGGAGACGTGCCCGAAGCTGATCGCGGCGATCAGGCCCAAGAGGGGCTTTCCGTGCTTGCGATGATCGGTGTGGTTCTTGCTGCGTTGTTCATAGCGGTACTGGTGGCGGCCCTTGTTGGCATCCTTCAGCGCCAGCTGCGCATCCGTCGACGACAGCGTTACTACACCGACGTCAGCCAAAGCGTGGCGGTTCCGGCGCTTTATCGGTACCTGTCAAGGCTGATGACCACCAGCGGCATTGGGTTTGACGCCACCAAGCCGTTGGAGTGCTGCGATGAGCTTGCGAAGGCTTACCCCAGCATCGATGTCCGGGAATATCGGCGCGTTATAAGTCTTCACCAGCGCTTCGCCTTCGGCGGGTATGAGCTACGCCCCAACGAGATGCGCACCATCCGTCGTTTCAACAATCGCGTCCACGGGGTGCTTCCTGCTCCCACCACCTTGCGCGCTCGTTTCAGGCGCTACTTCGTGGAAGCCTTGTAAAGGACGTAGGGCAAAATAATGCAAATCACTTATGAGGGTTGCTAGGGTGCCTGCTTCGCCCTGTGGCACCTGTTCGAAATTTGCGGTTTCGGGGAGGTTTTGCCGTTTTAGGCGTTTGGCTGTTCGAGATTTGCGGTTTCGGGGAGGCGGAGCGGGCCGTTTGGGACCCGACGGGATGCCCGCTCCTGCAAAACCCCAGGTCGCAAGTCATCGTGCAGCCACGTAGGCCCAGCTCCGTGCGCCTTCAGGCCCCTTTGAGCCGCCTTATGCCGCATGCGACGCCCCGAAACCGAAAATATTGAACTTTCAAATCGTTAGATATCTAAAATCTCCAAGAAACCGCAAATTTGGAACAGGCCGCTTGCGTGCCCATCCCTTCGTCATATTGCAGTAACCGCTAGAACCCGCCCGGGCGATTTATCTTATTCTGCCTACGTGGCGTCACGTCCGCTACAGCCACGGCATACGGTAAAATAATTCCGTATGGATAAGCGCAGGAACATACGGTCTAACAAGGTTGCCGTGGGCATTGTTGCGGCGGTGCTTCTTTGTGCTTTTGGTGCTGGTGCGTTCGCCCTGGCGCAGGGTGGTGTCACCTTCGATCCCAGCAGATACCTGGATTCCGCCTTCGATACCGCAGCCGACGGGCAGTCTGGCAATAGCGGTTACCAGGCCAATCCCACCGATACCGACGCCGAAGCTAACCGCCAGGATGACAACTCCGACGAGAAGAACGACAAAGGCGTTGATGAGGACCAGCTTGTCATCGACGAAAACAGCGGCACCACGGCGCTGAATGTGAACAACGACACGTCTTCTTCCGCAAATGTGGCCGCCGCGTCTGGCCAAAACGATGGTGAATCGGCCTCGAATAGCCAAGGCGACGCGTCTTCTGTGGTGGTTGGCCCCGTCGTTGACGGCGACAAGGGAAGCGACGGAAGCGATACCGGCAACAGCGGCGGCAGCGGCGGCTCCGATGACTCGGGCGGTTCCGGCGGTTCCGGCGGTTCCGACGATCCCGAAGATGAGATTCCCCATAGCGACCCTTACGCCAGCTCGGACACGGGCGATCGCAAGACGCCGGTGGACAGCTTCGATGAGCCCGATGACCAGGGCGAAGACGACGGCTACACGCCTCCTGCGGGCACCTACCTTACCGATCTTAGCGTTGCTGGCTCCTTCGGGTGGGCCTTGCCTCAGGGCGCCCAGCTGACCGAAGCCATGTTCTCGGGCGTGCTGGTGAAAGCCACGTTCTCCGACGGCACAACCGAAACCGTGCCCTATAGCGCCTACAAAAACTTGGTGAGCGCGCCAACTTCGGAAGTTGGTGTGCATGATGCGTCCGTCTCGTACAGCTGGGGCGGCGTCACGCTGACCGCCGAGACGAAGATTCCCTACTATGTGGCTTCCTACCAGGTGGTTTTGGAGACCGACGGTATTGTTGTCAACGGCGAAGAGGCCACCATCGACGATGGCCCTTGGTGCCTAGAGGCAACGGGGGCAAACCTTACCGTTAACCTGACCAACTCCATAGATCGCATGCACACAGCCTTGCGTGACCAGGGCCTTTACGTGGTTGACCCCGACGATCACACCCTTTCGGGCACCATCTTTGGAGGGTGGGCGGAAGCCGACAGCACTACCGCCGCCAGCACGCTGTACCAAATAAACCCGGTGGCCTTCGACGCCGCGCAGGCGGACGACCCCGACTACCTGCAAAGCATCCAGGACGCCTGCATCATTACCCTGCACCCCCTGACGCAGGACTTAAGCCCCGACTTCAAGGTAAGGCTTCAGGACTATAACCTGACGCTGGTTGACTACCTGGGCACCGATGAGGTGATGGACGTCCCCAGTGGCGTGACTATGATCTCCTTCACCAACTTCGGCTCTGACGAAGCCGCTCTCACCACCAAGATAAAGGTGGTGAAGCTTCCGGCAACCGTGACGACCATCTTCGAGACCAACCTTAACGATGCCACCAAGGAGCGCCTGAGCAACCTGCAGGCCTACGTGGTGGATGACGGCAATCAGGTCTTCTTCAGCATGGACAACTACGACGAGTCAAAGCATGACGCCGAAGCCGGCACCTACGACGGTGACGTCTATGGCTTCCTCTATCGGGAAAACGGCTCCGTCACCGAGCTTTATCGCGCGCCCTATGGCGCCACGGACATGAGCCAGCTGGAATACTGGCCGGCCGGTTGCTCCTCCATTTTCACCCAGACGGGCGCCGGCAATGCCTTCACCAACACAGCGGTGACGGTGGTTGACCTGCCCTACACCATCACGAACTTCGGCGAGGACTTCCTGGCTGAGTCCAACGTGGAAACCATCGTGGTGGAGTCCAGCCATCCCACCTTTGCAAGCTATGCGCTTACCGCAGGCAGAACGTGGATCTTCAAGAGCAAGACGCCGTTTAGCATTGGGTCTTTGGCGGCGGCGGACGACATGACGCTGGTGGTGCCCGACTCCGACAATGACGAAGTGTTCAAGGACTACCTTATTCTGTGGGGCGCCACCGTGTATGCAAAAAACACGTCGGCCGAAGTCACGTTCTACACGGCGGACATGACGGGCAGCACCCAGGACATCCTTGATTCCTACGCTCAAAGCCAGACGGCCAGCAAGTACTATTACGACAAAGAAAATGACATGGTGCTGTCCGCGGATGCCACCACGGTCGAGCGCGTTTCCATGGCGGCCGAGGCCAGGTATGAGCTGCCTTCCACCATAACCTTGGGCGCAGAAGAGGTGGCTGTTACCGGCATAGACGCCAATGCGCTGTCTTGCAGTTCCGGCGTGAGCATCCTTGCTATCCCTGAAAGCGTGACCGACATAGCCACGAACGCTTTTGCAGGCGCTGACAACTTGTTAGGCCTGGTCATGGAAAGCGAAACCCCGCCGACCATTGGCAGCAAGATATTTGGCGACACATTGCCGGAACGTATGAGCATCCAGGTGTCTGAAGGCAGCTTGGACGCCTATCTGGAGGCTTGGACCAGGCAACTAGATGCCGACTACGGCGCAGGGGCTGCGGCAAAGCTGCTGGGAACCACCATGAACTACCTGATAGAAGACGGCGTTACCTACCAGGTTTCCTATGACAGCGAAGGCGCCATTGCAAACAGGGTTGCCATTCGTGTTGACGCCGACGTTGTAAGCGCCAACCTGGCGGAAGGCACCACGGCCATAGCCGCTGGCTGCTTCGCCAACGCGTCCAGCCTTGAGATGCTGGTCCTGCCTTCCACGTTGCAGACGGTGGAATCTGGCGCCTTTGACGGCTGCACGGCGTTGAAGGTGTTGGCCTGCAACGCTCTGGCGGCGCCTGCTTGCGCTGAAGGCGCCTTCGACGGCATAACCGACCAATCGTTGCGGCTGCTGACGCCAGCCGGCAGCGATTATTCCGCGTGGGAAGACGCGCTTCTTGTGGCGGAAGGCCGCAGTGCCAGCCAGCCGGGCGAAAGCTACACCGTCATTACCACGGGCAGCAATCCTGCGCTGTATGCCGACACGCCTACCGAGGATGATTCTGTCTGGCGCGTGGCCGTGTACGTGTCCAATGCTGCCAGTGGTACGTTGTCCTTTGCTAGCGGCAATCCCAACCAGCTTGCCTCGGGGCTGCTGGCCGGCAAGGGCGTGACAGGCGTGACTGTTGGCACCACGGTGACCAAGGTGGACGATGGCGCCTTTGCGGGTTGCACCACGTTGGCCACTGTCAACATCTCCGGTGCGGTCACCGATTGGGGCACGGGCCTGTTCGAAGGCTGCACATCGCTGAACGCCATCAACATCTACGCGGGCATTTCCATCCCCGACAACTTCGCCGCGGGCAATACCAGCCTTACCACGGTGAAGATCGCCAACAGCAACGGCCACATCTACAGCATTGGTGCCCATGCCTTTGAAGGTTGCACCAGCCTTGCTGCCTTCACGTTCTACAGCAAGGCCCGCACGAACGACCTTGTTTCCATCGGCGACTACGCCTTTGCTGGATGCTCCAGCCTGAAGCCGGGCAATACCACCACTACCTTCGGCGGTAACAGCTCAAGCAGCTTCACAAGCCTCGAAAGCATTGGCGCCCACGCCTTTGAAGGCTGCACCAACATAACCATCTTCCGCCTGAACGTGTGCACCAGCTTGGGTGAGGCGGCGTTTAAGGATTGCACCAGCCTGACCGGGTTCTATACGGCTGGACAGCTTGAGGCCGTTCCCGCCTATTGCTTCCAGGGTTGCAGCGCTCTTGTTACCTGCCGCTGGCTGCAAAATGCCGATGGTAATTACTACTACGGCATGCTGAAGTCCATTGGCGACTACGCCTTTGCTGGATGTGTCAGCCTGGCTCCGGGCAATTATTCCAATGATCTGGGCGGCTCGGGCTTCACCGGCCTGGAGTCCATCGGCGAAGGCGCCTTTGAGGGGTGCTCGGCATTCTATGCGGGCGCCACTTACGGCTTCCGCGTGTTCCCGGCGCTGACCAGCGTAGGCGCAAACGCCTTTGCCGGCACGGGCCTTACGTACGTGAACGTGCGCCCCGACGCCACATTGTCGCGTGACATGGTGGACGGTATCTTTGGCGGCTCGGCTGTAAGCACCGTGTGGTGGTACTCGGTGGTGGCGCCGGAGCAAGGCCTGTTCAAAGATGTTGCCGGCTTGAGCGCTTTCTACCTGTATGAGAACGTCGGCCAGATTCCCGACCAATGCTTCAGCGGTTCGGGCCTGACTACGTTTGTTGCCGGGTCCCAGCTGGATGGCATCGGCAACGAAGCGTTCGCTGGCTGCGCCTTGGCAGAGATGTCCTTTGCGGGCCAGACGGCGCCTGCCTTGGGCGAAAAGATCTTCGGCGACGCGGTGCCCACCACCTTGGAAGGCGTTACCACGCCTTCGGCCGCTGACTACCTGGAGGCTTGGCAAGCCCAACTTGATGCCGACTACGGCGAAGGCACTGCTGCCTTGCTTTTGGGCGTGGGGGAATAAGGCAAGGGGGGGGAGGTCGTGCCCCCTTTGTCTTGTGCTACCAGTCGAATTGGGCGACACAATTTACGCCTGAGTTAAGGCAAAGTTCCTGAAGTTTCTTGTCGCAGGTCATCAGAGTGGCGTCGTTTCTGCGGGTTAAGACCAGATAGGTCATGTCGTATACGCTGTGATCCTGCCGCGTGGCTTCCGCAAAGGCTTCGATGACTAGGTCTTCTAGGGGAACAAACCTGTCTACCAACGCCAGGGAGTCTTGCATGAGCTGCTTGGCGCGTGCGGCTTGCACCAAGCCTGCATGGACGTACTTCCATGAGGCATTGGCGGCTTCTACGCAAAAGAGGGAAGGGGAGATAATCTCTTCATCGGGAAGGATGTGGGCGCGTAAAGCTTGGCCCAGGGGCGTATTCTGGGCGATTTCCAAAGCTGCGCTGCAGTCAAGTATGATCATCGCTCGTCCCTCATCTGCCTAATAACGGTTGCTGCGTTGATCTCGTCCGGAAGGCTTATCGGCGTGGCGGCATCGATGCGGGAGAAAAGCGCACGGCGGCGGGCCGACCTCAAGGCGACCTCATCTGCGGTTGACGCACAAAATGTTGACGCAGTGTTGTTTCGGGGAGACGGTGAGGTGGTTTTCGCCGTTTGCTCAGAGTGGGTTTCGGCCACGCCGCGGTTGGCGAAGAAGTCAACAAGAATAGCCTCAGTTTGCTTGTTGATGGAGCGGCGGTTTGCATGGGCCTCGGCCTTGAGCAGGTCGTATGTTTCCTGGGGCAGATCCCTGACTTGTACTGCGGGCATAGGCGCTCCTTCCTTGTTTGCATCTATTTTAGATGCATTTTGCATTATATCGCAAGGCGGAAGAAACCTCCGTCCCCAATGTCACGCCCCTTGTAAAAATAAGTTAAATCACCTATTGCAAGGTGCTATCCCGTGGGAAAATAAGCGCCAACGGCTCATCTTCAAGTCGGAGGCGAAACATGGAAGAGCAACAGCGTGACATCCTCATCAGTCGCAGGAGCCTTTTCAAGAGCGCTGGCGCAGGCGTGCTGACCATTTTGGGGCTCACGCATCTGCCCGATGGCAGCCTGCAAGTGGCCTACGCCGATGAAGCAGGAAGCACGCACTTCAAGGTGTACGCGCTTTCCGACGAAGAAGTGCCCGTTTTGGCCATCGACCTGACCAACGGCACCAACCAGCCCGTTGCGGACATGGCCGTGCAGGCCACGTCGCTTCTCAACGGCGCCGTTGCCACCGCAACCACCGATGACCTTGGCTGCGCGGCCCTTAACATCCGTGCGCTTTCCGAGGACGCCGAAGACGCCGACGCTCCCGACTACGCGGCTTGCGTCACCCTGCGCGCCAGCAAGGCCGGCTACCGCACATTTGTGGAAACCCAGCGCTTTGTCCAGTCGGGCGTTCACGCCAACGACCAAGGCGTGATGCCCAACACGGTGCAGATTCCCACGCAGCAGGACGCGGGCATGCCGTATCTGTCATGTGCAAGCCTTGACGGCATCGACATCCAGTACTTTGCGCAAACCATACCGCTGAACAGCCAAAACGATGCGCAACACACCTTGGAGGCGCGCATCGAAAACGCCGGCACGTCATCCTGGGCGGCGGAACTGGTCAACGCCACCACCGGGGCCACCGTCGCTTCCGGCAGCGCCAACGCGCAAAGCGGCACCGCCACCATTACCTTGACGGGCACCTGGCTGGACGGCGCCCACGGCATCTCCGGCGGGGACGCCCTGTCGCTGGTCTTCTACACCGCCGCTACTAGCTACACGCTGCCCCTGGGCGTGACTCTGACCGAGGTCCAGCTGCCCTTTAGCCCGGCTGCCAGCTCCATAGAGCTGAGCGTAGGCACGGACCAAACCGACAAAGAGAAGGCCACCAACGCCTTGCCCAACTTCTTCTTCCACGCGCTGGGCGACACCTTCAATCTGGGCTTGCCGTTTTTGCCTATGGAGCTCTTCGTTGACAGCTACGGCAACTTCGGCATTTCGGCCACGCTGCTTTCCTGCCCGTTGGCAAAGTGGAAGATCGGCCAAGGCCGCGGCCTTTATGACCCCGGCAAAGACTGGAAGACGTTCTTCGACAAGAGCGGCGGCGGATGGGTGGACACCTTTTTGGAGCAGATGAGCACCAGCATTGACCGTTGGCACCAAGCCGGCGGCGGCAGCGCCGCGGAAACCGGCAAGGCCACCCGTTTTGGCGCGTCGAAGGTCACGGGTGGCGCCGACGTTACCTATGACCTGACGCTCCAGGCGCTGGGGCTGGTCCAGGACACGTCCCAGCATGAGCACTGGCTGTGGCACACCGACTTTGCCGCCTTAAGCAAGTTTGCCCTCAAGATCAACTACGACCAGCAGCTGGTCATCTGCGGCATCCCCGTGTACTGGGCGTTTGACTTTACGGCGTCGCTTTTGTTCAAGGTGCTGCTGGGCCTTCAGTTCCGCAGCAACTTCGAGGACTTCGGGTGGAGTCACCGCGTCAGCGAGAAATTCTCAACCCCGCTGGGCAGCGTCATCATGTTCCGTGCCGAACTGGGCCTGACTGCCGGCATCGGCATTACGGGCGTGGCGTCGGTGGGCATCCGCGGCTACGGCTACTTCCAGATTCTGGTCCTGACCGACAGCACGTCCGATTACCAGCTTGCGCACCACTATCCGCGTGTCACCATCGAGGCGGGCGGCGGCGTTCAGGCCACCGTGCAGGTGCTGCTGTTCAAGAAGACGGTCGAGCTTACCAACTTCACTCCCAAAAACCTCTACGATTCCGACAGCGCGTATGACAAAAAGAGCGAAGACGCCTCCAGCGCGTTCAGCCTGCCCGATGCGCGCTTCGGCGCCAACGCCTTGCAGGCTACTAGCGGCGTGATAAGCGCCGACAACATGGAAATGGTCACCGATGCCAGCTTGGCGCAGTGTGCCGAGTTCACGGTGGCGGCCCAGGAAAACGGCGTGCTGGCGGGCTACAGGTTCACGGGCTCCACCGGCGGCAGCTCTGCCGCGCCTGGCATCGTTGACCCCTACACAACGGCCCCCGAAGTCGCTTTCGCCACGCCGACCGGGGGCTTTGGTGCCACTTCCGCCGCTGGCGCCGCAGGCTACAACCCGCTTTACGGCGTGCGCCCGACGGTTCAGGACCGCCTGTGGGCCGACGCCTTCAGCGCGCCACGTCCCAAGGTGGTCAAGGTGGGTGAAGTCACCTACCTGCTGCGCCTGTCGGTGGTCCAGGTTGACATCGCGGACAACGAAAACCTTGAGATGGTCCAGGACGGCGCGTGCCTGTTTGCGCGGGCGAAGAACCCCGAGGCCTTGGTGCATTTGGCGATCTCCGAGGACGATGGTCTGCTGAACCAGCCCGAGGCAGGCGAAGGCGTTGCCGTGGCTCAGGTGGACGGCTTTGACGAAGAACCCCTGCTGGAGGCCTCCGCCGACCGAAGGCGCGAAGTCATCGATCACCTTTCCCGCAAGGACACGGTTGGCCAGCCCGTCACTGCAACCACGGTCGCGCGTTCGCGCCTGACCATCAGCCGTCGCACGGGCAACGGCACCACCTGGAGCGATCCGTACGTGATCGACTTCGCCTTGCCTACCACCACCACCGAATACATGCGCATCAACACCTGGGATGTTGACTTTGACGCTGTGGCCGGCCAAAACGGCCCCAACGGCGTAATCTACGTGACGCTTTCCAGCATTGTTAGGCCCTATGGCGAAGACCAAACCTATGACAACCAGTTTAAGCAGCAGTTCATTTCCATTTTGCAGGTGTTTCCCGATAGCGCGGGCACCAGCTTCACGGTGGGCGACGTTAGAAGTAGCGTCACCTCGCTGGCTAGCGGCAACATCTTCTGGCATCCGCGCATTGCCCTTACCCGCGACAGCAGCACCGAGGACGAATATGCGATGGTCTTCTACTACCGTACGCCCGTGGTGAGCGATACCTACGGCGAACACGCCGACTACGACAGCACGGAGCTGCGCACCGTGGAATACTGCTACTGGCCAGACTACGACTGCACGTCGTACCCCGTCCCGCGCGGGCTCTACTTTGAAGACGACATCGCTCCGGCGCGCATTGGCGAAGGCACCTTCCGGGTGAAGGGCTATTCCGCTGATGGCTCCATTGATCATGCCGTCGTGCTGTTTGATTGGAGCGTCAGCGCGTCGTCCGGTGCCGGCAACGACCATGATGCCTGTACGCTCTTCAGCATGATTTCGGCCTATAATGGCGGCGTTTTGGGAACGAAGCTGGTTTCCGACGTTTCGTTTGCCGCGGTGGGCGCTTGCTCCGACAGCAATGACCAGCTGATCGCGCGCTGGATTTACACCAAGGACAACGGCGGCAACCAGGAACGCCTGCTGCGCGCCATGACCGCAACGTGGACCGTGGGCAGCTATGCTGGTGCCACGTTTGAGGAAACGTGGCCCATCGGCACCACGGCCAACGTGCTGAAGTTCTTCACCAGCGACGACGGGCTAAACCTGTATGCCGCGCGCACCATGGAGGGCACGGCTCCCACCTTGGCCGAAGACGCCGTGGCCGCGTTGGCGTCCGGCGCCGACGTGTGCGCCACCTTGGGGTCGTTCAACAGCGCCAATGCGTCGTTGGAAGATGCAACCCAACGCGCGTTGGCCGGCACGCTTTCCGCGGGGGACGCGGTTGGCGGCGAAGACGTCCAGCAATTCCAGCTGCTTTGCGCGCCCTTTGACGCCCGGACGGGCGCCTACCGGGACTTCTTCCCGCTGGCTGACCTTGACATGGCGCCCGACTTCCTGGTGGAGGCGCCGTCAACCGACGGCTACCATTCGTTTATTGTGGGGTCCATCACAAACCTTGACGCCAACCAGCTGGATATGTATCACGTCATGGTGCCGCCGGTGCTGGGCCTGCAGCTGGAAGGCGCCCAGGCCGTGACGCACCTGTGCATGCCAGGCGACACGTGCATCTACCAGGTGCGCGTATCCAACGTGGGCAACACGCCCATCAGTGGGTTCATTACCAGCATCTATGACGAAGACACTGGGGCGTTTGTGGGAAGCAGGCTGCTGACCACGCTTTCGCACGACTTGGTGGAAGACGTTTCCGCCGTGAAGCCCGTGTACGGCGAAGACGGCCAGCCGACCGGCGAATACGAAACGCAAAGCGTTTCTGCTGATGAGGGCAACGTGCTGTGGCCGGGCCAGACGCGCTCGTACCGCGCGTTTTTCACCCTGCCTGCCGACTCGGCTACCGGCGAGGTAGGCTTCTACGCGGCCGTCAGCAACCCGATAGCATATTCAACCAGCAACGTGTCCGGCATGAGCGCGCAAAGCGCCGATGATGCCACCCTGACCTGCGTTGATTCGCGCAAGCGCGCAATCACCACGTGCTTGGCGGAGGAATCCACCGTAAGCCTTGCCGTGGCGCCGGCAAACTACACCACCGCCAGCGGGGCAAGCGGCAACGATGACGCCGCCACCCCGAAGACGTCCGCCAAGACGGGGGACGCGCTTTCCGTTGCCGCGGCTGCCTTGGCTGCCGCCGCTGTTGCAGCCGGCGGAACCGCGCATGCTGCATCCCGCAAGGAAGACGAAGACGCAATTAAATAGGGGGCCTTGGCAAACTCACGATTTTTTTGGCGCCGCAGAGGCTTACAATTCTGCTAGCCGTCTTATCGACAACGACCTCGAAAGGGAACCCATGAAGAAGATCGTCGCCATCATGGCGACCGCAGCGCTTGCTCTTACGCTTTGCGCCTGCGGGTCGTCCGCAAGCAATTCCGCGGCCAACAATGCCTCAAACGCGGCAGCCAACAACACCGCTAACGCCGCGGCCACCAACACCAATACCAACGCCCAAAAGATCAGCGACGCCGAATGGGATACCATGAACGACGCCATCACCGCCATCGTGGCCGATGAATGGGCCGGCTACGACTACACCGTCGACTTTACCCAGGCCACCAATTCCGCCGTGGTGTACGTTTGCGCTTCCGAGGGGACCAAGGACACCCTGCTGAACAACCCCAGCGAAAACGTGGTGACGGCTTGGACCAATCTGAAGGAAGGCGTCATCGATCAGAACGCCCGCGTTAAGGCAGCTGCCACCGCCATGCCCAACCTGACCGCAGAAACCTATCTGATTGAGGGCGTTAGCATCGACACCATCAACCAGGCTATCGAGACCAGCGGGTCTTACATCCCTACGGATTGCCTGCTGCACGTTAAGGACTCCACGGTGGTCTATGACGTAACTGCTCAGTAGCCATACCGCGTAAAACGCAACAAAGAGAGCCGGGCGTGCGCTTGGCTCTTTTTTTCATGCTGCAAGCATGCATAACCTGCCTTCAGTCGGCTTTTAGCGCGCCTAACTTTGTTTTTTTGCGAGAAAGCAAATTGCCCGCTTCTGCTTGTTGAGTTATCTTTATTTTGTATATTCTCAATTGAGTAGAAAGGATTTTTGCATGGCTACGACAGCGAAAAGCCGGGTCTTCTCGTCCTTGCTCGCATTGGTGCTTGCGATTGGTCTTATGCCAACCGTAGCTGCGGCGCCTAATGCGTTTGCCGACGAAGGGTACGCGGCAACCATTTCGGGCGACACCTACACGATCCAAGCGAACGGCACGTACAAGCTTGAGTCCGGCGCATCAACCTCGATCACCATCAGCTCTGACGTGACGGATGTCACCCTTGTCGGCAACGGCGTCGTCTACTCTGCCGATCAGTCCAACAAAGAAACTTGGGGTGCAATCTCGAGCACGGCCAATGCCGTTCACGTTGATGCCACCGCCGCGCCGGGCGTCAGCCTGACCCTTAAGGACTTGTACAACTCCGTGACGAGCTGCACGGCCAGTGTGTTCGACTTCTCGGGCGAGGGTAACACCCTCAAGCTTGAGGGCACCAACGTGCTCGACTACAGCGTGGGCTATACGAGCGCAAATGACGCTCAGGTCCATGTGGGCGTCGGCTCGAGCTTAGGCATCGTGCTGGCTGCTGGCTCTGCGACGTACATGTACAACTGCACCCAGGGCGCCAACATCGGTGGTGTTACGAAAGAGATGAATGGCAATATCTCGTTCTCCACCACAGGCACGGGAACTTCTGCTGGCAAGCTCTTCATTAAGGGAACGCGCCAAGGAGCCGTCATCGGTGCGGGCGCAAGCGCAAGCTCCACGACGGACACCCCGGGTTCCATCACGTTCAACAGTGGCATCTACAACATCGAGACCAACTCCCGCGGTGCCGCTATCGGTGGCTCGGCAGGCAGTGGTGGCGGGTCTACGGGTACGCTCGTGTCCATCTACGACCCTGCTTCCGTTAATGTGAACTGTGACTACTCCGGTGCGGCTGTTGGCGGCGGCGGCTACGTGAGCGGCAACGACGCTTCGGGCGGCACGCTTGTGTACTATGGTGGATCGCTGCGCACCTACGTTGACAAGAACGCCGCAAGCAATACCACCACCGGTTGGAATGGCCGTGCGCTCACGGAGGGCGTCAACGACGCTGTTATCACCGCTCAGCGCGTGAATGAGGAAGAACAGACCCTGTATTACATTGCCGTTCCCACCAACGGCAGCGCGTCGGCCACCCATGAGGTGACCGTTGACGGTGAGTCCGCATTCACGGGAACGCTGCATTCGTATGCGTACTTCTACGAAGCCGTGAACCGCGGCGAGGCAGGCGCGACCGACGACACGGTCAACGTCACTCCTCTTTCCACCATCGGCAACTGGTATGACTCGGTTGATTCGAGCGTGTACTTGTTCGTGACGGGCGAAGATCACGCAATCGTGAGCGACGGCGTTGCCTATACTGCCTCGTTTGACTCTCAGACCGGTACCTTTACCGTTGCTACCGCCGAGAAAGACCCCGAGTTGGCCCTTTCCACCGAGGCGGCAAACCTGAAGGTGGGCGATACCATTACGGCGAACATCGAGATGACCGACATCTCCGCTGCCGCCCAGGCCAAGCTGGTCTGGTCTGACAATCTGCAGCTTGTGAAGGTAGAGAAGGGCAGCGCCCTTGCCTTCCCCGAGGGCGAAGACGGCTTTGAGTGGGCCAACGACGAGGGCGCCGATCCGGCCATCTTCTCGTTCGTCGGCAACACCGCGACCGAGGACGGCGTCGTTGCTGTGGCCACCTTTACGTGCGTGAAGGCCGGCGAGGCAAGCGTGTCCCTTACGGACGGCGTGGCAGGCAAGACCGAGGACGCCACGGAGCATGCGATTGCTGCCTCTGATCCACTTGAGGTAAGCGTAGCGCTTGATGCCCTGAAGGGCGACTTGAACAACAGCAAGGCTGTGAATATCGTGGACGCCCAGATTTGCTACGACCTGGCAACGGCTAAGTACGAGGCTGAGTCCGCGGAAGCCGCCAAGGCGGCGTTGGTGGCTTGCTGGGCCGACCAAGGCGGCACCTACGACCTGATCGTGGTCTTGGCCAACGTGAATGGCGACGAGGCGCTGGACTCCTCCGACTCCTTCGCCATCCAGTACGCTGTCCACCATGGTGGAAGCTTCGGCGCCTAGTCGATACTAAAGAAGGTCCCGCGCCACGGCGTGGGGCCTTCTTTTCAGGATGTGGTGAAAACGGCGCGGGAAATCGTGCCTTGAAAAGGAAAACGAAAGGAAAGGCGAACAATGACGAAACCTCAAGTAACCGTCGCGAAGGGGGGGTCCAGGCTTCTCAACGCCACCCTTAGCGCGGTTTTGGTCGTTGGCCTTATGCCCGCGGTTGCGAGCGCGCCAACGACGGCGTATGCCGATAATACGTCGGTAATTGCAAGAGAGAGCGTTGCTGCAGACAGTGCTGCCGCCGTGAACGCCGAAGCCACCTCAGCTTCGGCGTCTGACGACACCTCTGCCAATACGCGCTTGCTCGCTCCTCTAGAAGAGGGAAACGAGACCCCCACTACATCGTGGTACTCGGCAACTGCCACCGAGATGACCGTTAGCACCTATGCCGAGCTGGCCGAGTTTGCGCAAATCGTGAACGGCACTCATGCCACCATTTCGCAAGACTCCTTCCGCGGTAAGACCGTGAAGCTGGCTGCCGACATCGACATGGGTGGCGTATACGATTCCGAAGCTGGCACGTGGTCCGGTACCAGCTGGACGCCCATCGGCAACGCAAAGTATGGCGTCTCGGGGTCGGGGAGCGCGGCTACGCTCACTTCCACCGGCTACGCCTTCGAAGGCACGTTTGACGGTCAGGGCCACTCCTTAACCAACTTCTACATTAGTGCCTCAACAGGCTATCTGGGTCTGTTCGGCGCGCTGGGCGGCACGGACACTCCGGGTGCTGCAGGCTATGGCGTGGTCAAGAACCTCACCATCGCCTCGGGTTACATTACCTGCACCAGTACGTCTGCGGGCGGCACGGACTTCGTTGCGGCGGTTGCGGGCAAGCTCAATGCTGGCGCAACGGTGCAAGACGTCGTTAACAAGGCCGACGTTTACGCGCCCTACACCATGAACGTCGGCGGCATTGTCGGTGGCGGCGGCAGCTTGGTCACCTTCGGTTCCGCGGCAGACGCTTACGGCGTTTACACCTCCAACCCCTCAGGGGCCAATACCTACATCCTCCGTTGCGGAAACGAGGGCGCGGTTGCTGGCTATTACAAAGACGGCGGCATCGTTGGTGAAAACGCAGCCATCGTAAGGTATTGCTACAATTCTGGTACTATTTCCCAAGGCATGGACGGCTCTGGCGGCGGCATCGGCGGCATTGCCGGACGCAACGGCAACAACAACACTGCCACCGAGGAAGGCACTATCGAGTATTGCTACAACGCGGGCGTCATCAAGGGCCTGAGCGTTTTAGGCAACGCCGGGATCCGCCGCTATGGTGGCATCTCGGGATGGAACGACATCAAATCCGTTATTGCCCATAATTATGATTGGGGTCAAGTTGAGGAGGGCTATTCCGACTACCAGGCCATCCTTGGCAAGGCCGATGCAAGCACGGGCGTCTATGACAACTACGCGCTTGACACCGTCAACGACAAATACACCACCGCAGCCGATGCCTATAAGATGGGCATCAAGAAGACGTCCGCCCAACTGAAGGCAACCACCTACAACGACGGCGACATCCTGACGCTTTTGAGCCCGGCGTTTGTGGCCGATTCCGCTACGAACCCGATTAACAGTGGCTATCCAGTGCTTTATTGGCAGGCAGGCGTAGAGTTGGCAACACCGACGGCGCTTACCATCAGTACGGCTCCGACCAAGACCAGCTATTCCGCTGGTGAGACGTTCGACACCACCGGCATGGTCCTGAAGGCGACATTCTCTGACGGCTCCACCCATGTGGTCGACGTTGCCGATTGCACGTATGACACTTCGGCCCTTAAGGCTTCCGACACGGCAATCACGTTTAGCTATACGTACAACGGGACAACGGTTACGGCTTCGCAGGCCATTACGGTTATATCCTCCGTTTTGACCGGCATTTCAGTGACCACCGCTCCTTCCACTACGGTCTTCGCGTCTGATGAGACGTTCGATGCGACCGGTATGGTCGTTACGGCTTCCTACAACGATGGTGCTGTGACGGTTGCGCTTGATGCGAGCGCCTATACGGTGACCGAGGATCGCGCAAACAAGAAGGTCGTCATCTCCTACACCGAGGGCGACATCACGGTTACCTGCGAGCAGGCGGTAGAGTTCCTTTCATGCGCCGCCCTTGCTCCGGTTGACGGCGTGTTCCAGATTTCTACTGCCGATGAACTTACCTGGTTCTCGGTGTATGTGAATTCCAAGGGCAACTTCAGCGCGAACGCCAAGCTGATGGCTGACATCACCGCATCGAGTGCATATATGCCCTTGGGCACCTATGCCAACTCCTCGAACTACAACCCCTACACCGGCACCTTTGATGGCAACGGCCATACGGTCACGTTGAACATTAGCGCTACGACTTCCTATGTGGGCCTTGTCTGTTGCTTGGGCGCAGGCACGGTGAAGAACGTCACGGTTGGCGGCACCATTGCAACAACTATGTACAGCGCAGGCGGCATTGCCGGCTATGTCATTGGCGGCGCAGCCACTATCGAGAACTGCGTGAATAACGCCAGCGTTTCCGCGCAATATTATGTTGGCGGCATGATCGCTAATTCCACGTCAAGTGCCGCTGGCACGGTTATCAAGGGCTGCGTGAACAACGGCACGCTTACCAGCACGGGCACGAATGGTTATGTGGGTGGTATTGCGGGCAACGCCTACGCCGATATACAAAATTGCACGAACAAGGCGGATATCACCAGCCCTAAGGGCTATATTGGCGGCATTGTAGGCTACTCGTACGGCAACATCTCTGGTTGCGTTAACGAAGGCGCCATTACTGCAGGCGCGACGTATGCCGCTGGCATTGCCGGCTATTCGTCGGGCTCTGCCACGGTGCCTGCCAGCATCACCAACTGCGTGAACAAGGGCAGCATCACTGGCACAGGTTACGTGGTGGGCATCGTTGGCTACTCGAAGGGCGTTGCTGCGGCATACAATTCGGTTACGAATTGCATGAACTACGGCAACATCACCTCCACTGGTTCTGTAAACGCGGGCATTGCCGGTTACGTTACCTACAGCTCGGTAACCAATTGCGGCAACGAAGGCAATGTGACCACAACCAGCGCTACCGCTCTTCATTACGCAGGCGGTATTGTGTGCCAGGTTGCTGGCTACGGCTCGCTTTCTGATTCTTATAACACCGGCGATGTCACCGGCCAAAGCGTTGGCGGCGTGTGTGCTTGGACAACTGCAACCACCTCGAAGATCTCCAACTGCTATAACACCGGCGACGTGACCGGTGGAACGGGCACCATCAATGGTGCCGGCGGAGTCGTGGGCTACACTAACTTTGCAGTGACTAACGCCATCAGCAATTGCTACAACACCGGCACGGTGACTGGCTACAGCGTGCGCACTGGTGCCATTATCGGCTACGCCACCAAGGCAATCTCGTTCTCCAATTGCTACGTGCTGGGCGACTCCGACACGGTGCTTGCTGGCAGTGGCTGCACGGTTGCTCCGACGCTTTCCGACTGCGCCGCCAAGAGCGCCGATGAGCTTAAGGCTTCCGACATGCTGACGACGTTGGGCGATTCCTTCAAGGCCGACGGAGACGGAGTGACGTACGTCTCCTGCAATGAGGGCTACCCGATTCTCGCTTGGCAAACCTTGGAGAAGCTGCCCACTGTGACGCTTTCCTCCGAGGCGGCAAACCTGAAGGTGGGCGATACCTTCACGGTGGCTTTGAGCATGACAGACCTGACGGCCGCCATGCAGGGCACGTTCGTTTGGTCTGACAGCTTGCAACTTACGTCCGTGGTTGCGGGCGGCGCCCTTGCCTTCCCCGAGGGCGAAGACGGCTTTGAGTGGGCCAACGACGAGGGCGCCGATCCGGCCATCTTCTCGTTCGTCGGCAACACCGCGACCGAGGACGGCGTCGTTGCCGTGGCCACCTTCACGTGCGTGAAGGCCGGCGAGGCAAGCGTGTCCCTTAAGGACTGCGTGGCGAGCGATGTCGCTGACAAGGCAGGGTGCAATCTGGCCGACCCCGAGGCCTTGACCTTCGCCATTGGCCTTGCAGGAACAATCGGCGACGTTAACAACACCGGGACGATCAACATCGTTGACGCTCAGATCGTGTATGACCTGGCCTCTGGCAAGTACGGCGATGACAAGGTTGCGGGCTTGCTCTCCTGCTGGCCTGAAGGTGCAACCCTTGACATGGTCAAGGTGTTCTGCGATGTAAACGCCGATGATTCCATCGACTCCTCCGACTCCTTCGCCATCCAGTACGCTATTCACCATGGTGGAAGCTTCGGCGCCTAGTCGATACTAAAGAAGGTCCCGCGCCACGGCGTGGGACCTTTTTTTGGCTCCGATAACGAATGAGACACCACACCCCTGGGGTGTGGTGTCTCATTGACTAGTTTTTTGACCGAGCGTCGGAAAGCCTCAGCCACCGCGCGCGGGCCGCCTCCGCCAGCGGCTGCGTCGGGCCGCGGGGCCGGTTTCGTGCGCTTGAGATGCGGTCAAGGCCTGCCACCTGTATCCATTTTTATGACGAACTTTATCTCCACAAATTGACGAACTTTTATATAATATTTTGACGAAGTTTTATAAATCACGGCCTCTCGACAGCATTGCGGGAGGCTTGCGAGGAGGGTTCACCCATGAGGGAATATTACAGGCGCGTGGCGGATGGCATCCTGGCCTTCAAGCTCAGCTGCTGCGGCGCGGTCAACGTGAAGGGCCCCAAGTGGTGCGGGAAGTCCACCACCGCGGCGCAGGTTGCCCGCAGCGCGTCCTACCTGCAGGACAGGGCGACAAGCGCTCAGGAGGTCGCCTTGGCAAAGAACGCCCCCGACATCTTCTTGGAAGGGGAGGCGCCCAAGCTCATCGATGAATGGCAGGTTGCCCCCTTCATCTGGGACCAGGTCCGCTTCGAGGTGGACCGCCGAGGGGAGAAGGGCCAGTTCGTCCTCACCGGCTCGGCCACGCCGCTCGATGATGACGAGAGCGAGCGCGAGCACAGCGGCGTCGGCCGCATTGCGCCCATGGTCATGCGCCCTATGACGCTCTGGGAGTCGCGGGATGGCGGGGGCGGCGTATCGCTGCGCGCGCTGTTCGAGGGGAAGGAGCCCAGGGCGAGAAGTCCGCTTTCCCTGCGGGACTACGCATACCTCACATGCCGGGGCGGCTGGCCGGGCGCGTTGGGGCTGGATGGGGAACAGGCCCTCGAGCAGGCGTTCATATACTACGACGGGCTGGTGGAGGACGACCTTGGGCGTGTTCTCAAGAACGCGAGGAACCCTGAGCGGGTGAGACGGCTCATGCGTTCCCTGGCAAGGGCGGTGTCAACCGAGACCTCGCTCGAGAAGATACGGCGCGACATAATCGCAAACGACAACGAGTCCACGGCCACCGAGACCATAGCCTCCTACATAAACGCCCTCGAGAGGCTCTATGTGGTGGAGAACCTCAAGGCGTGGAGCCCCAACCTGAGGTCGAAGACGGCCATGCGCACGTCGGACACGCGCCATTTCGTCGACCCCTCCATCGCGACGGCCGCGCTCGGGCTGGGCCCGGGCGACCTGATAGCCGACCTGCGGACGTTCGGGCTGCTCTTCGAGTCGCTCTGCATCCGCGATTTGCGTGTGTACGCGGACGCGCTGAAGGGCGAGGTCAGGCACTACCGGGACGCGAGCGGGCTCGAGGCGGATGCCGTCATCCACCTCCGCGGCGGGAAGTGGGCTGCGGTAGAGGTGAAGCTTGGCAGCGACGAGGCCATCGACGAAGGCGCCAGGCATCTGATCGCGCTTAGGGAGAGGGTTGATTCGCGGCCGCCCGAGTTCCTCATGGTGTGCACCTCGACCGGAGCAGCCTATCGTCGGGACGACGGGGTGATGGTGGTGCCGCTCGGTTGCTTGGAGCCTTAGGACAGCCGCACGCAGTTGGCGATGAGCAGGCACCTCCGACGCCTTCGCCATCCAGCGCTACGTGCACACAGGCGAGTGGTAGAAAAACGGGACACCATACCCCAGGGGTACGGTGTCCCACAGACGAGCTTTTTGCGTCGCCCCGCTTCCTTATAGCTTGCACCTCCCGTACAGGTCGGCTACTTCCTGGATAGCAAACCGCCGCTTCATCTCGGAGCCCATGAGGGAATCGTACGTCGCCTGCGTCATGAAGCGCCGCATTTCCGCCTGGAAGGCTTTCTGCATGCCGATTTCTTGCGCGCGCCGAGCCCCCGATTCGCGGAACCCGACCTCGGTTAGGTCGCACCCGTAAAAGGCCGCCTTGCTTGGCACGAGCCCGAGGGCGGCCCGCTCATCGCATCTGCCCGACGAGAGCAGGAACATCATGTCCCAGAGATCCCTCTTCCGTATGTACGAGGGCGGCGTGTTCACGAACGAGACCAGCTTGTCCGCCAGTATCTCCGAGCACGACTCGCATGCCACGATGACGTTTCCGGCCGACGGGAACAGGAAGTCGTAGTTGCGCGCGATGCGGCGCACCTCCCGCGTGAGCGCCCTCATCGAGATGACCTCGATTTTGAGCTTTTGCGACGGCAGGCCCGGGCGGGACGGGGCGGTGTCCACCGTCATCCACCAACGCTGCATCTTCGCATTTGCGAACTCGACGGTTTTCCGAGGGGGCTTTACCGTGATGCTCAACCCGAAACGCCTGCCTATGCCCCGATCGAGGGCGTCCTTGAGGGCCGTTAGGTTCAAGTCGCCCAGGTCGCCGTCGTACGCGAAGTCCAGATCCTCGCTTCGCCGCTCCGCGCCATAGCAGAGGCGCAGGCACGTCCCCCCGTGGAACACGAGCTTGTCGATGAGGCCGAGCTTGTCAAGCGCCGCCAGGACGCTGTAGTGCAAGAACTCCTTCTGGATCACCGGCATCAGGTGGACCTCGGAATCGGGGATGCGCGACCTTATGAGCTCCTCCAGGTTCTCCATCGTCACTCCTCCCAGTTCGTTGATTGGGCTTCGGCAAGCTCGGTCGTCCTGCCGCACCTTTTCAGGTGATGGGCCGTGTATTCCTTCGTCGCGATGGGGATGAAGCCATCCCGCGGGACGGTGTTGCGCAGGACCTCGCCCACGGGCGCATCCGTGTGCGTGAACTCGACCGTGCCGTAGGGCGTTTCGAAGCGCCCTCGCCTGCCGGTCGTCATGACGGTCAGCGCGCCGAGGGGGGTTTGGCTTACGAGGTTCCACTTTTGCGCAGCGGATTCGAGCGACTCGAAGCAGTATTCGCCGGGGCGGAGCATGGCTATGATTTCGCCGAGCACCTGGTCGCGGCCTCGCGAGGTGAGCGCGAAGAGGTAGAGCCCGCGCGAGATGCGCGCAAGGATGCCCGCCCCGCAGAGCCTCTCGATGGTCTTTCGCAGCGCTGCGTGGTTCTCGCGTAGCGCGATGGAGAGCGCGGAGATGCTCCAGACCGTCTGCCCTAGGCGGTCGTATTCGTTGAATGTTTTAATGCAATCGACAATTAACATGACGCGAATGATAACAAAACATAGCATTAATGTAAAGATAACTGAGATTGAGGGAAAGCAACGCACAAGATTGGCCGCCCGCATCTGCTAGGCTGATTGCTGCAATCCCCGCGCTTAAGATGGCAGTCAAGCTGTTGCAAAACGGGACGCCATACCCCTGGGGTACGGTGTCCCAAAACGAGACGCAGCGACCCTTGGGCGCGCCCCGGCATGCGCCCCGCGCGCGGGGGGCGGGGCCGCCGGCCGGCGAGATCCGGCGCCCGGCGGGAGGGAATCCCCGGCAGGCGGATTTTTGCTTGCAATAATCTTGAAACAAGGATAATATGCGCATGAGAATAATAGGCGTCGGCTGAAACCACACAAAACCGAAACCGATGCTGCGGGGGCGCGCCTGCGGGGCGCCCGCCCTGCGGCGCGCGCTTCGGTTTTTTGGGTTGATGGGCGAAAAGGGAGGCTTCGGTGCTAGGCAAGCAAGCAAGCAAGCAAGCAAGCAAGCAAGGGCGTTTGCCTCTGCTGCACGGTTGCGCCGCACGGTGCGCCGCATGGCCGCCCGCGCACGCCGCTTTGCCGCGCAAGGCTGGCTCGCTGCACACGTAGCGCGCCCCTCACATAATCTTGGCATTGAAAGGCAGGTTGCCCCAGGTGGGGCGGCCTGCCTTTTTGCAATCTAAAGGAAAAGCAAGAGAAAGGAAAAGAATGCAAATCTCTATTGCAAGAAAAATATTTGAAGCCGCGTTGGCGGCGCTCCTTCTGGTGGTGGGCTTGGCGGCCTTTGCGGCGCCCCAGGCCTATGCCGATGAGTTGAAGATAACCTATAGATTTAACGCCACGAATACGTTTTGCGAGAACGCTGCATCAACGGTTATTATCAACGGTGTCTCTGTCGAAATAACGGGTGAATATACGGTCGATGATCTAGAACTGGAGGGGTTCGTTTTCCAAGGTTGGACTCCCACGTATAATTCAAATGATGAAGTGGCCGAGCTTGTGTCTAAAGGCTTCGCAGCCACGACTGATGATGGCTGGACGTACACGGTTTCTGGCGCAGAAGCCACCACCTGCACGTTGACGAAGTATGCCGGCACCGATACCGAGGTTGTTGTCCCCGCAACGTGCGGCGGCTACCCCGTTGGCGGTATTGCTTCATCTTGTTTCCGGTACAACAACACCATGACATCGCTTTCCTTCGCGGAGGGTTCCACCATAACGCTCTTGAGCGATAACTTTTGTAACAGCTGCACAGCTCTGAAATCTGTCGACGTCCCCGCAAGCGTCACAACCATAGGCAACTACTTCTGCTCCAGCTGCACGTCGCTCACCGCCATCACGGGCGGCGAAGGCGTGCTTCAGGTGGGCGATTACCTGTGCTATGGCTGCACGTCACTTGCCTCCTTCTCGGCATTCCCGAACATGCAGTCGCTGGGTAACAGCGCGTTTCGCACAAACTGCAACTCGCTGACGTACGTGTACTTGCCTGCCAGCCTGACGAACATCGGCCGCAGCTTTGGTAACAACTACATCACGGAGCTCTACATCATGGCCCCCGGCAGCGAGCTGAGCATTACCGGTTCCGACTTGTACGTTAGTTTCAGCGGCACCATCTATGTAGCGGATGAGGCCGCAGCCGCCACGGTGAAGGCCCACGAGAGCTCCCAAGCCTACAAGATTGAGGTCTTGCCTGACGGTTATGCGATTCTTTCCACCGAGGCTTCTAGCCTGAAGGTGGGCCAGACCTTCACCGTTGAGCTGTCGCTTTCCCCGGCCTTCGCCGCCGCCCAGGGCAAGCTCAGCTGGTCCGATAACCTGAAGCTCGTGAAGGTCGAGGCGGGCAACGCCCTTGCCTTCGCCGCGGGCGAGGACGGCTTCGAGTGGGTGGATGACGAGGGCGCCGATGCCCATATGATCTCCTACGTGGGCAACACCGCGACCGAGGCCGGCGTTGTGGCCGTGGCCACCTTCGAGTGTGTGGCCGCGGGCGATGCCACGGTGGGCATCGAGAGCGTTATGGCAGGCCAATCCGTTGATGCCATGGAATATAACCTGAAGGCCTCCGAGCCCGTTGAGCTTTCCATCGCGCTTGACGCCCTGAAGGGCGACCTGAACAACAGCAACACCGTGAACATCGTGGACGCCCAGATCGCTTATGACCTGGCAGCGGGCAAGTACGCGGTCGAGTCCGCCGCGGCCGCCAAGGCGGCGCTGGTGGCCTGCTGGTCCGAGCAGGGCGCAACCTACGACATGATCGTGGCCCTGGCCGATGTCAACGGCGACGAGGCGCTGGACTCTTCTGACGCCTTCGCCATCCAGTACGCCGTGCACCACTACGGCACCTTCGCCGCGTAATCCCGCAAATGTGCCAAAAATCCTACGGGGTATTTTGGCACGCGCTGCGGCATGCGAACCCGAGGAGCGGGGCTTAACCCCCGCTCCTTTTCGGTCATCATGCATCGGCGGCTGCTTGGCTTGAGCCCTTCGCCAGAGCGCCTTCGATGCAGTATGTCTGATATGAAATCAACTTGAGGAGGAATCCTTGACTTGGATTGCGAAGAATTGGAAGCGCGCCATTGGGGTCTTGGCTGCCGCTGCGCTGGCGGCCGCGATCGCGGTGGCGCTCATGCCCGCTTTCGCTGCAATGGGCCAGCAGGTGGGCATGGGGGAGGGGGCGCCCGCGTATGCCGATACGGCAACGGCGAAGCTTTCCTACCAGCAGACACAGGATGTGGAGAGCATCGAGGTGTATGTGGACGGCGAGCTTTTCGGCACGGCGCTTGCATCCGAAAAGCCCTCCTTCAACATTCCCGTGGGGGCATCGGTTTCCATGGTGTTCCATTACGCCGAGGGCTATGGCGCCGCATTCGGCAACTGCTACATTGTCGTGCGGTCTCCGTATGCGGATGTGGATACCCAGCAGGAGGCAGTGGACGGCCACTCGCTGCGCATGAGCTTCATCATGCCCTCCTCCGCGGCGGTGTACTATGCGAACTCCGTCCCGGTTTGCGCGGCCGCAGTGGCGGATGGCATCCAGGGCGGCGCGCTGACGCTTTCTGCCTCCGAGCAGTCGTACTATGAGTATTTCACCGTTACCGCCGTGCCCGATGAGGGCTACCTGCTTGACACGATGAGCGTGTCCACGGACGGAGGCACCACATGGACGGCATGCACGGGTATTGCCGATAACGCCTACACCACCCACGGCGCCTATTCGGACATGCTGTTCACGGCAACTTTCGTGCCGTCTTCCACCGAGGTCATAGAGATAGGCACCGAGGAGGAGCTGCGCGCATTTGCCGCGCAGGTCAACGCGGGGACCACGTTTTACAAGCGCGAAGTGGCGTTGACGGCCGACATCGTGCTTTCGGGCGAATGGGAGCCCATTGGCCTATATGCGGGGGTCGAGGGGTCGTCGGATTCCATCGCGCATCCTTTCAAGGGCGTGTTCGACGGCCGCGGCCATACGGTGTCGGGGCTGCGGGTCACGGGCTCGTTTCTGAGCGGGTTGGTGCCCGATGACTCCAAGGGAGCGTATGTGGCGCTTGGGTTGTTCGGCTACCTTGACGGCGCCACGGTAAAAGACCTAACCGTCAAGGGCTCGGTTTCGTTTTCGCTGGCCGACGCCCAAGACGGCGTATGGATAACCGACGGCTTCTTCAAAGCCTCCACGTTCAACTGCGCCGGCGGCGTTGCGGGCTTGATGGTGGGCGGCGCGTTGGTGGAGGCGTGCGTGTCATATGTGGATGTTTCTGCCGACGCGGGCATTTTGGGCGGCATCGCCGGTCACGTGGAGGATGGCTCCGTGTCTGGATGCCGGTGCTACGGCCAGGTCAACGCCGATGAGACGGGCGCGCTTTCCGCAACGGGGCTTGAAGGGCAGTTGTGCGGGGCCGGCGGCGTGGTCGGGCTTTTGGAGTCTGGCTCGGTGAGCCGCTGCGGCAGCTATGCGCTTGTTCGCTTCGCGGTGCATGCCCAGCACTATGATGCTGCGGCGAGCATGCGGGCCGTTGTGTACAGCCAAGGCTATGCGGGCGGCGTTGTGGGCTACGTGGGCGCAGGTGGGCAGGTGTCTGAGTGCTGCGCGAAGGGCGGCATGGATGGCTCGGCCACGTACATGGGCGGCGTGGTCGGTGACGCGTGCGGGCCCGTTACCGACTGCTACAGCACTTCCGACGTGCTGAGCCACGCGCAAGACTACACGCGGGGCCTCTACACCATCATCGGCGGCGCAGTGGGCCGCGTGCACAACGAAACATCCACTTACGGCGAGATAAGCGTGCCCGACCGCGTTTACGCTACGGGCAACGTCTCGTTCGACGCGAACCCGTCTTACTACCGATACGGCACCGTCGTGGGCGGCGTCACATCGACCGGAGACGATTACAGCAGCGCGACCGTCATGACCGCCGCGGATTGCCGGAGCGCTTACGGCACGGCGCTCTACGATGCGGCCGATGATTTCTCTGCGGCCGACCTGGGCAGCGCCTTCAAGGACGACGTGAACGGCGTGAACGGAGGGTATCCGCTTCTCAGCTGGGAGGACAGCGAGCGGGATGTAACGCTACGAACGGTGGCGTTCTCTGTAACGGACGCCTCGTCCGGCGCGGTTCTTGCCGCCGAGGCGCACGTGTACACCGACGAGGCCCGCACGCAGGAGGCCGATTCCAGCGGGGAAGGCGCGTGGGAGCTTGAGGACGGCAAGTACTGGTATGCCATCGACTGCGACGGCTACCTGCCCGTCGAAGGCTCGTTCACCGTTGCGGCGCGCGACCTTTCAGTGGCGGTGCAGATGCGCGCGGCGGCGCAGCTTACGTTTACCATCGAGCCCGCCGATGCGGCCTTCGAGATTTCCGGCTCGAACATCGTCCCCGTCTCGCGAGAGGGCGGTAGCGCCATCTACCTGGTGGCCGATGGCTTCCATTACGTCTACGAGGCCACCGCGCCTGGTAGAAACGGCATCATGCGCGAGATTGACGTTGCGGGCGACGCGGAAGTGAGCGTGTCGCTTACGGAGAGCGCCTGGAGCGCCGAGGGCGCCATTTCGGGCAACACGGTGATATCCCAGGGCGGCACATACTGCCTTGCCGCCGATGCCACGGGCACGATCACCGTGGTCACAAGCGACCCGGTGACCCTGGTGGGCACGGGCACCGATTCGGGGGCCGCCCGCAAGAACCTCTACATCAACTGCACGGGGCAAGAGTCGCATATCACCTTGCAAGACGTCTACCTCTACAACACCAGTGCCGGCAACATGATCGATTTCGACAACGGCCAGCTGGAAAACACCCTTGTGTTCGCGGGGCTGTGCGTGTGCGACTACGACGGCAACGCGGCGGGCTACGCCATGTTCCATGTGCCCGACGATGCGGGGCTTACCGTTAGCTGCACCCAGGGCGACTGGTCCTACATCTACAAGCGCGAGCAGGGCGCGGGTTTCGGCGGCAATGGCGGCGCTTCGGGAGGCGAGGGCCAAGAGGCGGAGACCAACGGTGCCCTCACGTTCGATGACGCGCGCCTGTTCATGAAAAATTCCAAGCAGGGCGCGCTCATAGGCGCCGGCGCTTCCGCGGGCACGCAGGAGCCTGGCCCCATATCCATCAACAATTCGGAGCTTTGCCTGGTGGCCATCAGCCGCGGTGCGGCCATTGGCGGCTCTGCGGGCTCTGCGGGCGCGAGCGCGGGTTCGACCGTGATGGTTGTCGACTCGACGCTTACCATCAACATCGACTACTCGGGAAGCGCCATCGGCGGCGGCGGGCATGCCTCCGGCAACGATTCCGACGGCGGCACGCTGGTGCCTGTGCGCAGCTCCATTCGCACCTATCTTGACTACAACGCCATCGACCCCAACGGCGATGGCACCGACGAGGATCATTCCTCCGATTCGCTTTGGGCTGGCTGCACGGAGCCCGGCGTGAACGGCAACGCGGCCGTGACGGCTGCGGTGCAAAACGTTGACGGCGAGGCCCTTGTCCTTTGCGAGGTGGATACGACCCTCGCGGGCGCAGAGCCGGAAGACGGCCGCTATCTTCTGGAGGGCGCCGACGGCGGGACGCTCTACAACGGGCCGCTTCACACGTGGGCCTACGTGAACGAGAGCCTGCAAAAGGACGAGCAGCAGTCCATCAACTACACCATTGACAACTGGGTGCCCCTTTCCGATTCCTCGCTTTACGTGTACCTGCTTCCCGAGACCCAGGAGCTTAAGCTTAACGGCACGGCGCTTGTTGCCACGTGGCATGCCGAGGGTGAGGGCGAGTCGGGCTACTTCACCGTGGAAGCCGCGGCCCCGAGCTACGAGGCCGATGAGGAAATCTATGCGGGCGCTGGTGATGGCGCGGTGCACCGCGTGGTGTACACCGCCGATGTGGCAGAGGGTTGCGTGCCAAGCGTGTGCGGTCGCGCGATGTGCTTGGACGACGGCGCCTGGACGGGCCTTGTGACGGCTGCCGAGTACGCGGCGCTTTCGGCATCAGACTTCTCCATCGGGGAAGGCCAGGGCGCCGAGATCGCCCATGCCGGAGACGTGAACGGCAACGGGCGCGCGAACATCGTGGATGCCCAGGTTGCCTACGACCTTGCCTGCGGCAGATATTCGGGCTTTGGGGTGATCGCGATGAGCGGCTGGCTGGAAGCCGACGTCAACGGCGATGGCTGGGTGACGGCTGCAGACGCCTTCGCCATCCAGCGCTACGTGCACGCCGGTGAGTGGTAGAAAATGAGACGCCGCACCCCTGGGGTATGGTGTCTCATCTTAAAGACATGGCGCCCCGGATAGAGCCATCGGGCTTTCCGCCAATCAGGTCGACGATCCTTAATACGCGTCGTTTCTCTGGAAGCGCTATTCCTGTGGGCGATAAGCGCCGAAGAAAGCAGTGCGGCCGCCCTATGGGCGGCCGCACGCGGTTGGCGGTGGGCTTAAGCGCCTCAGGCGCTCAGCCTTCTAATTGCTAGCAAACGTGCCGTTATTATGCACGGCGTACTGGATGGCGAAGGCATCCGCGGCATCCACAATGTTGTCGCCGGTAACCTCGGCTAGGGCATACAGCTGCGCGTAGCCTTCGTTGTCCTTATGCAGCCCGCAGGCGATGTCGTAGGCAATCTGGGCGTCCACGATGTTGATCTTGCCATTCTGGTTTACGTCACCCGTTGCAACGCCGCTCGGACGTGCATCGTTCAGAAGTAGAGCTTGCGTTGCGGTTGGGATGGGGTTGCCGCCGTTAAGGCCGATTGCGTCGCCCGACCACCATTCGCCAAGTGTTGAGGTCAGTTCTTTCAAGGCGCTTTCGCTTTGACTGGTAGCGGTGGGGTCGGACAGGGCGGATGCGCCCTTTTTCGCGTAGGCGGAAGACGCAAGCCCTTCAAGGTGATGAACGTTTTGGGTGGTAAGGACGCCCTTGACGTAGTAGCCGGCAATCGTTCCCGTGTTTGCGGCTGACAAGGTTCCTGCGGCATAGGAGTTTGAAACAGCTTCCGCGAAGGTGGTCACCGTGGCGGTTGCTGCGTTTGTCGCATAGCCTATGATTCCTGCGGCGTAGCCCGACGTTTTGGTGGTGGATATTGCGCCCACCGACGCCGAATCGGTGATGGGGCAGGCGCCCGTCGCATAGCCTATGATTCCTGCGGCATAGCTGGCGGTTCCGCTGATGTCGCCCTGGTTAAGGCTTAAGGCTATGCTCGAAACGTTTTCCGCTGTCGCGGCGCTTGCGTAGCCCGCGATGCCTCCCGCGTAGCCAGAGCTAGCGCCATAGGCAAGGGAAGCCTGGTTTACGCATCCCTTTACGTTTGCGCCGGTCAGATAGCCAACAATGCCGCCCAAAGACCCATTGGAGCCGGAGGTAAGAGAAACGGTGCCCTTTGCAAGGCAGCTCTCAATTGCGCCATAGGAGCAAACGCCGGCAATGCCGCCGACGCCTGCTTGGCCGGAGGCGCCTGCGCCTTCAAGCGTTCCGTTAAAGGTGCATCCGCTGATTTGGCCAAGGGCAGCAGCTTCCTGATCGGCGGTGCCGGTCATGGAACCAACGATGCCGCCGACCTTGGACGCGGTGCCTGTCACGGCAACGTGCGAGGTGCAATCCTTGACGGTAGTTGCATTCGAGGCCTGTGCGACAATCCCGCCGCACACGTTGGAGCTTGCGCCGACTATTGAGCCGCTTATCGTAACGTTTTCTATAGTGGCGCCATCCGTTGCGCCAAACAAGCCACGCAGCGTGCTGACCGCACCCGAAACGCTGTTGGCAATGCACAAATCGGAAACAGTATGGCCAGCGCCATCAAACGTCCCCTTGAAGGGGGCGCTTGCGTTGTAGCCGATAGGCGACCAGTTCCTTATACCGCTGGTCCCGTCGGTGTTTGCAAGCGAGATGTCGGCGCCCAAGGTGATGGCAACGCCTTCGAAGTCGACCCCGTCGTTTACCAGCTTGGCCAAGCCCGCCAATTGCTCGGCGGTGGTCAGCGTGTAGGCGTCGGCAGGCTCTTCGGCGTCATACCATGAGGTGTCGGCCATCGTAGCCCAGCTTTTGTAGGCGGTCTTTGCGGTGTTCACGCTCACGCACAGATTGGTATCAGAGCTGCTGACCGTGTAGGGGTTTGCGGTCGAAGAGCTGGTGGTTTCCGGATAGTTGGGGTAAAGCGTCTGCATGACGAATTCGCCCGTGTAGCATTTGTCCACGTCGCTGGGCGCAGCGCCCTCCTTGATTTCGGGCAGATAGATCAAGGTATCGCCCTCATAGACGGTGTCGCCGTTTTCGACCGGATAGTCGGTCACCTCCACCATGGCGCCATCCTCTACGATGACGCCGTTCTTGTGAACGGCAAGGACCCAATCGGCGTCTTCGGGGCAATTAATGGTAAGTGTTGCGGTTGCAAGGACGCGGAACACCGCGGTTACCGTGGAGTCGCCTTCAAGCAAGAAGGAGTCACCTTCGATTGCCGTGCCGTTTACCTCGTAATGGTCAAGCGCCCAGCCAGCGGTCGGCTGGCAGGACAGCGTGATGGTTGTTGCGTAGGGGGCGCTGGTGGCGCTTGCGCTGAAGGTTCCGCCTTCAGTCGGTTGCGTGAGCGTGACGGAATACGTGGTCTCGGGATCGAAGGCTTCCTGCTGGAAGTACAAAACAGGGTAGTTGACGCCGTCCTTGGCGTTGATGCCCGTCGTGTCGTCCTTCCAAACGGAGGCGTCGCCGTTGTTCAGAAGCGACGCAGAAAGCGCGGTGATCGACTGGCCCGAACCGAACGCGAGCACCGTTTCCGCGCCGGTTCCCTTGTAGACGCCTGGGTAGGTGGTGTTGCCGTCGCTTCCGGCAAGGTAATAGCAGTTGCTCCACGTTGCGCCGCCGTTGTCGGTTCCGATGGCTTCGGAGTAGGTTGATCCTTCCTTTCCGGCGAAGATGGTGCCCACGTTATAGCAGTTGACGATGGGCATCTCGGTTGTGCCCGCAATGCCGCTTGCCACAAATCCGCTGCCGTAGGTGCGGCACGTAACGCTGCCGAAGTTCGCGCAGCTCCGGATGACGCCGTTGTTCCAAGCGGCGCCGACAATGCCGCCGATGCCCTTCTTGTCGGTACCGACGACGTCGGCCTTGTTGATGCAGTATTCAACGATGCCGCCGGTGGTTCCGTCCTTAAGCTCGGTTGCGCTGGTGTGGCCAATCTTGCCGACGATGCTGCCGATGCTGCGGCGGCTTGAGATGTAGCCGCTCTCAAGCACAATCTGGCGCACGGTCGGGTTGACGGCGGGGTAGTTGCCGTCCTTGCCTTCGCTGGACTTCCACGTTTCGTAGTCGCCATCGTGGTTGCCCAGGCGGCCGACAAGGCCCACCGACTGCGCGTCGCCGAACTCGGTGTTGGCATAGCGTTCGCAGTAGACGTTCTTGAAGGCGTGGCCCAAGCCGTCAAGGGTGCCGTTCCAAGACGAACTCAGCTTTGCGTAGGCGTTGGTCTTTTCCAGACCCGGCAGCATTGAGTATTGGCCGCTGACCGGCATGAAGAGCGGGCTTGAGGTGCTCCAGGTGCCGTCGACGTTGTGGGTTCCGCCAAAGTCCAGATCGGCGGTAATATAGACCACCTTGCCGTCGAAGTCGTCGCTGCCATACCAATAGTCGCTGGTGGTGGTAAGGTTTTGCCCATTAGGGCCACCGGTGTCGTTGGCGCTTGAGCAATGGGCCTCAACGTATTGCGCAGGGCCGACCACGCGCTGCACCACCGAGATGGCCTCGGTCCGAGATTCGTAGTCGCCCGTCTGAGAATCGGTAAGCTTGTAGGTTGCGGCGAATTCGCCATAGAGGTTGCTGCCCGTTATGGCGGCGTTTTCGTCTGTGACAGCGCCCATGGTTGCAAGGTAGGAAGCGTAATCGGGCGCCTCGTGCGTTGCCCCCGTGCCCTTGTCATCAATAACGGTTGCGGTGGGGTAGGCGGTGAAGATGCCGTTCACGATGGCAGCAAGGCCCGCGTATTGCGCGGCGTATTGCAAGCGGAACACCTGCGAAGTCGGGTCGTACCACGACACGTCGATGGTGCCGTCCCAAACGATGGAGACGTAGTCCGCCACAACGCTCACGTTGGCGGCCGGCATGGTAAACGAGTAGCCCGTCTGAAGGGGCAGCGCCGTGTAGGTGCCAAACGTTGCTTCAGAGCCTGTGCTTGCGGGTATGGCTTGCTGCGCGTAGCGAACCTGCGCAACATAGCTTCCCGCGGGCATCGTGCAGCTCACCGTGATCGTGTCGCCCTCATGGGCGCTGATCACGCTGCCTTGCGTGCTGCCGTTTACCAGGACCACGCTTCCGCCGCCGGTGGTTGACCCGGAAACGGTGTAGGTTGCCTCATCCGCGAAGGCGGGGGCTGCGCCCAAGGCGAAGGCCAAGGCGAATGCGGCAATTGCTATGACGAAATTTCTCAATTTCATGTCTATGCCTCCAGATAGGTTGAGTTGGCGAGCAGCGCGCGTGCTTCATCGGCGCTCAGGTCATATGACCAAAACAGCTGGTAGAAGGTTTGGGTTTCTTCGATCATGTCTAGGTCGTAAAGGTCGGGTGCCAACAAGTTGCCTGCCCAAAGGACGCCAAGCGTGGTTTGCACGGAAGGCGGGCTGTCCAGCCATTCGTACGGCCCGGTGGGTACTTCGTATACCTTCTTGTTCACCACGGCAGGAATGCTTGCCCAAACCGGGTCATCGTAGATGAAGTCGAAGGCGCCGTCGCTTGGCGAAAGCAGCAGGTAGTCCGGCGCCCAAAGGGCCATCTGCTCGGCCGACACCTCCGTGGAGTTCGCATCGCTGAGCACCGCCAGGTTCACGATGCCCGTGCGCTCTAGGGCGGCGCTGTGCACGCTTCCGGCCTCCTTGACGGAATATCCCAGTTCGCCGGAGGAATAGATGGTGCGCAGGTTGCGCGCCGCCACTTGGTCGTAGCGTTCATCAGCATAGGCAAACACGCGGTCGATGTAGGATGCAATCTCCTCGGCACGCTCCTCGACGCCCAAAAGCTTGCCTAGCGTGCGGTAGGCTTGGGAAAATTGGTCGATGGTAGCTTGGACGAAGATGACGGGCAGCCCTGTTTGCTGCATGAGCCCGTCCATGTCATATTCGATGTCTTCCTTGCGTTCACCGATGTCAATGATGACATCAGGGTTGATCTTGATGATCTCCTCGTAGTTCATGTCACCGTTTTTGCCGTAGAAGTGACCCAGCTTGGGTAAGTCGGCCATGTTGGACGGAAGGTATTTCAACTGGCTTTTGGAGAAGTTGCTGGAAAGGCCCACAAAGCGTTCGGGGGCAAGCGTTGCCAGCAGGATTTGCGCATAGGCCCCCGAAGGCGCAAACGTCTTGATGTCCTTGGGCAGATACACCGTGCGACCTGCGGAGTCGGTGAACTCTATCGCATCTGACGATCCTTTTTCAAAGGCGGCTTTCAGGTCTGCTTCCTTGGAGGATGTCGAAGAACACCCGGAAAGGCCTGGCGCCAAAAGCGAAGCGGCGGCAACACTTGCGGCAACAAGGAAGCTTCTCCTGGTCAACAACGTTTCTGATGCCATGTCTGTCTCCTATTTCGTAAACTCGATGCGCGTGACGCCATAGGCCCATTTACCCGATTGCTCATCGGGGATGACCAGGCGCAGCGGACGCTGGACTTCATAAAGGGCATCCTTGCCGGACGCTATGGAAAGGACGATGTCGTATTCAAGGGTTTCTCCGCGCAAGACCACCGTGTAGCCGTCGCTGCAATAGCATTTGATGCGGCGGAAGTCGGTCTGCGTATAGCCGTATTGGTCAAGGAACGTTTCCAAAAGCGGCCCGTAAGCGGCAACGATGCCCGCCTTCGACGCGCCGCCAACGCCTTGGCCCGTGCCCGAGGCCGTCATGCGCACGCATTCAAGGTCTGCAAGGTCTTCGGGGGTCACAGTGAAGGCGTCGTCAGTCAGCCCCACAATGGTGATTTCCTGGGTTGCGTAGGCGCCGTAGTCTATGGGGCGCACTTCGTCCCATACGAGAAACGCGGCAACCGCAACAATGAGCACGCCAAGCACGCCCCCGAAAACCTTCGCTAGGCGCTTGTTGCGTTTGCGCTGCTTCGCCTGCGCTTGGGGTGTGTAGGGGTTCTCCAGGCGGTAAGGGTCTGCCTGTTGGCCTGCGACGGGGGGCTGCTCTGTGTTACCTGGACAAGACATAGACCTCGCCGGTCTCGGTATCGCGATACATGGTGCCTACTTCTTCGTAGCCCTTGCCTTGGGCCGCGTCCTCCGCAAAGGCCTCAGTGTCCTCTTCCTCCATCACCTGAAGGTCTTCTTCCTCAAGCTGGGTGGTGGACATGTCGACGCCCCAATGGGATACGAGTGCGATCATAAGGGCGACTGCCAAAACCAGCATGACGTCGGACAGGTTTGCAACGGTCTCTAGGGGGTTGACGTCGGCTTCGGCGCCGTCGGCGGCGTAGCGCCTAAGCGCCATCCCGGAAGTCCTGCGAATCATGGTTATTCGCCGCCTTCCTGGGCCTCAGCGGGCAACGGGGCCTGTGCAAGCGCATGACCGGACTTCTCCACTTCAAGCACCATTTCCATGGCGGTCTCAAATGAGACCATGTAGTCCTTGTACCAACGCTTGCGGATTGCGGATATGATCAGCGCAAATCCTGCGATGATAAGGCCCATGCTGGTGGTGTCGAAGGCCGTGAGCATGGAGGCGGAAAGGGTTGCGGTATCGCCTTCGCCCAGGGCAAGAATGCCCGGGCCTAGGGGAATCAACGTGCCTAACAGGCCCAACATGGGGGCTATGCGGGAGATGAGGTCGGTTATCTTCACGCGGTTGTCGTAGCGGCGCTGCTCCTTGTAGTCCAAGGAGGCAGCCAATGACTCGCGCATCTCGGGGGTGACGCCCGGGTGAACCGTAAGCTCGACAAGGTATTGCTTCTGGCGCATGAGCAGGCCGCTGTCGCGGATTACCTGCGCAACCTGTTTGCTTGAGGGGGCCGCCTTAAGGTCTTCCAAAAGCTGGGGCAGGAACACCTTGAAGTGGCGCCGTTCGGATATGGTCTCGGCAATCAGCGTGCCAAGGCAGATAACGATGAGCGCCAAGGCCACCAAGAGCAAGATGATGACCGGCGTTTGGCAGGCGCTTACTGCTGAGCGCATGATAGAGCTTGCTGTTGCCCCGATTGTTTCCATGTGTCGTTCCTTTCGCGTTGAAGAGCGCCGCTGGGCGCTAAGGGTCAAGTCGTTGGCGGGCGGCTAGCCTTTCAGGCGTTCGTCCACGTAGGGGTCCTTTTGTCGTTCGGTTAGGATGACGCGGCCGATGAAGCCGCAAACGAAAAGGCCGAAGATGGCTATGGCGACCGCCATGGGCGATCCGAAGAGAAGGTCGTCGACCATGGCGTCTTGCGAGCCGGTGGCGGTTACCTTCCAGGCTTGCTGGCCGCCAGAGCCCGAGGCCCCAGCTGCCTCCGCGCCGCTTATCGATTCGGCGCTTGCCTGAGAGACCGTGGCTTCGCTGGCGCTGGTGCCAGCCTCGATGACGGAAGCCTCGTAGTCATCGTCGGATTCGCCGATGCCCGAGCTTGATTCCGATCCGCTGCTTTGGCCGCCCGAACTGCCGCCGCCTTCGCCGGAGTCGTCATCGTCGTCGCCCGAGCCTTCGCCGTCCCCGCTACCCGAGCCGGTGCCCTTGCCGCTTAAGGAGGCGGTTGTCCGGTATTCGGAGGAGGGGCTGTTGCCGTACGACGCGCTGATGCTTACCTCGCCTTCGCCGACGATCTTCAGTTGCACGTTTCCGTCTTTGTCGATGATCACGTTGCCGTCTTCGTCACGCACGAAGTCGGCAACGCCTACGTCAGAGACGCTCCAGTTGATGTCATACTTGCCGTATTCCTCGATAAGGGAATCGGCTGCCGTGATGGTGGGGGCTTTGATGGTAATCGTGTCGCCAACCTTGGCCTCGAAGGATTGGTCTTGGGTGCTTGAGTCAAACGAGATGGTGGGCGTTCCGTCGAAGATGCAGGTCATGGACTTGATGACGCTGGCGTAAGCACGCGCGTCGCCGACGGCAGGGTCCGTTTGGCCGAAGAGCAGCCGGTAGCCGCCGGTCATGTATGCGGTGCTGGTCCAGGCGGCATCGGTCTGGCTGGACACGCGGGAAAACGACGAAGAGACCGCCAAAACGGAGGGAACCTGTTCTGCCCCCTCCCACGCGGCATCGTAGTCCTCAAGCGCTTGGTCCTCAAAGTCATAGGTGTTGATCAGGTTGGGGAAGTAGTAGCGCGGCGTTCCGACAAGCTGGCCATAGTACCAGGCGCCGTAGCCCTCTACGCCGTCATCGGCAATGTAGCCGTCTTCGGTGCTGAAATAGAAGCGCTTGAGCTCGCCGATCGACACGCTGGCATTCGAGAAAAGGCTTTCCAGGCGGACGCCATAGGCAAACCCCTTGCGCAGGGAGGGCATGGAGTCAAAGCTGGTGTATTGGTAGAGTGTCGTGTCGGCCATGGCGCTCATCTGCGCGTCGGAATAACGTGCCTTCTCGTAGTAGGGGCCGCCGGAGTAGCCCACGTACACCGTGAAGTCCGCCCAGGCGGGTGCAGGCAGAGCGCAAAGGGCGGCTATAGCCACCAAGGCGCACGCAAGCGCAAGCGCCATACGGGTACATAGGGGGTGCAGATAGGCATGTGCGGCGTGCATCATAGGGCCTGCGCGTTCTTCTTTGCGGGCAGGCACAGCAGGACCTGGCGTCCGCAGTCTTCAACCTGCTTGCGATGGACCTCTATGTTGTACAAGCGCGAGAGCACTTCTTCGGTGAGCACGTCGGCGGGGGTGCCGTCCGCGGAGATGTGTCCGTGCTCCAGCACCAGCGCGCGCGTTGCGTGCAAAAGCACCTGGTTGGGGTCGTGGGCGCTGGTCATGACCACAAAGTCGCGATTCGTAAGGCCTTCGATGCGCTCCATGACACGGAACTGGTTGCCGTAGTCAAGGTTGGCTGTGGGCTCGTCCATGATAAGGATCTTGGCCTGCTGCACCAGCGCGCGGGCAAGCAAGACCAACTGGTACTCGCCGCCGCTTATCTGGCCGCACCCGCGGTAGGCCAAGTGCCCAATGCCTAGGGTATCCAGCACCTCAAGGGCTTCGCCTTCCTCGGCCTTGCCCGGCGTTTGCAGCGCGCCCAGGCGCGTTGCCATGCCCATGAGCACCAGCTCGATGACGGAATAGTCAAACACCTGCGAAGACGACTGCGGGATGTAGGCCACGCAGCGCGCAAGCTCCTTGCGGCTCATGTCGCGGGTTTCGCGGCCGTCTATCTTGATTGAGCCCGTATAGCCCTTCATAAACCCCAGAATGCATCGGAATAGCGTGGATTTTCCCACGCCGTTGGGGCCGACCAAGGCAATAAGGTCACCACCGCGGGCGGTGAAGTCCACCCCGTCAAGCACGGCGTTTTGCCCGCCTGCATAGGAGAAGCGCAAGTCGCTAACGGCGAGTTCCACGATGGATGGCGCCCCCCTTCACCAGCAGGAACAGGAAGATCGGGGCACCCACGAACGACGTGAGGATGCCAATGGGAATCTCGCTTGTTGCTATAAGCCGCGCGAAGTCGTCAACGACCAGCAAAAACGATGCGCCCATAAGCATGGAGGCAGGTATGATGCGGCGGTAGTCGTTGCCAAGCATTAGACGGCAAAAGTGCGGGATGACCAGGCCGACCCAGCCAATAAGGCCAGAAACGGAAACGCAGGTTGCGGTAAGGAAGGTGGCGCATCCGATGACAATAAGGCGTAGCGCGCCGGTGTTCAGGCCCATGCTCTTGGCCTCTTCCTCGCCCGTGGCTAAAAGGTTGATGCGCCAGCGCAAAAGGAAGATGGGCAGCGTGGCTATGACGATGAGCGCAAGCGTGGGCGCTATGTCGGAGCTGCGGATGCTGGCCAGGCTGCCCATGAGCCAATACGTGATGGCGGGAAGCACTTCTTCGGTGTCAGCGATAAGCTTCACGCTTGACGTGCCGCTTGAGAAAAGCGAACTCACGACCATGCCGGCAAGGATAAGCGCCAGCACCGCATTACCGCGGGAAAGCTTGCTTACCGTGTAGGAAAGGCCTACGGCAAGCAGACCGAACACGAAGGCGAAAGCGGACACCAGGGCGCTGCTCAGGCCAAGAAGGATTCCCAGCGCCGCGCCGAACGCCGCGCCGCTTGAGGCGCCCAAAACGTCTTGGGAGCACATGGGGTTTTGGAAAAGTCCCTGGTAGGAGGCACCAGCCACCGAAAGGGCCGCGCCGACGAAGATGCAGACGATGATGCGCGGCAGGCGCACTTCCAAAAGCAGCGTCGGCACGGGGCCGGTGAGCGCCGCCGCCGTCTCGGCGGACACGGCTCCGCTGGTCAGGGTTTGAAACCACCCTTGGACGCTTGCGCCGATGACGGTGATCAGGTCACCGATGCCTATGCCATAGCGGCCAAGGCAGGCCGAGGCGAAGAACGCCGCCACCAAGACAACGCCAAGGATGACCATGCGAATATGGTAGGCGCGGGCAGGGTTTGCTCCTGCAAAGGCATGGGTGCGCTCCGGCGCGATGTCCCCTTCGCGAAGGGCTTCGACCGTGCCAGGGACAATGGCCTCTTCGTTTTTGGTTGGCTGCTTGTTGGCTTCGTTACTGCTCATAGAACGTCCAAGTGCCGTTGATGGTTACGTCTTCCTCTTCAAGGACGAACTGGTCGTCTGCGTCCCATCCGCTGAATTCGTAGCGGCCGTTGACCTGGCCGTTTTCGTCATGCGTGTAAAGGATAAGGTCGCTGGTGAAGCGGGTGTCTACCTGAATGATGGTGGAGGGCGCCTTGTCGACCGAATCGGGCAGCTCGATCTTGAAGTCGATCTTGGTGCCGTCTTCGTCAAAGAACACAGTGTCTTGGGCGGGGGCCTCTATGGGGGTGCCTTCCTCGTTTTCCCACTTCCAGTCGTAGGACACGTTATAGGTACACATCTGGGAGGTCCAGGTGCCGGTAATGGTGACGTCGGCATTTCCCATGAGGATGGAGGCGGGAGCGGCCTGGCCGTTGATGAGCCACCCGCTGAAGGTGTATTGCATGATGGCGAAGCCGTCGCTGTTGTAGGCGAAAAGCTTAAGGCCGGGGGCGAACAGCGTGTCTATCGTGAACGAGTCACCCGCCATGAGCGAGGCGCCGTCCGGTAGGGTCACCGTTACGTGGTTGTTGTTTGCGTCGTACAGCTCGGCCGTCTTGTCGGGCGCGTCGGTCCACGTGTAAGAGACGGCGTGGGGCGTCTCGATTTCCGCATAGACCCAGGTGCCCTGCAGCGCAACATCGTGGGAACCCATGGTCTGAACGCCGGAGACGACGGTGCCGTTCGAGAGCGTCCACCCGCTGAAGGTGTAGCTGCCGCAGGTGTAGCCGTTGCTGTTGCGGATGTACAGGGTAAGGCCGCTGTAATAGGTGGAGTCAACGTCGTAGGGGAAGCCCTTCTCGCAGTAGGAGGTTGCAGGCAGGCCGCTGCTCCAGGTGCGGCCGTCGGCTTGGTAGAGCGTGCCGACGTCATCGGGCAGGCCCTTCCAGGAATAGGCCACGGCATGGGAGGTTTCGCTGGGCGTGGGGGTTGAGCCCTGGGGGGTGTAGGTCCAGGTTCCTTCAAGCTGCACGTCGTTGCCGGGCATGGCAAGTATGCCCGATACCAGCGAGCCGTCAAGCTTCCACCCGCTAAACGTGTACCAGCCCGTCAGGTCTCCGGCGGCGTTTCGCTCATACACCGTGGTTCCGGCATGATAAAGCGAGTTGACCTGGAATTCCTCGTTTTGGCGCACTTTGGTGCTTGATGGAATGGACACACCGACGCGCATTCCGTAGGCGTCGGTGAGCGACGTGCCCGAAGAGGGAGCGCCGCTCCATTCGTAGGAGACGACGAAGCGCTTCTTCGTAAGGACGGTGATGGAGTTTTCGGAGGAGCCTTCGGAAGCGCCTGCAACGACGGCGTCGCTGGAGGACATGCTTGCGCTGCTGCTGGCGGCGGCGCTGCTGCTTGCGGCGGAGGTGGCGCTGCTGCTGTCGGCGCTTTTTGAGCTGTCGGAGCTGGCAGCGGCGGGGCTTGCGCCAGACTGGGCTAATCCGGAGTCCGTAGAGATGCTGCCGTCAGAAGATGCCTGCATCTTCGCGGCGGAGGACCGGGAGCACGAGCCGATGCAGAAAAAGCAGAGCAGGCCTATGAGCACTGCGACAAGAATCCCGCTCGCAATTTTCTCCATCGAAAGGCTTTTCACCCTTCCGCGTGCCTGCGTCATATAACTCCTTTAAAAATAGCTTTGAATAAGCATAATTCTCAAACGAGTATTTTACCCCAAAGTGCAGGCTTTAAGCAGGGCGTTGAAAACCTCCATATTGGCTATTTCATGCGGTATTCGGCAATCTTCGCAGAGATTTCGCGCAGCTCTTCAGGCGTCTTTTCGTCCAGGTGCTCTAAGCCATCAAGGAGGTCATTAACGCTTTCTTCGGGCTGCTGCTTGGTTAGCTCCACGCAGTAGGCCACCACAACGCCAGTGATGATGGCCAGGTAAAAGATGCTGATGATGCTGAGCACCACCATGGTGATTCGGACGACGGGACTGTTGGTGGGCACGTCGCCAAACCCGACGGTCGTCACTGTTTGGAAGCACAGCCACAGGGCGTCGCCGTAGTTGCCCACGCCGGGGTAGGCCAGCGCCACTACCAGGGCGCACAACGCAAAAGCCACTAGAAACACCACGGTGATGTGGCCCAGTTTTGCTTGCCTAAGGATTTTGCCGATCATACGAAGCTTGAACATCTAGCGCTCCTTGCTGTTGGGCTTTGGCGGAAGGGCGGCTGGCATGGGCGCCGCTGCGTCTATCAGACAAGCAATCCCTAGCCAGACCAGGCTTTTCGCGCTGGCTTTCATGCGGCGATTATACCAGCCAAGTTCGGCGCCGAAGCGTGTACGCATGCTGCAGGGACTGCCGCTTGACGGGGCTTAAGTTTCGGGGCGGATTACTCCTATGTGAGCGCTGCAACTGCCGCATTTTTGCCATGGCTGTTTGAGGGAGGCCTTGCTTTCCTGGGCTTGTACGCAACAAAAAGCGACAGGCAAGGCGTTTGCCCTGCCCGTCGCTTGATTCGACATGGCCGAATTAAAGGCGTTTGGCCTGTTGCAAGCCCCTACAGCTGCGGGCCAGCAGCCACCAGCGCTGCGCCCTCGGCGGAAGACTCGTACTTCTTGAAGTTGTTGATGAAGCGCGTGGCCAGGTCGGTGGCCTTTTCCTCCCACTGGGCAGCCTCGGCGTAGGTGTCGCGCGGGTCCAGGATGGCGGGGTCTACGCCCGGAAGCTCGGTGGGAACCTCCAGGTTGAAGAACGGGATCATCTTGGTGGGGGCATCCACGATGGCGCCGTCCAGGATGGCGTCGATGATGCCGCGGGTGTCCTTGATGGAGATGCGCTTGCCGGTGCCGTTCCAGCCGGTGTTCACCAGGTAGGCCTTCGCGCCGCTCTGCTCCATGCGCTTGACCAGCTCCTCGCCGTACTTGGTGGGCGGAAGCTCCAGGAAGGCCTGGCCGAAGCAGGCGGAGAAGGTAGGCGTGGGCTCGGTAATGCCGCGCTCGGTGCCGGCCAGCTTGGCCGTGAAGCCGGACAGGAAGTAATACTTCGTCTGCTCCGGGGTCAGCACGGAAACCGGCGGCAGCACGCCAAAGGCGTCAGCGGACAGGAAGATGACGTTCTTGGCGGCGGGGCCGGCGGAAACCGGACGCACGTTCTTGACGATCTTCTCGATGTGGTCGATGGGGTAGGAAACGCGGGTGTTCTCGGTGACGGACTTGTCGGCGAAGTCAATCTTGCCGGCCTCGTCAACGGTGACGTTCTCCAACAGGGCGTCGCGCTTGATGGCGTTGTAGATGTCCGGCTCGCTTTCGGGGTCCAGGTTGATGACCTTGGCGTAGCAGCCGCCCTCGAAGTTGAACACGCCGTTGTCGTCCCAGCCGTGCTCGTCGTCGCCGATGAGCAGGCGCTTGGGGTCGGTGGAAAGGGTGGTCTTGCCCGTGCCGGAAAGGCCGAAGAAGATGGCGGTGTTTTCGCCGTTCATGTCGGTGTTGGCGGAGCAATGCATGGCGGCAATGCCCTTCAGCGGCAGGTAGTAGTTCATCATGGAGAACATACCCTTCTTCATCT
>R19__coassemble_51_pt1 | contig 71924 bp, 63 predicted proteins | sample R19__metabat2_low_PE_004 | metagenome-assembled genome bin R19
AGGAGATACGGAAATGTTCCAACCTAAGAAGATAATTGTTACTGGTGGTTGTGGAGGCCCGAGCGTGTCCTGAGCGCCGCGCGGTACCCGAGGCCTTTGGCCGAAGGGGGTCGCGCGCTAAGCGCGAAGGGCGCTTACGCGAGGGTCACCTACTGAAGAATGGTCAATCGAGGAGATACGGAAATGTTCCAACCTAAGAAGATAATTGTTACTGGTGGTTGTGGATTCATTGGGTCCAATTTTGTGCACTGGGTGGTCAACAACACCGATTGCGACGTCATCGTGTTAGACAAGCTGACCTATGCCGGCAACCCTAAGAACATCGAGGGCCTGTCGGAAGATCGTGTGAAGCTGGTTGTGGGCGACATCTGCGATGAGGCGCTGCTCGATGAGCTGGTCCCACAGGTCGATGCCGTGGTGCACTATGCCGCCGAATCCCACAACGACAACTCCATCGCCAACCCGGAGCCCTTCCTGCACACCAACGTGGAAGGCACGTATTGCCTGCTTCAGGCTTGCCGCAAGTACGGCAAGCGCCTGCATCATGTGAGCACCGACGAGGTTTACGGCGACCTCGCCTTAGATGACCCGGCTAAGTTCACCGAGGAAACGCCTTATAGGCCCTCCAGCCCGTACAGCTCCACCAAGGCAAGCTCTGACCTGCTGGTTCGCGCATGGCATCGCACCTTCGGCGTGGAGATCACCATCTCTAACTGCTCCAACAACTATGGCCCCTACCAGCATGTGGAGAAGTTCATCCCGCGCCAGATCACCAACATCATCGACGGCATTCGCCCGAAGCTGTACGGTGACGGCCTGAATGTGCGTGACTGGATCCACACCGAGGACCATTCCAGCGCCGTGTGGTGCATTCTGACCAAGGGCGTCATCGGCGAGACCTACCTTATCGGTGCTAACGGCGAAAAGAACAACATCACCGTCCTGCGTGAGATTTTGAAGGCCTTCGGCAAGGCCGAGGACGACTTCGACTGGGTGCGCGACCGTCCGGGCCATGACCGTCGCTACGCCATCGACTCCACCAAGCTGCAGACCGAGCTGGGTTGGCGTCCGGCGCATACTGACTTCGCCGAGGGCTTGGCCGACACCATCCAGTGGTATAAGGACAACGAAGACTGGTGGCGCCCCGCCAAGGAGGCCACCGAGGCTAAGTACGCCAAGCAAGGTCAATAGTTCGCTTGGCCTGCGAAAGGCCAGCTACATAAGCTGCGCAGCATTTCGCTGGCTCTTTCCAGGCCAAGCGAAAAGGCTCGCAAAACGTAAGCCTCGATTGTCTCGCAGCTCAGCAAGAAAGGAACGGGAAGAATGGCAGCAGGAGACCAGGTAGTATCCGGGAACTTCACTTTCACGGAAACCTCCATCGAGGGCGTGAAGATTGTGGACGTGAAGTCCTACGGTGATGCTCGTGGCTACTTCATGGAGACCTATAAGCGCCCCGACTTTGTGGCGGGCGGCATCGATGTTGACTTCGTGCAGGACAACCAGTCCAGCTCCGTCAAGGGCGTGCTGCGCGGCCTGCATTTCCAGATCAACCATCCGCAGTCCAAACTGGTGCGTGTGGTTTCGGGTACGGTCTTTGACGTGTGCGTCGACCTGCGCGAAGGCTCTGCCACCTATGGCCAGTGGGAGGGCGTTGTCCTGTCCGCTGAAAACAAGCGCCAGTTCTTCATCCCGCGCGGCTTTGCGCACGGCTTCTTGGTGCTGTCTGACACGGCTGAGTTCTGCTATAAGTGCGACGACGTGTACCATCCCAACGATGAAGGCGGCTTGATGTGGAACGATCCCGCCATCGGCATTGAATGGCCCGCCCTTGAGGGAGATGCGGCCTTTGATGCGGCTAAAGTGGTCCTTTCCGAAAAAGACAAGGTGCATCCGGCTTTCATCAAGGAATAGGCTATGACCAGTCCCTATCAATCGTATTTCGACCAGAACCCCCCAACCAGCGAGGAGCTTGTGCATGGGGGGTTCCTGCGTGTAGTGAAGGCAGTCAACCAGCTGCAGTATCACCTGAAGGAGAAGAAGACCCCGTTTCTGTGGTCGGTCTTGTGTGCCACCTTGGGCCAACCGGTCCAAAAAGCCCCCAAGGTGAAAGGGCCTAAGGGCGCGCTGTGCACATCGACCAAGCTGGCCGAAGACGCTGTCATGCTGAGCGACCAGGAATGGATCGTTTGCGAATACGAGCTACGCATTCCCTACTATGTGCGCTCCTTCACGGTTGTGGCGGACAACCTTTCCTTTAACGTGTCCTTCGACCTGCGCAACACCATGATTTTCGCCGGCTGGGACCTGGTGGCCAACGCCGCCAGCCAGGAAGAGGAATACGGCCGCTGGTTCAAGGCGCATAGCGCGCAAAATCAGGGCACAAAGGCCCCCGAAGAGGGGCCGCTTATGAGCATCGTCACGCCTGCGTACAAGACGCCGCCCGTCTTTCTGCGCGAGCTGCTGGAATCGGTTGTTGCCCAAACGTACGCCAACTGGCAGCTGGTCATCGTCAACGCCAGCCCTGAAGACGCGGCCATGCAGGAGGTGCTGGCCAGCTATGATGATCCGCGCATTGTGGTGGTTGAACAGGCGGAGAACTTAGGCATTTCCGGTAACACCAACAAGGGCATCGAAGCCGCACAGGGCGATTACGTAAGCTTTTTGGACCACGATGACTTGATTGAGCCGAACGCCTTGGCCGAGATGGTCCTGGCCATCCAAGCGTCCGAGCAACCGGTTGACCTTATGTACTGCGACGAGGATAGCATTGATGAGAACTATCGCTACCTGTTGCCGCTGTTCAAGCCTGATTTGAACAAGGACCTTGAATATTCCAACAACTACATGGTCCACATGCTTACCGTCAGCCGCTACGTGCTTGAGCACACGCAGCGTTCCGGCAAGGACATGGACGGCTCGCAGGACTACGACCTTACTCTGAAGGCCTTCGAGGTGGCGCGGTCGATCGTGCACATCCCCAAGGTCTTGTACCATTGGCGCATCCATTCGGCGTCCACCAATGCCAACCCCGACGCCAAACCCTACGTGGCAAAGTCCAGCATCCGCGCCCTGAAGGCGCACTTTGATCGCATTGGCGTGCCGGCCCAGGTTGAAAAGGACCCGGCCCCCTTCACCTACCATACGCGCTTCCTTTGTGGCGAAGACGACGCCGACCAAGGTACCTCTCGCGAAAAGCAGCTTCGTCTGAAGCCAGGCATTTGGGCCGTGACGCCAGCTGGGAAGCTGCGCATGCGCTCGCGCATGGCCAGCCTGGACGCTGCCACCTTGGCGAAGGCCGCCCGAAAGCATACGGGGGAGTACCTGCTGTGCGTGACGGAGAGCATAGCGCTTTCCCAGGACGGGCTGGCGGAGATGGCTGGCTGCTTGGCGCGTTCTGAAGTGTTTTGCGCGTCTCCTCTGGTGGTGCGCGCTGACGGTCTGATTGACTATGCGGGCGCCATTGTGCGCCCGGACGGCGCGGTTTTGCGCATGAGCCGCTTTCTGCCCAAGGACGATCGCGGTTACATCGGGCGCACCCATCACCCCTACGACGCGTTGGTTGTCAACCCGGAGGTATGCCTGCTGAAGGCCGATGATGCGGTGTTTTTGGGCTTTGCCCAGGGCTACGGCTCGTTTGAGTACCTGTTGTCCGATCTGTGCGCGCGCTCATGGGCAAAGGGCAGCCTTAACGTGTACAACCCCAATGCTTGCGCGCAGCTAACTAGCCCGCGTTCGCTTTTGAAGCCCTGCGCACAGATAGATTGCTCTTCTGACCAGCGGGTTTTCCTGGATACTTGGGGGCATTTGCTGGCAGACGGGTCTGATCCAAGCCACAACCCCAACTTTGATCCTGAAAACGCCTACTACCTTATGAAGTAGCGGCAGGTCCTCGGGCGGATAAACGAAAGAAGGCTGAAAAGCTTTGCGCTTTTCAGCCTTTCTCTTTGTTGGGAAGGGGATTACTTACTTGCGGTAATCCAGGTAGGCTTCGCAGATCTCCTGGGCATCGCCGATCATCTTCAGCTTGCTCTTCTCGATCCACATGGCACGGTTGCACAGGCGCTCGATCTGCTCGCTTTGGTGTGAGACGATAAGGACCGTGGTGCCTTCTTCGATCATCTGCGTGATGCGCTTCTCGCATTTTTCCTGGAACAGGAAGTCGCCGACGGAAAGCACCTCGTCAACGATGAGCAGGTCGGGTTTGGTGACCGTGGCAATGGCGAAGGCGATGCGCGCCACCATGCCTGAGGAGTAGTTCTTCAGCGGCATCTCCATGAAGTCCTGCAGCTCGGCGAAGTCGATGATCTCGTTGACGTGCTCGTCCAAGAACTTCTTGGAATGGCCCAGCAGCGCCCCGTTCAGGTAGATATTCTCGCGGGCGGTAAGCTCCATGTCAAAGCCAGCGCCAAGCTCGATGAGCGGGCTGATGGTGCCGTTGACGGTGCAGGTGCCCTTGGAAGGCTCAAGCACGCCGGCGATGACCTTCAGCATGGTGGACTTGCCGGATCCATTGGTGCCCACCAAGCCGAACACGTCGCCGCGGTGCACCTGGAAGCTTACGTTGTCCACGGCCACGAACTCGCGAAACATCAGCTCACGCTTGGCGATCTTGATGAAGTATTCCTTGAGGCTTTGGATGCGCTCGTTGGCAATGTTGAAGATGACGGAGACGTTTTGGACGTCAACGATGATGTCGTCGGAAGTGCTCACGATAGTTCCTTTGCCTTAGATGTAGAGGATGAACTTCTTCTCAAGCTTCCTGAACACAAGGAAGCCCAAAAGGAAGGCGATGACGGCGGAAAGGGCGCAGATGCCAAGCCCCACGCTAAGTGCCATGTCGGAAGGAAGGGCGATGCCCGTCATGATCTGCCTGAAGCATGACACGAAGTGATACATGGGGTTAAGCTGCACGATCTGCAGGACCCAGCTAAGGGATGTGTTGCTGGCTAGGGCATCATAGGGCCAGAAGATGGGCGTGAAGTAGAACCACACGGTGGTAAGCACGCTCCACAGGTGCTCGATGTCGCGGAAGAAAACGGTCAGGGACGAGATAAGGAAGGCCATGCCCAGCGTGAAGACGATGAGCAGGATAAGCAGCACCGGCAGCAAGATGATCTTCCAGGTGGGCGCCATGCCGAAGAAGATCATGACGGCGGCGATGGCGATGAGCGAGAAGGCAAAGTTGACGGCCGCGAACAGCACCTTGTCGGTGGGGAAGATGATCTTCTCCACGTGCACCTTCTTGATCAGCGACGAGGCGTCGATGATGGAGCGGACCGAGCCGTTGGTGCCGTCCTGGAAGACGGCGAAGATGGTTTGGCCCAGAATAAGGTAGACGGCAAACGGGTACTGGTTGAACTCGAAGCGGAAGATGTTGCTGAAGATAAGCGTCATGACGATCATCATCAGAAGCGGGTTCAGCAGGCTCCACAAAACGCCCAGAACAGAGCGGCGGTACTTCAGCTTGAATTCCTTGGAGACCAGGTTATACAGCAGGTACATGCTGTTGTTATTGTTGTTCTTCGTCTTTTTGATCGAAGTGCTAGCTTTGGCCATCGTCTTCCTTAAAACTCTCATATATAACCACGCCGGAAGGCGCATTTATCCATTTAAATCGAACAGTCATTTTACCACGGTAGGATACGAGCGTTTGGGTGATACCATAAACGGAACAAAGAATGGATGCTTTTGAAGGGCCTGCTCGGTCCTTTTTTGAAGGGATATTGAACCTATGTGGCTCTCATTTTTCTTGGCCATGGCAACGGCGGTGGTCATGTTGTATGCGCCAGGCTATGTGGTGCTGCGCGCTTTGCGTCTGAAGCGCCTGGTCAGCCTTGTTTTGGCACCGCTTTTCTCAATTGCTGCCTATAATGTGCTGGCCTTGGTGTTCTCCAAGGTGGGCATCTTTACCACGTGGGCCACGCTGTTCTTGCCCTCCCTTGCCATTGCGGCTGTTGCCTTGGGCGTCTCCTACGGCCTGGGCCGTGGCTCAAAATTGCCGTGGAGGTCCTTCAGCCTGGGCATCCAAGACGTTGACGGGACGAAAAACGCTGCGCTGGTTGGCGCTTATGCGCTTATCGGCATCGCATTGACCTGCATCTTCTTCGTGATGAGCCTGGACACCCCCGAATCGTTCCTGCAGGCCTTCGACAACGTGTTCCATATGGGTACCATCCGCAACTTCGTGGAGGGCGGCGCGTATTCCGTCTTCAACAGCGGCTTGTACCCGGAAGGCGCCACCAACCCCGAAGGCGTGCCGTTCTATTGGTCGGTGGGCGGGTCGTTCTATCCCACGGCCTGGCATTGCCTGTGCGCCATGGTGGTCAGCGCCTTAGGCGTCAGCATTCCTGTGGCTATCAATGCCGTCAACGCCGCCATTGTGGCGGTGGTGTTCCCGCTGGGCGTCTTGCTGTTCCTGAAGGCGGTGTTTCCGGGGAACACGCGCGTTTCTGTGTGCGGCTGCGTGGCTGCCTTGGCCTTCGCCGCCGCCCCGTGGGACTTTTTGACCTTCGGGCCGCTGTATCCCAACATCTTGGGCAACGCCTTGCTTTTGCCCGTCATGACCTGCTTTGTGTGCCTGCTCTCCAAAGCTTCTGACAAGACCTCGTTGGCATTGCGCATCTTCGTGTTCGTGGTGGCCTTCGTGGCGGTGGCGCTTTCGCACCCCAACGCGCTGTTTGCCGCCGTGGTGCTGCTGGCGCCGTTTCTGTGCATCACCGTGGCGCGTGCCGTCAAAGGCAAGATTTCCTCCAAGGCTGGGGGAAGGGTGGCGGCCGTTGCGGGCTACGCTTTATGCGCCTTGGCCATTTGCGCCATCTGGTGGGCCCTTTACAACACCTCCTTCATGCAGAACGGCCCCTTGGCCGACTGGTGGCCCAGCTATTCGGGCAAGCTGGAGGGCGCCATCTACATCCTGACCGTTGCTTACAAGGAGCCGGCCCAGTATCTGCTGGCCGTTGTTTTGCTGGTGGGCGTCGGTTTCGCTCTTGTCAAATTCAAGGATCAGCGCTGGCTGGTTGTCTCTTATGCCTTGGCGGCGCTCATCTTTTGGGTCAACATCAACGGTGACGGCCTGCTCAAGCACGTGTTGGCGGGTTTTTGGTACACCGATCACCACCGCACGGCGGCCACGTTGGCCATAGCGGGCATCCCGCTTGCGGCGCTGGGCTTGTCGCAAGTGACGGCGTTGGTGCAGAAGGCCTTCGCGCGGGTAAGCGCAAAGCCGGCGCGGCAGATGGGTGCGGCTGCGGTGTGCGTGTGCGCCGTGTTTGCGCTGGTCAACTTCATGCCGCTTTCCAACAGCGCCTTCGGCACCATCCAAAGCCTGGTGGCCTCCCAAAACGATGTTGACACCGAGCAGGTGTACAGCACCACCGAGCAGGCCTTCATGGAGAAGGTGAAGGAAGTGGTGCCCGAGGGGGCGCTGATCATCAATCAGCCCAACGACGGCTCCACCTTCAGCGTGTTCACGCAGGACATGAACATGTATTACCGCTACCTGCGTGGCTATGGCGGCACCGACGAGACGCCTGAAAGCGTGCTGGTGCGCGAAGGCCTTTCCCGCTATATGTCTGACCCGCAGGTGATGCAGGCGGTCAAGAGCACGGGCGCCGAATACGTCTTGCTGCTGGATGCCGGTGACTACCAAACGCTCAAGAGCCCTTACCTGTTCACCATGGAATACGAATACCTGTGGACGGGCATTGATACCGTGGCCGACGATGCCCCGGGTTTTGAAGTTGTTTTGAGCGAAGGCGATATGGTCTTGTATCGGCTGACGGGGCTCAGTTAAGGTTTGATACATGGCAAATCTTAAGGGCTCTACCATAAAATCGCTTTTCTGGAAGCTGTTCGAGCAGGGCGGCACGGCCGTTGTCACCCTGATCGTCCAGATTGTCTTGGCGCGCCTTCTGGCTCCGGCCGAATTCGGCATGCTGGCCATCATGCTGGTCTTCGTCAACGTGGGCAACGTCATTGTCCAAAGCGGCCTGAACACGGCCATCATCCAGTCGCCCGACGCGACGGAGAAGGACTATTCCACGGTCTTTTGGATGAGCTTGGCCATTTCGGCGGTGCTGTATGTGGCCATCTTCTTTGCGGCGCCCTTGGTGGCCGACTTCTACCAGATGCCGCAGGCGGTGACTCCTTTGCGAGTTTTGGTGCTGGTGCTCATCATCAATTCCTATAACTCCATCCAGGAAGCCATCGTGGCGCGTGAGATGCAATTCCATAAGACGTTTCGAGCAACCATCACGGCCGGCGTGCTTTCGGGTACGGTTGGCATCGTACTGGCCTTGACGGGGTGGGGCATTTGGGCTTTGGTTTTCCAGCAGTTGGTGCAGCAAGGGGTCAAATGCCTGGTGCTGGCCCTACAGGTGCCTTGGAAGCCGCACTTTGAGTTCAGCCCGGCCCGCGCGTTGGTGCTGTTCCGCTTTGGCTGGAAGCTTTTGGCCTCGGGTTTGTTGGAGCAATGCTACCAGGGCCTTTCCAGCCTGCTCATCGGCAAGGTGTTCACCGCGTCCGACTTGGGCTACGTGGATCAGGGCAAGAAGTACCCCTATGCCTTGGGCTGCCTGCTTGACGGCGCCATCCAGCCGGTCATGCTCTCGGCGGTGTCGAAGGTCCAAGATGACATGGCGACCGTCAAGCGTTTGGCACGTCGTGCGCTGAAGACCTCCACGTTTTTGGTCATGCCCGCCATGGCGCTGTTTGCGGCGGCGGCAGAGCCCATCGTGCGCATCTTGCTGGGGGAGCAGTGGGTGCCTTCGGTGCCGTTCCTGCAGATGTACTGCTTCATCTACGCCCTTTTGCCCATCCATACCACCAACTTGCAGGTGCTTAACGGCGTGGGCCGCTCGGACTTGTTCCTGAAGCTGGAAATCATCAAGAAGGTGGTCGGCGTGAGCATCCTGGTGTTCGCGTGCTTCGTCTTCCGCGACCTGTATGCCATCGTCATCGGCTACATGATCACGGGCGTTCTGGGCACCTTCATCAACGCCTTCCCCAACAAGAAGGTCATCGGGTACTCCTATTTGGAGCAGATGAAGGACATCCTGCCCGCCATTCTGCTTTCCATTGCGTGCGGCGCCTGCGTCCTTCCCATAACCTTTTTGGGCTTGCCCGACATCGCAACGGTCGCCTTGCAAGTGGTGGCCATGGCGGTCTTGTACTGCGCCGCTTCGAAGCTTTTCCGTGTAGAAGCGTTTTCCTACCTTCTGAACACGGTCAAAGAGATTAGAATGAAGGGTCTGTAAAGCAATTTACGCAGAGGTTTTAGGCAAACTGCTGCCAGGAGATGGATATGGAAAACGAACAGATTCTGGTCACCCGGTCCTCGATGCCGGAGTTGGAAGAATACATGAGCGAAATCGCGTCTCTGTGGGACACCCATTGGCTTACCAACATGGGCGAGAAGCACCAGCAGCTGGAGGCCGATCTTGAGGCCTATCTGGGCGTGGACGACATTGCGCTTTTCACCAACGGTCACAACGCCTTGGAGTGCGTCATCGAGGCCATGCAGCTGAAGGGCAAGGTCATCACCACCCCTTACACCTTCGCCTCCACCACGCACGCTTTGGTGCGCAAAGGGCTAGAACCCGTGTTTGCCGACATCAAGCCCGATGACTACACGCTTGACCCTGCTTGCATCGAGCCGCTTATCGACGAAGACACCTGCGCCATCGTGCCGGTTCATGTGTATGGAAACCTGTGCGATGTTGACGCTATCCAGGCCTTGGCGGACAAATACAACCTGAAGGTCATCTACGACGCGGCCCACGCCTTCGGCGTCACCCGCAAGGGACGCTCGGCAGCATCGTTTGGCGATGCGTCCATGTTCTCCTTCCATGCCACCAAGGTGTTCAACACCATTGAGGGCGGCGCTATCTGCTTCAGCCAGCCTGGCTTCAAGGAGAAGCTGAACCAATGGAAGAACTTCGGCATCACGGGCACCGAGAGCGTGGAGTACGTGGGCGGTAACGCCAAGATGAACGAGTTCTGCGCCGCTATGGGCATTTGCAACCTGCGCCATCTGGATGCCGAGATTGCCAAGCGCAAGGTGGTCGTGGAACGCTACCGTGAGCGCTTGGGCAACGTGGAGGGCCTGAAGCTGTGCGCCGATCAGCCGGACACCACGCCTAACTACGCCTACATGCCGATTGTCTTCCAGGATTCCTTCGGCGCCACCCGGAACGACGCCTATCAGGCCCTTATGGATGTGGACATCCATTCCCGCAAGTACTTCTATCCGCTAGTCAGCGACTACGAGTGCTACCAGGGCCGCTTCGACTCGGCCCTCACCCCTGTGGCCCGGGATGTGGCCGATCGCGTGCTGACGCTGCCGCTGTATGCCGACTTGTCGCTTGAGCAGGTTGATCGCATCTGCGACATCGTGCTGGGCTGCCGCTAAGGGGGAGCAATGGACCAACCGCTGCTGAGCGTCCTCATTTCGGTTTACAACCATGAACGCTACATAGAGGAGTGCCTGAGGAGCATTGCAGCCCAAAAGACCACCTTCGACTTTGAGGTTTTGGTGGGCGAGGACTGCTCGCCGGATAATTCCCGCCAAATACTGAAGGACCTTGAGCCCAGCCTGCCCGACAACTTCACCATCCTGTACCGCGAACACAACATGGGCGCGGTGAAGAACGGCGAAGATCTGTATGCTCGCGCGCGCGGCAAGTACCTGGTGGACTTTGAGGGCGATGACTATATGCTGTATGACCACAAGTTCCAGGAGCAGGTCGACTTCTTGGAAGCCCATCCGGAATACAGCGCCATCTTCACCAACGTGCTGGTGGTCGATGAGAACTCCCAGCCCTTGAAGGAGGGCTATCCGCAGTGCGCGAAGGAGGACTATTCCTACCGCGAGAACTTCTACAGCTTCCTGCCGGGGCAAAGCGGCACGTCGGTGTGTCGGCGCCAGGACTACTTTGACGCGCGCGACAACTTCATGGCGCTTAAGACCTACGACTTCTACCCAGGGGACCGCCGCAACGCCTTCATGTTTTTGACTATGGGCAAGGTCCGCTGCGTGCAGGAGAATTGGAGTGCCTACCGCCACGTGGTCAAGGGCGGATCCAGCTATTCCGCTACGCTGAAGAAGGACCAGAAGTTTGCCCGCAACGAGGTCGAGTTCGGCCGCACGCTGGTTGCCTATGCCAAGAAGTACGGCGACCAGGAGGCCCAGGATTGGGCCAACCTCAACTTCTACCGCTTCCGCTTGCGCCACTGTTTCAGCTCCGCCAAGATTGAGCCGTTTAGCGCCATTTGGAAAGATGCGCAAAAGGAAAAGCATTCCGCTGCCTTGATTTGCTCTTATTTGCGCTGGGGAATTGTGCTGGTCAGCCGCCTGTTGCGCGGCCAAACCATCGTCTAGCTTTGGTTGCTGTTCTGACCCTTTGAATACACGGCGTTAAGCAGGCGGGCCACCGGCTTAGGCCAGAAGCGCTCCAACATGGCCAGGTCCTCTGCTGTACGCGTGTTGTCCTTGATAAGCGCCGACGTTTCCGACTCCTCATGGATGCGATGGTGCATGAGCACTTCTGTGTCGTAGACGAAGTCGCCCTCCAGGTGGGAAAAGCGCTCCCAAGCATCCCAGTCCAGGTTGCTCTTCATGCCGGCGTTGAACGGGGGATTGGGCAGGTTGGGCGTGCACAGCGTGACCGACGGGCAGCAGATGGCCGAGCCCTTGGAAAGAAGGGACCGCTTGGCCCTGGTGGTTGATGCCAAGCCCGTCTTGGCGATGGACTTCAGCAGCATGCGCTTCACGCGTAAAAGCTGGTTGTCGTCGACTTCCACCCCGTTGCGCAGCTCGCCGTAGTTGGTGAAGAAGATGAGCGGCCGCGCGGCCTTGTTGGCACCGGCCAGGCAACGCTGTGCATAGCGCGGGGCGTAGGTGTCGTCCTGGTGCGCGATGGTCACCAGCGGCGTGGTGGCGCGGCTGACAGCGAAGTTCCAATCCGAGGCGATGCCCGGCTTGGCGTCGTTGACGAACAACGTGATGCCCGCGTCTTGCGCAACGCCGCGAATGACGTCGTTGGGGGTGGAGGTAGCCATGATGATGGCGGTTGCCACCGTCTGGCTTTTCAGCGATTGCACGCATTCGGCCAGGTAGGGGCTTTCGCCATAGGCGCAAACAACGAAGGTGTGGTCAGCGGCGGTAAACATGGGCTACTCTTCGTCTTCCTTGTCGCGCAAGGCAATCTCTTGGGCAAGCTCGTTCACGCGGTACTTCAAAAGGGAAATCTCCGATGTGCAGGTGAACACCTTCATGAGCAGCAACGCGATGATGATCAGGAAGATGAAGTTGCTGGGGGACACAAACCCTAGGAAGTCCGAGCAGATGAAGGCTATCTCGGGCACGATGGCCACGATGACGAAGACCACCGACAGGACAACCCAGAAAATGGCGTCCTCCATCAAAATTTTGCGCTTTTTTACTCTTTTAGCAACGAAGAACAATGCAATGAGCGCGCAGACAATCAACAGGATGCGAAGGGACAAACTCATGGCGTCTCCTATCTAAACCATTGGAACAAGGCGATGGAGGTCAGCGTGCGCGCCATGTACTTGATAGCCGCGCCTGCCTTCAGGTAGCTTTCGCCGCCTTGGCGCTCCTGCATGGTTGCCGCAACTTCGACGATCTTGTATTTCTTGCGTGCCGCCAGGGCCAGCGTGTCAGGCTCGGGGGCGTAGTCGAAGTCCTTGGCGAAGCGCTCTATCATGCGGGCGCTGTACAGGCGCATGCCCGAGGTGGGGTCGGTGATGCGCACGCCTGACGTCAGCTTGATGAGCTTGCTGATCATGGTGGACCCGACGCCGCGCATGCCGCCCAACTTTCCGCCATGGATCAGGCGAGAGGCAATGACGATGTCGGCGTTGTTCTTATCCATGGCCGCCACCATAGGGGCAATGAAGGAGGGCACGTGCTGGCCGTCAGCGTCAAACTGGATGGCGGCGTCATAGCCGTGGCGGTGCGCATACTTCATGCCGGTTTTGAAGGCGGAGGTAAGCCCGGTGTTGATGGGCAGGTTGACGCCCTCAAACCCGTTGCTGGTGACGATGTCCCAGGTGTGGTCCTTGGAGCCGTCGTTGACGATGAGGTAGTCGTAGTCAGGGCATTCCGCGACGAATGTCTTAACCGTGTTTTCAAGGCATTCCTCTTCATTGAAGGCGGGAATGATGACAAGGACTTTCATGCAGGCGTTGCTTTCGTTGGCTGTGCTAATTCTGTAGCTTTACTGTGCATTTCGCTCAGGTCAGCGCTTTGCATTATAAACTATACCGATGGAGTACCCCACGTATAACCACAAAGGGTGATTTTATTGACTATAACGCAACGTTTCTCGTTTTTGAGCAAGGCCGCTTGCGCCTTAGCTGTGGCTGTCACCTGCGCTTTTGTAGGCGGCGCCATCACGCAGCAAGACGCCTTCGCCACGGAGGTTGCCGACCAGGCCGCTTCTTCCAGCGTGTCTACGGTCAAGGGCTTTTCCGACGTCAACGACGGCTCTAGCTGGTATTTCAGCAGCGTGTACCGCTGCAGCGAATCCGGCATCATCAAGGGCTATTCCGCGGGCACCTTTGGTCCGAGCGATTCTTTGACCCGCGCCCAGGCGGCCGTCATCTTGTGGCGCATCTATTCTGAAGAGGCTTCCGGGTTTGACACGTCCTCGGCTAAGAACGAGACGGGTATGCCCGACGTTGAGGACGGCGCCTACTACACGGGCGCTGCCAACTGGGCGGTTGCAAACGGCGTCATCAACGGCAAGAAGGACGAGGCCGGCAACGTGACCTTCGATCCCAACGGGGCCGTCACGCGTGAGCAGCTGTGTGCCATCATTGCCAATGTTACCGTTGGCGGTGCGGGCGAATACGACCAGTCCTCGGCTTTGAATATGCCCGACGGCTCCACTATCAGCGACTGGGCCCTGTCTTCGGTGGCTTGGGCGTTGGACAAAGGCGTCATTTCGGGCTCGCGTCACGACGGCGTTGCCTATGCGGATCCCAACGTGACGGTCAACCGCGCCACCATGGCAACCATCCTTATCAACTCCACCGACGCTGGTCTGATTCCCGAAAAGGAAAGCTCTTCGACCGGCGCTCATTGGATTGCCGCCGGCGATGACCTTATTTGGTTCACGGCGGAAAAGAAGGCCGCCCGTGAGTGCTTGCTTTCTGAGTCCGAGGTAGGTTTTTGGGCCTATGCAACCTCTGACGGCACCATCGTGCGCGCCGAGAAGTATGCGGCCTCTGACGGCAACGTGTATCTGGCCGATGCCGACGGCAAGCTGTTGGATGCCGGTTGGCACGAAACGGCCGACTACGACAATGGCGAGACCCACCGCTACTATGTGGAGGAAAGCGCCCATGCCTGCGTGCCGGGCGCATCTGAGTCGGGCTATGCCCACGTAACCCTTGACGAGGGCTATGTTGCCACGGGCTGCTTCACCTATGACGGCAATCGCTACAAGGCTGACTCCACGGGCAAGCTGGCAACCTCCAAGTGGGTTGTCACGGGTGACTTCACGAACGGCTCCTTGCAGCGCTATTGGGCTCAGGCCGACGGATCATTTGCCAAGAGCCGCCTTGTCACGCCTGATGAGTGCGGATACTGGGCCTATGCCACCGGCAACTGGTATGTGGCGCGCGGCAAGTACACGGCCAGCAACGGCAACGTGTATTTGGCTGACAACGAGGGCAAGCTGGCTGATCCGGGCTGGAAGGTGACGGGCGACTACACCGACGGCGCCCTGCAACGCTACTACATTGATGCTGATGCGCATGCCTGCGTGCCGGGCTATTCCACCGACGGCTATGCGCATTACACGTTGCCCGAGGGCTACGTCATGCGTCATCGCACCTACTATGACGGCTACCTTATGCTGGCCGACAACGACGGGCTTATCCTGACCGACGGCATGAAGGAAGGTTGGGTGGTCACCGACAAGTTGGATGGCGCCTACCAGCGCTATTACCTGCACAACTATAACGGTTGCCTGGTAGCTACCATTGACTTCTTCGAGGGCACTATCAGTGGCAAGGAGGGCGTGTTCTTCGGACGTGAGGACACCGGCTATGTGCTGCGTGGCACCCTTTCCACCTCCCGCGGCGTGCTTTTGGCCGACAATGACGGCTTTTTGGTTGAGTCCACCCGCAAGGCGGGTTGGATGGTAGCCACCGCCTACGACGAGGGCAGGGCTCAGCGCTACTACCTGGAAACCATGGACGATGGCCACCTGTACGCCAAGACGGGCCTGTTTGAGGCCACCCTTGAGACCGAGACTGAGTCGGCTTTCTTCTGGGGTGACGAAGAAAAGGGCTATGTGGTTCGCGGCACGCAGTTCTACTATGACGGCGCCAAGTACCTGTCGGATGCCACCACGGGCAAGCTGACGGTCATTGCCGGCACGGCAGGCAGCGGTACGCGCGATACTTATATTGCGGAGGTCACGTGGAGCACCGATTCAGCCTATCTGGCCACCATGAGGGCCTACGCCAGCCAGATCGGCTCCGAGACCGACTACTTCATTGCGGCCGACTATGACCTGTGCCGCGTGACCATCATGCAGAAGCAGGGCTCTTCCTGGATTGTGCTGAAGACGCTGAACGGCAACTTCGGACGCAATGGCGTGGGTGTTGCGGGCCTTGATCCTTATGGCTCTGATGGTATCAACCGCATCACCACCAAGCGCCAGTGCGACTGGGATGACAAGTATTTCGGCCAAGGCTACAACGACTGGGCCTGTGGCTACATCGAGTCCTACAGCTCCGACTCCTTGGGACACCTGCGCTGGAACGAGGAGCACGGCGGCTATGAGGACTTTGCTTCCATCCACTCCACGGGCTACACCACGACTGGTTGGGGCAACACCGGCTGCATCGGCCTTCTGTATGATGAATGCAAGTGGATCTATGACACCATCCCGTACTACACCACGGTGTATCAGTTCAGCACTAGCGGCGTTTGGCCTTGGGACCGAGGAGAGGCTTAGACTGCAGCATGTTAGGATGCCATCAGTTCAGCACTAGCCATATGTAAGAAAGCATAAGCACCTATGATCGATTTCAATATTCCCCCGTATGTCGGCACCGAACTTGACTATGTGCGTCAAGCCGTGGAAGGCAACCATAAGATTTGCGGTGACGGGCCGTTTTCGCGCCAATGCCATGAATGGATGGAGCAGCGTTTTAGCGCCCGCAAGGCGCTATTGACCACCAGCGGCACGGCGGCGCTGGAGATGGCCGCCATCCTATGCGACCTGAAGCCGGGGGATGAGGTCATCCTTCCCAGCTACACGTTCTCATCAACGGCCACGGCCTTCCAGATGATGGGCGCCACGCTGGTGTTTGTGGACGTGCGGCCCGACACCATGAACATCGATGAAAAAAAGATTGAGCGCGCCATCACCGACAAGACGCGCGTCATCGTGGCCATGCACTATGCGGGCGTTGCCTGCGAGATGGATGCCATCATGGCCCTTGCCAAGGAACACAACCTGCTGGTGGTGGAAGACGCCGCCCAGGCCGTCATGAGCACCTATAAGGGCCGCGCCTTAGGCACCATCGGGCATTTCGGGTGCTATTCGTTCCATGAGACCAAGAACTATTCCATGGGCGAGGGCGGCGCCATCCTGATCAATGACCCGGCCTACGTGGAGCGCGCGGAAATCATCCGCGAGAAGGGCACCAACCGCCAGCGCTTCTTCCGTGGCCAGGTTGACAAGTACACTTGGGTTGACCGCGGCAGCTCATACCTGCAAAGCGACATGAACGCCGCCTATTTGTGGGCGCAGCTGGAAAAGGCTGACCAGATTAACCAGGATCGTCTGTCCACATGGGATTTCTACCGCAAAAACCTGGAGCCGCTGGCCGCTGCGGGAAAGATCGAGCTTCCCTTCATTCCCGAAGGTTGCCAGCACAACGCCCACATGTTTTACCTGAAGTGTGCCGACCTTGAGGAGCGCTCTGCCCTTATCAAGCACTTGAAGGAGCGGGGCGTCATGGCGGTGTTCCACTACATTCCGTTGCATAGCTCACCGGCGGGCTTGGCGTTTGGCCGCTTTGATGGCGAAGACGAGTTCACCACCCGCGAGGGCGACCGTTTGGTCAGGCTTCCTATGTACTACGGTCTGGCTGACCAAGACAAGCAGACGGTCGTAGACACCGTTTTGTCCTTCTACGCTTAAAGCGGCGAAAAACGGGGGTTCGATGGAGCAGGTGTTGGGGCAAAGGCTGAGGGCCTTCCGCAAGGAGCAGTCCCTTACGCTGTCCGACCTATCGGCCCAAACCGACCTGTCGGTGGCCTACTTGAGCAACATCGAACGCGGCAAGGCCAGCCCGACCATCGCCAACCTGCACCGCATTTGCGCCACGCTGAACATCACGCTGAACGATCTTCTGGGTGGCGATGGCCCGGCGGATGCTGAGTCTTCCTATGCCGTGCCGAAAAGCGGACGGCCGCTCATCTTCGCACAGGAGGGCTTGTCGTATTCGTCCCTGACGTTGGGCGATTCCAGCCTGAAGGCCACGTGCATGACCCTCTCTTCAGCCGACTGGGTGCATTTTTCCGCCCACGACCACGATGAGCTGGGGATAATGCAGGCAGGCACGATGCAGATGAAGGTAGGGGATAAGACCTACGCCCTGCAGGCTGGTGACAGCATCTTCATCCGCCAAGGCACGCTGCATAGCGCTCGCTCCATAGGTGAAGAAGCCAGCGTGAGCTATTGGATCAAGCAGGGCTAGCGTACGGGGGACTCACAGCCGTAAGGTCAGTGTTTCGGCTGCGTGGCACGCCGCTGACGCCCTGCTTATTCAACTCGCTGATAAGCGGAACTTTCCGATCTGACGTTTTTATAGGAAGGCTTCTCTATAAGCGTTTAGCGCCTTTTCGAGCTGCTCTGCGGTCTCGGGATGCCGGAGCGCATAGCGCGAGCATGCAATCTCGAGGTAATGGCCGAACTCGGCGTAGGATAGCGAGCATGAGTCGTTTACCGCGTCGCAGCTCACCTCAAACGGCTCTTCTTGGCTCTTCTCGTACTCGTCGAGGTCCTCCCAGAAGGAAATGCAGCAGTCGTCCATGTAGGTGCCCTTTCCCGCTGCGGCGTTTGCGGCTATCTGCGGCAGGTCGCCAGCGCCGCCCTCGTATAGGCCGATTGCGGCCTGAACTGGCCAATGGGAGGGATTGAGCAAGTCCTTGCTTTGAATAATGGTTTGGTCCATGTTTCGCTCCTAGTCTGCAGGGAAGAAGGTCGTGATCTCCCCGTTGTCGTTTCTGTAGCCGATCCACCTAGCGCCTCCGGAGTCCAGGCCTTCCCACTGCGTGCCTGATGTTGACTTGGCGTTGGCTGCGGCTTCCATGCCCCTCCTTATGTATTCGTCAGTGCTGATTTTACTGTCGTTCCGATGCATGTAATTGCTCGGCTTTGCCTGCAATTACATGTTGTCGAAAATCTTAAAAATTTTTCCAGCCAGGAAAATTTTTTCCTTGTGAAAAAAGCGGGTTTGGCCGCAGGACGCCGAAGGTGATTTTCACAGAAAGAAAAATATCGTTCAAAAAGGCCGATTATTTACGCATTACTGCACGTGAGCGCCATATTTTGCCCTTTTTTTCAACATGCTAGAATGACCGAAAACAGCCCGTCTGGGCGGTTGCGATGGCTATTGAGATGGGGGAAGTCCTTTGCAATTTGAGACAGACTATGCGCTTGAGGATTACATTTTAAACACCACATGGGAAGATTTGCCCGCTCAGGTGCAGACGCGCGCCCGCGGTTGCGCCCTGGACTTGCTGGGCGCCCTTATTCTGGGCAACCAAGGCAAGCAGTTCCAAGCCGGTGTGCGACTGGCGCAATCCTACATTGCGGGCGGGGACGTTCCCATAGTGGGCTCCGCAGACACGTTCAGTCTGCTGGGAGGCGCCATTGCCCTGGGGCATGCGGCCAACTCCTTTGACATCGACGACGGCCACAACATGATCAAGGGCCACCCGGGTGCTTCCTTTGTGGCAGGCCTGCTTTCGGCCGCAGCTGAAAAGGATTGCACGCTGCAGGAATATCTGACCACGTTGGTCATCGGCTATGACGTGGCCGTGCGAGCGGGCCTGGCCATCCAAAGTGACTACGATTTCCTGCACAGTACGGGCACCTATGGTGCGGTGGCCACGGCTGCCGTGATGGGACGCCTGCTGGGGTTGGATCGCGTGCAGCTGAACAACGCCATCGCGGCGGCTGACTACCATGCGCCGCTCACGCCGGTCATGCGTGCGGTGGAGTATCCGTCCATGTCAAAGGACGGTGTTCCCTTCGGCGCGCTGACGGGTGCCATGGCGGTGTTGGAAACCCTGTGCGGCACCACCGCCAAAACCTATACCTTGGAGGAGGCGTCCCAGCGCCATTTGCTGGATGACCTGGGCTCCAACTTCGAAATCATGAACCTGTACTTCAAGCCCTATACCTGCTGCCGCTGGGCGCATCAGCCCATTCGCGCGCTCATCAACATGATGGCGCAGGAGGGCATAAAGGCAGATGAAGTGGCCCACGTGACGGTGCACACCTTCGATTCGGCCGCGCGGCTTTCCAAGCGCGTCCCAGCCGACACCGATGAGGCGCAATACAACATTGCCTGGCCGGTGGCATCCGCCATCGTCTTCGGCGAGGTGGGCTACCTGCAGGTTTACGACGGCGCCATGGGTAACCCCGCCGTCATAGACATGATGGGCAAGCTTAGCTTCGAAGTTGACCCTGCCCTTGACGCGCAATTCCCCCAGAAGCGCCTGGCCTGGGTGGAATTGGAAACCACGGACGGTAGGGTGTTCAACAGCCCCGTTTATGCCGCTGAAGGTGAGGCTTCGGACGGCATTACCAACGAATGGTTGGAGAAGAAGTTCTTGCGCGTTACGGCGCCCATCATCGACGCTGAGCACGCCCAAGAGCTGGCGGATGCCCTTTTGCGCGGGCCGCTTTCGCAAAGCATGCGCTCTTTGGTGCTTAAGGCAAACAAGAGCCTGATGAAATAAGGAAGTTTGGAAAAGGACAAGCAAGGGAAAGACGACGAAAGGAACCATCATGAAGGATATGTCTTACTTGGCCGAAAAACCCATCGCCGTGCTGGGCGCTGGCGCCGTCGGCATGACGTGCGCCGCTGACTGCAAGCTGGCGGGACGCGAGGTGCGCCTGTATTCGCGCAGCCCGCGCTCCATCAAGAACTTCGACCGTACGGGCATTCTGCTGGATGGCATCCAGCGCAACCTGTATGGCTTCGAGCGCTCCGGCCGAGCCTATCTGGACATGTACACCAACGACATGGCCCAGGCCGTAAAGGGTGCCGGCATCATCATCTTGGGCATCACCGCCTTGGTGCAGGACGACTACCTGCGTCCCTTGGCCGAGCTGCTTGAGGATGGCCAGGTGGTCCACACCTTCACGGATAACTACGCATCGTTGATGCTGCGCAAGTACATGAAGGAGTGCGGCAACACCGCTGACGTCATCATTGGCGGCTGGGCCTCCGCCCCGTATGGTACCCGCGTTGAGAAGGTCCAGGGCTTCTGGATGCCCCATGTGGGCGCGAAGTACCGTGCCATCACGCTGCGCGGCGCTTGCCTGCCCATGACTGACATCGACGAGTTCATGGAGTCTACCAAGTACATGCCCTGCATGGACGGCGTCACTCAGGGCGATGGCCCCGTGAAGGGCGACACCATGCTGGACATCGGCTTTGCCAACGTGAACCCCGTCATCCATGTGCCGGCTTCTATTCTGGGGGTGTCCTCCATGCAGAACTGGGAGATCTTCGGCAACGATCCGGGCAGCTATTCCATGTATTCCCATGGCCTGTGCCCGGCCATCTGCGAGGTGCAGTACCAGTTCTACAACGAGGAGCTGGCCATTGCCAAGGCCATCGGCATCGATTGCGCCAGCTATGACTACGAGATGTTCTTCTCTCGCCGCAGCGTGCTGACCCAGGAATACATGGGCCTGGACGAAAACGGCAAGGACAACGTGGTCTTCCCGTTGGACAAGCCCTGTGAAGAGGGCAACGTGGGCCCCGACACCATCGATCACCGCTACATTACCGAGGACATCCCGGTCAACTGCAAGATCTACCATGAGCTGGCCCAGAAATTCGGCGTTGCCACCCCCATCATCGACTCCATGATCGTGCTGGGCGGCGCCATGCACAAGACCAACTGGTTTGAGACCAGCCCCTATGGCTTGGAGCGTCTGGGCATTGCCGACATGACCAAGGAAGAGCTGCTTACCTATCTGCGTGGCGAATAAGCACTTTCGCGCAAAGCATGAAAAAAGGCGGGGACCTTCGGGTTCCCGCCTTCGTTTTTGGGAAGGGGCGTGCTGCTTAGCGCACGATGCCGTTGCGGCGCGCCTTGGCATTTGCATCAAGCGCGTCGATGGCGGCCAGCTTGGCGCGGTAGTAGGGGCCGGTCTTTTCGTCGGCCATGAGCGGCTTGTACACCTGCAGGTACTTGATGCCGCTGTGGGAGTTGATCTCCATCAGGCGCGGGCCCTTGTCGGTGATGCCGATGTCGAAGCCCAGATACTCGCAGGCGCTGAACTTGGCGCACACCTTGTTGACCATCTCAAGCACCTCAGGCCAGCAGTCCAAGTCGCCTTCGGCCAGAACGCCGGTGGCCGGATGCTCAGGCGCGTCAACGGTCTTGGCGGCGTAGACGATCTTTCCGTTGCCGAAGTGGCCGGTCTCAAGGTCAATGCCAGTGTTGTAGGAGAAGATGTCAGGCGTGGTGGGAGGCTCGTAGTTGGGCTTGTAGCTTTCCTCGGCGCCGCTGGAGGCGAAGCGCACGTAAGAGGCCATGAGCTCAGGCTTGGAGCCGGTCTGGTTGACGGCCAGCACGCGGATGGTGTGGATGCGCGAGTTGATGGCGGCCATCTGCGGGCTGGGAACGATGAACTCCTGGAACACGTAGTTGGGCAGCTCGGCGATGGCGGCGGCCATCTCTTCGGCGGTCTTCGCTTGGCCGTCAAGCAGGTATTGGCCGTCCCGATACTCCATCATGTGGAAGCCGCTGGCCTCGGTGCCGTTGCAGGGCTTGCAGGCGAAGGCGCCTTCCTGGCGCAGCTTGGCAAGCATGGCCTCTACCGTGGGCGTGCCGTCGGTGAACTGCAGGGCCAGAATGCGGCCGTTGGCGGTGTAGTAGAAGTAGCGCGGCAGGTATTTCTGCAGCTCGGAATCCATGAACATGGCGTTCAACGTCAGCTTGTCGTTGATCCAGATGCGCTGCCAGTCATTGAGCGGCCACAGCTTCCAGTAGTCGTAGTCGGTCAGGTAGTCGTCCTTGTTTTCGTCGGTCAGGCCATAGGCGCAGGCGGATTCGGCCAAAAAGCCATTCTTGTGGGCCCACTCCAGATAGTCGGGGTCAAACAGGCCGCTGTCCTTCTCCTTTTGCTGCAGCATCAGGTATTCTTCGGCGAAGCGCTTGGTGAAGCCTTCCTCCAACATGGCTTCGAGCGTGGGGTTTTCCTTCAAGGTGGTCCTCTCTTTCCGCATTGGGCGCATGCGTTTCCAAACCGCTGCACGGATTTCAAGCTGTTTCCATGATAAAGGAAATAGGACGATTGTGGAGCGGAACTGCTTATTGGCTGCCTTCAAGGCCTTCTAATGTTCTTGAACTGCTACAATGACCCCATAAAAGCTTCAGAGAGGACAAACCGTGCCAGAAAATGCAGCAAACCCCCTGATTAGCGTTTTGATGGTCAATTACAACCATGCGGATTCCCTGCGGCAGGCAGTGGAAAGCGTTTTGGGCCAAACCTACGCCAACCTTGAGCTGATCGTGGTCGATGACGGCTCGACCGATGATTCATGCCAGGTCATTAAGGCGTTTGATGACCCGCGCGTGAAGCTTGTCCTCTTGCCGGAGAATCGTCATATCTGCGCTGCCACCAACACGGGTTTCTCCCAGGTGACAGGGCAATATTTGGCTCGCCTTGACAGCGATGACTGCTGGGAGCCCCAAAAGCTGGAAAAGCAACTGGCGTATTTTCAGGAGCACCCTGGTTGCCGCATCGTGTTCACGCGCGTCAACCTGATTGACCAGGATGGCAACAACGTCAACGACAAGATGCCCGATCATTTCCAGATGTTTGAGTATGAGGCCTGCTCGCAAGTTGACTGGCTGCGGACCTTCTTCTTCGAGGGCAACCACCTGGCCCACTCCTCGGTGCTGATGGAGACGTCCCTCATGCGTCAGATAGGGCCCTTTGACATGGCCTACGGCCAATGTCACGACTTCGACTATTGGATCCGCGCGGCAAAGATTTGCAATCTTCCTATCATGCCCGAGCGTCTGACGAACATGCGCCGCTACGATGCCGAAGGCGAAGAGGAGGACGTCAACAACAGCGAAGCCAACGAGCGCAACTCCACCATGTTCTGGAACGAGCACCTGCTGATGCGCAGCCGTTTCTTCGATGGCATGTCGGATGAGCTGTTCATCAAGGCGTTCCAGCCGTACTTCAGGAATCCGGCTTCCGCCACGCCGCTTGAGCTTGAGTGCGAGAAGGCCTTCCTGTTGCTGAACCCGGAGACTTTTGACGGTGCGGTGTGCTTTGCGGGCGTGCAGCGCATGCGGAGCCTGCTGAACGACCCCCAGGCCTTGGCGCTTTTGGAGGGTTCTTTTGGCTATACGGTGCGCGACTTCTACGACCTCATGCGCCAGCATATCAATTATGACCGTGTGCTGCGCAATGCCACCACTGCCGAGATGGACCGCCTGACAACCGAAAACGGCCTGTTGGATGCCGAGCGCAACCACTTGTTGGAGGAAATCCGGATGTCTCAGACGCATTCGGGCAACCTGGAGGCCTACGTGAAGGACTTGGAGCGCACGCGCGATGAGCTGACGGCCCAACTGGAGGAAGCCACCAAGAAGCATTGGCCGTTCCGCGGCTCTAAGAAATAGGGAGCGTGGCGAAATGGTGTGGCCCTTGGGCAAAAAGAAAATCTTGGTCTACGCCTTCCTTGCTGATAATCTGGGAGATGACCTGCTTATTCGCATGCTCTGCAACCGCTATCCGCGGGTTGATTTCAAGGCGTGGCTTAATGCCGGGCAGCAAACCAACATAGCTGACGTCCCCAATTTGCAAATAATATCGGCCCAAGACGTGAAGCCGCGCAAAAGCTTGGGCAGCAAGGTGCAAAAGCGCCTGGTTAGACGCAACTTGCCGCCGGAAGACCCTTGGTTTTACACGCTTTCGGCGTGCGATGCCGTCGTCCACATCGGGGGTTCCATCTTCGTGCAGCATCAGCAGGATTGGCAGCCGTTCTATGGTGCTGACGCCAACCTGGTAAAGGCCGCAAGAAAGCTTTTTGTGGTCGATGCCAACTTCGGCCCGTATGTTGATCCCGCCTATTACCAGTCCTACCGGCAGCTTTTCAGGGAATATGAGGATATTTGCTTCCGCGATCAGGCCTCACGCGATGCCTTTGCGGACCATCAGAATGTCCGTTGCGCCCCTGACGTGGTGTTTTCCCTCAAGCTTCCGCCGGCCAAGGCGCCAACCGGGCGCAAGGTTGCCTTGGTTTCGCCCCTTCAGCTTGAATGGCGCCAGAGCTTGTTTCCGCTTGCGCAGTATGAGGAAAACTACCAGAACTTCATGGTGGGGATTTGTCGCCAACTGGTGGAAGACGGCTATGACGTGCGCTTTATCTCCTTCTGCGAGCAGCAGGGCGATGTGGCGGCGTCCCGGCAGATCATGGAGCGCCTGCGCGGCGAAGGCGTGGCGCAAGAGCGCTTGCAGCTTGTTGCCTATGACGGCACCAACCAAGCGGCGTGCCTGCAAGAGTTCGTGGACGCCACGGTGGTGGCGGCAACGCGCTTCCATGCTGTGGTTTTGGGGTGGCTTGCCGGCAAGCCGACGTTGCCCTTGGTGTATGCGAAGAAGACCCAGCTGCTGCTGGATGAAAACGACCAGGATTTCTTTGTGCGCTTTGAGGATTTGAGCACCGCCGATGCGGCGGATTGTGCCCGCCAGCTTGAAAACGCCCCGGTCGTTGACGTGTCGGAGCTGGTTGCTCGGGCGGATGCCCAGTTTTGGGCATTGGATGAGTTGCTGGGGCGCTAGCCTGCGGGCCGCCCATCATGCGTTACCATACAGGCTATGAGCGAAGCGCGAGAGACATACACCATCGAAGACGACCTTCACCCGACGGTCATCGTCATGCATGCCTCGGTGGGGTCGGGGCATCGCAGTGCGGCGCGCTCCATCCAGCGTGCCTTTGAGAAGCTGGTGAAAGAAGGCCAGCTGCCGGCCGACTTGCGGGTTGAGTTCTTGGACGTGCTCGAGCTTGGTCGCATCAAATTTGACGGCAACGCCACGGCCAGCATGTTCATTGGCCCTACGCGTTGGTTCTATGATCTAACGTGGCGCTACACCTTCACGGGACGCATTCTGTGGGGTGGGGGAACCGTGTGGAACCGCATCATGTACCCCAGCTTCATAGATCACGTGCGCAAGGTGAAGCCGTTGGCCGTTGTGACCACGCACATCACGGCGGCCAACGTGGCCGTTGGCGCTCGCATGGTTTCGGGCTTGGACTTCCCGGTTGTCAGCGTCCCTACCGACTATGAGACCGAAGGGCTTTGGCCGCATATGGGCACCGACCTGTTCTGCATTGCCAGCGAGCCCATGGCAGAAACGTTGCGCGCAAGAAAGATCAGCGAGGATCGCATGCTGATGACGGGCATTCCGGTGCGCGAGGGCTTCACGGATGACTTCGATCAGGCGGCGTGTCGGGAAAAGTTTGGCCTGCCTTTGGACAAGCGGCTCATCTTGGTGCTGGCGGGAGCCCATCTGCCCAAGCCGTACCAGCATTTCCGAAACACCATGGACCAGGTGCTGCCGTCGGCTCATCGCTTCAAGACCGACCACTTGGTGTTCATTGCCGGCAAGGACGAGGAATACAAAAGCCACGTGGAGCGCCAGGTGGAGCAGCTGGGGTTGGACAACGTGACGGTGCTGGGCTATGTGGACGACATGGCGGGCCTGATGGCCGCAAGCGATCTTGCCGTTTGCAAGTCGGGCGGCCTGACGGTCACGGAATGCGCCTGTGCGCGCCTGCCCATGATCTTGCTCGGTCGTGCTTACGGCCAAGAGCGCGTGAACGTCAACATGCTTACGGCGGCCGGCGCCGCTCTGCATGCCACCACGGCATCGGAGCTGGTGCGGGCCATCCTGCATTTGGAGAAGAACCCGCAGGCCTGTGAGGCCATGCTGATCAACGGCAACCAGTTCCGCAAGCCGGCTGCCGCGCGCGACATAGCCATGGCGGCCTATGAGTTGGCTCAGGCGGGCTACGTGAAAAAAGACAATAGACGAAATAAGCATTTCATGCGTTTCTACTGGGGGCATAAGCCCGCTCACGTGCGATAATGCTGCAAGCTTTTTCTTCGCAGGGGTAGGCCTCTGCGGTTTTATGGAAGGAATTAAACCCTTATGGCAGATTTTGCTTCCTTGGGCCTTTCGCCCAAGGTTTTGGAGGCTGTGCGCCAGATGGGCTATGACGCGCCCACGCCTGTGCAGGAAAAGACCATCCCTTTGGTGCTGGAAGGCCGCGACGTCATTGCCGGTGCCCAAACAGGAACGGGCAAGACGGCAGCCTTCTGCCTGCCGTGCCTGGACAAGCTCAAGCGCGGCGGAAAGAATTGCGGGCCGTTCATGCTGGTGGTCACCCCCACGCGTGAGCTGGCTGACCAAATTGGCGCGGTTTGCAACCAGATTACGCGCCTGACCAAGCACAAGGTGACCACCGTGGTAGGCGGCGTGTCGTACAACCCCCAGCGCGAGGCGCTCAAGCGCGGCACAGACATCCTGATTGCCACGCCGGGGCGCCTGGAGGACTTGATGGGTCAGGACGCTGCCCACCTTGACCAGGTGAGCATACTGGTTCTTGATGAGGCCGATCGTATGTTGGACATGGGCTTCCTGCCTTCCGTGAAGCGCATCGTGAAAGCCTGCACGGCGCCGCATCAGACGCTTTTGTTCAGCGCCACCATCGATGACGAGGTGCGCAAGATTTCCAAGGCCATGCTGCATGACCCTGCCATGGTCGAGATTGCCAAGAAGGGCGAGACGGCCGCCACAGTGGAGCAATACCTGGTGCGCATCTCGCATGCCGCCAAGCCCTCGGCTTTGAAAGCGCTGCTTGCGGAGCGCGGGGCCGAGCGCGTCATCGTCTTCGCGCGCACACGCCATCGTGCGGATTCATGCGCCCGCCGCATCAACCGCATGGGCTTTGCCGCCGAGGCGCTGCATTCCGACAAGTCGCAAAACCAGCGTAGGCGCGCCTTGGAGGGCTTTGCCCAAGGCAAGGTGAAGGTGCTGGTGGCAACTGACGTGCTGGCCCGCGGGATTGACGTTGACCAGGTGGATTACGTGGTCAACTACGACATTCCCACCCAGCCGGAGGACTACGTGCACCGCATTGGGCGCACGGGCCGTGCGGGGCAGGCGGGCTTTGCGGTTACGCTGGTCAGCCCTGAGAACCAAAAGGAGCTTGACGACATCCAAGCGCTCATCAAGCGCGAGATTCCCGAAATCAAGCTGGCTGACTTTGATGTCCAGGCCGCCGAGTCCGAGGCGCAGGCGCGTTCGCTGCAACTACAGGCACGCCGCCTGAAGGATCCCGAGGTTGCGGCTGTGGTGAAGGACTTGACCAAGCAGAAGCGCAAGGCGGCCAAGGCCGGCAAAGCCAAGGCGAAGGCGAAAGCGACGGACGGAAGCGCCTTGGTGGAGATTATCCCCGAGCGGCCATCTAAGACGCCAGGCAAGCCTTCGGCTGCATCCACGGAGTGGACCAAGTCCCAAAAGCGCAGGCTGGGCACGGCCAAGGCCAAGGCGGACAAGGCGCCTAAGGCCGACAAGCCTAGGACGGCTGGCAAGGCGGCTGGGTCTGCGAGCGGCAAGCCCAAGGCCGCAAGCGATAAGATTGCCAAGCCTAAAGCCGCTAGGGACAAAGCTGCCAAGCCCAAGGCCGCCAGGGGCAAGTCTGCCAAGCCCAAGGCCGCAAGTGGCAAGGTTGCACGCCAGAAGTCAGAGCGCACTTCCCAAGGCGATATGCGACCTGGCCGAGCCCATCGGGCGGCCATTGCCAAGCAGCGTACCCAAAAGCGTCCCTTCTAGTCTTTTGCCCGTATTTTGTTCCGTTGGCAAAAAAACCTATTGCCACCAATGCACAATGGGCTAACTTATGCATGGGAATAGAAACGAGTTTCCATGATAGGGGGTCTGAATGCTGATAGCGGTAGCCTGCAAGGGGCTAGACGTTGCTGATTGCCTTGATTCGGCGGAATGCATTACGTGCTACTTGGCTGAACGGGGCATTATTCAGGGATGTCGCACGACCCCTCTTCCCAGGGCTTCCTTCGAGGAGCAGCTCTCCTTCATGAAGGCTATTGGCGTCGATGCCCTTATCTGCGGATCGGTTGAGCGCACGGCTCTCAATAGGTTGGTTGCAGAGGGCATAGACGTAGTCCAGCGGGTAACAGGCAATCCGGCGGATGCGGCTTCAAGCTACGTGCTGGAGGCCATGAGTTGCCCCGACGATGAATTGATGGACGAGGAGGAGTAATCTTCCTCGTTTTTTTTGTTGGACTTACTCAGCGGGCGTTCCGGCGTCCAAAAACTTCTTTCGGGTGACGAAGTTCCAGATCATCACGACGCCCGTGGCAAAGATCTTGACAATCATGTACGCATGCGTGCTCAGCCATGCGGGCCAGGGGAGCATCTCCACGCCCACAAACATCAGGACGTTGTTGATGATCAGGCCAATGACGGACAGCACCACGAAGATGACGAACTCCTTGGTCTTGGACATGTCCTCCTTGTGCGTGAAGACGTAGCGCATGGAGGCCACATAGTTGAAGATGACCGAGACCGTGAATGAGATGGTGGCGCTGACCAAATAATTGACCTGGAAGAACTCAGTCAGGATAACCATCAATCCGTAGTCGATGATAAAGGCGATGATGCCGACGACGCCGAATTTCATGATTTGTTCTATGAGTTTGCGCATGTTAGCCCCCCAACTGCACATTTTGATTATTCACGGAGTTTTATTCTTGCGTATAATAGCGCAAGAACTGCGTCTTAACGAGGTAACGAAGAGGGACGTTATGACAACTCCAGAAGAGGCAAAGCTTATTGTTGACCAGGCCTTCGACCGCGGACAGACCGTGGCCATCCTGGTTCCGTGCTACAACGAGGAAATCACCGTCGGCAAGGTGGTTGACGACTTCAAGCGCGTCATTCCGCGTGCCGATGTGTATGTGTATGACAACAACTCCAAGGACCGGACATCCGAGATTGCCCGTGATCACGGCGCCATCGTGCGCTTTGAGGGGCGCCAAGGCAAAGGCAACGTCGTGCGCCAGATGTTCCGCGAAATCGAGGCTGACTACTACGTCATGGTCGACGGCGACGACACCTATCCGGCCGAGGCCGTGTATGAGCTGGTGGCGCCGCTGGTTCAGGAACGGGCCGACATGACGGTGGGCGACCGCTTGTCTAACGGATCCTATGGCGAAGAAAATGATCGCGCCTTCCACGGCTTCGGCAATGACTTGGTGCGCTTTTTGATCAAGCTGATCTACGGCTTTGCCTTTGAGGACGTCATGACGGGATATCGCGCCTTCAACCGCGTGTTCGTGAAGACCATGCCGGTGCAGTCGGCGGGCTTCCAGATAGAGACCGAGCTTTCCATCCACGCTGTCGACAAGCGTTGGCGCGTGGTGGATGTTCCCATAGATTACCGCGACAGGCCCGAGGGCAGTGAATCCAAGCTGTCCACCTTCAGCGACGGTGCCCGCGTGCTGATGGCCATCGGCGGCCTGTTCAAGGACTCCAAGCCGCTGGCCTTCTTCAGCCTGATTGCGCTTATCTTTTTGATCGTGGCCCTGATCTTTGGCGTGCCGGTCTTGGTTGAATACTTCACCACGCATTTGGTGCCGCGCATCCCGACCGTCATGCTGACGGTGGGCTTGGGGCTGTGCGCGTTGCTGTTCTTCATCAACGGCCTCATTTTGGACACGGTGGCAAAGAACAACCGCAAGTCCTACGAGATGGAGGTCATGCGCGTCTACTCAGAGCAGGGGAAGCGCTAACCGGCCAGCTTAGATACGTTGTTGCCGCAGGGGCCCGCTTTCGCGGGCCCCTGTTACGTGCAGGCCTAATTCTTGGCGAAGACGCTGGCCACTTCGCAGTGGTAGGTTTGCGGGAACAGGTCCACCGGCTGCACGAACGTCAGGTCGTAGCCGACTTCTCGCAACCGCGCCACGTCGCGGGCCCAGGTTTGCGGGTTGCAGCTGATGTAGGCCATGCGATCGGGGCCGGCCTTGGCAATGCTTTTGGCCATGTCTTTCGCAAGGCCGGCGCGCGGCGGGTCGACCACCAGAGCGTCCAGATGTCCCAAGGTGGGAAGCTCGCGCGCGGCGTCTCCGCCAAGCACGTCCACCCAGACCCCGGCCTTTTCGGCGTTGCGGCGCAAGTCACGCACGCTGGCGCCCACGCTTTCCACGGCCACCACATCGGCGCCGGCAAGTGCCAAGGGAATGCTGAAGGTGCCGCCGCCCGAATACAGGTCGGCCACGAAGGTTCCTTCGTCTACGGCCAGCTGCTCGATGACGGTGTTGACTAAAAATTCCGCCTGGGCGGTGTTCACCTGGAAGAAGGCGGGCGCGCTGGTCAGGAAATGCGCGTCGCACAGATCCTCTGCCCAGCAGCCTTTGCCGCTCAGTTGCTCGACGCCCTTGATCTTGCGTGCCTTGCCAGGATCGGCCATGACGCGCACCACGCTGGTGCATTTGACGGCGTCGCTCACGATTTTGGCGGTCTGTGCGCGGGGGAAGGGCCCCGGCGTGGTCCAAAGGGCCACCTCGACGTCTTTGGTGCGCAGGCTGCCGCGTACGCCTACCCGGAAGATTCCCAGATCGTTGTTGCCCTGCAGGAAGCGCAGCGCCCCGCGCAAGGCCCGTGGCGCCTTCTCGATGTTTCGGTGGGCCAGCAAGCATTTGTCCGGGGTGAACACATCATGCGATCCTTCCTTGCTCAGCCCAAGCTCGAAGCGGCCAGCCGCATCCTTCGCCACGGCAAGCTCCAGCTTGTTTCGGTAGCCCCATTGCCGCTTGCTGCCTTTGGTGGGGCTTACCAGCTGCTCGGCCTGCGCACGCGGCATGCCGCCCGTGCGCACCAGGGCCTCCAACACGTTGCTTCGCTTTGCCTCAAGCTGCGCCTCATAGGTAAGGTGTTGCCAGGGGCAGCCTCCGCAGATGCTGCCGTAGGGACAGGCGGGCGCTACGCGGGTGGGGCCTTCCTGCTCCAATTGGGCAATGCGTGCCAGGGCATAGGATTCTTTGTCTTCCACGACCTCTATCTGGGCCACGTCGCCCGGTGCGCCTTGCTGCACGAAGACGGTTTTCCCGTCGGGGAGATGCCCGATGCAGTCGGTGCCAGAGCTCATGCGTTCAAGGGTGATGGTGGTAGGCATAGTGTGTGACCTTTGCGTGAAATTAAAACTTCTTTGCCATGATAGCTTATAATCAATTTTGTGTGCCCTTGTAGCTCAGGGGATAGAGCGCCTGCCTCCGGAGCAGTAGGTCGCTGGTTCGAATCCAGTCAAGGGCACCATTGTCGTACAATTTAACGGCTAAGCATGTTGATATAAGCTAATGAGCGCAACGAGCAAAGGAGCTACGCATATGGCAATGTACACGCCAGTCTATCAGCCCAACGGCAACGAGATCGCCGTCATGACCACCTCCAAGGGCACCATCAAGGTTCAGCTTCATGGCCAGGATGCCCCCATCCATGTCGGCAACTTCGTGGAGCTTTCTACCAAGGGCTACTATGACGGCCTGAAGTTCCATCGCTACGTTCCGAACTTCGTCATCCAGGGCGGCTGCCCCAACACGCGCGATGCTTCCGCTCAGGAGATCATCGATGGCATGGCTTGGCCGCGCCCTGGTACCGGCAATCCTGGCTACACCATCAAGGAGGAGTTCACCACCAACCCCAACAACGTCCACAAGGACGGCACGTTGGCCATGGCACGCTCCAGCGATCCCAACAGCGCCGGCAGCCAGTTCTACTTCTGCCTGGGCGCCCAGCCCTTCCTGGACGATGGCTACACGGTCTTCGGCGACACCATCGAAGGCCTTGACGTCATCGGCAAGCTGCGCGCTGGCGACGAGATCATCAAGGTTGAGATCGAGAACTTGTCCGAGTAACCGTTCGCTCAAAATTGAGCGTATTACCGTTAGGACGTTAGGAATCAGATGAACAACGAACTATTCCAGCAAGCGAAGCAGGCCTATGCCGACAAGGACTACGTTTCGGCGCTGAACAAATTTACCGAGTGCCTGCAGGATCCCCAGATGCCTCCTGCCGATGGCGAAGTGGGCCTGATCTATCACCAGATCGGCAACTGCTTGGTCCGCTGCAAGAACTACCATGAGGCCATTCATGCCTTCACGCAGGCCACCATGGACGATGTCTATGACGCGGTCGGCGTGGTCAACTACAACCTGGGTAACACCTATGCCAGCTTGCGCGACTATGACAACGCCGTGCGCCATTACGAGGTTGCCGTCTCCGACGCGCGCTACGCTACGCCTTACAAGGCCTATGCCGCCATGGGCTCCGCCCTGCTGAAGGTCGGCAAGTCCGCCGAGGCTGGCGTGGCCTTCAGGGAGGCTGCCCTTGACGAGCGCAATCCCGATCCCACCAAGAGCCTGCTCAACCTGGGCATCTGCTTCATGGCGCTGGATCGTCCGGCTGACGCCATCGCCTCCTATGAGAGCGCCTTGCCCTTTGACATGACGCCTGACACCAAGAACAAGCTCATGGCCAACCTGGGCCAAGCCTACGTTGCCACGGGCCAGATGAAGAAGGCCGTCGGCGCCTTCGAGAAGGCCCTGGAGGACAAGACGTACTTCCTTAACGACTCCGCGGCGGTGGATTACCAGCGCGCCATCGGCGCCGTTTCCCAGGGCACGGATACCTTCGCCCCGGTGACGGTTGACCTGGCCGCTCAGGCTGAGGCCCAAAACGCGCCGGTGGGCGAGGACATGTCCGGCCTTGACACCTTGGCCAACGACGGCACGGCCATGCTTGATCCGGTGGTCTACAACCAAATGGAAACCCAGCCGGCCTATGGTTACGGCCAGCCGTACGGCGCCTATGGCACCGGCCAGCCGCTGCCCCAGCCGGATGACTCTTTCCTGCAGCCCTCCCAGGCTGACATGGACCAGTGGCAGCAAAACTTCAAGATGAGCGGCAAAAAGAAGAAGCACACGGGACTCAAGATCTTCCTTGCGCTTCTGATCATCGTCATCTTGGCCGCGGCGGCGGGCGTCTTCGCCTATACGCAGGGCTATGGCTGGCCCATGCAGGATGCTGTGGTCCAGAAGATGTTTGCCGATCCCAAGGCCTCAAGCTCCGAGGTGTTTGCCAAGGACCTCTCTGATGCCAAGATCGAGTCCCTCATCGACACCATGACCACGGATTCCTCCGTCACTATCGACGGCGTTGACCGCGGCATGAACGAAAGCACCGTCTACGCCACGGCAAAGACCGCCGAAGGCGGATCGGCCCAGTACAAGGTTTCCATGGTCCGTGATGGCATTGGCTGGAAGGTCTCCGACGTCGAGCTTTACTTCACCAGCCAGAACTAGGTTTTAATGCGCAGCCGCTGCGCATGAAGCGGCAAGAAAAGGAAAGAGGTTGATACCATTGGCTATCGAAAAGACCTACACCATGATCAAGCCTGATGGCGTCCGTAACGGCCACATCGGCGAAATCGTTAACCGCTTTGAGCGCGCTGGTCTTACCATCGAGCGCATGGAGCTGACCAACGTGACCGAGGAGCAGGCCCGCTCCAATTATGCCGAGCATGAGGGCAAGCCCTTCTACGACGGCCTGATCTCCTATATCCTGTCCGGCCCGGTCGTCAAGATGGTTGTGTCTGGCGAGGGCGCAGTCAAGAAGGTTCGCACCCTGATGGGCGCAACCAACCCGGCAGAGGCTGCCCCTGGCACCATCCGTGGTGACTTCGGCCTGATCATGGATGAGAACGTCATCCATGGCTCCGACAGCCCGGCTTCCGCCGAGCGTGAGATCGGCGTGTTCTTCGGCTAGATCTTCGTGTAGCACACAGGGAAGGCTCCTTCGGGGGCCTTCTTTTTTGCTTTTAAGTGGGAGTGCACGCTTTTTTTTGCGCCTTGGAATAGGCCAAACGATTGCTCATGCATGTTTTGTGGTTAGAGTGATGAGTGCGGCAATGGCCTGCGCAAGCTATGGTAGACTATCAGTTCGAATATGCGTACCTGCACTAACGTGCTTTTTACATACTACAAGGGGTAAACGAACTATGTCCATTTTTGACAAGATCTCAGACATGATGGGTTCCATGTCTGCGGACTTGGCCATTGACTTGGGAACCGCAAATACGCTGGTCGCGGTAACGGGACAGGGCATCGTCATCAACGAGCCCTCCGTCGTTGCCATCGAGAAGAGCACCAACCGCGTGCTGGCCGTCGGCCATGAGGCCAAAAATATGATCAATCATACGCCGGATGCCTTCTCCGCGGAACGCCCGCTGAAGGACGGCGTCGTGGCTGACTATGACGTGACGGCCGCCATGCTTTACGCCTTCATCCAGCGTGCCCTTCCTCGCAAGTATCCGTGGCAGGTGAAGCCCCGCGTGGTCATCTGCATCCCGTGCGGCGCCACTTCGGTTGAGAAGCGCGCCGTTTTTGAGGGTGCCATCCAGGCGGGTGCTCGTCAGGCGTACCTCATTGAGGAGCCCATGGCAGCCGCTATGGGAGCCGACTTGCCCGTCACCGAGCCGACCGGATCCATGGTCGTCGACATCGGCGGCGGCACCACCGAGGTGGCAGTCATCTCGTTGGGCGGCATCGTGTCTTCGTCCTCTTTGCGCCTTGCCGGCAACAAGCTGGACGAGGCTATCGCAAACCACTTGCGTGAGCTTTTGGGCATCAAGATCGGTGAGCGCACGGCCGAGGTCATCAAGATCAAGATTGGTTCCGTCCTTCCGTTTGAGGACGGCCGTGAGCGTGACATGATCATCTCTGGTCAGGATGTCTTGACCGAGCAACCCAAGGAAGTGACCATTCAGTCCGAGGACGTCCGCGATGCCCTGCAGGCGCCGTGCGAGGAGATGGTCCTTCACATCAAGGAAACCTTCAAGAAGACCAATCCTGACTTGGCTTCCGACATCATCCAGAACGGCATCTTGCTGACGGGCGGCGGCGGCTTGCTGTCGGGCTTGGACCGCTATCTGACCGAGCGCTTGGAGATTCCTGTTTGGGTGAGCGACACCGCGCTTCTTAACGTGGTCAACGGCTGCTCGAAGGTTTTGGAGACGCCTTCGGCCCTTCGCCAGACGTTGATGCGTTCCAAGTAAGGGTGGCGCGTCTCGGTGCCGCTCAAATTCAAGAGAAATAGCCAAACTTCCCATTCCGGGGTCTTGACCGTCGTCTTCTTGGTGGTCTCGTTGGTGTGCTTCTTTGCCTATACCGCTGAAGGCAGCGCGGGCCCGGTCCATTCGATCCAAAGCGTCTTCTCGGCTATCAGCGCGCCGTTTCAGCAGGCGGGTGCTGCCGTGGGCACGGGCATCAATAATGCCGCCACGGCGGTGTCTGACGGCTCAGCCAGCGAGGAATCCCTTTCCGCCTTGCGCGAGCAGAACCAGGCTTTGCGCCAGCAGCTTGCCGAGATGGAGGAATACCGCCAAGAGGCCTTGCGCCTTGAGAGCCTTCTGATGGTCAAGTCGTCCTTGGGCGTTGACGGCATTTCCGCAACGGTGGTAGGCCGCAGCGGCGAAGCCTACAGCCAGACCATCACCATCAGTGCCGGCAGCAACGACGGCGTCGACGTGGGGCAGACGGTCATGGGGTCCACCGGCGTGGTGGGACAGATCATCTCGGTGTCGGAGAACACCTCGGTTGTGCGCTTGCTGAGCGATCCTCAGAGCGGCGCGGCGGCCATTATCCAGTCTTCTCGTGACGAAGGCATTATCCGCGGGTCATTGGATGGCTTGCTGTATCTGGAGGATCTGGATTCCGATGCTGAGGTGAACGTAGGCGATGTCGTTTTGACCTCGGGTCAGGGCGGAAGCTACATCAGCGGCCTTATTATCGGCACGGTGGTGCGCGTTGATGACACCCAAGACGTCAGCTCTCAGAAGATCATCGTCTCGCCTAACGACTCCTTCTCGTCCCTGCAAAACGTCGTTGTGGTCAACTCCACCGGGAATTCGACCGCAGCTGTCGATGCGCTGACGGAAGGAGCTGATGAATAATGCCTTTGAACAGGGAAAACATATTCATCATCATAGGCGGCGTGCTGGTCGTCCTGCTCCAGATCATATTGGCTCCCTATATAGCCATCGTATACGCCACTCCCAATTTCATGCTTGCCTATGCTGTGGCGGTTGCCGTGGTTCGGCCCAACAGCACACGTATGGCGGTGTTGGCTTTCTGCATGGGCCTGCTGTACAACTTGCTGGTGGGTGGCCCGGTGGGCGCCCTTGCCGTGGCCCTCATTCTGACCTGCATGCTTGCAGGCCGCGCCATGACCATGCTTGATAACGGAACTTCCTTCATGCCGCTCACGATTCTGACTCTGGCCGTTCTGGTTACGGAATTGCTCTACGGCTTCATGATGTGCCTGTCCACGGGAATCTCGCTTGGCGATGCCATGCTGTTCCGCGCTGCCCCCTGCTTCATCTATGACGCCGTCTTGGGCCTGGTAATGTATTTCATCATGAAGCGCCTGGCGGCCGAGCCGGATGGCACCATCTCGCTTGGCGGCCCCACGCTTTTGCGTTAAGGGGCGTGCCTTGTGGTAACCGCACTTATCATCGGCATCTTGGCCGCTGTGGTTGTGGCGTTGGTCATCGTGGCCATCTTCGCCATGCGCGCTCGGTCGGATTCGCGCGTGGCGCACAAGAAGGGGCATTCCTTTACCTCCATCGACACCATCATCGGCACGGACGTGCCGACTTCCGAGGGGGGAGTGGCCGGTTCGGTGCAAAATTCCAGCCAATCCGTGACGGGCAAGCCCTCGGAGGCCGTGTCTGACCGTTTTGGCGTCATGGGCATCTTCGCTGCGGGGGTGTTCGGCGTGCTGAGCATAAAGGCCTTCATCATGCAAGTGCTTAACAACTCCACGTACGCTTCCAAGGCCGAGGACAACCGCTATTCCACCGTTTACACTCCCGCTCCGCGTGGCGGCATCTATGACATTGGCGGCGTTCAGCTGGTTAGCAACCGCGCCAGCCTGACGGTCTTGGCTGAAGCTGACGTGGCTGATGACCCTGATGTCATTGCGCGCCTGTCGGCCGTCTTGGGCATTCCCCGCAACGTCATCAAGCAGCGCGTGAACGACTCTACGGGCGGCGCGCAGGCTCAGCGCGTGGTGGCAAGCGATGCCCGCCGGCGCGATTTGGCCTTCATAGCTGAGCATTCCGACGCCTTCAATGGCGTCAGTATCGAGACGCGTACGGTCAGGCAGTATCCGTACGGCGCCTTGGCGGCCCATGCCTTGGGCTATACGGGCACCGTCTCTGAGTCGGACTTGGAGAACATCCCCGACGGCCGCAACATCCAATCCTCTGACGAGGTGGGCAAAAGCGGCGTTGAGGCAACTTATGATGCCTTGCTGGCGGGCGAGCACGGCCAGCGCCAGGTGGTGGCTGACGCCAACGGCAACATTCGCGAAGTCGTGAGCGAGGTCCAGCCCTCGAAGGGGTCGGACGTGTACCTGAGCATTGCCGCGCCGGTCCAGTATCAGGCAGACCTTCTGTTGCAGCAGTGCATCGCGCCGACGGACAACACCATCGGTACGGGCAAGGGCACTACGGCGGCGGCCGTGGTCATGGACGTGCGCACGGGCGGCATCGTGGCCATGGCAAGCTATCCTACCTTCAACCCCGAGACGTTCGTTGGCGGCATCAACCAGGATGACTGGGATCTTTACAATACCACCGAGTCCCACTACCCGCTGCTCAACCGCGCCATTGCGGGCGCCTATCCAGCAGCTTCCACCTACAAGGCCTTCACCGCCCTGGCTGGCCTGAAATACGGCTTCGCATCCGATGAGGATACGTGGGTGTGCACGGGTTCTTGGGACGGTTTTGGCTCCGGTGACGTGCAGAACTGCTGGAACCTGTACGGCCATGGCGGGTTGGACCTGCGCGGCGGCATCGTCAATTCCTGCGACGTCGTCTTCTATGAGATTGCGAAGGACTTCTTCTATGCGGGCAAGTCGCAAGGTGGAAACATTTCCGACACGGCCATGCAGGATGAGATTGCGAAGTACCATTTCGGCCAATTGACCGGCATCGACATCGACGGCGAGGTGGCGGGGCGTATTCCGACGCCTGAGTGGAAGGCGGCCAACTTCAAGAACGAGCCTGAGGAGGCCTCGTGGCTGGGCGGCGACATGACTAACATGGTCATCGGCCAGGGCTACGTGCTCATCACCCCGCTGCAGCTGGCGGTTGCCTACGGGGCCATCGCCACGGGCAAGATCATGAAGCCTCACCTGCTGCAGGAGGTGCGCAACTCCAAAGGCGAGGTTGTGGTTTCCTTTGAGTCCCAGGTGGTAGACGAACCCGACGTTGACAAGGACAACCTTGATTACGTGCGTGACGCCTTGCACGGCGTAGCGCAGGAGAACACCACGCTTGCGCAAATGTTCGCCGAATATGACATTGACGCCGCTTGCAAGACGGGTACTGCCGAGGTTGCCGGCCAAGAGGACAGCGCCTGGTTTGCGTGCTATGGCCCCTACGACGATCCGCATTACGTATGCACGGTCGTGGTGGAGGAAGGCGGCGGCGGATCGTCTACGGCATCGCCTATCGGCGGCGCGTTGCTGGCTGCTGCCTTACAATACGAGCAGGGAACCCTGACGGACGTCGGCACCATCGCGGCGTCTTCGGGCAAGTCAGTCGAGGGCAGCCACGAGTCTTCGGCGCGTACGGACTAAGGAGGGCGAATAGCTATGCCAACACCGCAAATCGGCACGCTGAGCCCTTCCGCCAAGCATGTCGCCCAGCAGAGTTCCCCGACGGGCCGTTTTGGCGGCATCAATCTGCCGTTCCTGGTCGTCATCGTGCTTTTGGTGTCGTTGGGCTTGGCGGTCGTGTGCTCGGCCACGGCAAGCAACGAGGACTACAGCTTCAACCGACAGCTGGTCACGGTTGCTGTCGGTGCCATCCTGATGCTTCTTATCTGGCGCTTTGACTATCGTCGCCTGTCGGGCTTCATGTCGCTGTTCCTAATCATCAATGTGGTGCTTATCCTTTCGCCCCATCTGCCTGTTATCGGCGTGGAGGCAAAGGGCGCGCAAAGCTGGATCAACGTGGGTATACAGCTGCAGCCTGGCGAGTTTGCCAAGATTACGGTGGTGCTGCTCGACGCCAGCGTCATGGCCCGCTACGGCGGCAAGCTGGATGATTCTTGGGAATACTGCAAGGCCTTAGGGCTCATGCTTATCCCGTTTGTGTGCATCATGACCCAGCCCGACCTGGGCACTGGCTTGGTGTATCTGTTCATTGCCGCAACGGCCTTGGTCATGGGCGGTGCGCGCCCCAAGCACCTGTTGATAACCTTAGGCGTGGGCGTAGTAGCCATCTTGGTGCTTTTGGGCATCGATGAATTGCTGAAGACGCCCAGCACCGATGGCACCTATGAGTACGAGTACCATATCTTGAAGAACTACCAGCGCGATCGCCTGCTGGTCTTTCTCAATCCCGACTCCGACACCTCCGACAGCGGTTACAACCTGCAGCAAGCCCAGATTGCCATCGGCAGCGGCGGGTTGTTCGGGAAGGGGCTCTTCAACGGCACGCAGGCGGCTTTGAACTATTTGCCTGAGGCGCCGACCGACTTCATCTTCTGCGTCTTGGCGGAGGAACTGGGCTTTGTTGGCGTCGTCGTCTTGCTGGGCCTCTACATTGCGCTTTTCGTTATTTGCATGAACACGGCACGCCGCGCGCCTGATTTGTTTGGTATGTTGGTAGTCATGTGCATCATGGGCATGTGGCTTTTCCAGATTCTGGAGAACATCGGCATGGATTTGGGACTGATGCCCATCACGGGCATTCCGTTGCCCTTCATGAGCTACGGTTCATCGTTCATGCTGGTCAATTTTGTAATGTTGGGGATGATCGGGTCGGTTTGGACCCACAGCAGCGCCCAAGGAAGGAAGTAACGTATGGCTACTATGCCTGTTGACATCAAGGCGGTTTTGGAGGAAGCCCTCAACCTGAAGAACGCCTCGAGCACACCGGTGTCGGTAAGCGTCTATCTGGATGACAAGTCTCCTGAAGATGTGGCGGCGGTTGTGCGCAACGCCTTTGCCAGTGCGGCCTCGCATGCGCGCATCACGCTTTCTTACCTGGGGTCCATGCAGGCGGTTCCCAATGCCGCAGACGATCTGGCCGTCATTGTTGCCGGCCTGAATGACGGCGTGGGCAAGCTGGCTTCCGACCTGCGAAGTGCCGGCGTGCCGGTCATGGTGGTGACCTCCTTGCCGGAATACGTGTCCAACCTGGCTACCCAGCAGGGATATCCCATCCCCGAAGGCGACGTGGTTGCCCCCGTGGAGCTGACCATGCAAGATTCGCGCGCCGCCCAATACGCCGAGCAGTTCCAAAGCGGAGTGGCCCAAAAGATGCGTTCCAACCAGGCGCAGGCCGAGGATGGGCCTATTGAGGTGCAGCCCGTTGTCGTCGATGACGCCACCGACGCATCCTCTGACTCTCACGTATCGGCCGTGAAAGACATTGCCGAGGAGCTGGTGGCCGATGTGATCACCGAGACGCAGCAGGGCCGCGGCGTGGGCAAGCTGTTCAACAATTTCGTCAGCCGCGCGCAGGCCAAGGTGGCCGCCGTGCAGGAGGCCGCCGTTGCCTCGCAGGGCGCAGCGTCAGCTGAGCAGTCGGTGGCGGATGCCATCGCGGCGGCGATGCCGGAAGGCTCTCTTGAGCCCTATGAGATGACCGATGAGGCCACAGCGCTTTTGCATAAGCGCATGGGCGAGTGGATCATCCAGACGTGCTCCCAGAAGAAGCTGGCCTTGGCCTTGGCGTTTCCCTTCGTGCGCAAGCCGTTGTCGCTTGAGGCCGTCAACATGACTAGCGTCCAGAACGCCGGCATTGGCGCCGTCATGTTTATTCCTGGCGCTGACCTGCCGGTCATGACGCTTAACCAGGCGAAGATGCTCCTGCAGATCGCTGCCGCCTACGGCCAGCCGATGACGCTTGAGCGCGCCAAGGAGCTGGTGGCGGTCGTTGCCGGCGGCTTGGCATGCCGCACGGCCGCGCGAGAATTGGTGGGCTTGGTGCCGGCCGCGGGCTTCCTTATCAAGGGCGCCATCGGCTACAGCGGCACGCTGGCCATGGGGCGCACCGCTATCGAGTACTTCGAGGGCGGCGGCGGCGCCGCTGGCTTGGCGGGCGTCGTGGGCAAGGTGAGCAGCACGGCTGCCGGCGTGGTCTCTAAGGCCCAAAGTACCCTTAACCAGGAAGAAGAGCCCGTGGTTGACGATCGCACGGCTTCGCAGAAGGCGGCGGACGCGGCCAAGGATTGGTCGAGCCGCTTTGGCAAGGCTGCTTCCGCGATGGCGAGCGCTGCCGGTCCTTTGGCCCAAGCTGCAGCCAAGACGGGCCTGGAGTCCTTCGCCTCCGGATCCAGCTCTGTGGCGTCTTCGGTCTCCAAGCTGATCAAGCGATCCTAAGGGTTTGCGCCATGACTGATTTGTGGCCTGCCGTCGAGGCGCTTTTGCCCCATGTGGAACGTCCTGCGCGCTACCTTAACCATGAGTTTGGCTGCACCTATAAGCCCCAAGCGGACTTTCATTACGTGCTGGTATACCCCGACACCTATGAGCTGGGGCAGGCTAACCAAGCGCTGCGCATTTTGACCAACTGCGTCAACGCGGTGGAGGGCATGTGGGCCGAGCGCGGATTCTTGCCGGCGGTGGACATGATTGAGCTGATGCGCCAGGAAGGCGTGCCGCTGTTCAGCATCGAAAGCTGCGCGCCGCTGCGCGAGTTCGACGTGGTGGGCATCACGCTTCCGCATGAGTTGGCGGCCACCAACGTGTTGGAGGTCTTGGACTTGGCGGGCATCCCAGTGCGTGCCGCTGACCGGGCCCAGGATGACCCGATTGTCTTCGGTGGTGGCCCGTGCGCCTTCAATCCTGAGCCCTATGCGCTCTTCTTCGACGCCATCAGCATCGGCGAGGGCGAGGAGTCCACGGTGGAGACCTGCAAGCTGGTGCGTGACATGCGCGCGGCCGGTGCAAGCCGCCATGACATCCTGGTTGCCTTGGCCAAGGTGCCTGGCACCTATGTGCCTTCGCTGTATGGCTGGCGTGCCGAACGCGAGGCCCAACAGGCTGGCAGCTGGATCTACCCGCTGGAGGAAGGACTGCCCACGCGCATCGACAAGCGCGTCTTCGAGGGCTTTGCCACCAGCTGTGCTTGGGAGCCCAACGTGGTCCCTTTCACCGAGGTCATCCAGGATCGCCTGAACGTGGAGGTCTTGCGTGGCTGCGCGCGCGGGTGCCGCTTTTGCCAGGCGGGCATGATGTATCGGCCCGTGCGCGAGCGCTCGGCGGACAACATCGTTTCTGCCGTGGAGCAAGGCCTTGCACACACGGGCTACGACGAGGTGAGTCTGACCAGCCTTTCCACCACCGATCATTCCCAGATTGAGGAAATACTCACGCGCCTGAACGCCAAATTCGACGGCAAGGGCATCCGCCTCTCCGTGCCGTCGCAGCGTCTGGACAGCTTCGGCGTCAACATGGCGCATTTGGTGGCTGGCCAGAAGAAAGGCGGCCTGACCTTCGCGCCCGAGGCGGGCACGCAGCGTCTTCGCAACGTGATCAACAAGAACGTGACGGAAGAGGACCTGTTTGGTGCGCTTGATGCCGCCATTGAGGCCGGTTGGCGCCGTGTGAAGCTGTATTTCATGATCGGGCTTCCCACCGAGACTGACGACGACGTGAAGGGCATCGCCAGCCTGTCTCAGCGCGTGTATGAGCGCATGCGCAAGGCCGTGCCGGCTGATCAGCGCGGCTTTTTGCAGATGAGCATTTCGTGCGCGCTGTTTGTGCCCAAGGCGCAGACGCCCTTCCAGTGGGACGGCCAGATTCCGCCTGAGGAGTCGCAGCGGCGCATCAACTTGCTGCGCAACTCGGTGAAGTACAAGGCCATTCGCGTGACCTGGCATGATCCGGCCACCAGCTTCGTGGAGGCGGTCATGAGCCGTGGCGGCCGGGAAGTGGCCGATTTGGTGGAGCTGGCATGGCGCAAGGGCGCGCGCTTTGACGCCTGGACCGAGCATTTCTGCGAAGACGCCTGGCGCTTTGCCGCCGAGGAACTGGGGCTGAGCCCTGAAGAGGTGGCCCAGGCAGAATATCCGACCGACTACGTGTTGCCGTGGAACCACATTACCACCGGCACCTCTCCTAAGTGGTTGGCGCGCGAACGCCGCTTGGCGCAGGAGGAGCGCACCACGCCTGACTGCACGTATGAGACCTGCAGCGGATGCGGCGCCTGCCAGCGTCTGGGCGTGGACAACCAGCTGGCCCAGCCACGCGTGGCGGCAGGCTCGAATGCGCATGGGCCTGAGGCTGCGGAAGCGGCACTGGCGACGGCGGAAGGGGAGTAGCCATGGCCGAGCAGAGGCAGTATCGCTTGCGTGCCTTGTATTGCAAGCAGGGGCGTTTGGTCATGCTTTCACATTTGGAGGTGGCCGAGGCGCTGCGCCGTGCCGTGCGCAGGGCCGACTTGCCGTTTGCGGTTTCCCAAGGGTTTTCGCCGCACATGAAGATGACATTTAGCGCAGCCTTGCCGGTGGGCGTGGGGTCTACGTCTGAGATCTTCGACTTGATGCTGACGGAATATGTGCCTGCGGCACAGGCTTTTCAGGCCTTGCAGCGGGCCAGCGTGCCCGATTTGATGGTGGTTGCCTGCGCCTATGTTGACAACAAGACCAAGGCGGCAAGCGTGGCCTTTCCTGTGAGCCATTATTGTGCGCGCTTTGACGGGCCTGTTGACGGCTTCGAACTGGTGGAGCAGCTGACGGTTGCCCGCGCCAACAAGAAGCCCAAGACGCAGGTGCTGGCTGATTACCTGCGCGGGCCGGTGGAAAAGGATGGTTGTGAGGTGCGCTTTGCCTTAGAGGCGCTGGCGAACGGGTCTTTGCGGCCGGACAATCTGTTGAATGCCAGCTTGGAGGCGTACAACTGCGGCTCTTCGAACCCGTTGCGTTTGGTGTCGTGCACACGCGTTGATCAATGCGACGCCGAGGGCGGGTCTTTGCTTGCGTTGATGGGGAAGGCCTAAGGCGGTTCTTTGCCGTTTTGCTGGGCGGTTTTATGCCATTTTTGAAAAAAGCTGTTGCGTTCGGCGGGCCAATTCCGTATTATTAAACAGCTGCAAAACGCGGGGTGTTAGCTCAGTTGGTTAGAGCGCCGGCCTGTCACGTCGGAGGTCGCGAGTTCAAGTCTCGTACATCCCGCCATCTGCTTCTTCAAGTCGCCCTTCGGCGGCTTTTTTGTTTTTTCGACCGTTTGCATAGCCTGAGGGTTTCCGAAGGCTTGTGCGAATTCAAATCGGACTACAATAAAAAAGTTATTGCCCGTTTGGCTAGAGAAGCCAAAGTGTGCCTTTCGTCTGCGTTTTTTTCGCAACGAGGTGCATGGATTTTGGCTTTGGAGCCCAACGGTGTGCGTTTGCGCCGCTTGAAAGGAACCGCCTTGGTCTGCGACAACATCCTTGCTGCCATGGGAAATACGCCGCTTGTTCGCCTTAACCGCCTTGTCGGGCCTGACATGGCTGACGTGCTGGCTAAGTGCGAGATGATGAACGTGGGCGCCTCCATCAAGACGCGCACGGCCTACGCGATGATCCTTGGCGCCGAAGACCGTGGGGAAATCGGCCCAGACACGGTTATCGTCGAGCCCACGAGCGGCAACCAGGGAGTCGGATTGGCGCTTGTTGCGGCGGTCCGCGGGTATCGTGCGCGCATCATCATGCCCGACAGCGTTTCCGAGGAGCGGCGCAAGCTGGTGCGCCACTACGGCGCGGAGGTCGTGGTCGTGCATGACGAGGGCAACATCGGTGAATGCATTGAGCGTTGCATAGCCCTAGCGGAGCAAATGGCGGCCGAGGATCCCAAGGTGTTCGTACCCCAGCAGTTCAGGAATCGCGACAACCTTCGTGCGCAACGCGAGGGCACCGGGGCCGAGATTGTTGCCGCCCTTGGTGCGGGCGTTGACGGATTTTGCTGCGGCATCGGCACGGGTGGCACTATCTCGGGGATAGGCTCTGTCTTGCGTGAGGCGAATCCCGATGTTGAGATTTGGGCGGTTGAGCCCGAGAATGCTGCCATTTTGTCGGGCGGTCCTGTTGGATCGCATATTCAGATGGGCATAGGCGACGGCCTTATCCCCGACATCCTGGATACGGAAATCTATAGCCAGACCTGCGTCATCACCGATGCCGAGGCGCTCGAGACTGCGCGTGCCCTTGCGCGGGAGGAAGGTCTTATGGTGGGCATCTCGTCGGGCACCAACGTGGCAGCCGCTCTGCGTTTAGCGCGCAAGCTGGGGCCTGGCAAGACGGTTGTCACCCTTCTGCCCGACACCGCCGAGCGCTACTTCTCCACGCCGCTGTTTGATGGCGAATAGGGAATTGCTGTCAGCTTGTAAGCTCGGGCTTTCGCCGCGTTTGCACGCGCTTGAGCAGCGATTTCGATGGCTTTCTTTTGATGCGGCGCTTTAGCTTTCAGATTGGGTGATTCCTTCTTGCAGTCGTTCGACCAGCGCAAAAAAGTGAATTTGCCCCTTGCGCCAACGGAGGCTTTCTCGTAACATAACCTGTGCACTTACGGGGTGTTAGCTCAGTTGGTTAGAGCGCCGGCCTGTCACGTCGGAGGTCGCGAGTTCAAGTCTCGTACATCCCGCCATTCACTTACTTCGCCGCTTTTCAGCGGCGTTTTTGTTTTTTTGAGCCGGGGCGTTCGGGGGGGCTGTAGAGCTGTACCCTCGTTTTGCCTTGCTTTGCCGGTTGGGCTTGGGATCGTTTACGACAAGATGCCGATTTTATTGCGTGTTTTGTCGTAAGGCGAAGGGGCTCCTTGCGAAGCTTTACGACAAAGAAGGGGTTTCGGCCGGGGTTTGGTCGTAATGAATGCGTATGGCGCCAGACTATTTACGACAAGCGTTGGGTAAAACAGGCAGGGATTGTCGTAATGTCGAATGGGTCTTGCGGGTGGGTTTGCTCACTTTTACGACAACCGAGGTCCATAGTGCGTGTTTCTTGTCGTAAAAGTACGAAGATGCTTCCGGGTTTTTACGACAAGGCTGGCGTAAAACGCGGCAGGATTGTCGTAACTCCCCGAGGTCTTCCTTGAATGATTACGACAAAAGTCAGCCAAAACGGGTTGGAATTGTCGTAAAAGGTGAAGCCTTCGGGTTCGTGAAAGGGGCAATGCCTTCCTGTCGCCTCATGGTAAGATGGCTTCAGATCATGGGAGGAGGGCTCATGTCGGCAACGTTGGCGGTCAAAGTTACGCCGAAGTCGGGGAAAGACCAGGTGACAGGCGTGCAGATTGTCGATGGCGCGCAGGAGGTCTGCGTGCGCGTGACCGCTCCGCCGGACAAAGGCAAGGCCAACGCCGCTGTGTGCAAGCTGCTTGCCAAGTCGCTTTGCCTTCCTAAAAGCGCCGTCGAGGTCAAGCGAGGCGATACCAGCCATCACAAGTTGCTTGAAATAGCCTGTGACCAAGAGACGGTTAACGACTGGGTGGCGGGTTTGCCCCAGCTAGATTAGGCGTTGGCCTTAAGCCAGCCAGCCTGCTCTTACTCGTTTTGGGCAGCCAGCTCCATCACTATGTCGTAGGCCCCGAAATCGTTGCTCGCGGTGAACCGCATAAAAGATTCGGTGGTTCCCTCTTCGTTCAAAAGAAGGTCGGGGTTGCTGTCAAAAATGCAGAAATCCCATGGTACGCCAGGCATATCGGAGTAGCGGTAACAACCCCCTGAATAGGTGCCTGCGCTGCCTGAAACATACTCGTCTTCGACCCTTGTTGCGGTAAAGTCGTAAGCGCCTTTATAGGTGGCCGTCTTGCTCGTGAGCTGCCAATAGTAATAGTGCACGGTGCTTCCTACGCAGTGGTAAATGTGGCAGCCGCCCTCTCGCCCGATCTGCCACCATCCGCTGATGGCGTCATAGCCAGCTTGCTTGGCTGCCTGGGCCGCAGCCTCAGCCGCAGCGGCTTCAGCGGCCGCTTGGGCAGCCGCCTGCTGCTCGGCCAGTTCCTGCTTGGCCTGCTCGATCAGCTCGGTGACGGCGTTCTTGTTGGCCTCGGCGCGTCCAGCTACGCCTTCGGCGTCTTGCGCGGCGTAATTCAGGGCCTTCTGGATTTCTTCATCGGTCACGTCCAGGATGTCCTTTGCGGTGAAGGTGGAGGAGGCCACCGTGCCGCCAGGCACCGCTGCATCCTTTTCCAGGGTGTCGGCCACCGTCACGTGGACGGGCTGCGCGGGCGGCTCGTAGAAGGTGCCGCTGGCTGTCAGCGGTGAGGCCGGGAAACTGACGTCGTATTCGCCGGCAGTCAATTGGACGCCGGTGCCTGCGGAGTCGATGAAGCCGAGCTCATCGACGGCATTGCCCGCATAGTCTGTGCCTGCAACTTTAACGGGGATGCGCGTGTCGGTGGCGTCGTTGTAGCCTACCACCTGCACGGGGATGGTTAAGGCATGCTTGGAGGCCAAGCGATCGCTTTCCATTTGGTTGTGAATCATCGCGCCCGCGATCACCAAGATGACGGCCACAACCGCAATGACGGCGGCAATGATGATGGGTTTCTTGCCCATGCCGCCTGCCTGTTTTGTGTCTTGGGCTTCTCGTCGGACTGCGCTTGCTTGAGTGGGCGTCGGCGCAGCCTGCGGCAAAGGCATAGCAGGCGTGCTTTCCGTGACCGTGGCAACGGCCCTGCCACACTGAGGGCAAAACTGGGCGATGTCTTTCATTTCGGATCCGCAGTAGGCGCAAAACATGGCTTCCTCTTTCCGTATGGGTTGTTGCTTTCATTTTATATGCGCCGAAAGGCTCTCGTTGCGCAAAGACGGCCTGAACGAAAGTTTATATGCCGCTTTTGATGAGCTTTCGCGATGGGCTTGTCGTGCCACTGGGTCTTTCCGCTATACTGCACCGCATGAGCTCTGAGAAAATATTCACCCCGTCGTTTGTCATGCTTGCGTCCTGCAACTTCTTGGGCGCCATGAACTTCTATCTGCTGACGGCCATCTTCACGGAGTTCTCGCTGAAGACCTACGACGTGGGATACTCCACTGCGGCCCTTTCAGTCAGCCTTTACATCATCGGTGCTCTGTGTGCTCGCGTCTTGTTGGGCGGCCAGATCGACAAATGGGGCATCAAGGCGTCGCTTCTGGTGGGGTATGTGCTTATCGCCGTCTCGTCGTGCGCTTATGTGTTCCCGCTGCCCTTCGAGTTGCTGGTTGCCATCCGCTTCGTGCAGGGTTTGGGCTTCGGCATCTCGTCGAGCGCGGGCGCGTCAGGGGCAGCCGTCATGGTTCCTGCTTCCCGCCGGTCGGAAGGTATTGGCTATTTCTCCATGACCCAGGCCCTGGCCACGGGCATCGGGCCCTTTGTGGCCATTCTGCTCATTAACATCACAGGTGATTACACGGCGCTGTTTGCAACCACAGCGGCCATGGCGGTCATTATGACGGTACTTGCCTTCTTTGTGCAGATTCCTCCAGTAGCGGCAAAACCTGCGGATGGCGCGCGCAAGAGCGCGGGGCCGCGTCAAGGCGGCTTGTCTCGTTTCCTGCATCCATTGGTGGTGCCTTTCGGCCTGGTCATGCTTCTGGCGTATCTGTGCTACGCCGGCCTTATCACGTATATGACGCTCTATGCTGCGCAGATAGATGCCTCTGACCTGGCAAGCCTGTACTTCGTCATCTATGCTGCGGCCATATTGATTTCTCGCCCGCCGATGGGCAGGCGCGCTGATCGCCAGGGCGAAAACGCCGTGGTCTTTTACACGTTGCCGTGCTTGGCATTAGGCCTGGTCGTACTGGCCTTGGCCGGATTTTTGAGCATGCCTTGGTTGCTGCTGCTGTCCGCGGCGTTGACGGGGTTCGGCATCGGATCAACCCATTCGGTGTTGCAGGCGCTGGTGGCCAAGACAGTGCCGCAAAATGAGCTTGGCTTGGGCAACTCAACTTACCTCATGATGCTTGACCTGGGATCGGGTATCGGACCGGTTCTCTTGGGCTTTCTGGTCCCGGTCATCGGTTATGCGGCCATTTATCTGCTGTTGGCCGTGGTCGCCGTTTTGGCGTTGGCGCTTTATGTGGCCGTCCATGGACGCAAGGCCTGACAATCGCACGTATTGGCCTTGCGGTCGGATACAATAACGCCATGGCGCAGTGCATGGAAATAACGTTGAAGGCAAAACCTCGTGGGTTCCATCTAGTCACGGCTGAAGTCATGAATGCCGTAAGGGATCGGGGCGTCGTCTTGCCGGAGGCGGGCCTGCTCAACGTCTTCCTTAAGCACACCAGCTGCGGCTTGGCCCTGTGTGAGAACTACGATCCGGACGTGCGCCATGACATGGCCGCGGACTTTGACCGCCTGGTTCCAGAGAATGCGCCTTACTACTGGCATACCCTCGAAGGCTCAGATGATATGCCTTCCCACACCAAGTCAGTGCTGACGGGCGCCTCGTTGACCATACCTATCATATCGGGTCGTTTGGCGCTTGGAACCTGGCAGGGCATCTACCTGTGTGAATTCCGGGATAAGGGCGGGCCGCGCAAGCTGGTTTTGACCATCATTGAATAATGAAGCCGGCTCGGCTTCGAAGCAGATCTGATCATCGACGAAAAAGGACATCTCATGGATTACATTCTGCGCAACGAAAAGCTGGAAGTTATCGTATCCTCGAAGGGCGCCGAGCTGCGTTCGGTCGTCCATCAGGGCAGGGAATGCATGTGGTGCGGCGATCCGTCGATATGGGGCAGGCGCGCTCCGCTGCTTTTCCCCCTTATTGGACGCTTGCGCCAAGAGACTTACCTGCTTGACGGCAAGGTTATCCATGCGCCCATCCATGGCTTTTGCCGTGATCGCGAATTCCAGGTGGTGGCCCATGACGACTCCCACGTGATTCTGCGCACCGCTGACGATGCGCAAACGCAGGAAATCTACCCGTTTTCCTTCCAGCTTGAGGTTGAGTTCGCCCTGGAGGAAGATGCTCCTGTTCTGCGGAAGACCCATCGCGTGGTCAACAACAGCAAGCGTCCGATGCCTTATGAGGTGGGCGGCCATGAGGCATATGCCGTGTCGCCTGATGAGGACACCTACGTGCAGTTTGAGGGCGGCATCAGCCAGATTGGCACCTATGTCATGGACGAGGACGCCATGCTTACCGTGCCTAAGCGCTTGCTTGAGCTGCCGCAAGGGCGCCTGGAGCAAACGCCCGAGCAGGTGGGCCTTGACACCATCATCGTCGAAGAGGTCCCCAATGGCACCGTGACGCTTGCGACCAAGCAAAGCGGCAATTTGGTGACCGTTGAGTTCCCGGAGTTCGACTACCTGGGAATTTGGACGAAGGCCGGCGTGGGGAAGGCGCGTTATCTGTGCATCGAGCCGTGGTCGACGCTTCCGGATGGCACGTTCATGCCGCATGATCTTATGGGCAAGACGGGCATTCGCATCTTGGGCCCTGGGCAAGAGGAATCGCTGACGTATAGCATGGCTTTCCACTAGATCTTCCTAAGCATGCCTTTTTTGTCGGGGGCGCCAGGTGCGTCCTCGATTATTTTTTGCCCACAACGCTATGACCTGCGGTGATACAGACATTCGGCAAAGTAACATCGGCTGAACCTATTGGAACGAACGCTCCATTTTTGTAAAATCGCTTCTATATGTTGTTATGGGTAGAAGTGTGCCTATAACTCTGAAGACATACCTGAGGGGGGTGTGAACATGCATGATGTAGCAAAGGCAATAGAGTTTGACCAGCTGATGGAGGCTCGCGGCGTTTCCCGTCGTAGTTTCATGAAGCTGTGCGGCGCTGTTGCAGTTGCGGCTGGTCTGGGTCAGGCTGCAGCGCCAAGGGTGGCGCTGGCTCTGGAGGATTCGGTCATCGGCGCCACGCAGGGCAAGCTCTATCCGGTTATCTGGATTGAGGGCGCTTCCTGCACGGGCTGCACTGAGTCTTTCGCACAGGTCGATACCCCGGATCCGGCCACGGTCGTCTTGGAGCTCATTTCCTTGAACTATTCCGAGACGCTTTCGGCTGCTGCTGGCTATTCCATGGAGGAAGCCAAGGAGCAGACCATCAAGGCAGGCAATTACGTGCTTATCTATGAGGGTGCAGTTCTGGAGGGTTGGAACGGCAACGCGCTGCGTGTCGCCGGCGAGCCTGGCACCAAGCATCTCATTGAGGCCGCCGAGAGCGCAAACGCTGTTGTTGCTCTGGGCTCTTGCGCTGTCAATGGCGGTTGGATGGGTGCTAACCCCAACTGCTCTGGCGCTTTGGGCGTCCAGAAGTTCCTGGAGAAGAACAACATCAAGACCCCGGTCATCAACATTCCTGGCTGCCCGGCTAACCCCGAGTGGCTGGTTTCCGTGCTGGTGAACGTTGTCATGATGGGCAACCTCCCCGAGCTGGACAGCATGAACAGGCCTGCTGGCATCTTCGGTCAGACCATTCATGACAACTGCGAGCGTCGTGGTCACTTTGAGAACGGCGAATTCGTCTATGAGTTCGGTTCCAAGGAAGAGGCTATGGGCTATTGCCTGTATCCGCTGGGCTGCCGCGGTCCGCAGACCAACTCCAATTGCGGCGTTACGCTGTGGAACCATGGTCGTAGCTGGTGCGTCAAGTCTGGCGCTCCCTGCATCGGCTGCTGCGAGGCCAACCCCGCCGATCCTGGTGACAACTGGGTCGAGGTCAACACCCCGTTCCGTAGCCGTCATCGTGACCTGCGCATCATGGACTTCACCTTCCAGCCCGAGCAGGCGGCCTTTGCCGTGACGGGCTTGGTCGCAGCCGCTTTGGTCGTCCATGGCTTCGGCATGAAGATCTCTGGCCGTATGGACGGTGGCGCTCCGTTTGAGAAGGTCCGTCGTTGGGACGCTGCTCACCCGGATAAGTCCATCGGCGATTATGGCGATATCTACCAGGCCATGGAAGAGCAGAAGCAGCTCGAGAAGGACCTGAAGGCTGGTAAGAAGGGAGGTCAGGAGTAATGACTCGTTCTGTTATCGACCCCATTACCCGTATTGAGGGCCACCTGCGCGTCGAGATGGAAGTGGAAAACGGCAAGGTTTCCGACGCTTGGGTTTCCGGCGGTTGCTACCGTGGCATGGAGCACGTAGTCGAGAAGCGCACCCCCGAGGATGCGGCACATATCGTGCAGCGTATCTGCGGCGTGTGCCCCGTTTCCCATGCGCATGCTTCCTCCATTGCTGCCGAGAAGGCATACGGCATCACCATTCCTAACAACGCGCGCATCATCCGCAACATGCTGGAGGGCGCACAGTTCCTGCACAGCCACATTCTGTGGTTCTACAACCTGGCTGCTCTGGACTATGTCAACCCCATCAACGGCCTGACCGCTGATCCGGATGGCGCTTATGCGCTTGCTCAGTCCCTGGGCACCTCCACCAATAGCGACTTCGTCGCTTTGCAGGATCGCCTGAAGTCCTTCGCCGGCAACGGCCAGCTGTCCATCTTCAGTGGCAACTGGTTTGATGCTGACGGCGGCGAGGCCTACAAGCTGACCCCTGAGGCTGACTTGCTGCTGACCTCCCATTACCTGGAGGCCCTGCAGATGCAGTCCAAGGCATCTGAGATCGCTGGCCTGCTGGGCGGCAAGATGCCTCACGTCATGACGCTGGTCCCGGGCGGCACGGCCTTCGTTCCCACCGAGCAGAAGCTTGATGACCTGAAGATGCTGATCAAGGACCTGAAGGCTTGGTGCGACACCACGCTGATTCAGGATACCTTGGCTCTGGCTCCGTTCTATGCGGACGCCTTGGAGTTCGGCAAGGGCGTCGGCCGCTACATCGCTTGGGGCGTCTTCGAAGGCTCCCAGTATCCCTATGGTGGCGACTACATCAAGCAGATGGCCAACCGCTACCTGCCCTCCGGCGTTCTGGATGAGAACCTCAACCTGTCTGAGCCTGATGAGTCCAAGATCGCTGAGTATGTGGGCCATTCCTGGTACAAGGGCGACAAGACTTACCAGTCCCCGTATTTCACCACCGATGCGGAATACACCGACTACAACGTGGAAGACCGTTACAGCTGGGTCAAGTGCCCCGGTTATGACGGAAAGCCCATGGAGGCAACCAGCCTTTCCCGCATCTTTGCGGCTTACAAGCGCAACAACAACTCCATCAAGACCATGGTCGACGACATGCTGGCCGCAACGGGCCTGGATATGGCCAAGCTGCAGTCCACGCTGGGCCGTACCGCTGTTCGCCAGATCGAGACGGTCTACATCGCCGAGCTCATGGAGATGTGGTGCGATGAGCTGATCGAGGCTGTCAAGGGTGGCGATTCCTCTTACTTCGCAGCTCCTACCACCACCACGGGTTCTGGTACGGGCTTCTGGGAGGCACCGCGTGGCGCCCTCTATCACAGCGAGAAGGTCGTCAACGGCAAGATCGAAGGCTACCAGATCATCATCCCGTCCACCTGGAACCTGGCTCCGCACAACGAGAAGGGCGAGCCTGGTCCGCTGGAGCAGGCATTGATCGGCTGCCCCGTCGAGACCATCGAGAAGCCCATCAACGCTTTGCGTACCGTTCACAGCTTCGACCCCTGCACGGCTTGCTCTGTGCATGTGACCGAGCCGAAGACCGGTCGTCACTTCGAGACCGTTACCAGCCCTTGGGGGGTGAAGTAAATGGCACATCTTGCTCATTACCGTGAGGCGCATCCGCTTCCGTTCGTCATCACCCACTGGATCAACTTGGTATGCATGTTCACCCTTATCATCACGGGTTTCTGCATCCATTTCCCGTACTTCCCGTACTTCATGAGCATGGCTCGTGGCATCCATGTGTTCTGCGGCTTTGTGATCTTCATCAACTGCATCGTCCGCATCATCCTTGCCTTCGTCGTTGACGCCTCCCCGGCTGGCGGCTCTCGCCAGAAGATCAAGGACTTCCACATGTGGCTGCCTCAGAAGGACAACCGCCATCAGGCTTTGGAATGGGTCAAGTACTACCTGTTCCTGCGTAAGACCCATCCGTTGGGCGGCAAGCTGGGCGTTCCTCAGAAGCTGAGCTACATCGCCATTGCCCCGTTGATCATCATCATGTTCATCACGGGCATTTGCCTGTGGCCGCCTCTGGCTTCCACGGCTTTCTGCAAGGCCTGTCTGGGCCTGGTCGGTGGTGCCATGTCTATGCGCATCATCCACTTCTTCCTGATGTTCGTGTTCATCATCTTCTGCTTCATCCACCTGTATCTGGCCAACGTCGAGGGCACCGAGCCCACGAAGCTGATGCTGTTCCGCAAGGAGCACGGTGGTTTGACCTACGATATCTATAAGCACAATATCGTCGGCGAAGACAACATGGGCCACGAAGAGGCCGCAGAGGTCACCGAGACCGAAGAGGCCGCAGAGGCTGAAGAGTAAAGACGAGTAGCAATACTCATGAGTGGGCACGTCACTTCAGAAGGGTTGTCCGATAAGGACATCAAGCTCGAGGAAGAGTTTCTGAAGGGCGTGCCCCTCCTTAATTGGGGGGCATTGTTCATGCCCCCCATTTGGGGTGTCGCCCATGGTGATTTGATCACCATCTTGTTCTATCCGCTGTGGATCTTCTGCGACAACCTGTTCTTCTACAGCTACAGCGCGCCGACGCCTTTGAGCATTGCCTTGTCGGTCATCGTTTTTGTGGTGATGGCGTTGGTGACCATCGTCTATGCGCGCCTGAGTTCTCCACGAAGCGCTCATAGGGCTGCCGAGAAAGGGATTGCTCGCGAGCGCTATTTACGCAATGAGCGCCGATGGGCTGTTGGCATGGCTGTCATGGCCGTCATATTAATTGCGGCTGCCACTTGGTACAATCTATGCGTGAAGGCACCGATAGCAGGGTAGGGGCAATGAGCTGCGAAGATACTGCAAATTCCAACGGCCATGCGGCCGTTTTCTTTGTCGGGAATCGTTTGATGCTTGATGACGGTGTGGGTCCGGCGGCCTACGATGCCTTTTTGGAGCAGTTCGAAGTTGAAGAGGCGGTGACTCTTTTCGATGTGGGCTGCATGACCATGGATTTGGTCAACTACGTGAAGAACTGCCGTTTCGTCATGTCGGTCGACGCCATCGAGGGCTCCGATCAACCGGCGGGAACGGTCTTCCGCTTCACGCCCGATGATGCAGCCCGTCATGGCATGATTCCCTCCCTGCATGACCTCAAGCTGAGCGACCTGTTTGATGCGGCGGCCCTGTTGGGCTATACCGCAGAGGGCTTATGTCTAGGAATGCAGGTGCAGGACTGCGAACCGCGGGAATACACCGTCGGGCTTACGCCTGCATGCCAGGCGGCCTTGCCTTTGTTAGTGGAGGCGGTTGCTGCTGAATTGGTGAAGCAGGGTTATCGTGTTATGCGTAAACAAACACAAGAGGTGTTGCATGTCTAAGAATTGCTGGGAACTGCGCGGTTGCGTCAATGACAAGGAGCTCAACGAGCGCTGCCCTCATAACATTCCGGGCGAGCCATGCCCGGCCGATTGCTCCTATTCTGCCTGCTCGCGAAAGACTCATGTGGTTGCTCACGACATCATGATGATCTTGAACCCCGATCTTAACTACGATGCCGCCGCTAAGGAGGTCTGCCGCATGTGCGAGCACTTCCTGACCAATGGCCCTTCCGCCTCAACGGCTGTGGATAATCCTAAACGGCAAGGGAATCCTAATCGCTTCTTGCTGTAGGGGCCTTTCGCGAAGAGGGGCCCTCGAGCTGTTTCCACAAAGCGAGTTCCGCACGACGAAAAAAGGCCCTGTGGGCCTTTTTCCAAAGCAGGGCTGTTTGAGCGACTGGGAATAGCTTGAGGGTCGCTCCGTGAGATGCCGTTTCCGCAGAGCGAGCTCCGCAGCCTTCCGCTTCGCATTTTGGGGAGTGCTTGGTTGCTTATTTGATGATTTTCGATTGTGTGGTAATTTTTCATAAAAAATATCGTTAATGTGGTAATTAAAATTTAAATTACCACAATATCGAATCAAATTTTAAAAAATTACCACACAATCGAAAAAGCCATTTTGAAGAACGCCATTATTTTGGAGGCTTCCCCTTAAAATGCCGCTTCATTCAGACGGTTTTCGGCCATTTTGCGCCAATAAAATAAATCTGACCCTCTTTTTTCGCATTAAAGTGACCCGCAGCAAACTTTTGTGTTAGTCTTAGGAAACTAAGTTAGACGCATGAAATTTTGCAAGGGGTAGCTATGACCTTAGCGGAAGTACAACCTGGGGCAAAGGCCACGGTCACCAAGCTTCAAGACAACGGCGCCATTCGTCGTCGCATCATGGACATGGGCATCACCAAAGGCGTTGAGGTGCTGGTGGTGAAGGTGGCCCCCTTGGGCGATCCCATCCAGTTGTCGGTCAGAGGCTACGATTTGACCATCCGCAAGGAAGACGCCGACCTTATCGAAGTGGCTTAAGGGAGGCGCCATGTCTACTACGATCGCCTTGGTTGGAAACCCTAACTCCGGCAAGACCACGTTGTTCAACCAGCTGACAGGCAACCACCAGTATGTGGGTAACTGGCCGGGTGTCACCGTTGAGAAGAAGGAGGGCACCCTGAAGGGCGACCATTCGGTTCGCATTGTGGACCTTCCTGGCATCTATTCGCTTTCCCCTTACACCAAAGAGGAAGTAGTTGCACGTGACTTCTTGTCCAAGGGGTCGGTTGATGCCATCATCAACATCGTTGACGCCACTAATTTGGAGCGCAACCTGTACCTGACGGAGCAGCTGATGGAGTTCGGCGTGCCGGTGGTGATTGCCCTTAACCAGATGGATCTGGTTGCCAAGCGCGGCTATGTCGTGAAGACCAAGCAACTTAGCTTTCAGCTGGGCGTTCCGGTAGTGGAGATCTCTGCCTTGAAGGGCGAGGGCATCCAGGATTGCGCGAGCGCTGCCATCAAGGCGGCTCAGCAGCATGATTTGCCTAAGCCCGTGCATTATTCTGAGCAGTTGGAGTCCTATCTGGCCCGCATCGACGAGAAGCTTCCTGAATCCATTCCTGGCAATCTGCGTCGCTTCTATGCTATCAAGGTGTTTGAGCGGGACGCTAAGGCCCTAGAGGATCTTTCGGCTTCGCTGCCCGTGGAGGACGACATTGCGCAGGCGGAGGCTGCCTTCGATGACATTTCGGAGGGCATCATCACCAACGAGCGCTACCTGAACATCACTTCGTTCATCTCCGATGTCTATGTGAAGCAGAAGACGGGTGAAAGCGCTTCCGAGAAGATCGACAAAGTGCTGACCAACCGCATTCTGGCCTTGCCGATTTTTGTGATCATCATCGGACTGGTGTATTACCTGTCCATCGGCACGGTGGGCTCTATTGCCACCGACTGGGCCAATGATGGCGTGTTCGGTGATGGTTGGTATCTAGGGCCCGGTCAGGAGCAACTTGATGAGGCCACGGCCGAGTATGATTTGGCGCAGCTAAGCATCGATGAATATCTTGCCGCTGGCGATGCCCTAGGAATTGCTGAGGCTGAGCCGTTGATGGAACAGCGAGAGGCAGGCGACGACCTTGATGCGGAAACGCTGGGAGCCTTCATTGACAATGCCGAGGAAGCCAATCTTGAGACCACGGTCGTGCCGACCGACGATGAGACCGGGGAACTTTTGGAGGACGAGGCAGTAACGGTCACGTGCTCCAACTTCGAAGCGGCTCTTGATGCGCAGGAGCCTGATCCGGCAAGCTTCGGCGTGTGGGTTCCGGGCATTCCGGTCATCGTGGAAGGCTGGCTTGATGCTATTGAGTGCGCCGATTGGCTGAAGGGCCTGGTGCTTGACGGCATCATCGCTGGTGTTGGCGCCGTTTTGGGCTTCGTTCCGCAGATCATGATCTTGTTCTTCCTGCTGGCCATCCTTGAGGGTTGCGGCTATATGGCGCGCGTGGCCTTCATCTTGGATCGCGTGTTCAGGCGTTTCGGGCTTTCGGGCAAGACGTTCATCCCCATGCTCATCGGCACCGGGTGCGGCGTTCCGGGCATCATGGCCTCACGCACCATCGAAAGCGAATCTGCCCGTCGTTTGACGGTCATGACCACCACCTTCATGCCGTGCTCGGCAAAGCTTCCTATCATCGCCTTGTTTGCTGGCGCCATCTTTGGCGGTTCGGGCCTGGTGGCCACGGCGGCGTACTTTGTGGGCATTGGCTCCATCATCATAAGCGGCATCATGCTCAAGAAGACCAAGCCGTTCTACGGCGACACGTCCCCCTTCGTCATGGAACTGCCGGAATACCGCCTGCCGCGCTTCGTCGACTTGCTGCGCAGCATGTGGGAGCGCGCCTGGTCCTTCATCAAGAAGGCCGGTACCATCATCCTGCTGTCCTGCATCTTGGTGTGGTTTTTGTCCAACTTCGGTTGGGTGGACGGAACGTTTACCATGCTCGAAGAAGATCAGATGGACAGTTCCATCCTTGCCGTCATTGGGTCTGCCATCTGCGTCATCTTTGCTCCGCTTGGTTGGGGAAACTGGCAGGCCGCTGCTTCCACCGTTACCGGCCTTATTGCCAAGGAGAACCTGGTGGGTACCTTCGGCGTGCTGTACGGCGGCGGCGAGGGGCTTTGGGCCAACTTGGCGACTGCCTATACGGCGCCGGCGGCAGCGTCGCTTATGTTCTTCAACTTGCTGTGCGCCCCTTGCTTTGCAGCCATGGGCGCCATCCGCAGGGAGCAAGGCGGCGGCAAGTGGTTTTGGGCCTCGGTGGGCTATGAGTGCGGCTATGCGTACTGCTTCGCGCTGTGCGTGTATCAGATTGGCTCTGCCTTCACGGGCGCTCTGAACCCGATCGGTTTGGCTGTGGCTGTGGTGATTATCGCCTTCGTGCTGTTCATGCTTTTCAGGCCCGACCCTTCCAAGAAGGCGAAGGCGGCCGAGGAGGTGACGGCGTAAATGAACGCAGGCACTGCATTCGTATTGGTGATCGTCTTGGTGGTGGTGGCGTTGGCGGTGCGCTCCGTCTTGAAGGTGCGGGGGCACTGCGATGGCTGCTCGGGCTGCTCTGATGCGTCGAAGACGGCGGACAGCGATGCCTGCGTATGTCCGTCCCAGGCATGTCAAAAGTGTGCGCATTCCTGCAACTGCTCCATGCGTTAAAATACTTGCGCAAAAGAAAAATAAAAGAGTTTATACTGTACAAAATTATTGCGTAAAGTAATAAGGAGGCAGTATGCTCACTACCAAGCAGGCGGCGGAATACCTGGGCATCTCCATGGCGCGCATTCGCCAACTTATAGCTAATGGTCAGGTGGTGGCCGAACGGCAAGGGAAAAGCTGGCTGGTTTCGCAGGAATCGCTTGATGCTTATGCGGCAACTGCTGCGGTGGGCAGGCCGAGCAGGAGGGAAGCGGCGGCGAAGAAGGCCACGACCCCTTCGCGCTATATCCTTATGTCGTGCGGGTTTGAAGTGGCGCGCTGCGTCTATGACCCTATGCAGCGTAGGTTCACGCAGTTGGAATTGCTTGACGGGGCGCGCGCTCCTTTAGCTTTGGTTTCCTATCGTACGCGCAACGGCGGCATGTGCCATGCTTTCAACGAGTGGTGGGGCAGCAGAGCCATCCCCCAAAGCCGCGCCTCCATGCCTGTTCGCATGGCGGAGCTGGGCGTGTCTTCAACTTTCGAAATCCCTCTGAGGAACAACGGCCTTTCCTTAAGCGATCAGTATTGGCTGCGCCCTGAAGGGTCCGCTACCACCTGGGAGCAGATAAATTACTATCGCAATCTGTTCGACCTGGGGCCGGTGGACGTTCAAGGGCGGGTGGGATCCAGCGCAGGTGAATGGCTGAATGCGGTGGGCCTTAACAGCCCTGACAACACCACCGATGGCATGCTGCGCAAACGCTGGATTTTAGACGAAGAGGGTCAACGTGTCCTGCTTAAGGGCAACGGCGAAAGCGGGCGGGAGGTTTATAACGAGATTCTGGCCACTATGCTTTATCGCCGCTTGCTGCCTTCGTGGCGCTACGTGGAATACCGGTTGGCGTCGTGGCGTGGTCATGACGTTTCGGCCTGCGCATCCTTTCTGCAAGACAACGAGGAGTTCATATCGGCCTGGTACGTGGCGCGCCTGTTCAAGAAGCCTTCCAACCATAGCGCCTACCAGCACTATTGCGAAACGTGTGAGACTTTGGGCATAGTGGGCGCCCAACGGCAGCTTGATCGTATGCTGGTGTGTGATTCCCTGCTGGCTAACACAGACAGGCATTGGGGCAATTTCGGGATCATCCGCAATGTCGAGACCTTGGAATATCGGCCAGCGCCCATATTCGACACGGGGTCAAGCCTGTGGTCCCATACGACCATCAGGGATTTGGCAGCAGGGGATTACCGCTTCACCACCAAGCCTTTCTACGAAAATCCCAAGCGCCAGCTGGACATGGTGTATGACGCTACGTGGTATCACCCTGAGGCCTTGGTTGGCTATGTTGATGAGGTTCGGGAATATCTGGTCAGTATTTTCAAGGCCGAAAATCCTGCAGATGTAGTATGCAAGGGGCTGGAGCAGCGCATAGAGGCCGTCAACGCCTGGAGCAGGAAAGCGCCCACAGCGGGTCTTTCACCAGAGCTGCAGGCGCTTTCGGAGACGCTTGAATGGGTGTGGCTGGACTAGCTAGCGCAGCTCAACTTCGATGATGCTGCCAACGGCAGGAATCTTCTCCGGCTTGTTGGACAGCATGTACAAGGCATTGGCGCGCGCCGCCTCGGAGCTGCCCGGGCGACCCGCCACAGGCGTGGCCAACATGGTGCCATCCTCGCCCATTTCCAGGTAGACGGGCTTCACGCCAAAGAACTCGCGTGCATCCTGTACTACGCTGGGACGGGCTTCACCCTTCTTGGGGCCGCCGTGCCCCTTGCGGGCGGGGAAGGCCTCTGTCAGCTTGGCCTTCACCAGGCGCGGCTTCACCTGTTGGCATAGGTAGGCTTGCATGAGCGGCAGCAGGTAGAAGTCCAGGGTGAAGCTGGCTCCGCCGGCTGGGCCGCTGATGCCTACAACGGGCGTGCCGTCCACCAGGGCAAAGCTGGAATGGTGGCCCGGGCCGTGGTTGGTCTCATGGTAGAACACCTGCCCCAGCTGCTCCATCTGCTCAACCGACCAGTCATCGGAGCCCTTGGAGCTGCCGGCGTTGAGCACCACAATGTCGGCCAAGGCGCAGGCCTGCTTGATGGCGGTGCTGATGAGCTCAGGCTCGTCGGGCACGATGTCAAAGCCGATGTATTCGCCGCCCCATGTTTGGACCTTGCCTTGCACCAACAGGCTGTTGGTCTCGATGTTCTTACCGTAGCCAGCATAGGACTTGTTGGGGCTGTAGGGCAGGCCGGGCGCCACCAGCTCGTTGCCGGTAGGTATGAAGGCCACGCGCGGCTTGGCCACCACGGCCACCTTGGATACGTTGCCGGCGGCAAGGTCAGCTGCCACGTCGGGCGTGATGACGGTGCCCGCGGCGTGGATGAGCGCTCCGCGTTGCAGCTTTTCGCCGGCGGGACGTGTGCCGGCAAACTGGGCCGTGGGGTAGGCCAAAAGCTTGACGGACTGCTCATCGGCGGAGACTTCCACGTTTTCGATGACGATGGCGGTGTCGAAGCCCTCCGGCATGGCGATGCCGGTGTTGGCGAAGGTCCAGTCGATGCCACGCACCCAGGTGCTGGTGTCGGGCTGGGCGCCGTCTTGGAAGTCGCTCCAATGCACGGCGATGGAGTCCATGCAGCAGGTCAGGCAGGTGGGCATGTCCACCTTGGAGTGGACATCCTGGGCAAGAACGCGTCCGAACGCCTGAGAAAGCGGCACAAGGTCGGTCTTTGCTTGGCCCAAGGTGGGGAAGGCCGCGGCCTCAACCATGGACTTGACGGCTTGGGCGCGGGAGAACTCAATGTGTTGCGAGTGATCACGCATGGTAGGGGAATCCTTTCTCGTTGTTTATTCCGTTAAAAGAATAGCACGAACAGCAGGGCTCGCTTTATGGACGTTCTCTGTTTCGGTTTTCAAAGGGTTGCCAAGGGGAATTGCCTGCGCTATAGTTTCGACGATAAATAATTAAGTTGCTAAATAATTTAGGGAAGTGAACTATGGATCAAGAACTCAATCAAGTGCAGATGCAGCTTCAGGAGCAAATGCGACGCCTGAAGCGCATCAAGCCAACGGATGACATGATGCCCGAAGGGGTGTCGGCTTCCGAGATGCAGGCGTTGATGCTTATTGGAAAGTCGCCTCATCAAGAAGGCCCGGTGAGGCCGGGCTTTGTGGCATCGCACATGCATGTGACCAAGTCGGCCTTGTCGCAGCTATTGAAATCCTTGGAGCAGAAGGGCATGATCACCCGACAGCGCGACAGCCAGGATTCCCGTGCCGTTTTGCTTGCGGCTACGCCCAAAGGCCAAGAAGTCATCGAGCAGGCGGATGCCATGCGCAAAAAGGACACGGAGGACCTGATGGCTTACTTGGGCGCAGATAATCTGCGTGCTTTGTTGACGCTGCTGGAACGCGTAGCTGATTTCATGGAATCCCGCGGTCAGGTGGGCGAAGGGGGCGAGCATGCAGCTGATTAAAAACCTTGCCAACCACAAATTGGCGGTGGTCCTGTGCTTCGCGTTGCTTATCTGCCAGGCCTACTGCGACCTTTCGCTTCCGCGCTACACCTCCGACATCGTAGACGTGGGCATCCAGCAAAGCGGCGTGGACCATGTGGCCACCACGCAGCTTTCGGAGCGTACTTATAACGTGGCGTCCTTGCTGCTTGACGGCGATGATTTGGCGCTTTTGCAGGAATCCTATACGCTCGGCGAAGACGGCACCTACACGCTCAGTGACGCGGGAAAGCAGAACCGTGATGCCTTGGATGCGGCTCTGTCCGTGCCTATGTTGGTGGCGCATCCGCCGGCTTCCCTGCTGGAGCAAATGGGCAGCGGATCATCCTTTGACGCAGACCAACTGCTTTCCGCTTATCAGGCGGGTGCGGTGAGCAAGCAGCAGGTGGCCCAAGGCATGGAGGCCCTTACCCAGGCTCTTGACGGCATAGACGATAGCCTGCTGCAGCAGCAAGCTATCCTGAGTGCCCAGGAGGAATATACCCAGCTTGGCTACAGCCTGGCCGATATCCAGATGAATTACCTGCTTTCCACGGGTGCCATGATGGCGCTTATGGCGGCAGCCATTATGGCCATTGTCATCCTGGTGGCGCTTATTGCCTCGCGCACGGCGGCCAAGGTGGCGCGTGATTTGCGGAACAAGTTCTTCGAACGGGTCCTTTCCTTTTCTGATGCGGAAATCAACTCCTTCAGCGCGGCGTCGCTCATCACGCGTGGCACCAATGACATCCAGCTGATCCAGATGGTCACCAGCATGCTTATGCGCATGATTTTGTATGCGCCCATCCTGGCTATTGGCGGTGTCATCATGGTTGCCGTGACGGCTCCCTCCATGGCATGGGTCATCGCGGTGGCCATCGTGGCGTTGTTCATCTTCTTGGGCATTCTGATGGCCATCACCATGCCTAAGTTCAAGATCATGCAGACGTTGATTGATCGCGTGAATTTGGTGGCGCGTGAGATTCTGACGGGCCTGCCGGTCATTCGGGCTTTCGGGCGTGAAGCACATGAGCAGGAACGTTTTGAGGACGCCAGCGAGCGCCTGATGCGCACGCAGCTGTTCACCAACCGTGTGATGACTTTCATGATGCCCGTCATGCAGCTGATCATGAACGGCGTCTCGGTGGCCATCATCTGGTTTGGCGGCATCCGCGTAAGCGAGGGCACGCTGCAGACAGGCGACCTCATTGCCCTTATCACCTATGCCATGGTCATTATCATGGGCTTCTTGATGCTGGGCATGCTGGCTATCTTGCTCCCGCGCGCCATGGTGGCTGCAGGACGTGTGCAGGAAGTCATTGACACGCAAAGCTCCATTGTCGACCCGCAGTCTCCGCATGATAGCGAGCTTCGTCTTGAAAACCCCGGTGTTGAGGTGACCTTCCAAGACGTATGCTTCGCCTTTGACGGTGATTCTGAAAACGCCTTGGAGGACGTGACCTTCACCTTCCCGGCGGGCAAGGTGGGCGCTATCGTGGGGCCTACCGGCTCGGGCAAGTCGACGGTGGTAAAGCTGATGGAGCGCTTCTACGACGTGAAGTCAGGCGGCGTGCTGCTTGACGGCGTGGACGTGCGCGAACTTTCGCAAGCGGCCGTGCGCAGCCAGTTTGGCTATGTGCCTCAGCAATCCTTCCTGTTCTCGGGAGATGTTCGCTCCAACGTGGGATACTCCCAGGAAGGTGGCACTGCCAAGCTTGACGATGCCGCCATCAACCGTGCGCTCGAGATCGCCCAGGCGGCGGACTTCGTGGCTGAGCGGCCGGAGGGCTTGTCCACGCCCATTGCCCAAGGTGGCACCAACGTGTCGGGTGGTCAGCGGCAACGTTTGGCCATTGCCCGTGCACTGGCCGCCGATGCGCGTGGCTATTTGTTTGACGACAGCTTCTCGGCCTTGGACTACAAGACGGACGCGGCGCTTCGTGCTCAGATAGCTCAAAAGCTGCAAGGCCGCACGGTGATCATCGTGGCGCAGCGCATTGCCACCATCATGGCGGCGGATCATATTGTGGTCTTAGACGAAGGCCGCGTTGTGGGCCAAGGCACTCATGCCCAGCTTATGGCCACCTGTGCCACCTACCAAGACATTGCGCATTCCCAGCTTTCCGAAGAGGAGCTGGAGAAGTCCCTTTTGCCTGTTGAGGGCCTGAAGGGGGGTGCTTGCCATGAGTAGGGAAGACTTGCTGAAGAAGGGTTTGCCCGAAGAAGCGAAGGGGGCGCCCGAGGCTTCGTCTGCGGCAGAAGCGCAGCATGTGGACAACTCCTTTGCCAGCGGCGGCTTGCAGCCCCAACGCAAAAAGCCGCGCGCGGTTGGCAATAGGCGTGCCATGAAGGGCGAGAAGGCCAATGACTTCAAGGGCACGCTCATGAAGCTTTTGGCATATTTGGGCTCCTACAAATGGGCGCTTTTGGGCGTTGCCTTCTTCGCCATAGCGTCCACGGTGTTCAACATTGTGGGGCCGAAGGTGCTTTCAGAAGCCACCACCTTGTTGTTCACGGGTGCTGTCGCCATGGTCAACGGTACGGGCAGCATCGACTTCGATGCTATAGCCTGGGTCTTGGTGACAACGTTGGCTCTGTACCTGGTGTCCTCGCTTTGCAGCTTCATCCAAGGCTGGATCATGACGGGCGTGTCCCAACGCATTTGCTTCCGCATGCGCAACGACATTGCCGCCAAGATTAACCGGATGCCCTTCGGCTACTTCGAGCGCAACGCCACCGGCGACACGCTTTCGCGTATTACCAATGACGTTGACACCATGGGCCAGAGCCTGAACCAAGGATTGACGCAGATCGTCACCTCTACCGCCACCATCATCGGCGTGGTAGTCATGATGCTTTCCATCAACGTGCCCATGACGTTGGTCACCTTGCTGATAGTTCCCGTTTCCGTTGTGCTGATTGCCGTGGTGGTCAAGCGCAGCCAGAAATACTTCACGGCGCAGCAGAACACCTTGGGTGAGATTGACGGCTTGATCGAGGAGACCTTCAGCGGCCAGTCCATCGTGAAGGCCTTCGGGCGCGAGGAACAGACGATTGAGCGCTTCAAGGAAGCCAACGGCCGCCTGTATCAAGCTGGTTGGAAGAGCCAGTTCGTGAGCGGACTCATGAAGCCCATTATGGACTTTGTGGGCAACTTGGGCTACGTGGCGGTTGCCATTCTGGGCAGCGTCTTTGCCGTGCAGGGCATCATTACGGTGGGCGACATCCAGGCGTTCATCCAATACGTGAAGAACTTCACGCAGCCCATCAGCCAGTTGACGCAGGTATCCAACGTGTTGCAGTCCATGGCTGCGGCTGCCGAGCGCATCTTCGCCTTCTTGGGCGAGGACGAGGTGGCCGAGGGCCTGCCTTCGGCAAGCCTGGATGATATCGACGGCAGCGTTGCCTTCGATCACGTGCGCTTTGGCTACGACCCTGAAAAGCCGGTCATCAAGGATTTCTCGGCCCAGGTCGCCCCGGGTCAGACGGTTGCCTTGGTGGGCCCGACCGGTGCCGGCAAGACCACCATGGTCAAGCTGCTTATGCGTTTTTACGACCCTCAGGGCGGCTCCATCAAGCTGGGTGGGCACGATCTGCGTGACTTCAGCCGCAAAGACGTGCGCGACTCCTTTGGCATGGTGCTGCAGGAGACGTGGCTCTACAGTGCCTCCATCAGGGAAAACATTCGCTACGGCAATTTGGATGCCACCGATGAGCAGGTGGAGCAGGCAGCTAAGGCAGCATTCGCGCACCATTTCATCATGACGCTGCCGGGCGGTTATGACTTCGTCATCAACGAGGATGCCAGCAACATAAGCCAAGGCCAGCGCCAGCTTCTGACCATTGCCCGCGCGTTTTTGGCCAACCGTCCCATGATGATTCTGGATGAGGCCACCTCCAGCGTCGACACCCGTACCGAGGAACGCATCCAGGAAGCTATGGATGCCTTGATGAAGGGGCGCACGAGCTTCGTGATTGCTCATCGGTTGAGCACTATTCGCAACGCGGATCTTATTTTGGTCATCAAGCAGGGCGATATTGTGGAGCAGGGCACACATGAGCAGCTGCTCTCCCTTGGCGGCTTTTATGCGGAGTTGTATAATTCACAGTTCGAGGATTGTAAGGATTAGGCGATTTTTCGCCTGCCAATGAGAAATTTACGGTTGCGCCTTACGTGCAGCTTTTGAGAAAGGCATATCCCTCATGACGGACGCCATAGCCACCAAAGAGCCTGTTCACATTGTCGTTTTCGACTTGGACGGCACTTGCATTGACGGCAGCTCCACCGTTCGCTTGGTGCGGGATCTGCTTTTCAAGCGCAAGCTGCATGTGGGCACGGGCCTCAAGATCGGCTTTTGGGGCATCGCGTACAAGATGAAGCTGCCCCAAAACGAAAGCTGGGTGCGCACCAAGCTGTTCCGCGCCTTTGCGGGGCATCCCAAGGCTGAGGTGGACGCCTTCCTGTGCGACTATTGGGACCGTTGCGTGGAAAAGATCTGGCGCCCTCAGGTTCAACCTGAGATTGATGCCCATCACCAGGCCGGCCGCGTGGTCATGTTCATATCGGCGTCATTTGAGCCTATCGTGCTGCATGCGTGCAGTCTGCACCAGGTTGACTACCAAATTTCCACGCGCATGAAGGTGGATGCTAACGGCAACTACACCAACCGAGTGGACGGTCTGCCCATTGAAGGCGAGCAGAAGCTTATGGCTTTGCGCGCCTTTGCCGATGGCCGCTTTGGCGAGGGCAATTGGGTATGCGAATATGCCTATGCGGATCACTATTCCGACATCAAGCTGCTTGATTTCGCCGAATCTGCCTATGCGGTGTGCCCCGATCGCGCCCTTCGCCGTTATGCGGAGGAGCATGGCTGGCCCATCCTTGAATGGGAAATGAACTAGGCGGTCTGCATGCCTGTTTCCAATGACAACGGATCGTACAAGGCCAGCGATGCCGAAGGCGTGGTGGCTGAATACCTGAAGCGTGCTGCTGAAGCTTGCAAGGCAGGGGATTCCGCCTTGGGGATGCACCTGTACCTGGCGGCATATGGCTTTGCCGACAAGAATCTTGCCAATCCCAACGAAGGCGCCATCAGCGGCCTGAAGCGGGCTTGGAGCGTGGCGTGCAACCTTGGCGAGCGTGCCTTGGCGGAATACATCTTCGAGAAGATGGAGCCGTATCTGTCCGCCGACGAGCTGGACCATTGCGCCAACCAGCTGCAGGAATTGGCGTTGGACAAGCTTGAGGAGTACGGTTTGCCCCGCGAGGCGTTGCAGGGGATGTCCGAGCTGTTCTCCCAGGATTTGGGAGGCATGGGTGCCATGCCGCACATCATGCATGTGGAGAAGTTGCCAGGGTCCCTTGCTGGTGCTGCTATGCAAATCGACCTGCCGTTTAATGACGGAGTGCTTGATGTGGTGGGCTTGGATGATGAAGCGGACAGTGCTCTTGACGATGTGGCTGACACTGCTGATGAAGCGTCTGAGACTACGGAGGCTGCCAGAGTCGAGGCCAGTGAGGCTGCTGAGGCTGGCGCGGATACCGAGGCTGACCAACCTGCGCTTGACCTGAGCCAGTTTGACGCGGTTCCTGAGGACTCGTGCGTTGACGTAACGGATGGAAAGCCGAAGCTGGTCGGGGCCCAAGCTAGCTCCGATGATTCCCCAGAGGATGCCTTAAAGAAGGCGTTTTCGCAGGTGAAGGCCCGTATGGTACCGCAAGCTGCCACAACGGGCGTAACGCGGACGGCTGAAAGCTTGGACTACGCCTCCATCACCGGATACGCCCAGGCCATCGATAACATGAACGCGTTGGGCATCGGCGTGGCATCCGACCCCGACTTCCAAGCCTTGGTGCAGGTTCTCAACGAGCGCCATGGGCTTGATCGCATGCCGGCGGCCGACACGCTGCTCTTCCGCGCTCCGGCGCGCGAGGACGCGCAGCGTTTCCTGCAGGCAACGCTTGGCGAGATAGGCCTGCCTTCTTTGCGCATGTCGATGGAGGAAAACGCCCAGGGCATGCCGGTCTTGTGCGTGATGGCAAATGCCAGCAACCACCCTAAAATGAATGCGGCACGCAACGCCTTCGAGGCGCCGGCCGTGTTGGTCATCGAAGACGTTGATTTGTGGTCTGTCCCGCAGGCCGACCAGCTTCAAGGGGAGGGCTTCGAGGCGCTTGTCTTGTCCCAGATGAGCCGCGGAGCGCGTGAGGCGCTGACGCTTATCCATAATTCGGTCGAAAACCCCGATGTCTACGTGTTGGCGTCGCTGAGCACCTATGGCGAGGTCGACCCCTTCTTCTGCGACTTGCTGGCACCCTTCACCGTTGTGGAGATTGAAAACCCCAGCGAAGACGAGCGGCGCGACATGTGGACTTCGCTTGCAAAGGAGCACCCTTCGCTTTCGGATGTTGCCGTGGATGACTTGGTGCGCCTTTCTGCCAACTTGTCCCGTGCCGACATTTACCTGGCGGCGCGTGAGGCTATTGAGGAGTCCTACAAGGAAAGCCTGGCCACGCGTGAATATGCGCCGATCAAGCCTGAGAACATCTTTGAGAAGCTCTCGGCTTACCAGCCGCTTGATTCCGAGGAGTATCGGGCGTTGGAGGACAGCGTAGTGTCCTTGCTTCGCTCGCAGCTGGATGGCTCGGTCGATGACTTTTTGGGCTTGTAGGCGTAAGGCGGCAGGCGCTTTGGACTCTGGCGATTTTTCGGGCTCTTTGGACCTGGACTCCTTTGTCCGGCAAGTGTGGGAGCAAGGGCGCCTTCATTGGCGTGATCTTCCCTGGCGCAATATCGATGACCCATATGCGGTTCTTGTTTCGGAAGTTATGTTGCAGCAAACCCAGGTCAAGCGTGTTTTGAATTATTGGCCGCGTTGGATGGCGGCTTTTCCGAGCGTTGATGCCTTGGCGTCAGCCTCGCAGGCAGACGTGCTTTCTGCCTGGCAAGGCTTGGGGTACAACCGTCGCGGGCTAGCGTTGAAGCGCTTGGCGGATGAATGCTCGGCTGGGCTTAAGGGTCGTCTTCCTGACACGTATGAGGCCTTGCTGGAACTACCGGGGGTCGGCCCTGCCACGGCGGCAGGGGTTATGGCCTTCGCCTATAACCAGCCAGGGGTCTACCTGGAGACCAACGTCCGTAGCGTGTTTTTGCACTGTTTCTTCCCTGGCGAGGAGGGCGTGTCCGACAAGGAGCTTGTTCCTTTGGTGCAGGCTGCGTGCAGCATGGACAACCCACGTGGATGGTATTACGCATTGCTGGATTACGGCGCACACCTGAAGGCGTCGGGCGTTAACCCGTCGCGCCGCAGCGCCCACTATACGCGGCAGAGCACCTTCGAGGGTTCTCGCCGCCAAAAGCGCGCGCACTTGCTGCGCGTGGTCTTGGATGATCCGGGCATTTCGGTTGACCAGGCATTCGCGCAGCTCAATAAGGTTGAGACTCGGGCGGGGCGCGAGGCCTGCGAGCGGGACCTGTTCGAATCGATTGTGGCCGATATGGTGCGGGAAGGCTTTTTTACGCGCGAAGGGGACGTGCTGCGATGAGCCGCATAGTGCTCTGGCTTGGGAAAGAAATGGCTCTCTGGCGCCGCCCTTTCTTGGAAAAGAACGACGACGGCTTCGCGTAATGGATTATACTGATAAAAGATTAATGCAGTAGCAAGGGCGGCCCTTCCGTTTGCGCTTCTTCGCAAATGAATGGATTGCTTGTTTATGATGTTGCCAATGGCGCCAGATGACTCGAACCAAGATGAATGTCCATGCTGGCTTATGGCAAGAAGGGAAGAAAATGGTTAAACGCTTGTCGAAAGGCTCGCAAATTGTTTTTGCGGCCCTGTTGTCCTTTGCGGTAGCGCTGCTTGTTGCCAGCACTCAGCTGGCTTCGACCGCTTTTGCCGATGACAGCTATGATTTGTCTCTGAAGGCATCTTCCTCTTCGGGCTCTATTGCCGCAGGAGACACCATTGTGGTTTCAGAGGTTCTTTCGAAGGACGGCGCGGAGAGTTTCCCGCTGTATGCGCTTTCGACCACGGTGCATTATGACACGCAAGCTTTGGAGCTGGTTTCTTACGAAGCGGGCGAAGCCAAGGGAGACCTTTATGATCAAAGCGGTGACGTGGTGTTCAACACCTACTCACGCTCATTGGCCGGCTATGTTATGAGCAACGGGTCGACCGTTTGTTCTCTGACTTTCAAGGTGCTGACAACGGAGTCGACGAGCATCTCGGTCACGCGTGTCAACATGTCCAACTACACGGGAATGCGCAAGATGCCATGCACGGCAAATGGGATCACCATTGCCGTTGGACAAGGAGTGACGACGGAGCCCTCTTCCGAGGCGTCCACGGATGGCACTGCGACCAGTGAGGATATAGCCAAGGGAACGGTGGATGCCGTGGTTGATACCGTCAAACAGGATCCCACCACCGCGCTTGAGGATGGCGAGTTGACCCCATCAGGCTACGCAAGCCTGATAAAGGCTGGCATGACCGACGAAGAACTTGTTTCGGCGGGCTTCACTCAAGAGGAGCTTAACAAGGTTAAGAGCGGCGAGAGCGTGGTTCCGTCGTTTGCGAAGGACCTGGTGACGTCGACCGACAATGAAGCGGCGACTTCGAACGCCAACGGAAATGCAACAAATGGCAATGCAAGTACGACGAGCAATGCGAATGGCTCCTCGACTGCAAGCTCCACTTCGGGGCAGGATTCCTTCCCGGTGGTACCAGTGGTTGTGGTTGTTGTTGTGGTCGTTGTTGCTGCTGCGGTGGCGGTGGTCCTTTCTCGCAAGAAGAAGAACAACCAAGACTAGGGCCAAGGGCTTAAACAATTAAGGCAGCTCCCGTCTCTTTCAAGGAGGCGGGAGCTTTTTTTACGGCGGAGGAACGGGGCGACATGGCGCATGCCGCCGGGCTCCACACTCCACGCCCAGGGCCCCAAGCCCAGTCGCTCAGACAGTCCTCCTTCGGGGAAGGCCCGCGGGGCCT
>R19__coassemble_58_pt1 | contig 64857 bp, 63 predicted proteins | sample R19__metabat2_low_PE_004 | metagenome-assembled genome bin R19
CCCCCCCCCCTCTCCCTCCTCGCCGCCGTGGGGGGGGGGTTCTCTTTATTAACTCCCCCCGGGGGGGGGGGGGGGGGGTGCTTTTCCTTCCACCAACCCCCCCCCCCCCCCGTCCCCCTGTCTCCCCCTGTCTCGTTATCGCTCGATGATAACAGGCGCCGAAAGCGCCGGGAACGCCTGGCGGGACACCATCCAGGGCTCAGCCGCCTTAACGTCCAGCCGCAGCAAGGGAAGCCCTAACTCGCGCGCTCGGGCCGCCACGGCCTCCCGTTGAGCCTCCAAGGCCATCCGCGCATCGTCGTCTTGCACGTAAACGCAAGCGAGCGGCCTCGCCTTGCCGCGCGTCTTCACGTACGCCGCGTTGATGGCCTTCACTACTTCATCCGCCTGCTCGCCAAACACCTGGCACAGAGCAGCTTTAAGAACCTGCAAGTTCTTCACCATGGCGGCCTGAGCGGCCTCCTCAAAAGCATGTCCTTGCGTATCAGGCGTGGCAACCTGCCCCTTCTCCAGGCGATCCAGAAAGTCCTTATAGGGCTCTCGCTCCTTCATGCCGAAGGTGGACGCATGCAAACGCAACCTATCCACGGAATAGCCCAACGCTGCAAGCCGCATCTTGATGAACTCCTGGCGGGCATCAAGGTCAGCCCTCACGGTCGGGTCGTCGGTATACACGCGCAAAAGACGCAAAGGCTGCGCATCTCCGACATAGGTTCCATCGTCCTCCATGATATACACGGCCTGGACATGGCTGAGCACCAGCCGAGCTGCTGTTGCACCATACACCGCCAAAATAGCCTGGCCAAAAGCGTCGTAAATCTTCCTAATCCGATAAGCCTTGGCGGCATCCTCGTCCATGCCCTTCAAGAATTCCTGCAAAGGCAACGCAATATCTGGCACCTGTCCCCCTTCGCCGGCATTCCCTTGTACGGTAGCAGCATACCAAAAAAGGCCGGAGCAAACCCCTCCTTGGCAGGCGCAAAAAGGGCGCCCCGGAAATTCCGAGGCGCCCTGAAAAGCTTGTCAAAGAGCGTAGCTGCAAAAGCAGGCCTTTACGCGGAAGCCTTCTCGCCCTTGCCGAAGATGACCTTCACGCCCTTGACCGTCAGGATGATAGCCAACACGAACAGCAGGATGGCCAACACAAACTGGGCACCTACGCCCACCGCGCCGCCAGCCTGAGCGGCCAGCTTCTCGGCCGGGCCCATGAACAGCGTGATCTTTGCATAAGCCGTCTGAGCCAAGGAGGTAAGAGTAACCACCAGCATGAACACCATGGGGATGTAGAACATCTTGTTGTTGCGGCCAATATTCTTCAGGAAGGAAGCAACTGCCAGCAAGGCCAGCGCGGCCAACAGCTGGTTGGCGGCGCCAAACAGCGGCCAGATGATAGAGTAGCCGGTCATGCCCAAGCCAACGCCCAGCACGACGGTGACGACCGTTGCAACATAGGGGTTGACCAGGTACTTACGGAAACCTGTGATGCTCTTGGGATCCTCGCCCACGTTGGTGAACATCTCTTGGAACATCATGCGGCCAATGCGGGTGGCCGTATCCAAGGAGGTCAGGCAGAAGGCGGAAACGGCCAAGATCAACAGCGAATAAGCGATGTTGACGACCTCGGCAGTGCCCAGACCTGGAATAGTGCCGATCATCTGGGACAAGCCCTGAGCGAAGATGGCGGTCGGAGTGGTGTAGCCGGCAGCGCCGCTAATGTAGTTGGTGTACACGTAGGCAACAGCGCACAGGGAAATGATGGCCAGCAAGCACTCCAGCAGCATGCCGCCATAGGCGATAGGCTGCGCTTGGGATTCCTTGTCCAGCTGCTTGGAAGTGGTGCCCGAGGCGACCAAGGAATGGAAGCCAGAAATTGCACCGCAAGCAATAGTGATGAACAATGCGGGGAACAAGCCGCCCGTGGTGGCAGCGGAAGCCGAGTTTCCGCTTTCGGCCAGGCCAGCGGCCTTGAGGGCCGTTGCATCGAAGCCAGCAAAGGCAGGAATCTCCAGGTTCATGGCGGAGCCAGTCAAAGAGGCACCGATGATGCCGACCATGGCCAAAATGATCATGCCATACAGCAGGTAGCTGGAAAGATAGTCGCGGGGCTGCAGCAAAATCCAAACCGGAGCAACGGATGCCACCAAGATGTAAATACCGATGATAACCATCCACGTGGTTGAATCCAGCTGGATAATGGGCAGGTTGTAGCCGACCGCCGTAATGGCAATGATGACCACGATGGCACCGATGATGTTGACGGCGCCAGGAACGTTGCGACCGCGGGTCAGCAAGCCCCAAATGATGGCAGCGACGATAAACAGCACCGAAATCATGGCCGTACGGCTGTTGGCCAAGTTGGAAGCGGTAACGCTTGCGGCCTTGGTCGGGTCGTCAGGAACGGCACTTACAGCGAAGGTGCCCGCCACGATGGACGCGAACGCAGCAACAACCAAAACCAAGGTCAGGAAGGCGAACACGCAAAACAGCTTCTTGGCGTTGTCGTCGATGTTTTCGCCGACGACGGCAGCCAAGGTCTGGCCCTTATGGCGTAAAGAAGCGAACAGCGATCCGAAGTCGTGCATAGCGCCGAAGAAGATGCCGCCGATCAAAACCCACAGAAAGACGGGAATCCAGCCAAAGACCGCCGCCTGAATAGGGCCATTGATAGGACCTGCGCCGGCAATGGAAGAGAAGTGATGGCCGATGACCACATAGGGCTTGGCGGGAACGTAGTCCACGCCGTCCTCCATGGTGTGAGCAGGGGTCTCGTTTTCATCGCTGATGCCCCACTGCTTAGACAGCCATCCACCGTAGAAGATATAGCCACAAATAAGGACTATTGCTCCTACCAGCAAAACGAGCAAAGCATTCATGAAGTCTTACCTCCTAAACAATTTCTTCTTGGTGGGCAAGCCCAACGCCGACTCAAGCTGAGGCAGCAGCTCCTTGCCCATACCGTTTGCATACACCGTTCGCGCATCGACGTCGATGGCGGCCAGACGCAAATCGACCCATCCCTCAACGCCCAGCTTGAATTCCTTGTGGAAGCGGGTTTTGCGGATAAGCTTTGCAGCCTGGCTGTCTACGGAATCGGCGACCAGCACCAAGGAGATAAAGCTAGTCATATGATTAGGCTTAGGCTCAACCTTTTTGATTGCCTCCTCTTTCATGAAGGCAACCCAAGCCTCAACCCGATCCGCAGAGAGGGCGCCTGCCAGATCGAAGAACAGGTATTCATGGGCATCGACTTCCCAAAGCTTCGCGCTCTTGACGAGAACGTACTTCTCGCCATGAGAGTGAAACTCCGCATAGCCTGGAAACGTTTGTCCCGCGTACTGATAGTCACGCGTTACGTCAAACCATGTCTCATGAGCTAGCAACAGCTTCTTGAGAATTTGATGCTTTTCATCTAAATCCTCGGCCTCTTCGCTGGTAACGAAGGGGGCCTCTTCAGAAGCCTCATTCTGCGCCGCAAAAACGCTGTTTACGTTTTCGCGCGCCCCGTCCTGCCCTTGACTGTTCAGTTCCTCCAACAAGCACACCTCCTTCAAGCCGAAGTGCGAACTTATGAATTTTAGGCCAAAGGCCTCAAACAAATCATCTGTTTCTGATGGGTTTTAATCCCCTTTGCCCAATTAGAAACATCCTTGTAACACGAAGCCCGTTAAGCGCGAAAAGGCCCCGATGTAAATCGGGGCCGTCTTGCTAGGTTGCGTTTTAAAATCGTTCGTAGTTATGGGGATTCGCAGCAAGAACTCCACGTTTTACCAGGTCAATTTTTTTCACCAAGCAAAAAGGCAATAACTACGAACGATTTTTATAGCACCGCGCTATTCATCGGCGTTTCGAGCCTTGTCGTATTCCTCCTTGAAGCTGGAGAACATGCCCGCAGCGCGGCCCAGCTGACGTCCGGTTGCGAACAGGCCCTTCTCGGCCGCCTCGCCTGCGGTCTTGGTGGCCTTGTCAACCGTAGGCTGCGCGGCTTTTCGCACCACGCGCACCTTGTGCGTTGCCTTAGCTGTCGCTTTCCCTGCGGCCTCCATGACACCGCCTTCGGTATCCATAGCAAGCACGGCATCATCGAGCAAGATGGCACCTAGGAAGCCTGCCTCGTCTTCATGCAGCTCCTTATCGGAGAAGGCAAGCTCCTGCCCGATGCCCTTTTTAAACCCTTTGATAAGGCTTGCTGGAACTTCCTTCTTGCCCATGATGGCGCTTGAGGCCGCACTGGTTTGCACCTCAAGCGACAAAACCTGGCCATTCAGGCCATCAAATGTAATGACAGCGGCGTGACCAAGCGGCGTGCCGTCCTGCGTGCATAAAGGCATGTTCCACCACAAGACGCACTCGTCGAAGTCGACATTCAGGTATTTGCACGCCTTGCTGTCAGTAGCATCTGCCTGGTCAAGAAGCACCAGGTTGTCGTCCTCCACCGTCAGCCCGCCCAGACGAACAAACAAGTCCTTGCGGTGAAACATCATGGCGGCATCGGGGCGCTTTACCAGATACCCCACCAAGCGCCGCTCCGTGGGGTGGAAGACAAAGTTGTGAATCTTGCCGACCTTCTGCAGGCTCTTCTTGCCCTGCTTGTAGATGCGCTTTCCGTACATGTCCTTGGTGGACACGGCGACTCCCGCGGTTGAAAGGGCTGTCTCTTGCGCCATGCAAAAACCTCCGCTACGAAAAACGGCGCCAGCCTACAAGGCCAGCGCCGCCAACTAACTCAAAAATACGCCTTACTCCTCAGAGATTGCGTCCTCGATGGCCTCGATGATGGGCTCAACGACCGGCTCGTCCTCTTGCTCCTGAGACTCAACCGCAGCGCGGGACTCCTCAACGTTGGCAACAACCTGGTCAGCGATGCGCTGGCGAGCAGCCTCGATCTTCTGGCGAAGCTCGTCGTCCTCGGCGTTGGTAGCACCGCCCTTGATGTCCTGAACGCGGTCAGCAACCTGCTCCCGAGCCTCCTGGGCAAACGTGACAGCAGACTCCTTGACGTCCTGGTACACCGCTTGCGGGCCCGAAGCGGCAGCGTCTTGCAGATTATCCCTAACGGCGGAAGCCTGGTCGACCACAGAAGCGCGCATCTCAGCGCCCGTCTTAGGCGTCAACGCCAGAGCAGCGCAAGCGCCAACCAAACCACCAACGACAAATGCAGCGATTCTACCCATTACTTCCTCCTTGAAAAGAGTCTTATAAGTCGGTCTGATTATAACAAACGCCCGCGCTTACGGCGGCAAAAGCAGCATTACACCAAAAAGTTAACAAGAGCCTGCCGAAGGGCTTTTTTCCGTCAACGCCGTCAGATGATCAAGGTAGGCGATGGCCTGCTTAAAGGCGCGCAGTGCCACCAAATCATCCCGGTAACTTACCTGCACGCGGGCAACGCCAGCGGCTTCATCCACCCATTGGGTGTTTCCCACAAAAAGCGGGCTTCGGTTGCGCTCCTGGGACTGGCGCACCTGCAGGTCTATGACCATATGCTCCAGCAAATGGGCCTTGCTGGTGCGGTTCATGACGGCGGCAAACGTGGGACCTTGGGCATTTACGCAGGTATGGCAAGGCAAGCAGGGGAAGTCCTCAAGCACGCGCCCCATCAGCTCTTCGGAGGTATAGCGCTCATCAGGAGCAAGGCGCACCACATAGCTTATACGCCCCTTGCCTACCGTGATGTTTTCAACCTGCATGGTTAGTCCTGGCGATACAGAACAATGCCCGTATCGGAGCCGAGAGGATCGCCTTTGGTGGCCTCGTCGTTTGAGCAGAAATCGTTCCACATCCATTGCAGATCCGAAAGCAGCGTGCCCGTCCACGTGAAGTCGCCTTGCTCAATAAGGGCAACGCTTTTCCGATCGGCCGAGAAGCGGTAATGCGCGCAACCGGACAAGCCCGTGAAGGATGTGGAGATGGTCTTCGCCTGGATGTCAAGGGTATAGTCGTACTTAGCCTCCCCCGCCAGGTCTATCTGAGCGTCGTCGATGGAGATGGCGCTTTCAGCGTCACGCAGCGCCCACGTTCCCTGAATGTCGGCTTCATCCTGAACGAAGACCCAGCGAGCGCACGCAAAGGCAGAGCAAACGCCCACGCAGATAAGCAGCACCACCAAAACGCCCACGAGCGTGAAGAACAACGGCCCGCGCTTCTTTTTCTTCTTCTGCCCCTTCTTGAGAAGCGGCTTGCGTGTGGACGGCTGCTCCTGGACGTCCTGGTCCGAAGACGCCTCCTTGGCGTCAGGCACGTCCGCGTTGGCCTCCTTCGGCGAAGACGCATCCCGAACGCGCTTCTTATTGGCAACGCTGGGCCGGGGCTTGCCGCCCGCCACCACCTTCACCTGCGGCGAAGACGACGATGCCGGCCGCGTTGAGGCAGCGGGCTGAACCGCAGCAGCACCCACATCCCCTTCCGCCGTTTTCGGCGTCGGTTGAGGCACCTTTTGCTCCGGCCCAGACGCAAAGGCGCCCTGATCGGGCGCCTTTGAGGCAATCTGGACTTGCGGCTCTTCGGGATTATGCGTTGCCTGGTCCGACACGTACGCCCTTACAGGTTGCGGCCGTCAGCGTTTTCAGCCGTGATGTACTCCACACCACCCATGTAGGGAACCAGCACGTCCGGCACCTTGATGGAGCCGTCCGCCTGCTGATAGTTTTCGATGACGGCAGCCATGGTGCGGCCAACCGCCAAACCGGAGCCGTTCAGGGTATGCACAAAGCGACTGCCCTTGAAGTTGTCCGGGTCCTTATAGCGAATGTTAGCGCGCCTTGCCTGGAAGTCCCAGCAGTCAGAGCAGCTGGAGATTTCCTTGTAGGCGTTGTAGCACGGCAGCCAAACCTCAAGGTCATAGGTCTTGCAGCTGGAGAAGCCGATATCGCCCGTGCACAGGCTGATCACGCGGTACGGCAGGCCCAGCTTCTGCAGAATGTTCTCGGCGTCCTCAACCATGGACTCCAGGTCGGCCTGGCTTTCCTCGGGCTTGGAGAACTTGACCATTTCCACCTTGCTGAACTGGTGCACGCGAATGATGCCACGCGTGTCGCGGCCAGCAGCGCCAGCCTCGGAGCGGAAGCACGGCGTGAAGGCGCAATATTTCAGCGGCAGCTGGCTGGCGTCGAGCGTCTCGTCGCGATGCAGGTTGGTCAGCTGCACCTCGGCCGTCGGAATCAAGTACATGCCGTCGGTGGTCTTGAACAGGTCTTCCTCAAACTTGGGAAGCTGGCCGGTGCCGGTCATGGTGTCCTTGTTGGCCAAAGCGGGCAGCCAGTGCTCCTTGTAACCACGGGATGCGTGAGTATCGGCCATGAAGTTGATGAGCGCGCGCTCCAAACGGGCTCCCAGGCCACCAAGCACATAGAAGCGGCTGTGGGCCAGCTTCACGCCGCGCTCGGAGTCGATGATGCCCAGCTCGGGGCCCAAGTCCCAATGGGCCTTGGCCTCGAAGTCAAACTCACGCGGCGTGCCCCAGCGGCGAACCTCCGGGTTGTCGTTTTCATCCTTGCCGACCGGAGTGGAAGGATGCGGGATGTTGGGGGTGCTCATGAGGACTTCATTGATGGCGGCCTCGGCGGCATCGCGGCGGGCGCTTGCGGACTCCAGCTTCTCGTTGATGACGCGAACCTGCTCCTTGGCGGCCTCAGCCTCGGCCTTCTTGCCTTCCTTCATCATGGCGCCAATGGACTTGCTGGCGGCGTTGCGCTCCTGCTGCAGGGCCTCGGCCTCGGCGATGGCTGCGCGACGCTCCTCGTCCAATGATGAAAACTTCTCAGCATCCCACTTTGCGTTGCGGTTCTTCATTGCTTCGGCAACAACATCCTGGTTGTCGCGCACATACTTGATGTCTAGCATGGAATGCTCTCCTTAATCTATTTCCAACCCGACGCCATTTCCTCGTCAGGTCCTTTTGGGTGCCCTATAGTATACTACCGTGGATACCAGATTTGGCGGCTTGCCGTCGGACGGACCCGCATTAACAACGTACGAAAAGAGCACTCCATGGACTTCGGTCAGATATATTCCTTTTTGTTTGAAAGCTTTGCCGGAATCGGTGTCTTGGTGGGCGTCGTCTTGGTCTTGAGCATCGTCGCGTGCGTCATCTGGGAAGTCCGTACCCGCAAGATTTATCAGGACCGCGGCCCGGCGAAAGACGAATGGGCCTTGTTTGACGATGACGAAGAGGAGGACTCCGAAGAGGAGGAATAGCCCTTCTGCCCCCACGAGCAAAAACCCCGAAGCATTAAGCTACCTCCCGCTTCTCGAACACGAGAGGCGGGAGTTTTTTTATGCATGGAAACAGGTGCTAGTGGCTTAGAAACGCCCAGGCTGCCGCAACGACGATAACCGCCAAAACAACAACGCCCAAAACCACTTTGAAGTTCAGCCCTGACTTCGGCACAGGCGAGGGGGTGCTGCCATTTGAGCGCCAGCTGGCACCACCGCGGAAGGACGAACGATCCTCCACCGGGGCGCTTTGGATAAAGCTTGACGGACGTGACCCTTGGCCTAGCTCCGTGCCGAAAGGCGATACCGTCTCGCGCCGCAGGGAAGTCCTCCTTTGCGTTGTCTGAACGGGGCGTTCAGTGCGGAAGGCATCCTGTTGCGCCATATCGCCATCACGCATAGGCGCCACGTGGTACTCATACGTAGAAGCGTTGGAGCCAGATGCATCATGCAAGGAGGCTTCACGCATCTGGCGTTGATAGGGGCTTTCCTGCTTGGAGGCGTCGTCCTGCATACGCTGATATGAGTTGCGGCCATCGGTTTGGAAGGCGTTTCCGTAATAGCTGCGCTTAGGGGCGCCAGAGCGCGCACGATACTGACGGTAGGAACCGTTATTGTCAGTGTTTTCTGGCTCTGCGGTCACTCAGTCTCCTATTGAAATGGGTTTGGGTCATTATAGCCAACATGAAACATTTCCGTAACATGAAACGGCAAACGCCTTCCCATTATTTCAACAAGTCGCTGACCTTTCCCAGAAGAGGCTCAAAGCTTACGCCCCTGTTTTGGAAATCGGGCTGCTGCGCACTTACGATCATGGCGTCATGGACAAACGCCCCCGCAAAGACTGCGGCGTCGACCAAGCCCTTCCCTGCCATAATGGCCGCCAACAAGCAACTGGCGTACACATCGCCCGTACCGTGCAGCATGTAGGGCAAATACTCATTGCTGACCTGCGTAAAAGGCGTATTTTCACCCATGACGAAGTTGCGGATGACGTCTTCGCCTTCGCGGCGAATCCCCTTCAGGACCACGTTTTTGGCCCCTGTGTCCAACAGCGCCTCGGTCAAGCGCCTTGCTTCCTGGTCCGAGATGTCGGGGCCCGCCCAGTCCTGCCCGATAGGCTCGCCCAAAATGATAGCCGCCTCGGTCAGGTTAGGCGTCAGGATGTCGGCATCGGCCGCCAAACGAGCCATGGCTTGGCACAGCTCGGGCGTGTACGTGGGATACACCTTGCCATGATCGGCCATAACCGGATCAACCAGTTTTATGGCCTGCGGGAAAGTGGCATACAGACTCTTGATGATATCCACCTGCTCTGGTGCGCCCAGAAAGCCCGAATACACGGCATCAATCTGCACGCCAATGCCGTTCCAGGCAGCCAGATAGTCTTCAAGGATGGCGGTGGTGTCGTGCATATACCAACCTGGAAACGCCGTGTGGCTGGAGAAAAGCCCCGTCGGAACAGGACACACGTCGCACCCTGCCGAAGATAGCACGGGAATGGCAACCCCCAGCGAGCACTTTCCGTACCCGCACAGGTCATGAACGGCGGCAACGCGAGGGATGTATGCACCCTCACGTTGATAGATAGAGCACTGCTGCTGCATGGAAAATCCTTTCGCCTTTTAGATGATGCGCCAGTCTACTCGCACTATGGCCTTTTTGATATTGCCAAAATATATCTATTTGATAAGACCACAATAAGGTCAGATTCATGTCACACGCCAAAACGCATTGACCAATCAGGCAATACGACGGTTTCAACCACCGCTGCCACAAACCCCTCACTAACCCCATAGCCCCCATGCGCTAAACTGGACTTCGAACAAAAAACAACTGGGAAGCCACGAAAGGAACGCTCATGATTATTTGCAAAACCCCCGCTGAGACCACCGCTCAAATCAAGGAATGGAAGGCCCAGGGCTACACCATCGGATTAGTGCCCACCATGGGATATCTGCATGAGGGCCACGCTAGCCTGATGAAGCGTGCCGCCCAAGAAAACGACAAGGTGGTCACCAGTGTCTTTGTGAACCCCACCCAGTTTGCCCCCAACGAGGACTTCGAGAGTTATCCGCGCGACTTTGAGGCCGACTGCAAGCTGTGCGAGGAGATGGGCGTATCCCTGGTGTTCCACCCTGAGCCCGCCGACATGTATTACCCCGACGCCAGCACCTCCATCACCGCCGACGGCGTGTCCCGTGAGCTGTGCGGCAAGAGCCGTCCCATCCACTTTGCAGGCGTGTGCACGGTGGTCAACAAGCTGATGAACATCTCCTTGGCCGATCGCGCCTACTTCGGCCAAAAGGATGCCCAGCAGCTGGCCGTCATTCGCCGCATGGTGCGCGACCTCAACATGAACGTGGAAGTGGTCGGCTGCCCCATCATCCGCGAGGAAGACGGCCTGGCCAAATCAAGCCGCAACACCTACCTTTCCGCCGAGGAACGCCAGGCGGCGCTGTGCTTGTCCCAGGCTGTCTTCGCTGGGCAAAAGCTGATGGCCGAAGGCGCCCGCCAAGCAAGTGAGGTGCTCGGCGCCATGCGCAAGATCATCGAAGCACAGCCCTTGGCCCGCATTGACTACCTGGAAATGACCACATGGGACTCCATCCAGCTGACCGACCAAGCAACGGGTCCGGTTTTGGTTGCCATGGCAGTCTACATTGGCAAGACCCGCCTTATCGACAACTTCATCTTCGAAGGCTAAAGCGCACCCTTCGCCAAACCCCGCCCATCCGCCTAAGGACACCTCAAAAGGAGCCGTGTGAAAGCAGCGCACCGCAGTTTGCCGTTTGCGTCTTTCCCTTCGGGGAAGCGACTGCTTGCGCTGTTTTCTTATTGCTTGGCGGCCGTTTTGGCTGCTGTGTCCCTTTCAGCCTGCGGAGGTGCCACCACAACTGGATCAACGACCTCCGGCGCTGCGTTCAGTCCGGTCTACACCGAATCGGTCTTTGATGAAAGCGCGATCGTCGGGTCGTCATCGGCCGGCATCGACATCAGCCACCTGTCCGACGGCTACGTAGGCGCTGTCGGCATAAGTACGAGCCGCCTGAAGCTGCAAATGACCAACGATGGCGTGTCCTACAACTTCGACCTGCCTGGCGACGGCACGCCCATCATCTGCCCTTTAAGCCTCGGTGACGGCGAATACACCTTCACCATCTATCAGAACACCTCGGAATCGCGCTACGTGGCGCTTTTCTCCACCACGCAGACGGTCACCCTCTCCAGCGAGCAGGCGCCCTATCTTATTCCAAGCTTCTACTGCAGCTACACGCAGTCAAGCGCCTGCGTTGCCAAAGCCCAGGAGCTTACCGCCGGGGCAGCCAACCAAGGCGAGGCCGTCGAGGCCATCTACAACTACATCGTTGAGAACATCTCCTACGACTCCCAAAAGGCAAGCCAATTGGCTTCGTCAACGGGGTACGTGCCCGACCCCGACGAGACCTTGCAATCAGGCACCGGCATCTGCTTTGACTACGCTTCGCTGGCCGCAGCCATGCTGCGCAGCGTCGGCATACCCACGCAGATAGTCACGGGAACGGTGTCGCCTGACAACCTGTACCACGCCTGGAACATGGTCTACATAGACGGCACCTGGAAAACCGTTGAAGTATCCATAGAGTCCCACACCTGGAGCCGCATTGACACCACCTTTGCGGCAGGGGCGGGATCGGCCTTCAGCGGCGACGGCAAAGCCTACACCGACCGATACCTTTACTAGGAGGGCTTATGTTTAATTTTTCCAACCACAAAATCGCCCTCTTAGGGCCCGCAAGCAACTGTTATGGTTATTTCAAAGAGAGATAGAGGAACACGCATGGGAAAACTTCTTGATAGCGCCACACTAAGCGCCTTCTGCGAAGGCGTAGCCATGATGCTCTCAGCTGGCATCCAGACCGACGAAGCCGTCCATCTGCTTTCCAACAACGTGGAAGACGACAATTTCCGCGAAGTCTGCACCAGCATCTACTACAGCCTGATTGACGGCAAACCCTTGGGCAAATCCATGGATGAAACCGGGGCCTTCCCCACCTACGCCGTCGACATGGTCAACGCGGGCGAGGAATCAGGCCACTTGGAGGACGTTCTTAACAACCTGGCCTCTTACTACAATGAAGAAGACCGCATGTTTGCCAAGACCCGCAGCGCGGTTTTGTACCCCGCAACGCTTCTGGCCATCATGACCATCATCTTGCTGTTCACGGTCACCAACATCTTGCCTGTGTTCCTTAATGTCTACTCCAACGTATCTGGCGAGCTGTATGCCGGCTCGTTCGCCTACGTCAACATCTCCATGGGCATCGGCTGGGCGGCCTTCGTCATCATGGCGCTGTGCACGGCCGTAGCCATCGTCGCTGCCGTCATGAGTGGCGGCGGCGCCAGCCGCTTCAAGCTCATCAGAATCCTGGAGAAGTTCTCTTTGAGCAAGGATGCCATGTATCACATGGCTCTGGCCCGCTTCACCTCGGCTTTGTCCACCTACATATCCTCAGGCGCTGACACCGAGCACGCCATGGAGGCGGCCATCCACATGACCGAGCACTCCCTGCTGCGCAAAAAGGCGCAGGCAGCCTTGGATGAGATGACCGCCCCCGTCGAGCCTCAAAGCATGGCGCAAGCCATCTACAACCAGGAGCTGTTTGAGCCGTTGTACGCCCGCATGCTCCTGATTGGCGGCCGCAGCGGCACCACCGAAAGCGTGCTTAACCGCCTGTCGTCCATCTTCTTCGATGACGCCGTGGTGCGCATCGACAGCCTCATCGACAGCGTGGAGCCATCCCTGGCAGCCTTCCTGACCGTAAGCGTAGGCGCCACGCTGATTGCCGTCATGATGCCGCTCATCGGCATCATGGGATCGATCGCGTAAGGCACCTCCCATGGCAAACACCCGATCATACTCACGCTTCAAAAAGCACGGGAGCCGTCTTGTGGCAGCGCTGGTCATAGTCCTGCTCATTACGGGTGTCCTATTTGTTGGAGCGTCCTTCGCGCAAACCACGCTGAAAAACCAAGGGGCGCAATCCATCCGCGCGTCCATCTTGGACAGCGCCAAGCAATGCGCCGCCATAGAAGGGGCCTACCCTATCTCGTTAAGCTACCTGGAAGACAACTACGGCCTGGTTCTTAACTACAAGGACTACGTCATCAACTACGAAGTGTTCGCGCAAAACGTCATGCCTACGGTAACGGTGGTGCCCCGATGATCTTCGGCGCCGACAAACAGCAACAGATGACGCTTGACGAGCAAGGCCTTACCAGCCTTGGGGCGCCCGTGCATGAGGACATCGTCGATCAGGAACGCGAAAACATCGCCGAGACCAGCGCGCGCATTCGCCACTCCAACCGCACCTTCACCCTCATCTTGTTCCTGCTTATCTCCATCAGCCTTTTGGTTGTCATGTTCGTCGGCGTGAGCAGCTACAAGTCGCTGGTAGCAAGCCGCGCGGAAAACCAGCAGACGCGCCTGATAACCACCTTGCTTGCCACCAATGTGCGCATGGGCGATGAAGCCAACGCCGTCCAAGTGGGCAAAGGCCCCGAAGGAGAGGCGCTGGTGCTGGTTGAGCGCACGTCAGCAGGCACGTATGAGACGCGCTTCTACCTTTACAACGGCTACATTGTCCAAGAATACGCCGTAGCAGGCTCCAACTATCAACCTGGAGGAGCAACCCAGCTAGCGCAAAGCAAGCACTTCTCCTTCCAGCTGGAAGGCAACCTGGTGAAAATCACCACCGATTCCGGCACCACCCAAGTTGCCCTGCGCAGCAGTCAAAACGCCTCCGACGTGGAAGGAGGCGCGTAAATGGAAAAACCTTCTGCATCCATGTCCTACGTTGAAGACCCTTACGAGAGCGTAGAGCGCGAAGAGTTCGAGGATCGCTTGTCACGGAGTGTCAACAAGCGCCACCTGGGCGAAGACTCCGCGGCCGGACGCGACCAGCAAGCATGGCACGGTTCCGCCTTCGTGCTTGAAGCGGTAATCCTGCTCTTCTTCATATCGATTTCCCTGGCGATCATCACCAACCTGTTTGGCACCTCCCACCAAACAGGCCAAGATGCCAACGACCTGACGCACGGCCTTATCCTGGCCACCACGGAATCCGTCAACGGGGCGGAGGCCTTCGCCGCCAATCCTACCGACACCCAAGCGCCTGAAGTTGCCTATTACCAGGTGGACGAGGGCCGCTTCATCCAGGCACCCATTTACACCTCGGGCGTTTATGTGGTCAGGCGCACCGTGACAACCGAAAACACGGATGCGGGCACGCTGTACAAGGCACACATAGAGGTGAGCCGCTTCGATAACAAGCTTTACGAGCTTGACACCAAGGCCTACGTAAGCGAAAGGAGGTCCTAGCATGGCGTCTCAGGAAAAGGGCTCCGTCCGCATGGGGCCTATCACGCTTATAGCCCTGGTGGTCATCCTGTGCATGGCCGTCTTGGCCGTCTTGGCGGTAACAACCTCCCAGGCCAACTACACCCAAGCGCTGCGCCAATCCGAATCGATCGCGGCAACGTATGCCAACGAGAAGTCGGGGCAAGAGTTGCTGGCCCAAGTGGACGCTTGCTTGGCAGAGGTGGCGCAGGAAGGCGGAAGCGTCCAAGATGCCCTGACGGCATTGAAATCGGTGCTGCCCTCCACGGCTGTCACCAGCGGAAAGACCGTCCGAGTGGCCTTTGCCACCAATACGGGGCACACCCTTAACATCACGCTGAGCATCAACGACGACTTAACGTACACCATCACAAAATGGAAATCCTCCACAGAGTGGGATGAATCCTACCTGGAAACCGATACTCTGTGGTCAGGCAATTAGGAAAAGAAGGAGCACCTCATGGATTTGACCTCTATCCTCAAGCAACTAGTGGACACTAAGGCGTCGGACGTCTACGTGCTGGCTGGCCTTCCTCTTACCTATTCCCAAAGCGGACGGCAGATTCGCCTGGAAATGGATCCGCTCATGCCGGCCGACACCGAAGGCTTCGTGCGCGAAATCTACAACTTGGCCCACCGTGACATGCAGGTCTTTCTGGCCAACAACAACCACGACGACGACTTCTCCTTCGCCATTCCGGGCGTAGGGCGCTTCCGTGCCAACATCTTCCGCCAGCGCGGATCGCTGGGCTGCATCATCCGCATCATCCCCTTCGGCCTGCCCGACCCGGTGGAATTCGAGATTCCCGAGGAAGTATTGCGCTGCGCCAGCTACCAGAAGGGCCTGGTCTTGGTCACTGGCCCCGCAGGCGTAGGCAAGTCCACAACGCTGGCCTGCATCATCGACCGCCTGAATCACACGCGCAATGCCCACGTGATCACCATGGAAGACCCCATCGAGTACATCCACAAACACGGGACCTGCATCGTCACGCAGCGCGAGATTCCCACCGACGTGGCAACCTATGGCGAAGCCCTTCGCTCGGCCATGCGCGAAAGCCCCGACATCATCCTGCTTGGCGAGATGCGTGACGCCGAGACCATCAGCACGGCCGTGACCGCAGCCGAGATGTCCCAGCTTTTGTTCTCTACGCTGCACACCACCGGCGCTGCGGGCACCGTCGACCGCATCATCGACGCCTTCCCGCCCTCGCAGCATCGCCAGATTCGCATCCAGCTTTCCATGGTCTTGCAGGCTATCGTCAGCCAGCAGCTGGTCCCCACGCTCGACGGCAAGGTCACGCCCGCCTTCGAGATCATGACGGCCAACACCGCCATCCGCAACCTTATCCGCGAGTCCAAGACCCACCAGATTGACAGCATCATTGCTGCAGGCAGCTCAGAGGGCATGCGCACCATGGACCAAAGCCTGTTTGACCTGTACAAGAAGGGCCGCATCTCGCGCGAGATGGCGCTGCAGTACAGCATCCACACCGAGGCGCTGGAAAAGCGCATCGAGGCTGACGCCCGCCGCTAAAGCCTAAACGCACGGGGCGCCTGCATTTGACGGGCGCCCTTGCTTTATGCCCGCCATGAACGTCATCGCCCACATCCACACCGACTTTCCCCAAAAGTTTGGCATCCCGCGCCAAAGCGGCATTGCTGCCAGCACTCGCGGGGTCATCACCTTCCAGCCCGAGTATGCCGTCAACGACGCCGTGCGCGGCTTGGAGGGGTTTTCGCATCTGTGGCTTATCTGGCAGTTTGAGGACACCGAGGGCAAAGGCGCCCACCGCACGGAAGGCGAAGGCAAGCGCGGCTGGTCGCCCACCGTGCGTCCGCCCCGCCTAGGCGGGAAAAAGCGCCTAGGGGTCTTCGCCACAAGGTCGCCTTACCGGCCCAACGCCATCGGGCTTTCCTCGGTGGAACTGGAACGCGTGGAGCTGACCGATGACGGCCCACGCCTGCATGTGCTGGGGGCCGACCTGCGCGACGGCACACCCATCTTGGACATCAAGCCCTACCTGCCCTACACCGACTGCCACGCAGACGCCACTGGCGGTTTTGCCGAAGACGTGCGACAGGGCGCCTATTTGCAGGTCAACGCCGACACACGGCTCCTGGAGCGCATCCCTGCCGACAAGCAAGAGGCGCTGCTTGACGTGCTTGCCCAAGATCCGCGGCCTGCCTTCGCCAAGGATGGCGCCAAGGAATACAAGATGGCCTTTGCCCGCTGGGATGTGTCCTTTGTGGTCGAAAACGGCACCTTGACCGTTACCGCCATAGATTCCAGGCTTGCGCCCACGCAAAAGTAGGTATACCTTAGGCGCATAACAAATCTTCAGGGCGGGGTGAAATTCCCCACCGGCGGTAAAGCCCGCGAGCCGCAAGGCCGACCTGGTGAGATTCCAGGGCCGACAGTACAGTCTGGATGGAAGAAGATGACGAAAGCTGGTCAGATGGCCAGCGCTTGGCATTTGCTTTGGGCCCTGGGTTTTCCAGGGTTTTGTTTTTGCCGGGCGTTTTTTTGCTTTTTCTTTTGCCGTCCTTGGCCCTGAATGGACTAAAGGAGGCAGCGTGGCCACCGACAGCCACTACATGCAGCTTGCACTGGACCTTGCGGCCCAAGGCGCCGGCTGGGTGAACCCCAACCCGCAGGTCGGTTGCGTCATCGTGCGTGATGGGCGCATCATCGGGCGCGGCTGGCACACCGCCTTTGGCCGTCTGCATGCCGAACGCGAAGCTCTGGCCGACTGCAAAGTCCAAGGAAATGACCCCGCTGGCGCTACAGCCTACGTAACGCTTGAGCCCTGCTGCCACTGGGGCAAGACGCCCCCCTGCACCGAAGGCTTGATAGAGGCGGGCATTGCCCGCGTGGTCATGGGCGCACCCGACCCCAACCCGCTGGTGGCGGGCAAGGGCGTACAGGCGCTGCGCCAAGCCGGCATCGAAGTGACCGAAGGCGTGATGGTGGATGAGTGCCAGGCCATCAACCGCCACTGGCTGCATTACATCCAGACCAAGCGACCCTACGTCATTGCCAAGTTCGCCATGACGCTGGATGGAAAGATCGGCCTTGAGCGCGGACGGTCCTGCTGGTTGACCGGCGTTGAGGCACGCATGCGTACACACGCCGACCGCCAGCGCTTTGCCGCCATCTGCGTGGGCGTGGGCACCGTGCTGGCTGACGACCCGCAGCTTACCTGCCGTCTGGAGGGCCAAGTCAAGCAACCTTTGCGCGTGGTTGTCGACTCGCATCTGCGCATGCCGCTGGACTGTCAGCTCATGCGCACGCTCAACGTTGCCGACCTGCTGGTTGCCACCACTGACGACGCACCGCAGGAGCGCGTGGCGGCCTTCCGCGAAGCAGGCGCCACCGTGCTGCAGCTGCCTGGCATTGACGGCCATGTTGACCTTGATCTCATGTTGGAATGTTTGGGCGGCATGGGCATTGACTCGCTCATCGTGGAAGGCGGGCCCACCCTGCATGGCGCGTTTTTCAAGGCAGGGCTGGTCAACGCCGTGCAGGCTTACGTTTCCCCCGCCGTCTTCGGCAGCGCTAGCGCGCCTTCGCCCATTGAGGGCTTGGGAGTAGCAAGCGCCCAAGACGCCCCGCGTGTCCACTTTGAAAGCATGACGCAATTAGGCGAAGACATCCTGTTGGAAGGGGTGATGCGCTAATGTTCACCGGCATCATCGAGGAAGTAGGCACAGTCCAAAGCGTGCGCAAGGGCGCCCACTCCGCCGTACTGGCGGTGAAGGCCGTCACGGTGCTGGAAGGCCTGCAGGTGGGCGACTCCATCGCCACCAACGGCGTGTGCCTGACGGTGACCGCTTTCGACGCCGCAAGCTTCAGCGCCGACGTCATGCACGAGACGCTCAATCGTTCTAGCCTGGGGTCGTTGGCGCCCGGCAGCCCCGTCAACCTGGAGCGAGCCATGCCCGCCGACGGCCGCTTTGGCGGCCACATCGTGTCGGGCCACATCGACGGCACGGGACGCGTCCAACGCATAACCGCCGACGACAACGCCATCTGGTACACCATCGGCGCGTCTTCGGCACTTTTGCGCTACGTGGTGGAGAAGGGCTCGGTGGCGCTGGACGGCATCAGCCTGACGGTGGCAAGCGTTGCGCCCGACGGCTTCAGCGTGTCGGTCATCCCGCACACGCAGGCGGCAACCAACCTGGCGTCCAAGCAGGTGGGAAGCCTAATCAACATAGAAACGGACATCATCGGCAAATACGTGGAGAAGCTGCTTGTGCCTTCGCAGGGCAACGGCTTGTCCTTGGAATGGTTAAAGGAAAACGGGTTTTAAGCAACGGCTACCCGAGCCGACCGGGATAGACCTTCGTCGCAGGCTTCGGCGCCACCGATTTCAAATTGGTATGCGCCTGCAGAAAGCTCCTCAGGTCTATCCCGATCGGCTCTGGCAAACGTTTCAGAAAGGAGCAGCGTGAGCGACTTCAACACCATAGAGCAAGCGGTGGATGCCCTGCGCCAGGGCAAGATCATCCTATGCGTGGATGACCCCGACCGCGAAAACGAGGGCGACTTCATTTGTGCGGCCGAGTTTGCCACCACGGAAAACGTCAACTTCATGGCCACCTACGGCAAGGGACTCATCTGCATGCCCATGAGCGAGGCCTTGTGCAAGAAGCTGGGACTCATCCAGATGGTAGCCGACAACACCGACAACCACGAGACTGCCTTCACTGTCAGCATCGACCACGTGGAAACCACCACTGGCATCAGCGCCGCTGAGCGCGGCCTGACGGCCCGCAAGTGCGTGGATCCCGCCTCCCTGCCGGACGACTTCCGCCGCCCGGGGCATATGTTCCCGCTGCGCGCCAAGGCAGGCGGCGTGCTGGAACGCAATGGCCACACCGAAGCCACCGTTGACCTGTGCCGCTTGGCAGGGCTTACCGAGTGCGGCCTGTGTTGCGAAATCATGCGCAAAGACGGCACCATGATGCGTACGGCCGAGCTGATACAGCTGGCCAAGCAGTGGGACATGCCCATCATCAGCATCAAGGCGCTGCAGGAATACCGCAAGCGCCACGATAACCTGGTGGAATGCGTGGCCATCACCCGCATGCCCACCAAGTACGGCACCTTCACTGCGCACGCCTACGTGGACAAGATGTCGGGCGAGCACCACGTGGCCTTGGTGAAGGGAGAGATTGGCGATGGCGACAACCTGCTGTGCCGCGTGCATTCCGAGTGTCTGACCGGCGACGCCTTCGGCAGTCTGCGCTGCGATTGCGGCCAGCAGCTGGCGGCAGCCATGACGCAGGTTGAGGCCGAGGGTCGCGGCGTGGTGCTGTACATGCGCCAGGAGGGCCGCGGCATCGGGCTGGTCAACAAGCTGCGCGCCTACGAGCTGCAGGACCAGGGCATGGACACGCTTGAGGCCAACCTGGCGCTCGGCTTCGCGGGGGATATGCGCGAATACTACATTGGAGCGCAGATCCTGCGTGACCTGGGCGCCAAGCGTCTTCGCCTGTTGACCAACAACCCCGACAAGATTTACCAGCTGTCCGACTTCGGGCTGGAGATCATCGAGCGCGTTCCCATCAAGATGGATGCTACTGCGTTTGACGAGTTTTATTTGAAGACCAAGCAAGAAAAAATGGGCCATCTTTTGGACATGGAGTAGAAAGGACCAGGTCATGAACACATTCGAAGGAAAGGTCGTTGCTGAAGGCATCAAGGTGGGCATCGTGTGCTCCCGCTTCAACGACTTCATTGTCAGCAAGCTTTTGGGCGGCGCCATGGACGGACTGCTGCGCCACAACGTGGCCGAAGAGGACATCGACGTGGCATGGGTGCCGGGGGCCTTCGAGATTCCGCTGATTGCCAAGAAGATGGCCAACAGCGGCAAGTACGACGCCGTCATCTGCCTGGGCGCGGTCATTCGCGGCGCCACCAGCCATTACGACCTGGTGTGCAACGAGGCTGCCAAGGGCATTGCCATGGTGGCCAACCAGGCCGACATCCCCGTGATGTTCGGCGTCATCACCACCGACACCATCGAGCAGGCCATCGAGCGCGCAGGCTCCAAGGCTGGCAACAAGGGCTTTGAGTGCGCCACCGGCGCCATCGAGATGGTCAACCTGGTCAAGGCGCTGGAAAACTAAGGGAACGCGGAGTTGGGCATGGCGACCATCTTTTTGGACTACGACGGCACGCTGCATGACACCATGAAGGTGTATGGCCCCGCATTTCGTGCGGGGTACGCCTGGTTGGTACAGCAGGGCCATGCCCAGCCGCAGGAGTTTTCCGATGAGTGGATCAGCCGCTGGCTGGGGTGGACCATCCGCGACATGTGGACCACGTTCATGCCCAGCCTTCCCGAAGGCGTGTGGCGCCAAGCCGCCCACCTGATAGGGCAAGAGATGACCCGCCTGACGCTCGAAGGCGAAGGCGGGCTGCTCGAGGGCACTCCGGAGGCGCTTGACCTGCTGAAGGAGCGCGGCCACACGCTGGTGCTGCTCAGCAACTGCAACAACAAGTACCGCGACACGCATCGCGGCATTTACGGGCTGGACGCATGGCTTTCGGACTATCACACGGCCGAGGACTTCCCTGGCCTGGCCAAGTGGGAAATCTACCAGAAGGTGAAGGATCTGCCCGGACACCCCTACCCTCACATTGTGGTGGGAGACCGTTTCCACGACATCGAGGCTGCCACCCGCGCCGGTATCCCGAGCATCGGCTGCGCCTTTGGCTATGGAGATGCTGCTGAGCTAGAGGCCGCCACCGCGCTGGCCGCCAGCCCGCACGACCTACCTGCGCTGGTGGAGCAGCTGGTTTAAGGCGCTGCAGGCGCGGGAAGAGGCTCCCGCTGATCGCGCGGACAATGGGCGGCCATCCTGACCGTCGTGGCCATCCTGGGGGCAGAAAACCATCTTTGACGTTTGTGTGGTAATTTTTTAAAATTTACTGCGATAATGTGGTATTTAGAGTTTTATTTACCACATAAACGAAGGATTTTTTGAAAAATTACCACACAATCGCACTTCGACCCTCTTCGGCCCAACCTGGCCCAGCCCGAGCAAGCGCACTCCAGAACGCGCAAGCCCGCTTTCCCCGCCCTCTTATCGCCCTTACGAAAAGCTACACTGTATTCAAGGCGCGAAACGCAGTCAAAAGAAGGGGCAAAGCCGTGAACGAACAAGCAAGAATGGCACAGATGCTGCACCTGGACGTCGAGCCTGTGGGAGTGTTTTTCGCACGCGAGGCGCCCGCGGACTTCGAACCAGGGCCCGACACGCGTAACTGCGCCGCAACGCTGCTTCTGGCCAGCGCAAAAGGCAAGACGGTTGCCTTGACCGAGGAGACCTGCAACTGCGCAGGCGGGGCCGTGGGACTTTGCTTCGGAGACGGCTTCGCACGGCTTAACCCGCGCATCTGCGACATGCTTTCGCAAGGCCTGGGCGACGCCGCACCCCAGGGTGCGCGCCCTATGCTGGTCGAAGGCGAGCGCTTCTTCCAAACCCGCGAAGCCGCCGAGCGGTGGCGCTCAAGCCTGCCTATCTCAGCGTGCGCCTACCCACGCGTGGTGTTTGCGCCCTTGAGCCGCTGGGCCGAAATAGGCACGCCTGACGTGGTCTTTGTCTTTGCTGCACCCGACGTCCTTTCGGCAATGGTAGCCATGCTCGGAAGCCACAGCGGCCGAGCCTGCAACGTGGTGGCTCCCATGTGCGCCGCATGCCAGTCGGTCATGTTTGCCGCGGCCGAAGCAGGCAAGGACGAGCCCTCGGCCGTCATGGGGCTTTTCGACCTGTCGCAACGACGCGCCGCCGTGGCAGGGTATTTGTCTTTGACCATGCCCTATGCCCTTTGGGAAGGGATGTCCGACGGCTTGGGCAAAAGCTGCCTCACCACGCATTCGTGGCGCAAGATAGAAGAGCGGCTGAACTAAAACGGGCGCCCCATAAGGAGCGCCCGCCTTTCTCGCGTGCAGTAAACGCACAGTGCAGCCTTCGCCGCTTACATGCAGGTGTAGCCGCCATCCACGGGGACCATGATGCCCGTCACATAGCTGGATGCGGGGCTGGCCAGGAAGATGGCGGCCGTGTCCAGCTCGCCTTCGTTGCCGTAACGCTCGGCCGGAATCATAGTCTTGGCGTTGGCCTGGAAGAAGTCGGAATCCAGCGTCTCCTTGGTCAACGGGGTGTAGAAGTAACCCGGGCAGATAGCGTTGACGTTGATACCCTTGGAGGACCATTCGGCGGCCAGCGCACGCGTCAGGTTGACCACACCGCCCTTGGCTGCATGGTACGGGGCGCTGCCGGCAACCTTGTTGCCCACCAGGCCATACATGGAAGCAATGTTAATGATGCGGCCGTAGCCCGCAGGCAGCATGGCCTGCTTGGCCACCGCGCGAGCAACCTTGAACGTGCCGAATAGATCGATGTCCATCTCGCCCTGGAACTGGGCGTCGGTGATATCCTCGGCTGGGGCCACAGCACCCGTGCCAGCGTTGTTGATCAGGATGTCCACGCGGCCGAACTTCTCCATGACGGCAGCCACCATGGCGTCAACAGCCTCAGTGTCGGTGACGTCGCACCTCAGCGGCAGGCACTCAACGCCGAATTCCTCGGTAATGGCGGCAGCCACTTCCTGCACCTTTTCCAGACGACGGGCAATCGGCACGATGTTGGCGCCCTGGTTGGCCAAGGCCTTCGCCATCTGCACGCCCAAACCGCCGGAGCACCCGGTGACGATGGCTACCTGGCCACTAAGATCGAAGTAATTCTTTGCCATTTTGATCTCCTAACGTAGAGGGTTTCCGCATGCAAGCGCATGCGTTAACGCATAAGAACCAACAAGACAAAAGTACCAAAGCGGCAGCGCTTTTGCGATTAAATCTTGCGAAAGAATCAGTTTGCAGTCCTGACGAGTACGGGGCGCCTTTGCTGGATGAACGACATGCACGACTCGGAGGCGAGCGCTTCGCTAAATCCTGGTCGACCTTGTTCCAAATTTGCGGTTTCGGGGTGATTTTGCCGTTTTAGGCGTTTGGCTGTTCGATATTTACGGTTTCGGGGAGGCGGAGCGGGCCGCTTGGGACCCGATGGGATGCCTGTCCCTGCAAAACCCCAGGTCACGAGTCCTCGTGCAGCCACATAGGCCCGGCTCCATATGCCTTCAGACCCCTTAGAGCCGCCATATGCCGCATACGACGCCCCGAAACCGAAGATTTCGAACTTTCAAATTCTTAGATATCCAAAAAGTCCAAGAAACCGTGATTTTCGAACAAAGGGCCAGGCGTTCGCCATCTAGAAGGAAGGCTGCACGGGAATTTGTTACCCGGTCCGACAAAGGCCCAAGCCCCATCGCCCAAATGGCGTAGATTTCATGCGCAGTGCCCAACCAGCCACTTCGCAAGACAAATGCCTGCTAAGCTAAAAAAGAAACACAGAGAAAAGAGCACATCATGAAGACATTAGGCAACATTCTTTGGATCATCTTTGGCGGGCTTTTCACGGCCCTTGGCTGGGTGCTGGCCGGCGCCATCTTCTACATCACCATTGTGGGCATTCCCCTGGGGCGTCAATGCTTCAAGTTCGCATCGCTGACGCTTGCACCCTTCGGCAAGGAAATCGTCTACGGTGGCGGAGCGCCCTCGTTTATCGCCAACGTATTTTGGGTGCTGATCATCGGTATCTGGGAATGCATAACCTACCTGGTGTTAGGCTGCCTGTGGTGCGTCACCATCATCGGCGCGCCCTTCGGCATGCAGCTTTTCAAGCTGGCCAAGCTTTCCCTTTGCCCCTTCGGCGCCGAAGTGCGCTAAGCGTATCCCGCTGCCCACCGACGACGAGCGCACGGCAGCCTAGTACAGCAGCCCTGCCGCAAACGACGCCAAAGGAACCCCGATATATAACACCGTCCCTCAAAAATCGTTCGTAGTTATTGTTTTTTGTAACCAAGGGCTGCGTTTCCCCAGGTCGCAAAAATTTCGCCAGTAAGAAGGCAATAACTACGAACGATTTTGAAAATCCCCTGCCGTAAAGACACTAAGAAAGGCGCCCCGCGGGGCGCCTTTCTGGTGCAATTCTTGTCAGGTTGAAGCTACTTCAGCAAATTATTCAGCACGCCGCGCACCAAAGTGCTGGTGGCCGTACGACCCACCTGGCCCACGATGCTTGAAGCCGTCTTCATCATCTGTTCCTGCTGCTTTTCCTTCTTCTTTTCCTCAGCCTTGCGCTCGGCCTCTTCCTCCTTGGCCTTCTTGGCGGCCTCGCGCGCCTCGGCGCGCTCCTCGGCAGCCTTTTCCTTGGCGGCAGCCTTCTCCTCGGCGGCTTTCTGACGCGCCGCCTCGCGCTGGGCCTTCTCCTCTTCGGCGGCCTTCTTCTTGGCCTCGGCGTCGGCGGCCTTCTTCTGCTCCTTGGTCATGGTTCCCTGCTCGCGGGACTGACCGCAGTTGGAGCAGAACTTGCCCTCGTTGGAAGTGCCGCAGTTGCAGGTCCACGGGCCCGAAACCGCCTCGGAGCGGGGCTTACCGCAGTTGGAGCAGAACTTACCCTCATTGGTGGTGCCGCACTCGCAGGTCCAGGGACCATCCACCGTGGCCGGGCGCTCGGCGCCGCACTCGCTGCAGAACTTGCCCTCGTTGGTGGCACCGCAGCTGCAAGTCCACGGGCCAGCGGCTGCCGGAGCCGCAGCCTTGGGCTCTTCCTCGGCCGGCTCTTCTTGCGGCTGCTCGTCTGCCGGAGCATCCGGATCGGCATCAGGGGCCTCGATGCCCATGATCTCCTCATAGGCCGACTTGCGATCAATCGCCGTGGCGTACTTGTCGTGAATGTCCTTTTCGCCCTCGATAGCCTGGTTGATGACATCCATGGTGGCAGCCGCCATCAGACACTGCGGCGGCAGAATCTTCGCGCGCTCAACCACAGACGGCTGGCCGTCTTCGTTCAAGAAGGAAACCAGCGCCTCACCAGTTCCCAGCTCCAAGATGGCGTCCTCGGACTTGAACTTGGGGTTGGCGCGGAAAGCGGACGCTGCCGCCTTGACCGCCTTCTGCTCGGCCGGCGTATAGGCGCGCAGCGCATGCTGGATGCGGTTGGACAGCTGGGCCAGAACCTCATCAGGAATGTCGGAAGGGCTCTGCGTGATGAAGTAGATGCCCACGCCCTTGGAGCGGATGAGCTTGACCACCTGGACCATCTTGTTCAAAAGCTCCTTGGGCATGTCGTTGAACAGCAAGTGAGCCTCGTCGAAGAAGAAGACGAAGCGCGGCTTGTCGGGGTCGCCCACCTCGGGCAGCGTCTCAAACAGGTCGCTCATCATCCACAGCAGGAACATCGAATACACCTGCGGGCTTTGGATCAGACGCTCAGCGTTGAGGATGTTAACGTAGCCTTGGCCGTTCTCGTCAGTGGCAAACCAGTCATTCAGGTCGATGTAGGGCTCGCCGAAGAACTCGGTGCCGCCTTGGTCCTCAACGGAAATGAGGGCACGCTGAATGGCGCCTACCGAAGCAGCGCTGACGTTGCCGTAAGTGGTGGTGTACTCGTCGGAGTGCTCCGCCACATAGCTGAGCATGGCGCGCAGGTCCTTCAAGTCGATGAGCAGCATCTTGTTGTCGTCCGCCACGCGGAAGACGATGTTCAGAACGCCTTCCTGCACGTCATTCAGGCCCAGAAGGCGCGAAAGCAACGTGGGGCCCATCTGGCTGACGGTCAGCCTGACGGGAATGCCGCCCTGCGCGCCGTTGGCGCCAGCGCCCACACCGGCAACCTCCCAAAAGCGACAAGGGCACCCCTGGAAAGACCAATTCTGGATGCCGAACTTGTTCACGCGCTTGGTGACGTTTTCGTTTTCCTCGCCCGGCTGGGCCATGCCCGTCACGTCGCCCTTGACGTCGGCCATGAACACCGGCACGCCTGCCCGGGAGAAGCCCTCGGCCAGCACCTTCAGCGTAACCGTCTTGCCAGTGCCCGAAGCGCCCGCAATCAAACCGTGCCTGTTTGCCTGGTTGAGCAGCAGATAGCAGGGATTTTCTCCTTGGCCCGCCCAGATTTTGTCCTCAAGAAGCATGGTGCTCCCTTCCCTTGGTTTGCAATATTGCGGAAATTATACCGCCATGCGGGGCATTTCTGGGGTCGGGCCCTCCCCTTTTGCGAAGGAAGTTGCGCCACGATCACAAACGCCGCTGGCAACCGCTTTGCCCCGCCCAGAGCAAAAGCCTGTATACTTTTGCGCGTCAGCCCAAAACGAAAGGATTGCTATGTCTGTTGTTCTTGCCCTAGCGCCAGCGGCCGTCCTTTTGGTGCTTATCTACAAGGCCGACAGCGCCGACAAGGAGCCTTGGGGGCTCATCCTCAAATGTTTGGGGTTTGGCGCACTGTTTACTATTCCTATCTGCATCATTGAAGTAGTGGCCGACGCTTTCTTCGCGAAGACCTTCGATCCTAACGGAGTGACGTATCTGTTCTTGTCCACCCTTTTGGGCGTCGCCTTGGTGGAAGAGTTCTTCAAGATGCTGGCAGGACTTATCCCCACCTGGAAAAACGACAACTTCAACTACGTGTTTGACGGCATCGTCTATTGCGTGGCCGCAGCATTGGGTTACGCCGCGCTGGAAAACATTTTGTACGTATGTCTATCAGATCCTGCCGACATGCTCGACATCGCCTTGGTGCGCGCGCTCATGAGCGTGCCAAGCCACATGGTGGACGGCATTCTGATGGGCGTGTTTGTGGGTTATGCCAAGCTGTACAAATACCAGGGGAAGACCGCCCGCATGAAGCAGTTCCTGGTGTTTGCCCTGCTGGCCCCCATGGCCGAGCACTGCGCCTTCGACTTCTTGGCCAGCATAGACAGCAACGCGGCAAGCTTGATGCTTATCGGCCTGGTGGTTGCCGAATACGTGGTGGCCTTCGTCATCGTGCTGAAGACGCGCGGGAAAAACGACACGCCCATCCCCTTGCCGCAACCCGATCCGGCAACGGCCCCTGGCCAAATGGGCAACCCCTCCGCGCCGACTTCGCCTATAGCTCCGCAGCAGCCCCCTCTGCCGCAGCAGGCAGTTCAACCGGCGGCAAACCCGACAGTCGCAGCAGCTTCATCGGCTACAGTCACAAACGCCCAACCGCAAAAGGTCTGCAACTTCTGCCCCGAGTGCGGCACCAAGCTGGCCAAGCCGTCGAAGTTCTGCCCCGAGTGCGGCACCAAGCTGTAAAGGCAGCCAACGGCCAAAAGCAGCCTCGTAGCGTCGGGCGCCCGGCTTTTCCGTCCTGTCACGCACGCGTAACGTGGTGTATCCTCGCAAGAAGATAAACCGAAAAGGAGGCCTCATGGACACAATGCCAACCGCCCAAGATTGGGCAAGTTTTGCCCTTAGCCGCAACGAAGAGCTGGCAAGCGGCAAAACCCTTGAGGAGCTGCGCACCCATTGGGACCAGATGGCACCCAGATACGCCCGGAAACGCGAACGTAGCGGCTACCTGGCGCAACTGACCAACATGCTCGACCTGCAACCAGGCGAAACCTTGCTCGATATGGGATGCGGCCCAGGCGTCTTAAGCGTTCCGCTTGCCCAAGCAGGGCATGACGTCATTGCGGTTGACTTCTCGGACGGAATGCTGGCCGAGCTAAAGTCGGCCATTACCCAAGCTGGCGTCGAAGACCGCTTCCAAATTTTCCGGCGCGCCTGGCAAGAGGGCTGGGAGGGCATTCCCTGCGCCGACGTGGTGGTGTCATCGCGATCCATGACCACCCGCAACCTGCCCGACGCCGTAGCCAAGCTGGAATCGAAGGCGCGAAACCGCGTAGTTGTAACCACGGCTGCCGGCGAAACCCCTTGGTTCGACGCGCGACTGCGCAGTGCCTTAGGCCGCAAAGTGGACCCCTTAAGCCTTTCCGAGGAACTGATCTGCCTGGTCAACTACCTTTTTGCCACAGGGCGCTACCCCGAAGTACGCTACATAAACTGCCCGCGCGCCACGCAATCCGACAGCCTTGAGGAACTGCGTGATTTCCTGTTCAGGGCAGCAGGCGTAACGCCCGACGAGGAGCCGGCGTTCAACTGTTACTTCAAGCAGCACGTTGTTGAACGGCCCGGCGGCGGCTATATGCTGGACTATCAGCAAAATACGTGTTGGGGCTACGTTTGCTGGGAAGTCTAGAAGGCCGCTACCGCTAAGCCAAAGACCCGGCCGCTGCGCTGCGGGCGCCTACTCATCCGCCTTCGCCGCTTTTTTGGCCGGCGCAAGGTTAAGAACCAGCACGGCGCCCAAAATGCACAGGATGCCCAGGATGTTTTGCGGCGTCAGCACGTCATGGAACACGAAAGCGCCCACCAATAGCGCCACCAACGGCTCCACGAACGCCATGATGGATGCCTTGCTGGCCTCCAGATGCTGCAGGCCCACGGTGTAGCAGCCGAAGGGCACCACCGTGCAGAGCACCGCCAGCCCCATCATGACCAGCGCGGCCGTGCCGTTGCTGGTTGCCAGCTGCAAGATGGGCACAGGCCCCGAAAGCGGCACCATGACCACCGCTGCAAACAGGAACGTGTAGAACGTGACCGTTGTGGGCTGGTAGCGCTTGAGCGCGAAGCCGCCGAAGATGCTATACAAGGCATACCCGATGCCCGACCCCAGGCCAACGGCGATGCCGAAGGGCGTGGCCGCGGCATCCCCAGCGCCGATGCCCACCACCATGGCGCATCCGAAGAAGGCCACCAGCAAGCAGGCCACCTTGCGCGCCGTCAGCAGCTCCTTGAACAGGAAGCGCGCCATGATGGTCACGAAGCAAGGAGCGGTGTACAGCAGCACGCAGGCAATGGATACGTTGCATTCCTGCATGCAGGCGAAGTAGCACACGTTGAAAAACGCGATGGACAGGATGCCCGAGCCTAAGAACATCCACAGATCCCTCAAGCGAATGCGAAAACCCTTGCGGTCGAAGGCGAGCATGAAAATGCCAATGACCAGCGAAGCGATGACGCAACGCACCGCCGTAATCTGCGGGGATGACAACCCCCATCCAGCCAAGGCCTGGGAAAACAGGCTGATGCAGCCCCAGCAGATGCCCGCAACGACAACCAGCAACGGCGCTGCGATTCCCCAATTAATGCTATCCTTGGACACGAATACCCTCCCTTTGGTGCGTTCGTCTATAGTACAACGACCGCCCCCGCGCCGCCGCCATCTTTTAAGGAGCATCTTGGCCGCACCGAACGCCATAGCCGTCAAGCAAGCCCTGTTGGAAGGCTTTGAGAGCCTGGATCAAACAGGTCCACGCGGCCAGGTGCGCATCGGCATCATGAACGTGCTCTCGGCCTTCGACCAGCTGCCTTTTTGGCATATGCTTCTGACCGAGCTGGGATATTCCGTGCGGGTGGTTCACGGCAAGCCGGACGGCAGCGCAAGCGCCAAAGGGTTGGACGCCCTGCCCTCGATGAACGTGTGCTACCCCGCCAAGCAGGCACATGTGCGCGCACAAGCGCTTTTGGACGAAGGCGCCACCCATGTCCTCATGCCGCTCTATGACCGTGTTTCACGCTGCGCGGTAAACTGTGAATACGCCCAGGTCTTAAAAGAAAACACCCCTGCTTTCCTGGACGGGCGCGCAACCTTTGTCACCCCGGTGATGCTGGCGCGCCGCATTTCCAAGGCAGCGCAGCGCCCCGCCGACAAGCGGGCCATACATTCGGCCGTAAGGCAGCTGGTGCCCAACAGCCCCGTCTCGCAAGAGGAATTCGATCAGGCCTTCGACGCCGCCTTTGCCCTGCAGCAGGAATTCGAAGACGCCGTGGTATTTGCCAACGAGCAGGCCGAAAAATGGGCCCGCAAGCCAGGCAACCACGGCATTGTGCTGGCAGGCCGGCCCTACCATGCCGACCCGGCCCTGCTGCATGGCCTTGACCGCGAAGTTGCCGCGCTGGGGATGAGCGTGCTTTGCGGCACGCATCTAGATGGCCCCAAGCCCCCGCTTGACGACGTTGACCCCTGGAAGCCAGCCAAACATCTGCTCAAACTTGCGGGGCGCGTGGCAAACGACCCCGACCTTGACCTGGTATGCCTGCAGGCCTTTGGCTGCGGATACGACTCGCTGACCACGCCCGAGGTGCGCATAGCACAGCTTGCAGCCGGCAAGGCCTTCACTTTGCTGCAGCTTGACGACGTCATGAACAACGCACAAGCGCGCGTGCGCCTTCGCACGTTGGCCTACGTCATCAAGCAGGGCGGACGCGCTGCCCAGGAGCACACCCCCAGCCTGAAAGGCGTTAAGCCCGCCCGTGCGGAGCTGCTGCAACTGGCCCAAGACCAAGATCCACGCGCTTTCAACAACCTGGAGAAAGCCGACGTGGATGCCGTGTTTGCGGGATACCCTGACCTATGCTTTGTGGCACAGGCCTTGGCTGGGCGTGCGTGCCGACTGGTTGCGGCGGCCAAGCAGGCCGAACGCAGCCTGACCGAGATTGCCGTCCCCTACGTGTGCAAGTACTGCATGCTGGATGCCCTTCCGCGCATCGTCTGGCGCACAACCGGCTGCAAGATAGACGTCAGCTGGGTGGACTACGTGCCTGAGCCAAAGCCCGATCTAGCGCCCAAGCCCGCACCGCCAGAGCGACAGCCAGGTGGGGCGCAATCCCCCTCCTTGGGGATTGTCGGCGTGGCGCCTTTGGTCTTCGACGCTTACCTCAACGACAACTTGCAAGCCTTCATTTACGCACACGGCGGCACGCCCGTCATGCCCTCGGCGCGCTACCTGCTTGACGAAGACATGTCCTACCAGGCCGCCCTTTTGCAGCTGGAGCAACGGGGAGTGGGCAATGTGGCGTACCTGAACAGCTTCCGTTGCCTGAAAGGGCATGTGGATGCCTATGGCGCCAAAGCGCGCTTGCAAGAGCAGATGCCCGGTTTGCACCTGACCATCGTGGATTACGACTCCGAGGCAAGCGTCCTTAATCGGCAAAATCGTATTCTGTTGGCATTGCAAAACGAACGTGAGAAAATGAACGCACCTCAAAAATCACCCAAGGAGGACCTATGAAATTGAGTCCCAAAGGCATAGCCATCGCAGCCAGCAGCGCCGTTGTCCTTGCCGCAGCTGCCGCCGGAGCACACCTTATCTACCACCGCACGCCGCGGCCCAAAGTGGCCACCATCACCGACGGCGAAGGCACGCCCATCCGCGTGCTGAAGGTCGGCGACACCTTCCAGTCCGCCACATACGTGGACAAGGAGAAACGCTCCGAGCCCGTGCTTGAGTACTACCGCACCTTCGATGTGCTGTTCGACTTCGGCAAACCCGTCGAAAGCGTGCTCATGCTGGGTGCCGGCGGGTGCGCCTGGCCCAGCCATGTGGTTGCTGAGCACCCCGATGTCAAGGTGGATGCCGTGGAAGCCAGCCCCAAGATCGCCAAGCTGGCAAAATCGCATTTCTTCGTGGATGATCTGTCCAAGAAGGAGAACTTCACGCTGCACGTGGCTGACGCGCTGGAGTTTTTGGTGGCGACCAAGGAGGACGGCACCACCTACAGCGCCATCGTCAACGACTGCTTCGAGGGGAAGAAGCCTGAGAAGAGTCTGTGTGACAAAAGCGCGCTCAAGCTGGTGCACGGCTGCCTTGAGGACGGGGGCCTTTACCTGGTCAACGTCACCAGCAGCAAGGGCAAGCGCAGCCAGAACACGCTGAAGAAGACCACCAAGGCCCTGAACAAGGCCTTCAAGCACGTCTACACCTTCCCTTGCACCGATGAGGAGTTTGGCCAAGAGGACAACTTCGTCTTGGTGGCCACCGACGGGGACTACCAGATAGAGCAATAGCGGCACCCTATGAGCCGCTGCATAAATGCAAGAAGGGCGCCCGCGGGCGCCCTTCTTTTACTTGCAAGAGATTAGTTTCTGCTATTGAAGATGCTCAGGTAGTACAGCAGCTGCATGATGGAGGTCAGCGCCGCAGCAACGTAGGTAAGAGCCGCAGCCGTGAGCATGGTCTTGGCGCCGTTGTACGATTGGCCTTGCAACGCCAAGCCCGAGCCGGACTTAAGGTAGTTCAGCGCGCGATGGCTGGCATTGAATTCCACCGGCAGCGTAACCACCTGGAACAGCACGGCAAAGCCATACACGACGATGGCCACCAGCACCAGCTCCATCATGTTGAGCGCAATGCCGATGATCAGCAGGATCAGCCAAGCGCTGGAACCAAAGTTAGCCAGCGGGAACAACATGGTGCGGAAGTTCAAGGGCGCATAGCTGGTGGCATGCTGCACCGCATGCCCGCACTCATGGCAGGCCACCGCCAACGCGGCAACGCTGGTGGAGCCGTACACGCCCTCGGACAGGTTGACCGTCTTGTCCTTGGGGTTGTAGTGGTCGGTCAGCTTGCCCGACACGGGCTTGACCGTCACGTCGGTGATGCCGTTGTCACGCAGCATCTTCTGCGCCATCTGGGCGCCCGTCATGCCAACGCCGGCCTCAAGGCGGGAGTACTTGCTATAAGACGAATTGATGTAAGCCTGCGTGGCAAAGCCCAAAATCAACGTGACGATGATTAAGGTCAGATAACTCATGGGGTGCTCCTTGTCTGTTCTTTTTCTCGAAGAAAAGCCTACCATAGCCTACGGTCTGCCAGATGTGTCAACCGATCATCTGCGGCATATTCCCACAACGCGTCAGACGGCTTCTTCTCTTCTGCCTCCTTGCGCATTTGTGGCATAATGGCGAAAACGCTTTGTTATCATAAAAACCGATAGCAATAATTGCACCGCAGGAGGAATTCCATGACACTCCAACAACTGAAATACCTTATTGAGGTTGCGCGCTTGGGCTCATTTAACGCCGCTGCTCAGGAGCTTTATCTTTCCCAATCAACGCTATCCATGTCCATCAAGGACTTGGAAGACGAACTTGGTATTCAAATTTTCTTGCGGTCCAACCGCGGACTAACGCTCACCAACGACGGCACGGAACTGCTCAGCTACGCCCGGCAAGTGGTCGAGCAGGCCGACCTTCTGGCCGATCGCTATTCGCATCGCCGCAAGGCGCAGGCCAACAGCCTGTCCATCAGCACGCAGCACTACGCCTTCTCCGTGGAGGCCTTCACCAACCTGGTGGAGCAGAACGACTCCGAGCAGTTTACCTTCACCCTGCGCGAGACCCGCACCTCCGAAATCATTGCCGACGTGCACGAGTTCCGCAGCGAGCTGGGCATCATCTACCTCAGCGACTTCAACGAGCGCTTCATCAACCGCGCGCTGGATGAGAACAACCTTACCTTCACGCTGCTCTTCGAAGCCAGCGTGCACGTCTTCGTGGGCGAAAACCACCCCCTGGCCAGCGCCAAGACGCTCAAGCCTGCCGATTTGAGCGACTACCCGCGCCTGTCCTTCGAGCAGGGCACCGTCAACTCCTTCCATTACGCCGAGGAGCCTTTGGCCTCGCTGTACCACAAGAAGAACATCACCTACAGCGACCGCGGCACGCTGACCAACCTGCTTACCCACAGTTCCGGCTACACGCTTTCCACCGGCGTCCTTTCCAACGAGATGCAAAGCGGCATCGTGGCCATTCCGCTCGACGTCAACGAAGTCATGCGTGTGGGCTATATCATGCACAAGGAGCGCAAGCCAAGCCCCTTGGTGCTGCGCTACATTGAAGAGCTGGAGAAATGCATCAGCCGCTCCTCACTGGTTAAGAGCCAACGCTAGGAAAGCCGCAGAACACGCCGATGAACTGCCTTGTTCATTACAGCTGCTTAAATTCAGCCCGCCAAACTCCCCAGGACGCCTTGTCAAGCGTACAATAAGCCAATCGTCAAAAGGAAAGGAGGGGTCTCGTGGACCTCAATACGATGCTCGTCAACATTACGGGCGACATCGACAGCTTCATGTACACCTATATTTTGGTAATTCTGCTTGTAGCTGCCGGTATCTACTTCTCTGTGCGAACCAAGTTCGTGCAAATTCGCTACTTCAAGGATATGTTCAAGCACATAACCGAGAAGCGCCACGACGAAAACGGCAAGGCCATCAGCTCCTTCCAGGCCATGATGATCTCCACGGCATCGCGCGTCGGCACCGGCAACATCGCAGGCGTAGCCACCGCTATCGCCACGGGCGGCCCGGGCGCCGTCTTCTGGATGTGGATCATGGCGCTTTTGGGCTCCGCCTCCGCTTTCATCGAGTCCACCTTGGCCCAGACCTGGAAGGTCAAGAACCCCGACGGCTCCTTCCGCGGCGGCCCGGCTTACTACATCGAGCAGGTTCTGCATCAGCGCTGGCTGGGCATCATCTTCTCCATCGCGCTTATCCTGTGCTTCGCCTTTGGCTTCAACGGCCTGCAGGCCTTCAATGCCGCAAGCTCGCTTGAGCATTACTTCCCGGATTACATGACCAGCGGTCTGGCCCAGCTGGCCGGCATCTTCCTGGTGGCCATGTTTGCCCTGAGCATCTTTGGCGAAGGCGACCACATCTCCACCGTCACGTCCGTCATCGTGCCCATCATGGCTGCCGTCTACATCCTGCTGGCCCTGTTCGTGACCATCTTCAACATCGGCGAGTTGCCGGCCGTCTTCGGCTACATCATCAGCAACGCCTTTGATTTCCAGAGCATCTTCGGCGGCTTCGCCGGCAGCTGCGTCATGCTGGGCATCAAGCGCGGCCTGTTCTCCAACGAGGCCGGCATGGGTTCTGCTCCTAACGCCGCCGCTGCCGCATCCGTCAGCCACCCCGTCAAGCAGGGCCTCATCCAGTCCCTGTCCGTCTACATCGACACGCTGCTGCTGTGCACCTGCTCCGCCATGGTTGTTATGGTGTTCTACGTGCAGGATCCCACCACGGCTGCCTCCCTTAACGGCATTCCGCTGGTCCAGATGGCCGTCAACAACGTGTTTGGCGAAGTCGGCATCGGCGTCATCACCTTCGCCATTTGGTGCTTCGCCTTCAGCTCCATCATCGGCAACTACTACTATGCCGAGAGCAACTTCCTGTTCATCACCAAGAGCAAGCCGGCCATGTTTGTGTTCCGCATCATCTGCCTGATCATCGTTTTCACGGGCGCTTGCAACAGCTTTGACCTGGCCTGGAACCTGGCCGACATTTTCATGGGCTTCATGGCCATCATCAACCTGGTCGTCATCTTCATCCTGGGCAAATGGGCCTTCAAGATCTTGGACGACTACACCGCCCAACGCAAGGCTGGCAAGGACCCGGTCTTCGTGGCCGAGAACATCGAAGGCCTGCCGCCTACGGAGTGCTGGCACATTGAGCCTTCCGACCTGCCTACCGACAAGGAAGGCCCCATGGCCGAATACGCCGACGACGTGGTAGAGGCCTTCACCAGCACGGAGGCCAACCCACTGGACTAACGTCCTGCGCCTATCGCACACAAGAAGAGGACCCTTACGGGTCCTCTTCTTTTTTTGGTTGGTTGCTTTGCGAAAGGCCGATGCCTAAGCGCCGCGCCGCGGCCTAGAACTGGGCGTTGCCCACCGTACGCGGATGCGGAATGACGTCGCGGATGTTGCTCACGCCCGTCAGGTACATGACCAAGCGCTCAAAGCCCAGGCCAAAGCCCGCATGAGCGCAGCTGCCGTATCGGCGCAGGTCGCAGTAGTACTGGTACTGGCTGGCATCCATGCCAAGCTCGGCAATGCGGCGCTCCAGCACATCCAGACGCTCTTCACGCTGGGATCCGCCGATGATTTCGCCGATGCCAGGCACCAGGCAGTCCGTGGCGGCCACCGTCTTGCCGTCGTCGTTCAGACGCATGTAGAAGGCCTTGATGGCAGCCGGGTAGTCATACACAAAGACCGGGCGCTTGAAGTGTTCCTCAGTCAGGAAGCGCTCGTGCTCGGTCTGCAGGTCCATGCCCCACTCCACCGAGTACTCAAACTTGCGGCCGCCTTCCACGGCCTTCTGCAGAATGCTGATAGCGTCTGTGTAGCTGACGCGACCAAAATCGCTGGTCAAAACATGGTTCAGGCGCTCCAACAAGCCCTTGTCCACAAACTTGTTGCACATGTTCAGCTCGTCGGGGCACGTCTCCATCACGTAGGCAATCACATGCTTGAGCATGGCCTCGGCAATGTCCATGTCGTCGGTCAGATCGGAGAAGGCCATCTCCAGCTCCACCATCCAGAACTCAGCCGCATGGCGCGCCGTGTTGGAATTTTCCGCGCGGAAGGTGGGACCAAACGTGTACACATCGCCCATGGACTGCGCAAAGTTTTCCAGGTTCAGCTGGCCCGACACCGTCAGGCTGACCGGTTGGCCAAAGAAGTCCTGCGTATAGTCAACGTTGCCCAAGGCATCCCGCGGCGGGTTGGCCGGGTCGATGGTGGTCACGCGGAACATCTCGCCTGCGCCCTCGGCGTCAGAAGCGGTGATGATGGGCGTGTTCACGTAGGCAAAGCCGCGCTGTTGCAAGAAGCTGTGGATGGCGAAGGCTGCCGCGGAGCGCACGCGGAAGACGGCGCGAAACAGGTTGGTGCGCGGACGCAGATGCTGCTGCGTGCGTAGGAATTCGACCGTGGCGCGCTTCTTCTGCAGCGGGTAGTCCGGTGCCGATACGCCTTCGACCACAATCTCGGAAGCCGTCAGCTCCAACGGCTGCTGGGCCTCGGGCGTCAGCTTGACCGTACCCACAACGTTAACCGCCGCACCCACGTTAGTGTGCGCGATTTCGTCAAAATTGGCCACGTCTTCGCGTCCCATGACCACCTGCAGGTCCTTAAAGCAGCTGCCGTCGTTGATGGTCACGAAGCCGAAGTTCTTCATATCGCGCACCGAGCGCACCCAACCAGCAACGGTCACCTGCACGCCGTCCAGTTGGTCGCTATCAGCAAAAAGCGTTGCAATTCGAGTTCTTTGCATTGCTCCTCCTTGATTTCAAAAGACTGGAAATCATAATAACGCTCCCCACCAAAAGCCGAAACCGTGCACATCGCGATAGAATGAGTTTGTTTTGATTCTTGGACGGGAGGGAATCCATGGCATCAGAGAAGCTTATCGTCATGTTGGCCACAGGCGGCACCATCGCTGGCGTTGGCAAGGCCGGGAAGAACACGGGATACCATTCCGGGCAGCTCGGCGTCGAGGACCTGCTGGCCGCCGTTCCCCAGATGGCCGAGGTGGCGCGCATCGAGGCGCATCAGGTCTGCAACGTCAACTCCGACGACATTTCCGCCCCCATCTGGATTGATCTGGCAAAGACCATCCAACAGCATGCATCGCGCCCCGAGGTGGACGGCTTCGTGATCACCCACGGAACCGACACCATGGACGAGACGGCCTATTTCCTCAACCTGGTCACCAAGACCGAGAAACCCATCATCATCACAGGGTCTATGCGCCCTTCCACCGCCACTTCAGCCGACGGCCCCCTCAACCTGTACCAGGCCGTGGTCACCGCCGCCAATATCCAAAGCCGGGGCAAGGGCGTGCAGGTGGTCTTCTCCGGCCGCATCTATAGTGCCCGCGACGTGCAGAAGACCAGCACGCATTCGGTGGTCAGCATGGATGGCGGCGAAAACGGCTCCCGCGGCGTCATCTGCGACGATGCGGTGTTGTATTCGTCTGAGACCACCCGCCGCCACACGCTCGGGACCGAATTTTTCGTTGAAGGCCTGACCGATTTGCCCAAGGTGAACGTGCTGTACTTCAACGTGGATGCCGACCCGGCGCTTATCGACCTGGCGGCCAACGTTTCTGATGGCTTGGTGATAGCAGGTGCTGGCGCAGGTGAATACAGCCAGGCATTTGCCCAGGCCATCGAGCAGGTTGATATTCCCGTGGTCATCAGCAGCCGCGTGGGCAGCGGCGTCATTCCGCGCGCGTCACGCATCTGCAAGAACACCGTGGCCTCCAACGACCTGCCGCCGCAAAAGGCAGCCATTCTTTTGCGCCTGGCGCTTACGCGCACGCGTGACCTTACTCAGATTGCCCGCATGTTTGAAATCTACTAGAGATTCGGAAATCACCATGGAGTTCAGAAAAGCCACTATCAATGACATTGACGCTGTCGAGTCTATCTATGAGGCCATTCACGACCAGGAGGAATCGGGCGTAGCCACCATCGGATGGATCAGAGGCGTGTACCCCACGCGACAAACCGCCCTTGACGCCATGGAGGCTGGCGACTTGTTTGTGGAGGTTGACGATGGCGTTGTGGTTGCCGCAGCCCGCCTGAACAAGAGCCAGGTTCCTGAATACGCGCTGGCCAATTGGGAGCATCCTGCGCCCGATGACCAGGTGATGGTCATGCATACGCTGGTAGTTGATCCGTCGCGCGGAGGACATGGGTACGGCCCAGCATTCGTGGACTTTTATGAGCGCTATGCCTTGGAGCAGGGCTGCCCCTACCTGCGCATCGACACCAACGAGCGCAACACGCGCGCCCGCTCCCTGTATCGAAAGCTAGGTTACAAGGAAGTAGGCATTGTGCCGTGCAACTTCAACGGCATCCCCGACATAGGCCTGGTTTGCATCGAAAAGCGCCTCTCGTAGGCGCTTTTTTTCTTGCCAAAAGCGCGCCTCCTCGAGCCGAGGCGGCGGCCTGTTACTGGCCCCCTCTTTCAAAATCGTTCGTAGTTTTCCAAAATCAGCCCGCTTCAATGACAAAACCCCAGGTCAGATTTTTTCAACGCGCCAAAGTGAGAAAACTACGAACGATTTTGCGAGACCGCCCCAATAGAGCAGCTTGCTTTTAGGGCCCAGAACACAAAAAAGGGCCCGCTTTCGCGAGCCCTTGCATAAGCAAAACGCTTATTTATGCCAGCTTCTCCAGCAGAGCAGCCTTCTGGTTGGAACCCAGACCGCCAATGCGACGGTTCTCCTGGATGCCGCACTCGTCCATGAGCTTAGCAACGCGAGCCTTGCCATAGCCAGGCAGAGCCATCAGGACAGCAGAAACCTTGGTCTTCTTGACAACGTCGTCCGTGGACTCCAGAACGTCCTTGATAGCAACCTTGCCAGCCTTCAGGTTGGCCTTCAGCTCTGCGCGAGCCTTACGAGCCTCAGCTGCCTTTTCGAGAGCAGCAGCACGCTGCTCGGGGGTCATGGTGGGAAGTGCCATTCTTGGCCTCCTTCTTGTCTCAATGTGTTTGTTGGCTAACTTGCCGCGGGAGATTATAGCGCAACCTGCGCTTTTGTGAACACCTAGCAGGGATTTCTTAAGGTAAGGGGGCATTTTTCCATTCATTTGAGCATAATTGCCACTAATTTTGCCCTCAAACTCCAACACACAGGACGCGCTACAATGGTTTTACGCGCTCCCAAACAAGAAGGGCCCCTCATGCTGTATTCCACAGATCTTAAGCAAGTTGCTTTCATTTCTCAGGCAGCGGCGGATTTTTTGGCAAACCACGACATGGAAACCATCCAGCTCGGACGGCATGATCTGGGAAACGATGAGTTTGTCAACGTCATGGAGTTCACCCCTGGCCAACGCGAAGAAAAATCCTACGAGACGCACAAGGATTATCTGGATATCCAAATGGTCATCCGTGGGGCTGAAATCTGCGAAGTCGCTCCCCTTGGCCAATGCCAAGAGCTGAAGCCTTACGACCAAACGAACGACATCGCGTTTCACTTCAACGCCACACAAGGAGAACAGTATCTGTTGGCGCCTGGCCGTTTCATCGTCGTTTGGCCCGAGGATGCCCATATGCCAGGCATTGCCCTTTGCGAAGAGCCCGAACTGGTGCGTAAGGCCGTCTTCAAGATTCGCGCATAAGCAGACTGCGTTGTGCTTAGCTGCGAAGAACGCGGCCGTTGTTTGTTATAGCGACCAAACGGCAGTCGGCATGCCGCGCTGCAAAATCATCAAAACCAGCCGATCCCGTCATCAGCAAAACCGTGGCCAAGGCATCTGCCAAGCATGAGCTGTCCGAAACCACTGTTGCAGACACAAAGTCGCTGTCTGCCGGCCATCCCGTCTGGGGATCGATGATATGCTGGTAACGCTTCCCGTCAATCTGGACAAACCGCTCATATACTCCACTGGTAACAACCGAGGCGTCCTCGACCTCCAAAACCAATGGATCAACCGACACACCTTCAGGGATCAAAACCGACACGCGCCACGGCCTGCCAGAAGGGTGCTTCCCCATCATGTACAGGTTGCCGCCCAGGTCTATATCGGCGCAATGCACCCCCCGCTCGCGCAGCAAGGCTGCAATCAGGTCGGCAATGTAGCCCTTGGCCACTGCCCCTATATCCACTTGAACCTCAGGGAAGGCCTTGCACACGCAATTGCCTTGCGTCCATACCTTTTGAGCGCCGACCAACCGCAGCTCGCACTCGATTTCCTGCTGGGACGGCAAACCCTTCGCTCGCTTCCAAAAGAAGCTCAAAGGGCCCACCGTAAAGTCAAACCGTGGCTCAAGCTCATTGAGCCCTTTCATGACCTCCAGAAGCTTTACCGTACGCGGGTCAACCTCAATCCGAAGCGCTTGCTGGTTGATGCGCCAGACATCGCTCCCTTCAAGGGAAAAAGACCATAAGCAGTGCAGATCAAGACAAAGCCGCCGAACCTCCAGCAGCAGGTCCTCCGTAGCCGGGCTATACGCATCAATGCCGTATACAGCAACGGAATTAGGCGTGTCAAAGCAGCGAAAACCGATCCGGCAGCTGCCATCAGCATACTCCAAATGGAAATCGTTAGAGTAATCAGCCATCATGCGCGTCCGATGCATGGGTGGAGGCATGGGTAGAGGCGTGGGTGGAGGCGTGCGTTGCCTCATCGCCGCCCGCAGAGACAAAGGCGTCCGGTGCGCATCCCACCGGGGCGAAGGAGGGCGCCTGGTGATCGTTGAGGCCTCGGTCCAGCTCCTTAGCCTTAACGTATATTCCGTTCAAGGATGCATGCGACACTTTGTCAAACTCTTGAGCCATTACGCCTTTTTACCTCCTTACTGGCTTTTAAAACATAGCAACAACTAAAGGCGAAGCCTCCCCATCAAGGGACGAAAAAAAGGGACTCATACCTAAAGCATGAGTCCCTGAAGGGGCAGTTTTCGGCCGCGGCCTTACGAATCCAATGGATAGTCCTCAACGAAATCCATCAACTTTTGCTGCGAATGGATATCCAGCTTGCGGTACACGTTGTAGATGTGGCTTTTCACCGTATGCGGCGAGACCACCAAAGCCTCTTGGATGTAAGCGGCATTTCGGCCTTTGGCCAAATACCCTAAAACCTCGGTCTCGCGCGGAGAAAGCTGATACAGCTTGGCAATGGCCGCGCAGCGCGCCTCAAACATTTCCTGCTGCGTCTTGTCCACCGTGATAACGGTAGTGGTCACCGCATTGGCATAGCCAGAGTTGAGAACCGTCCCATCGGGCGCATGATGCTCCTTGACTGGCAGAAAGACCATAACAACGCCGACCAGCAGAACAGCCACTATCGGCCTTAAGAATTGAAACACCTCGGAATGAGCGCCAAACGCCAAACCGATACAGGTAGCAAAAAACCAGCCGACGGCAAAACCGAAGGCGCAAACAAATAGGCGCAGCGGTGCAACCCTGAAGAAAGGAGCCTCGTTATCCAAGGCGGCCTTCTTGGCAAGGTAGGCATTGTTCACGCAAATGAACATGCCCCACGATGCAGCCACGACGCACGAGCAAGCAATCTTGCCATGCCCTAGGTTGTCCATAAGCGGCAGCATTACGCAGGCGAAGACGGTCACGAACACCAAAATGCGCTGATACGCGGTAATGCCCAACTGCTTATCGGCCAAAGAGAGAATGCTGACAGCCAGGGCGCCTACCAAAGAGGATATCAGGCCCAAGGCAACGGCGTCAGATCCCGAGTTGAACAGAAACACAAACGTCAAGGCAAACACGACACCAAACATGAAAAACGAGGGCTCGATTTCCATGGTGAAGCGCCAATTGTCCGCCGTTGATTCAAGAGGAGCGCGCTCGTCGTTGCCTTCGATACGTGGAGAAACAAATATCAGCAAGACCACGCTTAAAACAATGTAGACCATGGCAAAAACAGGCTGCGAAGTGTTTGGAAGGAAAGCAACCAATGCATACAGCAGCCCGCCGGCAAACAAAGCCAAGCCGTTGACCAACCCATAGGAGCCCGACCTCATACGGGAGCTGACGTCTAGCCAACTTACGTTAACCCCTGCCGCAGCCAATCCCGCACCAAGGGAGCAAACGAAGCTTAACGGATACGGAATGTACACGCCAAAAGCCATCAGCAAGGCAGCCAAAGGCATCAGACATGCGCCCACTACCTCAAGCGCCTTTGGCCAATTGGAAAACAGGTTGAATGTAGATCTTTTTGCCATAACGTGCAGCAAGACGTAACCCAGCGCCAGCCCAACAAAAACAAACAGCTGCGAAAGATCCCTTTGCTCAACCGATAAGTCAGACGGAAACTCACAAAACAACCAAAAGAAGCAGATGAGCATCCATGCGTTATAAAGGGCAAAGCCTACAATAGCCAAAACTTCCGTCGAAGTAATGCCGCGAAGGCCACCCTCCTCGTTCTTTTCCACAAGCCCCAACCCACCAGAGACTCGTAATAATGCGTCTATATACTCTCTTTTCGGTAGGCCATCATAGCACCGAGCAGCTTTTTATACAAATCGCATAGTTCATATATATATGACCAGTTCAGAAGCCTATTTATCCTCAACAAAGGGCTCTGGGTCCCGCTCCGCCTGCCATTCCTCGAAAATGACCGTGTTGTGAAACTTATACACGCCGTAAATGCCCAAGAAATCATAGCCAGCGCATTTGAACGAGCCGCCAATAGAGGTCACGAACTCCGCAGCATTGGAGTTGAACCCCTTATTGGGAAACACGTAGAAATCAGCAACGGTGTCCTTGCTTCCCAAAGGCGCGATGAACACGCCGCTGCCAAATTCGACAGGCAGTCCCGCACTTTTCAGGCGCATATTCTGAACACATAGCTTCGGCTCAAAGCGATCAACCCATTTGCGGTGGGAAAGCCTGGCCCATGCCGCCCAAACATCGGTGTCCTTCATCGCGTCGTCGGCAAACAGGGCGTCAAAATACTGTGAATAGGAGCTAGCGTTTGCGGCATAGACCTCCATGCCTGGCCGAAACGCGTCTCCACAGGTCACAAAAAGATAAAGCTTTTCCAAGTCTGCACGCTTGCGCAGCGGCGCAGACTCAATGCTTTCCTTCAACTCCAAAGCATTCATTTTCGATCCTTTACAACGCTGAAAAGCCAAGGAGGGGCCTGACAACCGGCCCCTCCCCTCTTTTTCCGTGAATCTAGCTAGCGCATTAAGCGCACGGAGGGACCCACAGATACTGCTCGGACTTCTTCTCCAAGTCTGCAGTAAGCTCCTCAATGGTGCCAAACTTCATGCACTTGGCCTGGCAATGGAACACGCACGAAGGCAGCTTGCCCTTACCGCGACGCTCCTCACACAGATCGCAAAGCTTGGTGAAGGACGGAACGAAGTCATAGACGTACTTGTCGGTCTCGTTGCCTTCAGCGTCCTTGATCGGCCAAGGGCCGTTCTGCATAACCTTGACGCCCCACTGGCCCAAGGGAAGATTGTGTTCGGACTGGCAGGCAACCTCGCAAGAGTAGCAGCCAGTGCAGTACTGATAATCGATGAGAATACCGTTACGAGACATTACAGCTCCTCCTCCTTGCAACGATAAATCTTGCACAAGGTGCACTTCAGGTCGGCACCGAAACCGGTCTTGCCGGGCTTGTTGGCCAACAGCTGATTGATGTTGGACTGGCGGAAGCCGTACAGGTTGGGCTCAGCGCCATCCTGCTCGGGGAACCACCAACCATGCTGGGCAGCAATGGTGCCCTCATGCACTTCGTAGGTGACGCGAGCACGCTGGCGGGCGCGGCCACGATGGTTTTCCATCCATACCCAGTCGCCTTCGCAGATATTGTGCTTCGCGGCATCGCGGGGGTGAATCTGAACCCACGGGTCGGGAGTAAGCTGACGCAGATACGGAATCTGACGATGCTCGGAATGGAAGAAGGAGGTCGTACGAGCACCGGTGATCATGATCATGGGGTACTTCTCGTACAGATCGGGCGTGGTAACAGGGCCAATGCCAGGTTCCTCGATGTAAGGCAGCGGGTCATAGCCAAACGCCTCGAACAGCGTGGAGTAGAACTCAACGCGTCCGGTGGGGGTGTTGAAGCCAGGTTGGCCATCGGGACGCATAAGGCCCTTCTCGTACTTCTTGTAAACGTACTTCTGATAAGCCGGACCATGCTCCATCAACTCATGGAAGGACATGCCGGAAGGCTTGACGATCTCGTCGTAGACCTCATCCTCGGTCTCCCACGGCCAGCAGTTCTGCTCCAGCGGACGGCCGATAGCCTTCTTGAACTCATCGTCGCGGTCGAAGTACTGGGAAAGCTCACGGTTAATCTCACAGTCAGACTTCGCCTCGCCCTGGGTGGCGCAGCCACCGGTGATGGCAGACAGGAAGTAGTAGTGAGCACGCACCGAATGCTTTTCGGCCCAAGTCTGAACCGGCAAGACGATGTCGGCGGAAGACTGGATGGTGGGGTTCATGAAGATGTCGCAAGCAGCAATGAACTCAGGTTTCTTCATGGCCTTGTACCAACGGTCGACCTCGCAGCTCATGCAGGCGATGCCGTTGGAGGTCTGAATCCAAACACCCTTGACCAGGCCCTGCTCCATGTACTCAAGGCACATGTCAGGCATTGCCTGAGTAAGGCCATAGCGATACATGGGGAATTCCTTCCAGCCCACGCGCTTCTTCTGGGTTTCCTCGGTAATGAGGTCATAGATGCCCCAAGCACCGGCGGAAGGCTGGTCAACGCCCATGGGAGATGCGGTGTAGCACATACCGCCCGGCACATCCAGGTTACCCGTGATGGTCCAAAGCGCTGCGATGGAGGCGGCGCAAGGAGTACCCTGGGACTGCATGTCAACGGCCAGGCCCCAAACAACGTTAGCAGGCTTTGCCTTTGCGAACATGCGGGCAGCATCGACGATCTTCTGCTTGGGAACCCAGGTCATCTTCTCGACGTCATCCAGATTGAGCTCGCAAGCACGCTCGGCCAACTCGTCAAAGCCGTAGGTCCACTTCTCGACGAAGTCGTGATCATAGAGGTCTTCCTCGATGATGACCTTGATCATGCCCAAGGCCAAGGCGGTGTCGGTGCCCGGACGCAGCTGCAGATGGATATCTGCATGGGCGGCCAGCCACGTGACGCGCGGCTCAACGGAGATGAGCTTGCAACCCAGCTTCATGGCGTCGGTCACCCAATGGCCCATGAAGAAGTCAGGGTTGGAAATGGTGGGGTTGCAGCCCCAAACGATGGTGCACTCGGGGCACGTCCACTCAGGATCGTCGTAACGCAAGGCGGAGAACTGCGAGAAGTCAGCAATCAGCATGCCGCCATAGGTCATGATCATGAGGGAAAGGCGCGGCAGATAGCATGCCGTGCCGGAAAGGAAGCCATACTCGTTAGGGCTGCCCATGGTGTTGGCCATACGGCCTACCTGCCACTGGTTGTCACGAGCGGTGCCGCGCAGGCAGTGAATGGAATCGCCACCGTAGGTCATGGCAATGCGACGGAATTCCTTGTAGCAGGTCTCCAGCGCCTCGTCCCAGGAAATACGGGTCCATTTGTTTTCACCACGCTCGCCAGCACGCTTCATGGGGTACAGAATGCGGTCGGGATGGAACTCCACCTGCTTGAAAGCCAGGCAACGCGGGCAAAGCGCGCCGCGATTGTAAGGATCGTCGGGGTCGCCTTCGCACTTGATGAACTTTCCCGTCTCCTTGTCGGAGTAGACCAACACGCCGCAGCCCTCGTGGCAACCAGGAGCCGACCATACGGAAGTACGCGTGACGATCATGCCGTCTTCCTCGTACTGCCACTCGCCGGGATGCTTCCAGCGAGAGTCTATCTCCTGTGCCTTTCCTGCGCCGAAGTTGAACTGGTTCTCCTCTTTGGTGTTACCGATGTCGTTACGATCAACTCCATCGATACTGGTCACCATTGGCTCGGTTTTCTCAGCCATAGATTACCTCTCTCCTTCTAAGCTTTGCCCGCCTCTCTATACGAACAAAGCCTGCCGAACCTTACACGCTCCTTTTCTTTGCGCCCCAGGTAACCTCCCTGAAGGCTCAACGCTGGTTTCGGCGTCTTTAAGTTAAGCATCTCGGCTGACTAGACCATGGTCTTTTGCGTATGCGATTATCAAAATCATTACTCTGGTATGAGGTTGTGACCTGCGGCTTTACACTTATTGTCCAGGCGGCTTGCATTTGTACTTGGAAAGGGCCTCATCCAGGGACGACACACCCAAATCACGGCAGGCGGTCGCGACGCCTGGCGTCGCGCCTGTTGTCTTGTCACTTTTCATGTCGTGATACAGGCTTGTTCCAGTCTCGTTGGATGCAGAGGCCTTGCCACGCTCCGCCGCCCATTCCTCATCGTATTTCGTGGACGCGTTGGAGACCGCATCGGGTTCATTCATGCTTTGCTCCTAAAAGCTGCGGCGCCCCAAACCTGGAGCGCCGCGAAGAGATAATCCGGGATTAAAAGCGGTCCCTTAGCTCTGATAAATCGGCGTGACTTCGCCGCGATCCATCTTCTTCATGTTCTCGCTGTTGCGAACGCGCCAATCGATGCGTCCCTGCTCACGAGCCCACTCAGGAACCTCACGAGAAAACTCACGAGGCGCACGCACGTCCACGTGCATAAGGCGTTCCGCCAAATCGTAACCAAAGCTCTCATCAACCATTTCTATCTCTCCTCTCGAGAATGGTGCCTTCTATATGCACGAAGCTAACCGCGCTTCGTCAAGGCTAAACATATGAGCCTCCTGGCTCTAGCCGCTTACGCTGCCGCAACCGTTATGTCGGCATGCTCCATCAGATACGTAGAAGCACGATGCCTCATGGCCGTTTCCTGAAGGATGAAGCCCCTGCCGGAAGCCTCCAGTTGGCGCCTGGTCTCTTCAGGCTTGCCCTTCGGATTGATTTGCTTGGCAGCAGCCAGATAGTCCTCATCGGTAGCCTTCAGCTTCTCGTGCTCGTAAAGCGCATCCAGGACATAGCCTTGGACCAGCATCTCGCGAACCTGCATCATGGCCATCATGGAAAACTGCTGCTCGCCACCCTGCTGCTTGACGTAGTCCTCAAAACTCATGCCTTGCTCGGACAAGCTTTGTCCCAGTTGAGCCATCATGTTTTCGCGCATGGACTCATAGGCCTCATCGGGAATGCGGCCAACGAAGCGATCGGCCAGCTGCTCGATGGCAAGCTGACGGCAATATCCGTCATATTCTTCCCGCGTCTTTTCCGTCAAGCTTCGCTCGATGTCGGCGCGAAGATCAGCCGCGCTCTTGAAGATAGGCATATAGGTTGCCACCCACTCGTCCGTAACCTCCGGAACAATCTCATCCTGAATCTCGATGACGCGGACGGTGGTCTTTACGCGCATGGTGGTTTCGTTACCGCGGGCATCCACATCAGGGCCTTCAAAATCAAACGTCTTGGTTTCGCCTGGATTCATGCCCAAAAGCTCATCGTCAAAGCTCTTCGGCATGAAGCCCTTGCCCACCGAATAGGTGCGTGCGGGAGTGGAAAGTCCTACAATGCGGCGCTGCCCCTCGAAGCTCTCCATTTCAAGAAGAACGCAATCCCCATCTCGAACCTCATGCTGATCGGCAGACCTTACGTACTGAGGATTCTTCGCGGCAAGGCGCTCCAGCTGGCGGTCGACCAAGGTTTGGTCAATCTCAAAAGGCGCAACCGTGATGGACACCGGACCGTAGGAAGTAAGCTCGTAGCTGATCTTAGGCAGCAACTCAAGCTTGAAGGTGGCGTCAGCCCCGCGATGCAAAGACGCAGACGTAACCTTCGGCGGATAGGCCGGCAGCACGCCGCACTTATTGATTGCCTGCGGAATAAGTTCTTGCAGAGCGGAATCCCGAACGATTGAGTCCAGATCCTTGATGCCAAGCTTTTCTTCCACGACCTGGTTGACGGTCTTCCCCTTTTCGGGAGAAAGACCCATCTTGTTGACAAACATCAGGTAAGCCGTAGCGAAGGCGTCGTTGACTTCCTTTGCGCTGGCGTAGGCCTCCAGAATAATCTTTCCGTCGGCGTTTCTCTTCTCGTTGATTTTCATAGTGGTACCTCTCGCCAAATGCCACATGTCCATTTCGATGGTGAAATCGTAGTTGGAAACCGCCCTCAGACATGCCCCTTATATGCTGATATTGGCAAAAAATCAGTCTGAAAACCTCATACTAAAGGGGTGAAAACGCCTGGTAGATGCATCATTTTCCTCTATTTTCCAATCTGAGCTCCAAATAAGCGCCACATCGCGCTCCACGCAAGCCTCAACACCCCTTAACGCAGCGCTCAGGAAACGCAGAACGCAAGAAAAAAAAGCCATCCTCTTTGCAGAGGATGGCTGGGGGGGAAGGACTTCTTTGAACGCAAACTTGTGCGTTTCAGGCGCCTTATGCCTGAGGCTTATCGGCGTCTGCGGGTGCGCCTTCAGTCACCTGGGGCTTGGCGGCGTCTGCCGAAGCGCCTTCGATAGCCTTAGGCTTGGAAGGCTTCATCAGCAAGCCGGCGATGATGCCCACAATGCCGACCGGCACGAAGAAGTACAGCATGATGTCGGAGTAGGCCATTCCCATGGCCTCGCCAGCGGCGAAAGCGTAGGAGGTGGGAATCTGGCCCAAATACTGACCGCAGGTCAGGAAGGAAAGGCCGAATGCAACAGCAGTGGCACCACCCTTGAACACGTAGGTGGGAACCATCGGGCGGCAGCAGCCATTCAGGAACATGTTGCCGATGCAGAAGAACAGCGCGTACAGAGCGAAGACCGGAGTGTTTGCCCTGAAGGACAGAGCCATGCAGATGGTCAGGGAAACGATGCCCGCAAAGGGAGCCAGCCACTTCTTGTCACGCGGCAGCTTGTCCATGATAAAGCCGCCGATGGGAGCCAGGATGCCGCATGCGCACAGAGCGCCGCCGACCAGGCCTGCCATAGCGGGATCCCAACCGTATCCACCAGACTCCAGCGGCATTGCCAGCCAGGTCTTCAGATACTGGGAGAAGGCGTAGTTCATGAAGTTGAAGATGGCGAACATGAAGATAAGGGCCCACAGCTGACGCTTCTTGAAGAACTGCAGAACGTCACGCAGGCGCTTACGCTCAGAGGAAACCTCGGAGGATTCCTCGGCGGTGGGCTCGCGGAACACGAAGAAGAAGATAACGCCGGAAACGATCATGCAGACAACCCACACCCACTGGAGCATGGAAACGGAACCGCCGCACAGGTTGAGAACGTCGGATCCCCACATGTTGACCGTGAAGATGCCGATAGGAGCCCACGTAGACCAAATGGCCATTGCACGGCCGCGCGTTGCGGACGGGAACCAGATGGAAACGCAGGTGGGACCGGCAACGATGGTGCAAGCAAGGGCCAAGCCGAAGATGAAGCGGCCGACCAGGAAGACCGTGAAGTTGGAGTCAAGGGAGATGGCGCAAATAGCCATGCCGATGACAGCAATCAGAACGCCGATCAAGGATGCCCACTTCGGACCGATCTTCTGGACCAGGAACGTGGTCGGGAAAGCCATGATAATGGCGCCAATGGGAACCAAGCCCATGACGTTGGAGAGCAGGCCGAAGTTGGCAGCGAGCGCCGGGTTGGACGCTGTGTCAAACATAGGGTTGTGGCCAATCAGGTAGGACTTAAACGTCGGGAAGGTGATGCCCGGAAGCCACTGCCAAGCCCAAACCAGCGTGACAGCAATGAACAGAGATGCAAACAGGCACGGCCATGCCCAGGCCGGAGTCTTTTGAGGCGTTGCCTCAGTCGGTTTTGCCATGATAATCCCCTCTTTACGATTACAGATTACGGGTTTGCCTAAGCCTGGGACGGAGGCACCCGCCCCAGGCTCCTTATTCTTTACAGGTTGAAGATGCGAGCTGCGTTGCCGCCCTTCATGAGGGCCTTCTCCTCGTCGGTGGCGTTCATGGCGTCAATGGACTCGACGGAGCGGGCCATCCACTCATAGAACACGGGGAAGGAGGAGCCCATCAGCAGGTGGTCAGCGCCGCAGACCTTCATGGCGCACTCCAGCTGCTCGGTGCCCCAGCTCATCGGGTGGGTCATGTCGAAGTAGATGTTGTTCTCCAGGTAGCGTGCATAGGCATCCGCGTCCACGTTGGTGGCCAGACGATTCATGGCCTCCTTCTTCTTGGTGGACTTATGGGGTGCCAAAATGTTCTGCAGGGCAAACCAGTTGCCACCGAACATGGTGTGGACGAACTTCAGGTTGGGGAACTCGTCGAACATGCCAGAGTAGATTTCGCGGCCAACAGCAGCAGCCTGAGCATGGATGCGGCCCAGCTCACGACGCAGGACGGTGTAATCATCGAAGTTGCCGAAAGCATTCTGGCCAGGAGTATGGTGAACAACAGCCGGAATCTTCATGTCGTTCAGGACCTTCATGTAGGGCTTGAACAATTCGTCGTCCAGGAAGCGATCGCCATAGCAGCAAGCAAACTGAACGCCGACCATGCCCAAATCCTCAATGCAGCGCTTCAGCTCGTCGACGTCTTCCTTGCGGCCGAACGGCGGCAAAACGGCGTTGGCGACCAAGCGGCCTTCGGAGTTCTTGCACATCTCGGCAGCCTGATCGTTAACGATCTTGCACATATCCAGCGGCAGCCACTCCTGCCAAACAGGCATGCGCAGCATGGCCATGTCAACGCCGGCCTCGTCCATGGCGCGAATCTTGGTCTCCAGCGTGTAGTCACCGTCAACATAGTTCAGGATCTGCTTGCCCTCGGGATACTCCAGAATGATCTGGTCCTTGGTCCCATCGGGAGTCTTGTCCAGGTAGGCCTTCATGCCGAACGTAATCGGTGCAGAATACAGGAAGCCATGCAGGACCTCCTCGTTGCTGAACAGATTGGTCGGAAGGAAGTGCATGTTGTCGTCGATAACCTTAGTCATTTTTTCCTCCTAAGAGTTTTATTTGAAAACCGGGCGCGCAAACACCTCGAATGTCTTCTTCGAGTACCCGGAAATCACCGAAAGAGCGGGCCGTGGCGGGGTAGTCGCCGCGGCCCGCGGCACGAGAGAGTCTTCTTTACTTCTCTTCGATGGGAATCAGGATCTGCTTGGGGCCGGTGATCTTTGCCGCCAGCTCCTCAACGGTGCCGTATTCCAAGCACTGAGCCTGGCAATGCTGTACGCAGCTGGGGCGCTTTCCCTTTGCCGTACGCTCAGAGCACAAGGTGCACCAATCGGTGAAGTACGGCAGGAAGTCGTATTCCCATTTCTTCTTGGTGTCATCAAGCTGCCAAGGGCCAAACTTCTGAACCTTGATGCCGAACTCCTTTTCGGAGTAGCCACGCTCCTGCTGGCAGGCCAAAACGCACGCCTCGCAGCCGGTGCAGTAGTTAACGTCTACCAAAATACCTTTCATCTTACTAACCCCTCTCCTACTGAGCGTCGCGATAGATTTTGCACATCATGGCCTTGTAGTTGGAGCCGAAGCCAGACACACCTGCGTCGAAGGGAACCAGGTTGTTGATCTGGGACTCGAACACGCCATACAAACCAGACATCTCGTCTTCAAGGTTTTCCTCTGCCTGGTCCTTGCGCTCGGGGAACCACCAACCGTGCTCACACATCAGGACGCGCGGATCGCGGCCGATGTCGTAATGGGCCTTGTACTTGCACTTGCCGTGCTTGTTTTCCAGCCAGAACCACTCGCCGTCTTCGATGCCGTTAGCCTTTGCGGTGTCGGGGTGAATCCAGCACAGCGGATCGGGATGCAGGGAGCGCAGCTTGGGGATCTGACGCTGCTCGGAATGGAAGAAGTGCGGAACACGAGCACCGGAAGAAACGATGTAGGGATACTCCTCAGCATCTTCAGGAGAGCTGTACGGAGACTCAACGGGCTCAACGTAGCTCGGCAGCGGATCAAGGCCGGACCAGCTGGTGTGATGGAACACCATGGAATAGATCTCGGCACGACCAGTCTCGGTGGAGAAACCCAGGCCGCCGTCGGCGCGGAGCAGACCCTTCTCATACTTGCGGTACTCAAACTCCGGGTACTTCCACGTGGACTCACGAAGCTCTTCCCACGTGAAGCCGCCATCCTCAAGCGCGTAATCCCACATTTCCTCGACAGTGTCCCAAGGCCATGCGATGTCATTGTTCTCGGGCTTGATGGCCTCCACCAGGCGCTTGCCAAGCTCCAGGAAGATCGTGTTGTCAGCCTTGGTGTCGCCTACAGGCTCGATGGCCTTGTTGATGCAGGAAAGGCGATACGGGTTCAGGCCGCCAAAGCCGTTGCGCTCCTCGTAGGTTGCAGCAGGAAGCACCACGTCTGCCAGAGCCATCATGGTCGGGGTCATGAACAGGTCCTGGACCACGCAGAAGTCAAGCTTCTTGTACCACTCAAGCTGAGTCAGAGCCTGAGCACCCATGGTTGCCAGGAAGTTGTTGGTAACAATGTAGGCGGCATGGATGGGAATCTCGCCGCGCTGCCAAGCCTCGATGGTGGCATTGGAGGAAAGGTTCTTGAAACCGACGGCGAACATCGGGTAACGCTCGATGCCGATACGCTTTGCGGCTTCTTCCTGGGTCATAAGCTCGTCGTAGTCCCACGTGCCAACCCAGTTGGGCTGATCGATGCCCCAGCAGGACTGGCCGATGACGTTGCCGCCAGGAACATCCAGATTGCCGGTGATGCACCAAAGGGCAGTGATGGCATGTGCAGCTTGCTGGCCGCCGGTCTGCTGGTCAAGAGCGACGCCCCACTGAATAGCGGCGGGCTTGCTGGTTGCATAGCGACGCGCCACGCGCTGGACATCTTCCTTAGCGACCCATGCCTTCTCGCACAGCTCGTCCAGGTCCATCTCGGCTACACGATCGCACACAGCCTCAAGGCCGTATACCCAGTAGTCGCAGAATTCCTGGTCATAAAGCTTCTCGTCGCAGATGACCTTCAGCATTGCCATAGCCAGAGCGCCGTCACCGCCAGGACGAACCTGCAGCCAGTCTTCGCCGGCCTTTGCGGCAATCCAAGTCAGCTGCGGGTCAACGACGGCAACCTTCATGCCGCGCTTCATCAGGTCGGTGATCCAATGGCCATAGAAGCCGTCAGCGTTGGAATAGAAGGGCTGATGGCCCCAAATAATGCAGTACTCAGGAACGGTGTAGCGCGGGTCGTCATAACGCTTGGGCAAGAACTGCGAGCAGTCCATGACGCACGGATCGCCCAACATGCAGGCCATAGAGGCGATACGGGGCAGGTAGCAGGAATTGCCGGCAAAGTAAGGAACGCCCTCGTTGGGGGATCCGATGGCGGCATTCACGCGGGTGACCTGGTGAATGTCTCGGCCAGTGCCCTGGCAGCAAGCAATCTTATCGACGCCGTACTCATCGGCGACCTTCTTGAAGTTCTCAACGATGATGTCGTAAGCCTCGTCCCACGTGATGCGCTCGAACTTATCTTTGCCACGATCGGCCTTCGCGCGCTTCATGGGATACTGCAGACGCTCAGGGCTGTAAACATAGTCGGGGATGCACAGGCAGCGGCTGCACAGGCGTCCCTGGTTGTAAGGATCCTCGGGGTCGCCCTCAACCTTGACCAGCTTGCCATCCTTCACATAGGACAAGATGCCACATACGTTGTGGCAACCCGGTGCAGAACGAGCCGTTCCGCGGATGACGGTCATGCCGTCTTCCTCCCATTTCCAGGGAACATCCGGGGTCTCTGCGGCGGGCGCCGGATTTTCGGCCTTCGGCAGACGAGAGCCACGCTTATAGCTCTTGCCGTTGGTCTCACCCCATTGATACTCGACGGTTTCAGACATTGCTGTCTCCTCTCTCGCTTTTGGACTTTCGGACCTGCTGCGCTTTCGCCCTCCGTCTGACGAACATCCGGTGACTACGCGTGCTAGCCAAACAAATCCCGATGGGAAGCACTTTATTAATGCGGGAGGTTTCGCTATCCCCTACAGATGCTGAAGAAAGGTTTTTCAGAACGTTGAGATGAGGAATTGAGGGCTCTCATCCTTTTTGTATGAGGCATTGACCTGGCATTTTGCAAAACGAATCCCTTTCTGGGCGCTTTTACGGCCAAAAACGAAAAACTTTACATTGGAAGGCCGCCTTCTTTTTTCCAGAAATAGGAAGCATGGTCTGATATGTGTTTTCCAAAGAGGCGAACAATCGATGCGTAGGCACTTCTTGCCTCCACGAGGGGGAGGCAGCCGCTTCTTATTTAAGCGAAGTCAGCTGAAGCGGAAAAGAAGTGCACATCCAATCTAAGGAGGAGAACATGGAGCAGACAAAAGACGCCCTGAGCGTCGACGAGAAAAGATTAGGAGAAAAAGCGCCCGCCCTTTCCTGGGTAATGTTGCTTGTAACATACCTGGCAAGCATTTGCGCCCCTTTGACGCAATTCAAGATACCGCCGCTTGCAAACTGGCTTTTTGCCAACTTCGCTTCGCAGGGACTTGATAGCGCCACTTTTGGCCTTCTGATGAGCGCCATGGCGATCATCGGCGTCATCCTGGCTTTCCCTGCAGCCTTTATCTGCCGTCGACTGGGCCTTAAGGGCACGGTCATGTTCTCGCTTGCTTGCTTAGCAGTGGGCTCTGCCTTGTCAGCCTTGGCTTTCAACATCCCTATGTTGCTGCTGAGCAGGCTTATTGAAGGCATTGGCATCGGCCTCATTGGCGTTGCCGCTCCCACCTGCGTAACCGTGTGGTTCCCACCGAAGCAGCGCGGCCTGGCCTTGGGTCTTTGGGCAACATGGGTGCCGCTCGGATGCACGCTCATGTTTAATATTGCAGCCCCCATGGCCGGAGGAAACCCCGGCGTTGCCCCCACTGGTTACCTGACGGTGTTCTGGTTCTGCGCAGCGCTTAGCGCCATCATGTTTGTGGTGTTTGGCCTGGTGTATCGCATGCCTCGCGGTGAGCGCGGCGACATGGGCCTAGAGGGAACCTTCAAGGACAGCCTGCCCTACCTGAAGAACAAGTACATCTGGTATTTGGGCATCGTGTTCTTCTGCCTGTGCACGTCCACCCTGGCAATCATCAACACTTTCTATCAGACGTGGCTTACGGTCGATACGCCTATCGGCATGGGTTTTGACGACCAGACGGCCGGCACGGTTACCTCGCTCATGATGGGCATGTCGCTGGTGTTTGCCCCGTTGTCAGGCGCTTTGTCTGACAGACTGAAGCCCAACTCGAAGCGCTGGATAGCCGTAGGTGCTGCCGTTGCGCTTCTGGCATCCGTTGCATTCGGATTCGTTGGTGGAGAGTTCTCCTTTGCCGCGCTGGTTATCTTCATCATCCTGCAGGGCGTTGCAGGCGCTGCCGTTGCTGGTGGTTGCCGCCCGATGGCGCCCATGATCATGGGCGGTTCCGCCATGGGAGCAACAATGGGCATGGCTGTTCTGCAGTTTTCCCAGAACCTGGGACAGGCCATCGGTTCTCCGGTTTTCGGAGCTGTTTTGGACGGCTTGCAAGGCAACTGGTTTATGGCTTCTGTTGTCACTCAGGCGCCCATCCTGATCATCGGCATCGTCTTCGCCTTCCTTATCAAGCCTTTTGCAGATGGGAAGCGTAAATAAGACAGCGCAGCCTGCTTAAACGCCAATTGCGAGGCGAGCCTTCGGGCTCGCCTCATTTTTTTGGGAGAAGAGCAAAGCGGTTATCGCTTTCGGAAAAGACAAAACAAAAAGGACCTTGGTGGCTTATCCAAGGTCCTTTTGTTGTACCCACCTGTCGTCTGTGATCTGTGCGCAATGGAGGGAAATGCGCGGGGATACGTTTGCCGCAAACCGTTTAGAGGAAAAGGAGGTTTGTAACGTCTTGCGGACTAAGCCGGCCAATCGGAAGAATCTCAACTGGCCGCCTTACACTGAATACTTTACGATTTGCCGCCCCTTGTGCCCATCGGCTAAAAGGGTGATAAAGCGTTTTGACATCAGTAAAAAAGGATGAAAAGGCCTCAGGTGAGGGGTTTAATTGCTGTTTTGAAGAAATTTTCTCAGGGTAAGCTTGCCAAATCCTGCTCACGCGGTCGGCGGCCGGAACGAAAAAGGGAGCCTTCCGGCTCCCTGGCTACTCATGGCCGGGGTGACTGATTTTGCGCCTTGCTGCGCAAGCCGCCGGCCTGCGCTCGCCTTCGGCGTGCTCGGCCCCGGACAGCCCACCGGGCTGTCCGCCTGACTCTCAGATTCAAATCCCGCATGTCGCCCAAAAAGGAAAAGGCCCCATTGCTGGAGCCTTGGTTCACAATGGTCGGGATGACAGGATTTGAACCTGCGGCCTCTGCGTCCCGAACGCAGCGCTCTACCAAACTGAGCCACATCCCGCTGTAAACAGCAAACGATATGTTAACACACCTTTACAGCGCATGCCATGAAAATACCGACCAATCGGGCATTCTTTTTATTCAGCTTGCCCTTCGCCGCCAGCTGCAAACAGGTCCGGGAAATCCCGCAGCAGGCGCTGCACCGGCAGGCCAACCACGTTGTCCCAATCTCCGTCAACGCTCTTCACCAAGCGCGCACCCTGGCCCTGAATGGCGTAGGCGCCCGCCTTGTCCCAGCTTTCGCCGCAGGCCAAATAGTCGTCAATGTCGGCAGCTGTCAGCGGATGGAAGGTCACATCGCTTGTTTCCACCAGCGTGCGGAAATACAGCCCCAAATCCTCCCCTGGCTGAGCGCTCACCATCCAAAGCGACACCGCCGTCATCACCTGGTGCGTCACGCCGCTCAAACGCCCCAACATGCGGCGCGCGTCGGCGGCATCAGCCGGTTTGCCGAAGATTTCGCCACCTTCGACCACCATGGTGTCAGCGCCGATGAACATGAATATGCCGGCAACCGTCGGATCGGCCAGATAGCTTTCCACCGCCGCCGACGCTTTGCGCTCCGCAAGCTTCTTGCAGGCCTCGGCCGGCTGCTTCAGCAAATCGGGCTCCAGCGACTCGTCCACATCGGCCACATGCACCACATGCTTGATGCCGGCATCGGTAAGCAGCTGAGTGCGGCGCGGGCTTCCCGACGCCAAGATGATGGTCAAATCCGCCATGATTTTCAGACTTCCCTACTTCTTCCTGCGTGCCCGATATGCGCTCATAGGCTCAATGCGCAGCCCCCGCTTGTTGGCGCTCAGGGCCAAGTCGCCCTGGATGTTTCCCGTATACCCACTGATCGGCGCACCGCCGTCAAAGCCCGCCAGCACTGCCTCCACCGAGGCCGTCTCCACACGCGCTTCAGGACCCAAAAAGCGTTGCAGCACCGCAAACACCACACGCCGCTGCAGCGGCACCGGATGCTTGCCGAAGGCCGGCAGCAGCATGGCGAAGACGTCCTCCGCGTCGCCGTCCGCCTGGCCCGAATCCCACCGCACGCAATCCTGCTCGATCTGGGCCGCCATGGCGTCAAGCATGTCATCCTCATCCGCAATCAAGTTCATGGAGCGCGTCAACGTCTCCAGCAGGCGCGGATTGCGCTCCTTGGCCACAGGCACCATGTTGTGGCGCACATACGCCCGAAAGCGGTCGGTATGCGCGTTGGTGGCATCCTCACGCCAAAGGGCGCCCGTCGGATCGCACGCGCAGGGCTTCCCTGCCGCATCACGGGCTTCCACGTAGTCGCGCAGGTCCTGGCGCCCCAAGTCAAGGCAAGGGCGCACCACAGGCCCGTTGGCATACATCATGCTCCTGAAGCCGCCAGGGCCGGTGCCCACAATGGACCTCATGTAGAAGTTCTCTACACGGTCGTCAGCCGTATGCGCGGTGAAGATGCGCCCGTCCGTCAGCGGCGCGCCAGCATGCAGGCACAGGCTTTCCAGCGCCTCGTTGGCCGCCAGGTAGCGCTCATGGCGCGCCACGGCCTCCAGGTTATCGCCCGTAGAGGCCACCATGTCCGCCACGTTGATCTGGCAGGTGAACAGCGGCAGGTCCAGCATCTGCGCCAGCTGCTCCACAAAGGCCTGGTCGCCATCGGAGTCTTCGCCGCGCAGCAAATGATTAACGTGCAGCAAGGCCACCATGCCAATCAGGCCGTCTTCATGCAGCTGCGCCACCGCATACGCCAAGGCCGTGGAGTCACTACCGCCTGAAACCATAGCCAGCACCGGGGTATCGGCGTTGGCCAGCCGACGCTGCTGAATGGTTTGCACTATCTGGTCATACGCGTTCATGGTCATATCACCCGCTTATCTGGCTTCCTCGGTTTCCCCAGCCTTCCTGGTCAAAAGCGCCACGCTTTCAACATGGTCAGTATGTGGGAACATGTCCACGGGCTGCACCACCTGCAAGCAGTAGCCATGCTTCACCAGGTACTGCATGTCGCGCACCTGCGTAGCGGGGTTGCAGCTAATGTACACAATGCGGCTGGGGGCCAGCTGGCAGGTAGCTGCCAAGAAGGCCTCATCGCTGCCCGCACGCGGCGGATCCATCATCAGCACCGTCTGAGCGGGATCCAGCCGGCCTTCGGCGGCCCAATCGCGCATGGCGTCACCCGCATCCTTCACAACGAACTGGGCGTTTTCAATGCTGTTGTGCTTGGCGTTATTGCAAGCGTCGCTGATTGAGGAGAACACGCTGTCCACGCCGATCACCTGAGCAGCGCCATTCTTGGCCGCCACCAAGCCAATGGTGCCCGTGCCGCAGTAGGCGTCGATGACGGTCTCGGCGCCCGTCAGCTGCGCCAATTGGATAGCCGTGTTGTACAACACCTCAGTCTGCGTGGCGTTCACCTGATAGAACGACTGGCTGGAAATACGGAAGCTCAGGCCGCACAGCGTATCCAAAATGAAGCCCGGCCCGTACAACACGTGTTCCTCTACGCCCAGGATGACATTGGTTTGGCGCGTGTTCACATTTTGCACGACGGTGGTCACGAAGGGGCAGCGGCTAATGAGCTCACGGCAGAAAGACTTGCTGCTGGGGAAATCACGCTGGTTGGTCACAAGCGTGACCAACACCTCGCCGCTTTGATGGCCCACGCGAACCACCACGTGGCGCATGAAGCCCGTGCCCGAGTCCTCGTCATAAGGCGCAATACCGTGATGGATCATCAGGTTCTTGACCACCTTGACCACCTTGTTGGCCTGCTTGTTTTCAATCAGGCAGCCATCGGTTGACACCAACTGATGCGTGCCCGCCTGATACATGCCGGTCAAGATCTCGCAATCAAGCTTGTTGCGACGCCCCTTGTCCTTGGCCTTGTCCTTGCCGGTGGCCTGCTTCACCTTACGACCGCGCGCGAAGGGCGATACCACCTTGTTGCGGTAATGGAAGGGATCATCCATGCCCTTGATAACGCGCACGTCCACGCCCTTGCCAAGCAAGCCTGCCTCATACAGCAAGCCCCTCACCTGGAAGTCCTTGTCTGCCAGCTGCTGCTTATAGGGCACCGCCACGTTCATGCAGCCCCCGCAAAGCGCATCCACCTTGCACGGGGAATCAAATTCTTCCACGGGCTGCTTTGCGGACGGTTCTTTCTTCGGCTTGGCTAGCTGCTTGTCCGATTTTGCGGCCTTAGCAGCCTTGGTGCCCTTCGACGTCTTGTTGGCCGCCTTCCCGAAGCGCCTGCCGTCAGAGCTTGCGGCTTTCTTGCCGCCATCGCGATCAGGCCTGCCAGCTTGGGCGTTGCGTTTGCCGCCAGACTTTGCCGCGCTCGCCTTAGCACCGCCCTTCGAGTCACCCTTCGCTCCGCCGGAGTAGCCATCCAATGCACGGGCCAATCGCTGTGCAATCTGCTTGTTTTCCTGTTGGTGCTGATTGGCTTCTTTTTTACGCGGCTTCTGGCCGCCCCTCTTTTCGCGAGCCACTGATGTTCCTTTGCTCTTGTTCCTACTGCGGTCGTTTTATGATTGCTGCCTTCGCCATGGCAGGGCTATGCCTCCGACTGCAAGGCCAGCTGATAGATGGCCGCCGCATCATCCATGGTCAGGCGCTTGAAGCTGCCGAAGACTTCTCCCTTGTTGGCGCGCAACGTGGGCAGAAGCTGAGGGATGTCCTCCTCGCAGACGCCCAGCTCCTCCAGCGTGGTGGGCATCCCCAAGCTGGCGAAGAACGAACGCGTCTCGTCGATAGCGTTAAGCGCGTCCTGCTCGACCACGCCCGTGGTCGACAAACCAAAGACCTCGCGGCCGTATTGGGCAAACCGTGCCGGGTTGGCATCGTAGACGTACTCCATCCAGGCGGGGAAGATGACCGCCAGGCCCGCACCATGCGTGATGTCGGGCTTGAAGGCGGAAAGCTCGTGCTCCAAGGCGTGGCTCCCCCAATCCTCGTGCCTGCCGCAACCAGCCAGGCCTTGGTGGCACAGCATGCCTGCCCACATGATGTTGGCGCGGGCCTCGTAGTTTTCAGGCTCGGCCAAGACCACTTGTGCAAGGGAGCGCACGGTCTTCATGAGAGACAAGTTGAGGTTGTCCGTCACCGGCACGGGGCCGACTTCGCAGAAGAAGCGCTCCAGCAGGTGCGCAAACATGTCGGTAAGACCTGCCGCCGTTTGGTATGCGGGCAAGGTAAATGTGAGCTCCGGGTTCATGAAGGCCAGCTTGGGGCGGTGATTGTTGTTGGGATAGCCCGTCTTGCGCCCCAGCTCATCGTTGCTGACAACGGTGTTCTTGGAGCCTTCGCTACCTGCCGCGGGAATGGTCAAAATGACGGCAATGGGCAAAACGTCATGATCGGTGCGCTTGTTCTCGAACAGCGTCCACACGTCTTCCTCAATGCAGGCGCCGTTGGCAATGGCCTTAGCGCTGTCGATGACGCTGCCGCCGCCTACGGCCAAAACCCAGTCCACGTCGTTTTCCTTGCAAAGCTTGACGCCTTCGCGAATCAACGTGATTTCCGGGTTGGGACGCACGCCACCCAGCTCCACCAGCTGAATACCCACCTTACCAAGGGAATCCTTCACGCGGTCAATCAGGCCGCTCTTGACGGCGCTTTGCCCGCCATAATGAAGCAGCACCTTCTTGGCGCCGCGCTCGGCCAGCTTTTGTCCAACCTGCTGCTCAACGCCGCGGCCAAACACGAACTGCGTGGGAGAAACAAACTCGAAGTTTTCCATGGACACCCTCTCTGTGCGAAATGCGTTTTAATCCATGATCATTTTACCGAAGGGCAGGCCTTCGGTCAGCCGTCGCCCATAAACAAAGAAGCCGCCCGTAGGCGGCTTCCGGAAAACGAGCGATGCACCGATTAGTGGCGGCAGCAGCGACGAGCGCCCTTGCCGTGCTTGCGCATGTTGCGATGAGCCTTGTGGCCCTTCTTCTTGGCGCTGACGCCGGCATCCTTGCAAGAGACGACGATCTTCTCGCACAGGGCCTCCAGCTGAGCGGCCTCTTCTTCGGTCAGGCAGGCCAGAATATCCTTCGCAGCCTTGGCGTTAGCGGCCTCACGCTTAGCGGCAACCTTGGCGCCTTCCTCGGTCAGCTTGACGGTGTAGGTCTTGGGCTCGTCAGCGTTCTCGATGGTCACATAGCCATTGCGCTTTGCCTTCTTGACGATATCCTTCAAAGCCTTGCGGTTGACGCCCAGGGCAACCGTCAGATCCTTCTGGGTTGCGCCGTCATTCTGGGAAAGGGCGGCCAGCAGAGCGCCCTGACCACGCTTGTAGCTCTTGGGGCCATTGGCATGCTGGGACAGGCGAACCAGCTTAGCGGCCTTCTCCATCTTGTTGATAACCTTGATTGCATCAGCCATAGTGCATCTCCTTATTCAATGTATTTTCTAACGCTGGAGCCACACTATACTCTTATTGCGTAGCAAAATCTAGGTTAATTTTTTATTCACGAATAATTTATTTTAATAATGTTTTACAAGGTCATTTATTAGTTTTATTTATTCACGATTTATTCAATAGGCTATCAAGCATCAAAAAAGGGGCCGCATCAGCGGCCCCCCAAAGCAGCTATATTACGCCTTACGCCTCGTAGCTCTTCTTCAAGCCCTCGAAAGCCACGCGCGAGTTCTTGATGGTATCGGCGCTGATGCAATACCCGGCACGCGCCCAGCCCTTGGCCTTAAAGCAACTCGACGGGCACATCAGAAGATCGAAGTCGTTCTTAGCACGCTCGCAGAAGGCCTGATCATCAGGCTCCAAAGCCTTGATCCACAGATAGAAGGCGCCCTGCGGCTGGATGTATTCGTAGCCCAGCTCATCTAGCATGTCGGTCAGCAACTTGCGGTTGGCGCGGTAAGCCTCCACGTCGGAAGGCAGGTCCACGCATTCCTCCACCACGCGCTGGAACAGCACGCTGGCGCAGATGTAGCCCTGAGCGCGGGCGCTGCCGCAGATGGAGTACCATACGTTGTCCACGTTATCCATGCGGTCGGACACATAGATGTAGCCGATGCGCTCACCTGGCAGGCTGAGACTTTTGGAGTAGCTGTAGCAGATGATGGTGTCGTCATAGAAGTCGGGCACGAAGGGCACCGTGTCACCGTAGGTGATGTCGCGGTACGGCTCGTCGGAAATCAGGTAGATGGCATGGCCGATTTCTTTTTCCTTGGCAGCCAGCATGTCACAGAATTCACGCAGGTTCTGCTCAGAATAGATGCTGCCCACGGGGTTGTTGGGGCTGTCGATGATGACAGCGGCCGTCTTGGGGTTGATGGCAGCGGCCATGGCATCCACGTCAATCTGGAAGTCGGATTCACGCGCGGGAACCTCCACCAGCTTGGCGCGGGCCGTCTCGGTCCACACCTGGTATTCGCAGAAGTACGGGGCCACGGCGATGACCTCTTCGCCTTCCAGAGCCACTGCGTTGATGGTGATGGCCAGGCCGGCAGCGGCGCCGTGGGTCATGTACACGTGTTGGGGCTTGGCATCAATGCCGTAGCGATTCTTCAGGTTGTTGGCCACGGCAGTGCGCGTGCTCATCAGGCCCGGGGACTGGGAATACGCATGCAGCTTGTCAGCGGGCTCATCCAGCAGCTTCATGATGGTGTCCTTCACCTTTTGCGGCGCAGGCACGCTGGGGTTGCCAATGCTGTAGTCGTACACCTTGTCTTCGCCGATTTCGGCCTTGCGGGCTTCGCCATAAGCAAATAGGCTGCGAATGGCGTTGGGCGCGCTGCCCAGTTTGATATAACGTTCGTTCAACATGGAAAAGCTCCTGTCGATCAGATTTTCGTACGCGTTTTAGGGTATCACGACACCGCACGCGAGCGGCGCAAATTCGCTTTTGAAACAAAGGCGAAAGACGGGCGGGGCTTTCGGCCTGCCCTGACGCTTCAGGCCCTAGGCCACGTCGTCGCCGCTGCCGTCCAGGCTGATGGCGTCACCCACGAAGGTGGACGGCACCTTGAGGAAGGTCAGCACCACGTCCTGCACGCGGGCGGCAATTTCGCGCATGTTGTACCAGTCCTGCTGTTGGTAGGTATGGTAGTCGCTTGCCACGCCGATGGCGTCCATCCCCACGCCGCGCGCGTCATACACCGCTCGATACAGGTGATACGTCTGCGTGGCCACGACCACCTTGCTGCAGCCGAACACATTCTTGGCGCGATACATGGTCTCATACGTGCTGAAGCCCGCATAGTCGCAGAAGATGTCTTCGCTCGGAATGCCCTGGGAAACCAGGTACTGCTTCATGGCGGCGGATTCGTTGTAGGAGGCATCGCCGTTGTCGCCGCTCACGATAATCTTGGGAGCGGCGTTTTCGCCATACAGCAGCACGGCGTCATCCAGGCGATCCTTCAGGATGGTGGACGGGGTTCCGTCGGCAAACACGCTGGCGCCCAGCACCACGATGGCATCGGCGTTGTAGTCGGAAGCCGATTGCAGGCTGACCATGTTCTTCTCGGACGTGTGGATGACCGCGTAATTGCACGCACCGACAACGGCGGCCGCCAAGACGACCACCCCTAGAACCAATTTCAGCACCAAGCCAATCAATCGTCCCAAGCAACCCTTATGTCCAAGTAAAAGCATGACTGCGATTGTAGGGGTTGCGAAGCCCGCGCGGGCGAGGTACCGCGGGAATCCCCAAAGGCACCACAAAACGAAGACGTGTCAGCCGCCGCGCTCCCAGAAAGGGAAGCTCGGCCAGAACGCCGGGCTGTAGGTTTTACCCTATAGGTGCGTGAAAGTCGCGCACCTATAGGGGTTTCTTTACAAGCGTCACGAAGGCGGCCGCGAAAAAGGGGCATAGGTGCGTGAAAATCGCGCACCTATCGGCCTTCCAGGGACGTTTTCGCCGCCAGAGGCCCACTGGGTGCGCGAAAATCGCGCACCTATAGGGGTTTTTCGCAGAGGCGCA
>R19__coassemble_59_pt1 | contig 63942 bp, 59 predicted proteins | sample R19__metabat2_low_PE_004 | metagenome-assembled genome bin R19
GGGGCCGGGCCCATGGGTGCGCGATTTTCACGCACCCATAGGGTAAAACCTGCAGTCCCGTTTTCGCGCTTGTAGGAAAACCCCCATAGGTGCGCGATTTCCACGCACCTATCGAGCTTTCTTTAGCGAAATGGCCCGCGAGGGGCCGATGGGTGCGCGATTTCCACGCACCTATGGGGTAAAATCTGCAACCCGATTTCTTCGCCTGTAGAAAACACCCTATAGGTGCGCGACTTTCACGCACCTATGCCCCTTTTTCGCGGCGGCTCTCCTGGCGCTTGTAGAAAACACCCCATAGGTGCGCGATTTTCACGCACCTATGGGGCTTCCGCGCTAGAAAGCGTTCAGACATCGTTCAGACCCATGCCGGCTGGCATGCCTGTCTACGCCGCCCCGAGGAGGAAGGTCCCCGTCGTCCCGATTGTCATCGTGGCGTTCGTCGTCATAGTCGCGGTCGTGATCGTCGCGCTCTTCACTACCAGCACGTTCGGCCGCTTTGGGACCCAGTTCGGCGGCATCTTCGACGGTAGGGGCTACTACGTCGTCAGCTTCAGCAATTACGCCGTCCGCCTCGCTTTGTGGGTAAATCTGTAATCCAGAATCTCCTCATCCCGCGCGGGGTCCGTCCCCGCGCGGGATGGAGGCCGGCCTCCTTCTTGCGCTCTGCCCGAGAAAGCCCAGCGATGGCACCATGCGTATGTCTGGCGCGTAATGGGGGATAATGGGGCCCTTTGGGCACCGATTTAAGCGACTCTGATAGCAAAAAACAACGCGCCCTTGAAGGGGCGCGTTTTAATGCAATCAACAGCGAGCGCATGAGCGCGAAGCGCGAACAGCGGAGCGGGGAGTCTAAATCGGCGTCCGAAGGAGGAGCCCTATTCCACGGTGACGCTCTTCGCCAGGTTGCGGGGCTGGTCCACGTCGCAACCGCGCAGGATGGCGATGCGACGAGCTAAAAGCTGCAAAGGCACGGTGGCCGTGATGGGCGTGAAGGCGTCGCGCACCTTGGGGATGTAGATCACGTGGTCGGCATGCTGCTTGATGTCTTCGTCACCTTCGGTGGCAACGACGATGATCAGGGCGCCGCGTGCACGTGCCTCCTGCAAGTTGGACACCACCTTGTCATACACGGGGCTTTGCGTGGCTATGGCAATGACCGGGAAGCCTTCATCGAGCAAGGCGATGGGGCCGTGCTTCATCTCGCCGGCAGGGTAGGCCTCGGCATGCAGATACGAAATCTCCTTCAGCTTAAGGGCGCCTTCCTTGGATATGGCGCTTCCCATGCCGCGCCCGATGAACAAGGCGCTATGGGCATCCACGCAGGCTTCGGCGGCTTTGTCGATGGCATACGTATCAGCCAAAATGGCCTCCACCTGGCCTGCCGTGTCAGCCAGATCACGGAAGAGCATGCGAATCTGGTTCATGCGCATGCGGCCCTTGGCCTGGGCAAGCAGCATGGCCAGAAGCGTCAAGCTGACAACCTGCCCCAAGAAGCTCTTGGTTGACGCCACGGCGATTTCCTTGTTGGCCTTGGTGTAGATGACGCCGTCGGATTCGCGGGCCACAGGGCTTCCCACTACGTTGGTGATGCCGAATACTTGGGCGCCTTTCACGCGGGCGTCGCGGATGGCAGCCAAGGTGTCGGCGGTTTCGCCTGACTGGCTGACGGCCACGCACAGGGTGGTCGGCGTGATGATGGGGTTGCGATAGCGGAATTCGCTGGCCGTTTCCACTTCGCAAGGAATGCGGGCCCAGCCTTCTATCAGGTTCTTGGCAATCAAGCCGGCATGGTAGCTGGTGCCGCACGCAATGATGTAGACGCGGTCAACCAGGTCAAGCTCTTCGGGGCTCATGTCCAGCTCTTCGATTTCCAGTGCGCCGTCCACCAGGCGTCCTGCCAAGGTGTCGCGGATGACGCGCGGCTGCTCATGGATCTCCTTCATCATGAAGTCAGGGTAACCGCCCTTTTCGGCGGTGTCCAAGTCCCAATCTACGTGGGTGATCTTAGGCTGGATGGCGTTGCCTGCGGCATCGAAGTACTCAATGCCCTCAGGCGTGAGCCTAGCAAGTTCGCCGTCGCCCATGACGATGACGTCGCGCGTGGCGTCAATCATGGCTATGACGTCGGAGGCCACATAGCTGCCGGTGGCGCCGCGACCGATGATGATGGGGGAGTCCTTGCGGGTGACAGCCAAAACGCCTGGCTCATCGGCGCAGGTGGCGGCCAAGCCGTAGGCGCCAACTAGGTGCTGTGTGGCTTCTTGCAGCGCTGCCAACAGGTCGCCTTCGTAGGCGCGCTCTATCAGGTGGGCAACCACTTCGGTGTCGGTGTCGCTGGTGAAGGTGTGGCCCTCAGCCGTCAGCTCTTCGCGCAGCTCGGCGAAGTTCTCAATGATGCCGTTGTGCACGACGGCGATGCGCCCGTCGCAGGAGGTGTGGGGGTGCGCGTTGGCTTCAGAGGGTTTGCCGTGCGTTGCCCAGCGGGTGTGGCCAATGCCGCAGGTGCCTTGCAACTCGAAGTGTTCGACGGTGTGGGCAAGCGTTGCTACCTTCCCCTTGCGATGGATGACAACAAGATTGTCATTTTCTTGGACAGCAATGCCAGCGCTGTCGTATCCACGGTACTCAAGGCGCTTCAAGCCCTCAATCAAGATGTTGGCTACGGGCTTGTTTCCGGTATATCCTACGATTCCGCACATGGCGGGCTCCTTTCAGTCGAATAGATGCCATTCTAATGCGCCATTTGAGCGAAATTTGTCTAAGCAATTAAAGCGTTGGCAAACTGACATTTTTCGGAAGGGAAAGGCATATTTCGTTTTTTCTCCATTTTGAAAATGCAATAGTGATGAAAATTACTAATTTTTTTAAGAACTATTGGCAATTTGCCAATAGTTATGAAATGATGTTACTTGCGGTTTTAATCCGTGTTTCAGACTACTTAAGAAAGAGGGAAACCATATGTGGGGAACCTGTCATCCGCAATCGGACGATGAGATGAGGGAGTGTGCTGAAATCGGCAAGTCCCTGAATCGTCTTTCTCAGCCGACTATTCTGTGCTTGTTGGCGCAGTCGGAAGAACCGCTTCACGGTTACGTCATTGTCCAACAAGCGGCCTATTCTCCGATGTTTGGTGGTAAGAAGCCCGATGCGACGGGCATCTATCGCGCTTTGAAGCGTATGGAGGAAGCCGAGCTTGTTACCAGCCAATGGGAAACGCCCGAGGCTGGGTCAGCCAAGCGCATGTTCACGCTTACCGACAAGGGCCGCAATTGCTTGCGCCGCTGGATCGACGCTTTGGCCTGCTATTCCCTGACGCTTCAGGAGATGCGCGTTTGCGCTTCTACTGCTTTGGGAATCGATGTTCCGCCGACGCCAGTTTGCTCGCATGCAAGCATCAAGATTTCCGAGCCTGAGGTTTAGCCAAGATGGAGCTTGAGGGAAACGAAGAATTGCTGCCTGGTTGGCAGGAGGCGACCGGTCGGGATGTGGCGGCGTTGCTTGATCCGCGTCCGACATTGATTGTTGCTTCTGCCGGTACGCGCAAGAACAGGGGCTTTGCCACCATTTTGTGGGCAACGCCTATCAGCCATGACCCTGCCATGCTGGTCATTGCACTGCGCGATCGGTCCCATACCATGGGGTGCATCAAGGACAGCGGCTGCTTTTCCCTCAATGTCATGCCTGCTACGCAGCAGGCATTGGACTTAGCTCAGTTGTGCGGAACGCGATCGGGCCGCAGCGTTAACAAGGTGCCGCTGGTCAAGCACCATATGACCACGGTGTCCTACGAGGTGACCAAAACGCATGAGGTCATGGTCAAGAAGGCGGGCCTGTTTCGCAAAGCACGCTACGAACAGGTTACCGAGACACAGGAATGCGTTCGTGAGGTTCCCCTGGTCGACCTGGCGTCTTCTTGGCTCATTTGCGCGGTGGACCATATTGAGGAGACGGGCGATCATCTGCTGGTGGTGGCAAAGGTGGTCTCAGCCCAAACGACTGCTAAGCGTAATGACCAAGGCCAGCTTGAGCCCTTTGACGTGCTGCAATGCGTGCAGCATGGCTGCTTTGGCAAGGTCGTGCCGCTAGACCAGGAAGTTGCTGCTCCGGCCAAGAAAACGCCCGCTCCGGCGCCGCCGGCACCCTCGAACCCTCTGCATCAGCGCTAAGGCTTGGGGATTGCGATGCCTGATTCGATGGAGAAGGGCCTGGAGAGCCAGGTAGGCTTAGGGCTTGATGTGGTTGAGATTGAGCGCATGCGCACTATTTTGGAGCGTACGCCTAGCTTTGCGTGGCGCGTGTTCTCTGAGCAGGAGCGTGCCTATTGCGACAAAAAGGCGGTTCCGGCCATCCATTACGCCACGCGCTTCGCGGCAAAAGAGGCCGTGCTGAAGGCTTTGGGTACGGGTTTTGCCGAGGGCATCGGCCCGCGCGACATCGAAGTTCGGCGCACGCCGAAGGGCCGGCCCTATGCGGTGTTGACGGGTCGCGCCAAGGAAGTTGCCCAAGCCATGGGCGTGCTGGAACTGCCCATTAGTTTGTCATACACCCATGATGAGGCGGTGGCCTGCGCTATGGCCATCACCGAGGAATCGGAGAAGGCCAAGGCCAAGCGGAAAGATCCGATGGCTCAGCTGACGCAGCAATTCAAGGAAGCCCGAAATCTCCTTGACGAACTGGACGCCTAAGGCGTCCTTTTCTTGCGTTTTCTAGGCCTGATTCGATGCCATGGCTTTCTGCGCGGCGCAGTTGCGAAAAATTCGTTGTTCCAAAATTGCGGTTGCTTGGGCTTTTTCGCTGTTCTCGCTAAAGCCTGTTCCGAATTTGCGGTTTCGGGGGCGAGAGGGCCGGATAAAGTCGAAGGGGGCAGAACGAGCGTCTAAGCATCATGAAAGGACGACTCTGTGACCAGGGCTTTTCGAAATAATGAAATCTGATGTGCCGCAAGATTTTGCTAAAAGGAGGCAGAATGCGGAGTCAAGGGGAACTATGGCGGCCCGAAACCGTAAATTTGGAACCTTCAAATTCTTAGATATCAAAAAAGTCCATGAAACCGTAAATTTGGAACAGGCTGTAAAGGCATAATGTACTTGAATTCTGAGAATTAACGGGTGCGGAGGTCGGCTTGTAAAAAGCTAGTCTGCAGCCTCGTGCTCTTTTGGTTCACCGCTATCTTGCGAAAGCCGTCGTGATTTCTTGCGTTCTTGTTCGGACGAGGGCTACCTGTTGGCCAAACGGCGCCTAAAATGAGTGAAGTAAAGTTTTTAGCAGGAGGCAGCATGGCTTCTTTTGAGATAACTGAGTATTCAACGCAGCAGATTGCCGAATTGATGCCGCTGCCTGATATCCACGCCAACAAGTATTCGCGTGGCAAGTTGGCCGTTGTTGCCGGATGCGCGGCATATCCAGGCGCTGCGTGTTTGGCTGCAAATGCAGCCATGCGGGCGGGTGCGGGTTACGTGCAGGTGTTCTGCGCGCCGCAGGCAGTGCCGCTGGTGCAGATGTCGCGCGCTTCTCTGGTGGTTACCCCTTGGGATGCGCTGGAAGCGGAAGCTCAGGTGGCGCGCTCAAAAGCGGTGGTTGTAGGCCCGGGCTTCGATTATCGGGACGAGATGTGTCAGGCGGTTACGTTAGCGGTGCTCAACAGTTGGGCTGCTTCGGATGCGCCCATCGTGGTTGATGGTGGCGCCTTAGGCGTGGTCGCTTCCACGGAAGGCCGCCGTGCGTTGCGCAATCGTACGGCTACCGGTGGCAAGGTGGTTATGACCCCCCATGCCCGTGAGGCCGCGCGTTTGGCGCTGCCTTTGGGTCTGGATGTCCCCCAAAGCGAAGAAGACCGCGAAGGTCAGGCGTACTTGGTGCGTGGCCTGGCGCTTTACTACGCATGTGTGGTGGTGTTGAAGGGCCCCGTTACCTATATATCGGACGGCTCAAGCGTTGTGTGCATGGACAAGGGCACGCCTGCCTTGGCCAAGGCGGGCACGGGGGACGTGCTGGCTGGCATGATTGGCGCGCTTTTGGCACAAGGCGCTCAACCGCTCGACGCTGCCGTGGTAGGTGCCACCTGGCATGCGCGGGCGGGCAAGCATGCGCAAAGCCGTCTGACGGCGATAAGCGTATGTGCCGAAGACGTGATTGAGGCAATCCCCGCAGCCGTGAAAGCGCTGATAGGAAGGCAGGAGCAATAATGGAAGAGCAATTTTCGCTGTTTAACGAAAAGGCATTGGCCGAAGCGGTTAGCAACCCTGCTGAGCGCATTGAGGCTCTGCGCAAGGAGATAGAGCACCATACCTATCTGTATTACGCCAAGGACGCGCCCGAAATCAGCGACTTTGCCTATGACTCGCTGATGCGTGAGCTGCGTGAGTTGGAAAACCAGCACCCTGAGCTTATTGACCCGTCCAGTCCCACGCAGCGGGTGGGTGGTTACGTGGGTGATCAATTTGCTCCCGTGCGCCATGAGCAGCGCATGTATTCCCTGGATAACGCCATGGACTTAGACGAGCTTGATGCCTGGCTGGAACGTGTGGTGGAGTTCTTCGGGCAGATGGTGCCAGTGGTGTGCGAGCTCAAGATTGACGGCAGCTCCATTGCCCTTACCTACGAAAACGGCCGCCTTATCCGCGCTGCCACGCGTGGCGATGGCACCACGGGCGAAGACGTGACGGTCAACATGCGCACGGTGAAGGACGTGCCGCTGCGCTTGCGCGAAGAAGGCCTGCCGGGCATTGCCACGGAAGGCTCCATCGAGCTGCGCGGCGAAGTTTACATGCCTAAATCCAGCTTCGAGCACCTGAACAAGGTGGCCGAAGCCAACGGCAAGCAAGCCTTTGCCAACCCGCGCAATGCGGCAGCGGGAAGTCTTCGCCAAAAGGATGCCGAAGTCACGGCTAAGCGTGATCTGTCTACATTCCTGTATGCCGTGGCCGACCAGGGTTCCTTGGCCGTAGACGCTCAGTGGGACTTGCTGCAGTGGTTGGGGCAGGCGGGCTTTCATGTGAACCCTGACGTCAAACTTTGCACGCAAGCCCAGGAAGTGCATGACTTCTGCGCCAATGCGTTGGAAAACCGCTCAAATTTGCCGTATGAGATTGACGGCGTGGTGGTGAAGGTGAACTCGTTTGCCCAGCAAGCGGCCATGGGATTTACTGCTCGCGCGCCACGTTGGGCCATCGCCTTCAAGTTCCCGCCCGAGGAAAAAACCACGCTTTTGCGCGACATTACGGTGCAGGTGGGGCGCACGGGTGCTTTGACGCCGGTGGCCGAGCTGGTGCCTGTGGTGGTGGCGGGCTCCACGGTTGCCCGCGCCACGTTGCATAACTTGGACGAGGTGCATCGCAAGGATGTGCGCATTGGCGATACCGTCATCGTGCGCAAGGCGGGCGACGTCATCCCCGAGGTGCTGGGCCCGGTGTTGTCGCTGCGCCCGGCGAACGCAGAGGCATGGGATATGCCGGCAACATGCCCTAGCTGCGGCAGTCCCGTGGTGCGCGAAGACGGCGAGGCGAAGCATCATTGCATCAGCATTGATTGCCCGGCGCAGGCCCAGGAACGCTTGATCCATTGGGCCAGCCGCGGTGCCATGGACATCGATGGCATGGGCGAAGAAATCGTCGGGCGTCTGGTGGAGGCGGGCCGCGTGGTTGACGTGGCGGACTACTACACGCTGGATGCCGTCGAGCTTTCCCAGCTGGATATGGGTCGCGTGAACAAGGACGGCCATCCCATCCGTCTGGGCTCCAAGACGGCGGAGAAACTGGTTGCCAACATCCAGGAGAGCAAAGGCCGCACCTTTGCGCGGGTTCTCTTTGGCATCGGCATGCGCCATGTGGGAAAAACAACGGCTGAAGGCATCGTGAGCGTGTATCCCACGCTGGAAGGTCTGATGGCGGCATCTGAGGAAGACTTGGCGGCCATCGAAGGCGTAGGCCCCAAGATCGCCAAGAGCATTTGGACGTTCTTACGGACGCCGGCAAATGTGGAGGTGCTGCATCGCCTGCAGGTGTTGGGTGTGCAAATGGCCGACGCCGTTGCGCAGGATGTGCCGGATGAGCCGCAAGTGTTGGCAGGAATGACGTTTGTGCTGACGGGCAGCTTGGTGCAAAGCGGCATGACGCGTGAGCAAGCGGGGGAGAAGCTAAAGGCGCTGGGCGCCAAGGTGAGCGGTAGCGTTTCCAAAAAGACCAACTTCGTGGTGGCTGGCGAGGCCGCCGGATCCAAGTACGACAAGGCCGTTGCCCTGGGCGTGCCCATTCTGGATGAAGCGGCGCTGTTGGAGCTGCTGGAGACCAAGATTGTTCCCGAGGTTTAATATATTTTACAAAGGCTAATCTATCTCATAGATAATGAAAAGGGTAACGAAGCCCAAAATGAAAAAAGGGAGGATAATCTGCTGGATTAGCCTCCCTTTCTTTTGACGAATAATGAAGCAAGCTGAGAATGATGCCGATGACCTGCAAATCGGCGCAGCCAAAATTCTTCAAACGATTCTTTTTGATTAGTTGTTTATGTCGAAATAATGCTTGGACTTGAATAATAAAAAATCTAATTATTATGAAAAAGATATAATTATGACCTGCTAAAATATTAGATTGACAATAAATTTTTTCATAAATAATATACATATGAGCATAGTCCAAAGTGACTATGTTTCAGTTAAGGGGGGTCACGGGCAAAGGCCCCAATCCAAAAAGAAGGAGAAAAACCAATGAACAAGCGTTTGCGTGCAATCGCAGGTGGCGCCATTGCGGTTGCTCTGGTGGGTGCTTTGGGCCTGTTCGGTTGTTCCGGCAGCTCTAACACCGCCGCCAACAACACCAATGCCAACGCCAACACCAACACTGCCTCCACCGAAAAGGTTGAGCTGCAGATCTTTGCTGCTAACTCCCTGACCAAGGCTTTGGCCGAGGTTCAGGAGCTCTACACCGCCAGCAATCCCAACGTCACGTTTGCTGACACCCAGTTCAAGTCTTCTGGCGACCTGAACTCCATGCTCGAGGCTGGTTCCTATGCCGACATCGAGATCACCGCTTCCAAGGGCACCATGGACACCGCCGTTGAGAAGGGCTACGTTGACGAGTCCACTCGTTTCAACATGTTCGTGAATGACTTGGTCATCGTTGCTGCTGAGGATTCCGACATCACCAGCTGCACGTTGGAAGACGTTGCTACCGGCAACTACACCGTGGCTGTGGGCGACGACTCCGTCCCTGCTGGCAACTATGCCAACCAGTCCCTGTCCACCGTTGGCTGCTTCGTTGATCCCGACGGCAAGACTGGCAAGGATTCCGCTGGTAAGGCCAACGGCACCGATGCCTATGCTGGCACTCCGCTGGAGGGCAAGGTCGTCACCCAGACTTCCGTTGGCAACGTCTGCAAGCTGGCCCAGTCTGGCGAGGCCCAGGTTGCTTTCGTGTACACCTCTGACGTGTATCGCTTCGGCGGCGTGAAGATTGTCGGCACCGTTCCTGGCGACACCCACAAGAACATCGTTTATCCTGGCGCTGTCTGCAGCCAGTCCAAGAACAAGGACGCTGCTGATGCATTCCTGAAGTGGGCAACCACCGACCAGGAGGCCATCAAGGTTTGGCAGAAGTGGGGCTTCGAGCTGGCTTCCTAAGCCTTAACCTTTAAGCTAATGCTTTTTGCGATGGGCGGGCCCGATTGGCTCGCCCATCGTCTATACTACGGGCACGTTTATTTGCATGCGAAAATTGTTCTTCTTCAAGTTTTGCTTTGCAGGCAAATAAGCGTACCTGACGAGAGGTTGCTATGAAAAACATTTCAAGACGATTGATAGCCTTGTTGGCCAGCCTTGTTCTTGCTATGCAAATGTTTGCCGGGCCGGCTATTGCTTACGCCGATGACGGCACGACCAACGCTGCTGATCAGGAGCAGGTTGATCAGGTGCTTTCCTCCTTGGACGTGACGGTTTCCTCCGAAGGAGACGCCGCGGTGGTAGGAGACGCTTCGTTTGCGCTTGACGGCTTCAGCCGAGCTCAGAAGGGTAGCAATGCCGCTTCCGAGGACGCCGAAGGCAATGAGGTCTACGTTGGCTACAAGTACTATGTTTCAGGCAGCGCGGGAAGCACCGTGGCCATTGGCATGACTGGATATACCGTGGTCTACGTTCCCACAGCCTCCCTTTCTACATTTGGCATAAGCCTGACCGACCAGACTTGCCAAAACCAGCTGAAATCGCTCTTCGTGGGCCTGGATACGCAAAACGCCTCTGGTGGCAACATCTTCAGCATGGACGACGAATGGCTTTTCACCGACCAGACGGAGTTCACCACGCATGGCATTACGTTCAAGTTTGACCAAGAGCTGAAGAACGGTCAGTTCTATGCCTGCATCATCGGCGCTGACGGCTCCGATATCACCGACAACAGCAACCCTCTGTTCGACAAGCCCAACCATGCGGATTCTGCCGTTTTGGCGTCTCCTTCCGAGGTCAATATCGCTACTGAAGCCACGGGGTTGGACTCCATCGTCAACTTCCTGACCACGCTCAACTGGAGCCCCTTGTGGGTTACGCTTAAGACTACCGGCGTGGCCATCGTGTTCATCTTCGTTTTGGGCCTGGCGGCGGCTTATTTCACGTTGCATATCTCGCCGAAGGCGCAAAACATCTTCGATTCCATCTTCACCATCCCCATGGTGCTGCCGCCGACGGTTTGCGGCTTTGTGCTGCTGTTCCTGTGCGGTTCCAAGACGCCGTTCGGCCAGTTCTTCATCGACATCGGCTTTCCGCTCATCTTCAGCTGGCCGGCAACGGTCATTGCCGCCACAGTGGTGGCCTTCCCGCTGATGTACCGCAATTCGCGCGGTGCCTTCGAGAACCTTGATCCCAACATGCTAGACGCCGCCCGTACGTTGGGCTGGAGCAACGCGCGCATCTTCTTCAAGCTGATGCTGCCCCTGTCATGGAGCTCCATTGCGGCGGCCACGGTGCTGGCCTTCGCCCGTGCCCTGGGCGAATTCGGCGCCACGCTATTCTTGGCGGGCAACTACCTGGGTGTCACGCGCACTATCCCCATCGCCATCTACTTCGAATGGATGAACGGCAACGATGCTGTGGCGTGGTTCTGGACCGCTATCATCATCGTGTTCAGCTTTATCGTCATCCTGTTCATCAATTTGTGGAGCAACCACACCACGCGCTACCGCAAGGGTTCCGAGGAGTAAACCATGAGCCTGGAAGTTTGCATAAAGAAGTCTTTCAAGACGTTTACTCTGGACGTCGATTTTACGGCTGGCAAGGAAACTCTGGGCTTCTTGGGCGCGTCCGGCTGCGGCAAAAGCCTGACCATGCGCTGCATTGCCGGCATCGAGACGCCCGATGAGGGTCGCATCGTGGTCAATGACAAGGTGTTCTTCGACTCCAAGGAGCGCATTAATCTGACGCCGCAGCAGCGCAAGACTGCTCTGCTGTTCCAAAACTACATGCTGTTTCCCAACCTGACCATCGAGGACAACGTGGGCGCGGGCATCGGCAAGGAGGTCTCCAAGGAGGAGCGCCAGGCCATCATCGAAGGCGAGCTGCAGCGCTTCGGCCTTTCGGGCTTCAACAAGCGCTATCCCAGCCAGCTTTCGGGCGGCCAGCAGCAACGCGTGGCCCTGGCCCGCATGTTGGCGGCAAAGCCCGGCATCCTGATGCTGGACGAGCCCTTCAGTGCGCTAGATGCGCACCTGAAAAGCGTGCTTGAGCAGAACCTGGTCAGCCTTTTTGACGCCTTTGACGGCACCATTTTGTACGTGAGCCATGACATCGATGAGGCCCTGCGCTTCTGCGACCGCATTGCCGTGGTGGAGGCGGGACACATCATGGAGATGCGTGATGGCGAAGGCCTGGTCAACAGCCCGCAATCTACGGCGGGCATCAAGCTGACCGGCTGCAAGAACGCAACTGATGCGGAAAAGATTGGCCCGACCACCGTCAGATGCCCTAAATGGGGCATCGACGTGGAGATGGACCGTGAGGTGCCCGACGACGTGAAGACGCTTGGCGTGCGCGCCTTCCACATTGAGCGAGCCGACGGCCCGGGCATCAACTGCTTCCGCGTGCGCGTTGACCGAGTGAGCGACTCGCGCTTTGAGCGTACGGTGTTGCTGGGCTTTTTGGATCGCGACGAATCGGCGGGAAAGACCGTCGAGCGAATTGACGACGAGATGAAATACCTGCATCAGCATTTGTTCTGGCGCGTTGACAAGCTAAAGGAGCCCCGTGAGGACTGGCCTGTCGAAGGGCAGGAGCTCTGGATTCGCATCAATACCGAACGCGTCCACTTGGTCTGTCGATAGCGCCAGGCAACGAGCGCGAGGGCTCGGAGGGCTTCTACCCTAAAAGCATCATGAGCACGGGGATGGTCACCAGGCTGAACACCGTAGTGATGAAGGTGCCTTGGGCCATGGTCTTGGCGTTTCCGCCGTATTCGTAGCACAGCATGGTGCCGTTGGTGGCAACGGGCATGCCGCAGAGCACCACAAGCGTGCCCAGCAGCACGGGGTCGCTGATGAAGAAATGCAGCACCAGCCAGATAAGCGCAGGAACAACCAATAGGCGGGCAAACGAGGATGCCCAAAGCTTCGGTCCGCCTGAGAGCTCCTTCAGCGGCAGGTTTGCCAAGGACGATCCGATGATGATAAGCGATGCCGGAGTTGTCATGCTGCCTAATGTGGTTAAGGCGCCGCCGATGACAGGCACGCTGTGCACACCCAACAGCACAAAGATGATGGTGGCGATGCAGCTTATCAGGCAGGGGCTCAGGAAGTCCTTGGCCTTGATTTTGACCTTCGCACCGGCACCGTTGTCCTGCACGATGAACCAGATACCGATGGTAAACACCAAGAAGTTGAAGGGAATTTGGAAGATGCTCACGTAGATAAGGCAGTCGTTTCCGAAGATGGCCTGGCACACCGGGTAGCCGATGAAACCCACGTTGCCAAACAGCATCATGTAGCGGAATACGCCCTGATTGCCGCGATGAATGCGCAGCACGAAGGTCAACACGAAGGCGGCCACAAGCAAAATGGCGTAGCACACCAACGCGAAGAAGGCTCCGTTGCCCAGTTGCTCTAACGTGGGCAGGGTCTCCGCGTCGAGCGCCGAAGCCAAGATGAGCGCAGGCAGCGGCACGCACAGCACCAACTTGGACAGGCCTTTGTCCATGGCTTCGCTCATCCAGCCGACCTTCTTGGCCCCGTAGCCTGCAGCCACGATGAGAAACAGCATGGCCATCTGGATAAATACGTTGACAAATTGCTCGTTCACGACGTTTTGCTTCTTCTCTTTCCCGTTTTTTGGTCGCACCAGTATACCAGCATGGCCTTCCCGGGTGGTTTCAAGTGGGTTTCGCGGGTGTCGATATTCAGGCGCGTTTTCAAAATCGTTCGTAGTTTTTCCTTTTTGCGCTTCCCGAAAAACGTGACCTGGGCTTTTGTCAACGAAGGTTATGGAAATCGAAAAACTACGAACGATTTTTCGTGACCGCCGTTCTATATGCATGGCGTTTTGCGGCGTTCGGCTTAGCCTGATTCGCAAAATATGACCAATGACCTATAATGTTGCGACTACCCGTTAAGAGAGGAGGCTCTGTTGAAGGATTCGCACGGGCGCACTATTGATTACATGCGCATCTCCTTGACAGACCGCTGCAATTTCCGTTGCATCTACTGTATGCCCGCCGAGGGCGTCGTTCCGCTATGCCATCAGGACATCTTGCGTTTCGATGAAATTCTGGCCATCGTCAAGGTGGCGGCTGAAATGGGCGTGCGCCGCATTCGCCTGACCGGCGGCGAGCCCTTGGTTCGCAAGGGCGTGATCAACTTGATTGCCCAGATGAATGACATCTCGGGCATAGAGGACATTTCGCTGACCACCAATGGCGTTTTGCTGCCACAGATGGCCGAAGGCCTGAAGGAGGCCGGTCTGAAGCGCGTCAACATCTCGCTGGATACCCTTGACCCTGACCAGTTCACCTACGTTACGCGTGTGGGCAGCTTGGCCGACACCCTTGACGGCATAGAGGCGGCCCTAAAGGTGGGTTTCAACCCGGTCAAGATCAATGCGGTTACGGTCAGAAGCCTCAACCAGGACTTCTACCAGTTTGCCAAGATGTCCTACGATCGCCCTCTGCATATGCGCTTCATCGAGTACATGCCTGTGGGCGAAAGCTCGGGCGGCGATGGCTCGGGCTGGGGCAAGAAGGATGTCATCTCCAGCGAAGAGGTGCGCGCCATCATCGATGCTGCTGGCATTGCCGAAGGCATTGGCCCGCTGGTGCCGGCTGAGGAAAGCCGTCCCGACGGCGGTGGTCCTGCTGAGTACTATCGCTTTGAGGGCGCCCAGGGCACCGTTGGATTCATATCGCCTTTGTCCAGGCATTTCTGCAGCAAATGCAACCGTTTGCGCCTGTCTGCCGATGGGCATTTGATGCCCTGCCTGTTCTCTGATGACTATTTCGACATCAAGGCTGCGGCGGCTTCCGGCAACGAGGAGGAGATTGCCAAGATACTGAATCTTGCCATTGGCAACAAGCCTGATGAGCACCATGACCGCGTGGGGACCGAGCGTGGCATGTCCCAAATAGGGGGCTAATGCCTTATGAATGCACGTCTTTTCGCTGAGCATTAACCTTTGAAAGGGGAAACATGGCTGACAACATTCCTGGCGGGTTGAACGCCGGCAAAGCAGAAATCATGGGCGCCGACACGGGCACGCTTACGCATGTGGACGAGAAGGGTGCGGTGCGTATGGTAGATGTGTCGGAAAAGGACGACACCAAGCGCTTGGCCACGGCCGAAGGCTGGATTTTTATGCACCAGGACACCCTGGACATGATCGTCGACGGCACGGCAGCCAAGGGCGACGTGCTGGCCTGCGCGCGTGTGGCGGGCATCATGGGTTGCAAGCAAACCTCCAGCCTGATCCCGATGTGCCACCCGCTTAACATCACCAAGTCCAAGTGCGAGCTTGAGCCTGTTTTTGCGGGGGATCGCGAAGACGGCCGCGTGGGCATCCACGCTATCATGACCACGGGTGTTACGGGCAAGACCGGCATCGAGATGGAGGCCTTGACGGGCGTTTCCATTGCGCTTCTGACCGTATATGACATGTGCAAGGCGGTTGATCGCGGCATGGAAATTTGCGATGTTCGCCTTCTGCGCAAGGAGGGCGGAAAGACCGGTCTGTGGCTTCGCGACTAGCGATATTTGGTCCTCTGGTGAAGAAACATGCAAAGCCTGCCTTGCGACGGGCTTTGTTATAGTGTGTTCAACTTTAAAAACAGCAAGGCCGTTGAAAGGATGGCGCCATGAAGTTGAGTGATTTCCGCTATGAGGGCAAGGGCAAGTTCTCGCTGAAGGATTACCCCACCTGCGTAAAGGTGGACAAGGACCGTAAGGCCGAGTTCAAGCAGAAGACCCAAGAGAACACCGCCAAGCTGGCAATTCTGCAGGACAAGCTGTACGCCGAAGGCAAGCAGGGTGCCATCATCGCGCTGCAGGCTATGGACGCTGCAGGCAAGGACTCCACCATCAAGCACGTGATGAGCGGCGTGAACCCTCAGGGCGTGTCGGTCACCAGCTTCAAGAGCCCCAACAACAAGGAGCTTGGCCATGACTATCTGTGGCGCGTGCAGCAGGCCGTGCCCGAGCGTGGTTACATTGCGCTTTTCAACCGCAGCCACTACGAGGATGTCCTGTGCGTTCGCGTCCATGAGTATTGGAAGCACTACGAGTGGCCTAAGCGTTGCTATGACATGTCCGAGAAGAAGTTCTTCGAGAACCGCTTCGAGCAGATCCGCAGCTGGGAGGAGCATCTGTACCAAAATGGGTACCGCATGATCAAGATCTTCCTGAACGTAAGCCTCGACGAGCAGAAGAAGCGCTTCCTGGAGCGCATCGACAACCCGGACAAGAATTGGAAGTTCTCCAGCGGGGATCTGAAGGAGCGCGCGCTGTGGCCGCAATACATGGACGCCTTCGAGGATGCCATCCAGAACACCGCCACCGAGCATTGCCCTTGGTACATTATTCCTGCTGACAAGAAGTGGGTTATGCAGTACCTGGTAGGCCAGGCGGCCGTCGATCTTCTGGAGGATATGGATCCGCAATATCCTGAGATGCCGGAGGAGGAGAAGGAACTGCTTGCCCAGTGCCGCGCCCAGCTGGTAGGTGAGAGCGAGAACGCCGAAGAGCCTCAGGGCGATCAAGCCTAGCCTATATTGGGTATTTCCCCAGCCTGGGGGTTGTGCTACTATATTCGGCTGGTATTTGTAATCACTGAAAGGTTTTATAGATGTCTGGACATTCAAAGTGGGCTACCACCAAGCATAAGAAGGCCGCTGCAGACGCAAAGCGTTCCACGCTGTTCTCCAAGCTGGCTCGTCAGATCACCGTTGCTGCTAAGGTCGGCGGCGACCCGAACCCCGAGAACAACGCCTCTTTGGCTGCTGCCGTTGAGCGCGCGAAGGCTCAGTCCATGCCGAAGGACAAGATCAAGACGGCTATCGACAAGGCCTTTGGCTCCGGCAAGGATGCTTCCAGCTATGAGACCGTCGTGTACGAGGGCTATGGCCCTTGTGGCGTGGCCATCTACTGCGAGGCTCTGACCGACAACCGCAACCGCACCGCGGCCGATGTTCGCGCTGCTTTCACCCATAGCGGTGGCAACCTGGGCACCACCGGTTCCGTTGCTTTCCAGTTTGAGCGCATTGGTGAAATCATCATCGAGAAGGTCATCAAGGGCGACGGCAAGAAGGTCGCCGATCGTGACAACCTGGTCGACGAGGAAGCTGTGGAGATGGCAGCCCTGGAGGCTGGCGCCAACGACTACGAGGATGCCGGCGATGAGTGGATCATCAAGACCGACGCTACTGAGCTGATGGCTGTTCGCAAGGCTTTGGAGGAGCAGGGCATCGAGGTCAAAGGCGCCGAGCTGACCATGGAGGCCACCACTCCCCAGGCCGTTACCGTTGACGAGGCCCGCAAGGTCATGCGTCTGGTTGACAAGCTGGAGGAGCTTGAGGATCTGCAGGAGGTCTATCACACCATGGATCTGACTGATGAGATTGTGGAGGCTCTTGACGCTGAATAATATTTCGTTTTTCTGCCGAAAAACGAAATGCTTGACGCTGCGCGGCTCCGCCGCATGCCGTCTGAACATTCAAAGCCCGCCTCGCGTACGCCAGTACGCGTCGGCGGGCTTTTCTTGTCCATCCGCCGCGCGGCGGGGCCTCTCGCTGCCTTCGCCTGCAACGGGGCTTGGCCTTGCCCGGGGGCCGCTTTCTTGCTCCTTCCTCGCATAGCAAAGGGCATCCGCCAACGCGATAAAGTCGTTATTGTGGTAATTTTTCCAAATAAAGTACGTTAATGTGGTAATTAAAATTTTAATTACCACATTAACGAGTAAAATAAATTAAAAATACCACACTAACGCACAACGCCGATAATCTTGCAGCGGGGAATGCTCTTTTGCGGCAAGCCTTCAATCTGTCTTCCGGCTGCGCTCGCTTCTGATTGGCGGGATTTTGACTTTTTGCCTCTCATTAGGGGATATCCCTATAAGTATTATGTATAATCAAGAATAATAAAATTAAACAGGTATATGCTTTACACCTTTATTGGATAAGGTCTATCATTTATCACTGTTTTGGGGAATTTAGGGAAAGGAAACTCATGGACGCTATTTTTTCGCGTGTCAGCATCCGCCAGTTTACGGCCGATCCGGTCGAGGACAAAAAAGTAACGGCCCTCATGAAGGCGGCAATGGCCGCTCCTTCTGCGGGAAACCAGCAACCGTGGGAATTCTATGTGGTAACCAATCCTGCGCTCATTGAGAAATTGGGCACGGCAACCAAGTATTCCGAGCCTGCCGGCCGAGCTCCGCTGTGCATCGTGCCTTGCGTGCGGACCAATGGCCTTCGCCATGCCGCTTATGTTCAGCAGGACATGGGTGCTTGCATCGAGAACCTGATGCTTGAGGCCGTTGAGCAGGGCCTTGGCACTGTTTGGATGGGTGTTGCCCCCAAGGAAGGCCGCATGGAGATTGTTCGCAATATGCTCAACATCCCGGCAAACCTGGATCCGTTTGCCATCATCGCCGTTGGCTATCCGGCCGAGGAGAAGCAGCAGGAAGATCGCTTTGACGCTGGTCGTGTCCATTATCTGAAGGCTGCCAGCCAGACTGAGACCATTGAGTTGACGCCTGCAGGAGCTTTTCTGAGAAAGGCAATCAACAAGTAGCAAACTCGTCATTTTTGTGCTAATATTCGAACAAACGTTTGGATATCTCTTCGGAGTTAATGCAGGAAGCAATTGGCGTGGCGCTTGTTAAAAGAACCATATTAGGAATTGACCCTGGCCTGGCAAATACCGGGTGGGGTATCGTAAGGCAGGAAGGCTCTCGGCTTTCCTGCCTTGCTTATGGTTGCGTTACAACAGACCCCGAGCTTCCCTTGGCGCAGCGTTTGGGAAAAATCCATCAGCAGGTGGATGCCGTTATCTCACGTTTTGAGCCTACGTGTTGCGGCATAGAGACCGTCTGGTTCGGGCAAAACATCACGGCCGCGTTCGCTACGGGGCAGGCAAGGGGTGCGGCTTTGGTCGCCTGTGCGGGGCATGGCCTGGATGTGGGCGAATACACGCCGCGGCAGATTAAGCTAGCTGTTGTGGGCACTGGTTCCGCCGAAAAGGACCAGGTGCAGTATATGGTTCGGCAGCTTTTGGCGCTGAAGGACATTCCCAAACCAGATCATGCGGCAGATGCCCTGGCAGCTGCCATGTGCTACGCCACGCATGCGGATATTGCTGAGTAACGGCGTTAGTGAGGAGTAACCGGTGATCAGTTTTCTTACAGGGCGCGTGGCCGCCAAAACGACGCAAGCGGCTTACTTGGACGTCAACGGCGTGGGCTTTGAGGTGTTCATGGCGGGCGCCAGCTTGTCTAAGCTTCCCGATAAGGGGGAAACCGTCACGGTGCATACGTACTTACAAGTAAGGGAAGACGCCTTTGCTTTGTACGGCTTTTTGTCCCTGGAGGAAAAGGGTCTGTTCGAGAAGCTTATAAGCGTAAGCGGCGTCGGTCCGAAGGTTGCCCTGGCGGCCCTAAGCTTCTATTCGCCAGCGCAGCTGGTGGAGGCCGTCATGTCCCAAGACGTCGGGCGCGTACAAAAGATCCCGGGCGTGGGCAAAAAGACGGCAAGCCGCATCATCTTGGAGCTGAAGGGCACGCTTGATCAAGAAGCAGGTTTGTTCGCGGCGGAGGAGCCAGCGGCAGCCGCCATGTCAAGCGCCTTCCAGGATGTGGTAGATGCCCTGCTTTCCATGGGCTTTACGTCGGCCGAGGCCGATTTGGCCCTGAAGGGCGCCGACGAGGGCGCATCGGAGGGCGCGTTGTTACAATATGCGTTGAAGCGTTTGGGAAATCAGAACTAAGGAAGGTCTTTTGTGGCTTCCAACGGCATTGAAATAGAGGGAATGATCTTTGATGCATCCTCGGCCGACCAGCAGGGCGGCCAGGCAAGCCCTATGCGTGCGGTAACGCCGGAGCTTACCGAAGACGACCTGGCGTTTGAGCGCAGCTTGCGCCCGAAGCGGCTGGAGGATTATTGCGGACAGGAAAAGGTCAAGGAATCCCTGGCCATCATGATTCAGGCTGCCAAGCAGAGAAATGACGTCCCTGACCATATTCTGTTTTCGGGCCCTCCGGGCCTGGGCAAGACCACGCTGGCAACGGTGGTTGCCAATGAGCTTGGCAGTAACATCCGCACCACCAGCGGCCCCGCTATCTCCAAGACGGGCGATTTGGCGGCACTTCTGACCAATCTTGAAGAGGGAGACGTCCTTTTCATCGACGAGATTCATCGCCTGAACAAGATGGTTGAGGAAGTGCTTTACCCCGCGCTTGAGGACTTCGCCTTGGATATCGTGGTGGGAAAGGGCCCGGCTGCCCGATCCATCCGCTTGGAATTGCCGCGCTTCACCATGGTGGGCGCCACCACACGCACGGGCCTTCTGACGGGCCCCTTGCGTGATCGCTTTGGCATGGTGTTCCGCTTGCAGTTTTACACGCCTGCCGAGCTGGCCGACATCGTCTTGCGATCAGCCGCCATCTTGGAGGTGGAAATCACCCAAGAAGGCGCGCTGGAGATCGCCCGTCGCAGCCGCGGCACGCCACGTTTGGCTAACCGCTTGCTCAAACGGGTAAGGGACTGGGCGCAAGTCAGGGGCAACGGCGTCATCGACGAAGACGCGGCGGCGCAGGCACTCAGCTTCTTTGAGGTCGATTCGCTTGGCCTGGATGCCGTGGACAATCGCATTCTTGAGTTCTTGACGGTGCGTTTTTCGGGCAAGCCAGTAGGCCTTTCCACGCTGGCCTCGGCCTTGTCGGAGGATCCTGACACGTTGCAAGATGTATATGAGCCTTACCTGATGCAGCAAGGGCTGATCATTCGAACGCCGAAGGGTCGGCAGGCCACGGCGCGCGCCTATGAGCACTTGGGACTTCAGATGCCGGAGAACCTTTAGGAGGAAGCATGCTTCAAAGAGACTACCTGATGCGGATGTTCAGCGCTTTTTTCCAGGCGCTTACGAAAAGCTTGGAAAGGGAGAAGGAGAAGGACTGGGAGGCCGCAGCCGACACACTGGAGAATGCCATCTCGCAGGCAACGGACATTGACGGCGCTGTGCTCTTGTCCTTGGCGCCGGAGTCTATGGCCTCCATCCTGCAGGTGTCGGGCACCGATCCTCGGGTCATCGAATACATTGCCAACAGCTTGAAGCTTGAATCGGAGTACCTGTCCAAGGCGGGGGATGAGGATGCCTCGGCCCTTCGCCTTGCTCAAGCGCAGGCCTTAGCGGACGCTTACGGCATCCAGCTGGCAGAAACCATACAAGATTTCATGGATGAGGTTGACAAGCGGGATATTCTTGAAGGAGAATAATAACGCTTTGGTTCAAGACGGCATGAAAGAGGAAAACATGGCTCAAGGCACTGTCAAGTGGTTCAATTCCGAAAAGGGCTACGGGTTCATCTCCCAGGAAAATGGCGAAGACCTCTTCGTCCATTTCTCCGAAATCAACATGGACGGTTACCGTACGCTCGAAGAGGGCCAGGCCGTATCTTTTGAGGTGACGGATGGTCGCGATGGCAAGAAGCAAGCCAGCAACGTGACCAAGCTGTAAGGATTTCACGGCAGTAAACGAAAAGGCGCCCTGCGGGGCGCCTTTTCGTTTGGGCTTAGGTTTGCGTCTGCGCTCGTGCTCGGATCTGGGCCTACTTCAGGAACATGGCATCCCCGAAGCTGAAGAAGCGGTAGCGCTCGTCGATGGCATGCTGGTAGGCATCCATGATGATGTCACGGCTGCTGAAGGCGCTGACCAGCATCATCAAGGTACTTTTGGGCACATGGAAATTGGTGATCATTTGGTCCACCACGTGGAATTCGTACCCGGGCAAGATGTAGAGGCTGGTAGGCTTACGGGTGCAGACCTGAAGCTGACCCGATTCCGCGTCCCAGGCGCTTTCCAGGCTGCGGACGCTGGTGGTGCCCACGGCTATGACGCGCCCGCCAGCTGCCTTCGTGCGGTTGATGGCGTCAATGGTTTGCCGCGGCACGCTGAAAAGCTCGGTATGGATTTGGTGCTTCTCGGGGTCATCCTCATCCACCAGGCGAAACGTGTCCAGGCCTACCTCCAACTCAACGGTTTCCCAGGCCACGCCCTTTTCCTTCAAACGCTCGATCAGCTCAGGCGTGAAGTGCAGGCCGGCCGTGGGAGCGGCGGCGCTGGACTCGTTGCGCGAATACACCGTTTGGTACATTTCCTTGTCGCCTTGGTAGTCCTTGATGTAGGGTGGGAGTGGCGTGTTGCCCACCAGGTGCAGCGCCTCATCCAGCGAAGGCAATGGTGTGGTCAGCCGGACGATGCGCTCGCCCTTGGCTTCGCCCTCCACGTCGGCCCAGTCCACGATGGTGGCCTGCATGGCAATGCTGCCTTCGGGCCCCATGAAGTCCACCACGGCGCCCGGCTTCAGGCGCTTGCCAGGGCGCACCAGCGCCTCCCAGTAGGCCTCCTTGTTGGTGGGGACGCCGCCCACGGTGGCTTGGCGCAGCAAGAACACTTCGGAGGCGCCGCCCGTGCCATGCTTGAAGCCCAAAAGGCGGGCCGGGCGCACGCGGGTCTCGTTGGCGACCAGCAAATCCCCTGGTTGCAGGAGGTCGTAGATGTCCTTGAAGATGTGGTCTTCGATGGCGCCTGTCGCTCGGTCCACCACCAGCATGCGGCACTCGTCGCGAACGGGGGCGGGGCTTTGGGCTATCAGCTCGTCGGGCAGGACGTAGTCAAAATCGGCGGTTCTCATGATTGGTTTCTCAGTTCCTTCAAAATTTCTCTCTTGCGGCGCTGCTTTTCCGCATAAGCGGCCTTTTCGGCTCGCTTGGCGGCGGCTTGCGCCTCCTTTGCCGCAAGCTCGTCGGCGTGCTCGGCCCGCCACGCGGCCTTCTGCTCCTTGATGGCGCGTCGGCGCTCGGCGCGTTCCTGCTCGGCCTCCACCGCGCTGAATCGGCAGCCGCAGTAGTTTTGCCGATACATGCCCAGCGCTTTGCTGCGCCGCTCGGCTTCGTCGAAGTAAGGCCGGAAGTCGTCGAAGACCGGCGCAAGCCCGTACTGGGCGCAGGCGCGTTCCAGCTCTTCGCGGATGATATCGGTATATTGGTAAATGCTTACGGTAAGCGTAGTGCCTAGGGCCTCAAAGCCGTTTTCCGCGGCGAAGCGCGCAGATTCCTCAAGCCGCAGGCGATAGCAGGCCCGGCAACGCGCCTGGCGGTCGGTGGTGCCAATGCGGCCGGCCGTGTCTTCCCAGGCTTGCGGGTCATAAGCGCCCTCGTGCACGGGAAGGCCTTCGCCAGCCGCCCAGTGTTGCAGCGTCTCCAAGCGGTGCTGATATTCCTGCTTGGGGGCAATGTTGCTGTTGGCATAGAAGATGGCAGGCTGATAGCCCCGCTCCTGCAGCAAGCGCGTGGGCTCAAGGCTGCATGGACCGCAGCAGGCATGCAAAAGAAGCGCCGGCTGGGTTGTTTGAGGGGGTATGTTTTCTCCATTGGAAGTCATGTGGCTTATACTAACATGACCGAAAACAGAGCATGAACCAACGGAGGCAGCATGTCTGAAAGAAAATACCGCGCCATATGCTTCGACCTTGACGGCACGCTTTTGCCGCAGGAGCTGGAAGACTTCTTAGGCCGCTACTTCAAGGCGCTGGCGGTGAGCATGGTCAAGCAGGGTGCGCCCCTGGATGAGTTCAAGGCATCGCTTAACGCCGGCACGAAGGCCATGATCGGTCATGACGGCGGGGCCACCAACTGCCAGGTGTACTGGCAGACGTTCATGTCCACCATGGAGAGCCTTACGGGGCAAACCCTCAAGCCCCAAGATGAGTGGGTGGAGTTGTTCACGCATTTCTACGAAAACGAGTTTGGCTTGGTAGGGGCCGACGTTGTGCCTGATGAAAGCATGGTCGGGGCTGTTCAGTCCCTGGCGGAAAAGGGCTATCCGCTGATGCTTACCACCATGCCCTTGTTTCCGCCCCAGGCGGTTGAGTGGCGCCTGAAGTGGGCCGGCCTGGACGCTGGGCAGTTCGAGCGCCTGACCACCTATGAGAACTCCACGTCTTCCAAGCCCAAGCTTACCTACTATGCGGAAAACCTGGCCGCTATGGGCCTTTGCGGGCAAGACGTGCTGATGGTTGGCAACAACACGGTGGAGGATCTTGCCTTCATGAAGCTAGGGGCCGACGCCTATGTGGTGACTGACCACTTGCTGGACCCCGTCGGTTTCGACTTGTCCCAGGTGAAGCACGGCTCTGCCGCGGACTTCCTGGAATGGGTTAACCAGCTGCCCATGTGCGAGAACCCGGTTTCGGGCGTGCAGACCGGCGTGGTGGATGCCGCTGCCGCGGCCGCGGCGTTGGAAGCCAATCTGAGCGTATCGGCTGAGGAGCTGGCCCGCATGGAGGCCGAGGAGCGTCGTGCGCGCTCGGCTGCCGATGACATCGGCGACGCCATTTCGGGGGCGGGCTCGTCTTCGGCTGAAAAGCCGCAGGCAGGTGGCGAATACGTGCATGTGGGCATGGACCAGCTGGACGGCTTTACCCAGGAGGGGGAGCGCTAGATGGCCCTGTTCGAATACACCTTGCAAAGTCAAAGCGGGCATGCCCGAGCCGGTCTGTATGAGACGGCCCATGGCGTGGTGCATACGCCCTGCTTCATGCCGGTGGGCACGTCGGCCACGGTCAAGGGCATTACCACCGACCAGCTGCGCCAGCTGAACGCCCAGGTGGTGCTTGCCAACACGTATCATTTGGCCATGCGCCCCGGGGCCGACTTGGTGGCCGAAGCCGGCGGCTTGCACAAGTTCATGAACTGGGATGGCCCCATTCTTACCGACAGCGGCGGCTTTCAGGTGTTCAGCCTGGCTGATACGTTGAAACTTCACGACGACGGCCTGGCCTTCAACAGCATCTATGACGGCGCCAAGTTGTTCTGGACGCCCGAGGACAACATGGACATCCAACAGAAGCTGGGTGCCGACATCGTCATGCAGCTGGACCAATGCACGCCTTATCCGGCCGAGCGCAGCTTCGTGGCCAAGGCGGTTGACCTTTCCGCCAACTGGGGCAAGCGCTGTTTGGCGGCGCACACGCGCCAAGATCAGACGCTTTTCGGCATCGTGCAGGGCGGCATGGAGCTTGACCTGCGCCTTCATTCCATCGATTGCCTGATGCAGATCAACCGCGAAAGCGTGGCCGAGGGCAAGCAGGCCTTCGGCGGCTTTGGGATCGGCGGCTATTCCGTGGGCGAGGAGCACGAGGTAATGTTTCAGACATTGGGCCAGGTGGCAGCTGCTTTGCCTGAGGACAAGCCGCGCTACTTGATGGGCGTGGGCAACCCCACCACGTTGGTGAAGGCGGTAGGCGTGGGCGTGGACATGTTCGACTGCGTGCTGCCTACGCGCACGGCCCGCATGGGCACGGCCTTCAGCAGCTCCGGCCGCATGAACATGAGAAACGCCAAGTACACGCATGACTTCGGCCCGCTGGACCCGCATTGCACCTGTTCTACCTGCCAAAACTACAGCCGCGCCTATTTGCGCCACTTGGTGAAGCAAAAGGAGATGCTCGGCGGCATTCTGCTTTCCATCCACAACTTGCACTTCCTGATTGACCTGATGTTCCGTGCGCGCCAAGCGGTGCTCGACGGCTGCTATCAGGAGTTTTTGGATGGGTGGATGGCGTCGCCTGCGGCCAAGGACTACTAGGTTTTGGCGTTGCACGGCTGAAACCCGGCGTTTTGCCTGCAGGATGGCGATGCAAGGTGATAAAAAGACTATTTATTATGCCCGAATAAGAATAAAATAATCAATAAAGTGCACTCATCGATGCCCTTTTATGGCACAATGGGAAAGTTCGTAAAAAGCGTTACAAGGGAGTACATTACCCATGTCTGTAGCTGACAAGCAAAAGGGAGTGGCCGCTAAGGCCAAAAAGGCCACCAAGCCCGCTAAGGCCAAAGAGGATCAAGCTAATAAGCCAGAGAGCAACAAGAAGCCCGAAGGCAAGAAGCTTACCAGCAATAGCCGCCGCAACGTGTGGCTTATTCTTCTGACTACCGTCTTGGTGGTTGCCTCGGTAATCATGTTCATGCCGCCGCAGGAAAAGATCAACCAAGGCCTGGACATCCAGGGTGGTTTGTCGGTGGTCTTGACGGCTAAGAATACCGATGGTTCTGCCATTTCCGAGGACGACATGGAGAAGTCCCGCTCCATCATCGAGAACCGCGTCAACGCCTTGGGCGCTTCTGAGGCTACGGTGCAGGTGCAGGGCGACGATCAGATTCTGGTCCAGATTCCGGGCCTGTCTGATACCGAAGAGGCCCTGAACACCATTGGCAAGACTGGCAAGCTGGAGTTTGCCCGCCTTGACTCGTTTACCGATGAAGACGTGGTAGAGGCTATCGAAAACGGCCAATATGCCAGCGAAGGTACCGTCACCGACGCCTTCGGTAACACCTTCAGCAGCGGCAAGACGCAGCATTTGACCGTTGAGTCCGGCACCTACACGCCGCTCATCACCGGCGACAACATCACCAATGTGACGGTCGGCCAAGCCTCCGAGGCATCTGCCTACTACGCCGTCAACCTAACGCTTGACTCCGAGGGCACCTCCGCCTTTGCCGAGGCAACGCAGGACTTGGTTTCCACCAACGGGCAGATCGTCATCATCTTGGACGGCGAGGTGCAATCTGCCCCGGCTGTCCAGTCCGCCATCACCACCGGCCAGGTTTCCATCACGGGCAACTACACCTCCGATGAGGCCAAGAACCTGGAGACTATCCTGGAGAGCGGCTCGCTGCCTGTCAGCTTCGAATACGCTCAGTCCCAGGTAGTTGGCCCGACGCTGGGCCAGGAAGCCCTGTATGCTGGTATCATCGCCGCCATTTTGGGCTTGATCGTGGTCATGCTCTACCTGCTGTTCTTCTATAAGGGCCTGGGCCTCATCAATGCGGGTGCCATGTTGGTCTTCGCTTGCCTGTATCTGGGCATTCTGGCCACGCTTTCCGCCTTTGGCCTGTTCAGCCTTTCGTTGGCTGGCATTGCCGGCATCGTGTTGACCATCGGCATGGCGGCCGACTCGTCGGTCTTGACGGTGGAACGCTTCCGCGAGGAAATCCGCATGGGCCGCTCCATCAAGGCCGCTTCCCTTACGGGCGTCAAGCACGCCATCCAGACCTCTATCGACGCCGACCTGGTTTCCTTGGTGGCCGCCCTTTCCCTGTTCTTCCTAGCATCGGCCTCCGTCAAGGGCTTCGGCTTGACGCTTGCCTTGGGCATCATTTGCGACATCGTGATGATGCTGGTGTTCAAGGCGCCGCTCATCCGCTTGCTGGCTCCGCGCGTCATCGCCAACAACCCTGGCTTCTGGGGCATCAAGGATTGCCAGGCTGCAGCCGTCAAGTATGAGGAGTTCATCTCTGGCAACGCCGAGGGTGCTGCTCCTGAGCTTGCTGAAGAGGTTGCTGAGGGCGCGGAAGAGTCCGAGGAAGCTCCTGTGGTTACCACGCCGACCAAGCTCAAGGGCCGCTTCATCAAGAAGGACATCAACTTCTTGGGCTATCGTCGCATCTTCCTGACGGTGGCTGCATGCGCCATGGTGGCTTGCTTCGCCATCGTGGGCATCAAGGGCCTAAGCTTCGGCATCGAGTTCGTGGGCGGCTCGTCGGTCACCTTCACGGGCACCCAGGGCGTCACCACCGAAGAGGTGCGCAGCGCCTTTGACGACGCCGGCATGTCCGATGCGGTGGTCCAGACTACCGAAAGCAACGGCACGCAGGGCTTCATCGTGCGCATTGCCACCACCGACGCGGAGCAGGCGGCTTCTGTGGCCAACCAGGTTGCCGAGAAGATCGGCATCAGCTCCAACGACGTCCAGATCAGCACCATTGGCCCGGACTGGGGCTCCAGCGTCATCCGCGCTAGCGTGATTGCCTTCCTGGTGTCTATCGTGCTCATCATCATCTACATTGCTATCCGCTTCGAGTACAAGATGGGCATCATGGCCATCGTCGCCTTGTTACATGACATCATATTGGTGGTTGGCATTTATGCGCTGGTCGGACGCGAGTTTACGCCTAACACCATCGCCGCGTTGCTGACCATTCTGGGCTATTCGCTCTATGACACGGTGGTCGTGTTCCACCGCATTGCCGACAACATGAACGGCGACGACATCAAGTGCACCTTCATGTCCATGGCGAACCACTCCATCAACCAGGTGTTCATGCGCACTATCAACACCACGCTTACCTCCTTGATGCCGGTCTTGTTCATGCTGTTCTTCGGCGGCGAGACCCTGAAGGACTTCGCCTTCGCCATGGCCATCGGCTTGGTTGCCGGCTCCTATTCGTCCTTTGCCGTGGCCGTGCCGCTGTTCTCCATCTGGAAGACGCACGAGGAGCGCTTCGCCCGCCTGGTCAAGCGCTTCGGCAAGGATGTCGTGTTGTTTGAGTTTGCCGTTTCCAGCCCGACGGTGCTGCCGGCCGAGATTCGCGAGGCTCGCAAGGCTCGCAAGGCCGAGAAGAATGCGTCGGCCCAGGCGGCTGCCAAGGCCACGGCTGAAAGCCAGAAGCTGACCATCAGCCAACGCAAGCGCCAAGCTAAGAACAAAGACTAGCTGCGCGAAAAATCATTTGATTGCAAGGGTGGCCCGGCTTATTAGCTGGGCCACTTTGCTTGTGTGGCTTTTTAAAAAGAAGGCGGGCAATTTTGCCATGTGCAGCGTTTTGGGGGTAGTGGACGTGATACAATAAATCGGCTTGCGTGAGGAAGCGCGCAAGCGTAAGAACTGTAGGCCCCCGAGACGTGTTTGATGCCGGCTTTTCGAAGCCGACCGTACATGTGAATGTAAGTTATCAATCATGGCGAAGGGTCCCCGAATTTTTTGAAAGGGGTCCGTTTTGACCGAAATCAAGAACACTTCCGTCATCGACTTCTCTGGTATTGACGACGACCAGATGAACGCAATGATCGATGGCACCCTGACCGACTTTGACGAGGGCGACCTGGTCGACGGCACTGTTGTCAAGATCGAGCATGACGAGGTCCTGGTTGACATTGGCTTCAAGTCCGAGGGCGTCATTCCCTCCCGTGAGCTGTCCATCCGCAAGGACGCAGATCCTTCTGACATCGTCTCCATGGGCGACAAGATTGAGGCTCTGGTCCTGCAGAAGGAGGACAAGGACGGCCGTCTGATCCTGTCCAAGAAGCGTGCTGAGTACGAGCGTGCTTGGATCAGCGTTGAGGACAAGTTCAAGGCTGGCGAGTCTGTCACCGGTGAGGTTATCGAAGTTGTCAAGGGCGGCCTGATTCTGGACATCGGCCTGCGCGGCTTCCTGCCTGCATCTTTGGTCGACCTTCGCCGCGTCAAGGATCTGGACATGTACATGGGCACTCAGGTCGAGGCTCGTGTCATCGAGATGGATCGCAACCGCAACAACGTCGTGCTTTCCCGCCGCGTTCTGCTGGAGGAGGGCCGCCGCAACGAGCGTGCCGAGATTCTGTCCAAGCTGACCAAGGGTATGCGCCTGAAGGGTGCTGTTTCCAGCATCGTCGACTTCGGTGCATTCGTTGACCTGGGCGGCATTGACGGTCTGGTCCACATCTCCGAGCTGTCCTGGAACCATGTCAATCATCCGTCCGAGGTCGTCAAGGTTGGCGACGAGGTCGAGGTTGAGGTCTTGGACGTCGATCTGCAGCGTGAGCGCATCTCTCTGGGTCTGAAGCAGACCACCGAGGATCCGTGGGTCAAGCTGGTCGAGTCCTATCCCGTTGGCTCCATTGCCGACGGCAAGATCACCAAGATCGTTCCCTTCGGCGCCTTCGTTGCTCTGGGCACCTCCATCGAGGGTCTGGTCCACATTTCCGAGATGGCTGCCAAGCACATCGACACCCCGGCACAGGTTGTCAAGGTTGGCGATGACGTCAAGGTGAAGATCATGGACGTCAACCCCGAGCGTCGTCGTATTTCCCTGTCCATGAAGGCCGCTGCTGCCGAGCTGGGCATCGAGATCGAGATTGACGAGTCCGTGGTTGTCGAGGAGAAGCCTGCTCGCCGCAAGAACCGCAAGGACGCCGAAGCTGAGGCTCCTGAGGCTGAGGCTACCGAGGCTCCTGAGGCCGAGGAAGCTCCTGCTGCCGAGGAGGCCGCTGAGTAAATCAGCTGCTCCTAACAGAGTTTGCATGCGCCCCGTGGTGTTCCACGGGGCGCTTTGCGTTTTAGGGGCTGTGTTGGATTTTTGGGACTTTTTGGGCGAAAGGGCGTTGGGTTTGGCTGAGTTCTGCGGGTTTTGGCTATGGCTTCGCGGCGATAAATGCGTATTAGCTATTGACCATTCTGCTGCTTAAGTGGGTTGACGGCTGTCTTACGACAAAGAAGCGTTATTTTGGGCTGTTTTGTCGTAAGGATTTCGGTGCCTTCGGAATTTTTACGACAAAGATGTTGGGCTTAGATTTGGTTTTGTCGTAAAGCGCAATTTGGTTGAGTAGATGTTTACGACAAGCGATTCGAGCTTTGTGGTGGCTTTGTCGTAAAGACGGAGGGGCGGCCTGGCCGTAGAACGTGCCCGAGGGGTTGGCTTTACGACAAACGAGGCACAAATGCCAGAGGCTTTGTCGTAAAGGGTGCCGTGAGAGGAATTTTCATTACGACAATTAGAGGGCGCATACGGTAGTTCTTGTCGTAATACTCTCATAAGTACGCGGGACTATTACGACAAGACAAGGCGATTTGCAGGCTCCTTTGTCGTAAATCGATTCAGGTTTGACGTTGGTGGATTGACGAAAGGATGTTCTTTTGAGAGGGATAGATTGCAAGCGTGAACTGCTCGACGCTTTGAGAGTGGAGCTCCGCGGGGCGCTATCGAGGGCGCCAAAAGGGAAGCTTCATGTCTCGCAAAGCCACGGGTACCCTCAGTTTTATCGACGTCTGGGTCATGACGGTAAGGGCAAATACCTGTCAATAAAGAAGGACGCTCGGACCATCAAACGGCTGGCTCAGAAAAGCTATGACGAGCAATTGTTGGAGCTTGTTGAGCAAGAGCGTGATTGCCTGAGGCAGATTGCGGAGTTGATGTCGGACTGTGGCTATTCAGATGAAAGCATGGGCGTCAATCTAGCGTACCAAGAGGCATGCGTGCTTACAGGTGAAGGTAGCCGGCCGATTCAAAGGGATTCCTTGCGGCTGTCGCCAAAAACAGTTGGGCTGCAACGGGCAATCCCTGAATCAATCCAGGGATTGATTGCCCCTCGTGTTCTCTATGACGAAGCATATGCTGACCAGTGGGCTAATGATCTTGCGCAGGCAGGCGATCCGATGCCTCTATCCCAAGGAGGATGCGTTTACAAGGCCAATGACGGCAGCATGATGCGTTCGAAATCCGAGGTCCTGATAGCAAACAAGTTGCACGATGCGGGGTTGCCTTACGTCTATGAGCAGCCTTTAACTCTTGACGGGCATGTCGTGCACCCCGACTTCATCGTGCTCAATCCGATAACCCGTCAGGAGTTCGTTTGGGAGCATTTGGGCATGATGGATGACCCGGATTATGCATCGAATGCAATCAGCAAGCTGGGGCGCTATGCCTCCTGCGGATTGGTGCCCGGAAAGGGGCTGGTCATTACGCAGGAAACGTCAAGCTGCCCATTGGATCTAGCGACCGTTGACCTGCAGATAGCCCTCTTGTCAGCAAGCGCTTAAACAGCAAGCATGCTGCAATTCCTTGATCGATCTTATTCCTGCCTAGAGCAGCGCGCTATGCTCCCACGGCATGCTTCACGCGGTCGTGCTCCTCTGCTTTCTTCGCGTCGTTGAAGCGGTCGAGCGTGCCCACCAGGTAACCGGTGATGCGGCGGATGCGCTCAAAGCCCTCTTTCGGCTCGAAGTAGGTAAGCTCGATATCGTCGCCGCAGATGGTGGCCTTGACGCGGGACACCTTGGGGTAAAGCTCCTTCGCGCGCTCAACGTAGGCTGTGGCCTCCTTAGCGTCGATGGTCTGATCGCATTCGAAGACAATGCCGTTGATGGTTTCTTTCATCTTGTGTCCTTTTCTCAATATATTGTGTGGTCGTTTAGAATTTCATACCATATATAGCGCTCATCATCATAACGGCGTAACAAAAGGCGGTCAAGCACGTTTCAAAGCGGCAAGGGAATTTCCGCAACGCGCCGGCCGCTCGGCGAAGAAAGCCTGCGCGGCGCAAGGCGGCTTGCTGGCTGGGCTAGCAATTGCCAACCTGCACGCGGGATAGGAGCTTGCGTGCCTCGTCGGCGAAGGCGTGCACGGTGCCAACGGGCGTTGGAGCTGCGTCGCTCATTTTGTGCCGCGGGAAAAAGCGCGTGACATGCAACGGGATGTCTGGGTCCAAGCTGGCTATCCAAGCCACAGCGCTGTGGAATTCCTGCAGGTCGTCGGTTACGCCTGGCACCACCAGCCAGGTGATTTCCAGATGGCACGCAGCGGCCTGCGCAAGCGCTTGGATGGTGGCCTTTACGGCGGTCAGGCTCCCGTGGCAGATGCGGTAGGTCTCAGGCAAAAAGCCCTTCAGATCGATGTTAGCTGCGTCGATGAGGGGTGTCAGCCATTCAAGCTGGCGCTCAGTCGCCATGCCATTGCTGACCAGCACGTTCTTCAGGCCGGCATCATGCGCTAAGCGCATGCATTCTTCAAGGAACTCAGGGGCGATCAAAGGCTCGTTGTAGGTGTAGGCAAGCCCGATGCAGCCTTGATGGCGCAGCTCAAGGGCCTGCTTGACCAGCTGCTGGGGCGTCATGGGGGTCCAGGGGACGTCCTGCGCCGTGGCACAGGAGATGCGCGCGTTTTGGCACCAAGGGCACTCCAGGTTGCACCCGTACGAACCGATTGAAAGCACCGTGGTTCCCGGCTGATAATGCGCAAGCGGCTTTTTCTCTATCGGGTCGAGCGCCAACGCCGTTATGCGCCCGAACGAGTCGCTGACCACGCCGTCTTCGCCGCCGATGCGCGCATGACATAGGCCCGTTTGCCCCGCGCCCAGCTGGCAAGCGTGCGGGCAAGCGTCGCAAACGTGGCGCAGCGGTGGCTCGCCAGCGGAGGCCGCCAAGCGTCGAAGGCTGCCCACGCTATCCACGGCGCGCCTGTCCGCCGCGATCATGGCGCACCACCTTGAAGCGCTGCAGCTGCACGCCATCTTCGTCGAGCCCGATGCCGGCCTTGCGCTTGGCAATGTCCACCTGGTCACGCACGGTGTCCACACCCTCCAGGTTGGGCAGCAGCAGGCCGCGCCGCCATCCTTTGGTCACGATGACGCCATAGTGGGCAGGGTCAAGCAGGCTTTCGTCGGGAATGTCCTCGGCGGGCTCCAGCACGTCCACGCTTAGCTCCAGAAAATCCAGCTCATCGGGCTGTATAGGGTCAAAACGCGGGTCCTCGACAGACGCCATGCGCGCGCAATAGGCAATCTCGGTGGCCAGATTATCCTGTGTTGCGCAGATGGTGCCCATGCACCCGCGCAGTTGGCCAAGCTTGTGGATGCTCACGAAGGCGCCCGCCTGCGCGTCTTGCAACTCGGGCGGCACAGCGAAGCCGTCCTGGGCGTGCGCGCGGTATTGCTGGCCCGTGCGCACGCTATGCTCCACGCAGGCGCGGGCGAAGGCGACCACGGGATCAACCTCGGGCTGCCCAGGCGCGTCGCCCTCGGCGGCACCAGCGTCCCGGGTCAGAAGCGCGCTCAGGTAGCCAACGCCGAGCGGTCCCTCGTAGCTGAGCAGCTGCGACTTCCAGGGGGTGCCAGTCTCATGCAGGGCTGCGGCCAGCATCTGGAAGGATCGCACGCCGCATTCGCCCGCCTGGTTGCAAAGCGCAGGGTCCAGGTCAAGCAGCTGCATCAGGCGGCCCTCGGCGAAGATTTCGCACAGGCGCGCGTCTAGCTTGGGGCCTTGGGGGCGGAATCCATAGGGGCCGTCTTCGCGCAGGTAGTGCGAGCAGTCGCCGCTGGCAACGAAGACCACCTTGCGGCCCAGCTGCCGGATGGCTTGCGCTATGCAGCGGCCCATGGTGGCGTGCGTTGCAAAGGGCAGGCCTGAGATGCCGATGCGGACGATCTTGAAGTCGCAGGCAACGCCTGCCTCCTGGCAGGCTTGACGGATGAACCAAAGCGGGATGAACGTGGCATGGTCAAGCTCGGCGTCTTCGGGGCCGCCGTGCACAACGGGAATGCCCGCGCCAGCGGCCAGCTGCGCGATGCGCTCGGAAAGCGCCACGTCATAGGTGGCAGCCACCGTTTCGGCCGAGGCAAACTGTGCCATGCTGCCCGTGGCGCTTGCTGCTGCACTCACATAGAGGGCATCCCGGTAGCACGGCGCATGGGGCGATGTGATGACCAACGTCTCAGGCTGGGCCTCCACGATCAGGCGCGCTACCTGCTGGTAGGAGGCAACGGTAGCAGGGATGGTCTTTTCCTGCCCGCGCCCGACGGACGGGATGATCAGCGGCGGGTGGGGAAGGGCGCAACCGAAGATGATGCTCATGAGTGGTCCTAACGTCGGATTTTTGATAATTGTAGCAATTGAGGGCCTTGGCTTTGAAGGTGGCTGCCTGCGCATTGCCGCTCGGCGCTTGCTGTCGAAAGCCGCCGCAATGCGCTAGGATAGTTTCCAACAAAGAGCAAAGGGGGAAGGCCGCATGGCGCATCTGTCAAACTTGGAAGGCGTGGAAATAGAAGGCAAGCTGCCGGAGGTGCGCCTGTCCAACACGCCGTTCAAGGTGGTCAGCCCCTATGAGCCCGCAGGAGATCAGCCCCAAGCCATTGAAGCGTTGGCTCAGGGTGTGCGCGATGGCTTGCGCTACCAGAACCTGCTCGGCGTCACCGGCTCGGGCAAGACCTTCACCATGGCCAAGGTCATCGAGGCCGTGCAGAAGCCCACGCTCATCATGGCCCCCAACAAGACCTTGGCGGCGCAGTTGGCGGCCGAGCTGAAGGAGTTCTTCCCCAACAACGCCGTGGTCTACTTCGTCAGCTACTACGACTACTACCAGCCCGAGGCCTACGTGCCCTCCAGCGACACCTTCATCGAGAAGGACGCCTCCATCAATGAAGAGGTTGAGAAGCTGCGCCATGCAGCCACAAGCGCCCTTCTTTCGCGGCGCGACATCATCGTGGTGGCCAGCGTCTCGTGCATCTACGGCATCGGAAGCCCGGCGGACTACGCCGGCATGGCCGTCTTCGTTGACAAGCAGAAGGAGGCCGACCGCGACGACGTCATCTACCGCCTGATCGAAATCCAGTACGACCGTAACGATTACGAGCTGGCGCGCGGCACCTTCCGTGTGCGGGGCGACAGCCTGGACGTCTTCCCGCCGTACGCGGACAACCCCATCCGCATCGACTTCTGGGGCGACGAGATTGAGGCCATCCAGGAAATCGACCACGTGACGGGCGAGGTCCTAAACGAGTTCGAGGCGTTGCCTATCTGGCCTGCCAGCCATTATGTGACGGCGCGTCCCAAGCTGGATCACGCGCTGGTGACCATCCAGGATGAGCTGCGCGACCGCCTGCAGCAGTTCAACGCCGAAGGCAAGTTGCTGGAGGCCCAGCGCCTGGAGATGCGCACCCAGTACGACCTTGAGATGCTGGAGACCATGGGCTTTTGCAGCGGCATCGAAAACTACAGCCGCCACCTGGACGGACGCCAGCCAGGGGAACCGCCCTACACGCTGATTGACTACTTCCCCAAGGACTTCCTGTGCATCATCGACGAGAGCCACGTGACGGTGCCGCAGATCCGCGGCATGCATGAAGGCGACCGCAGCCGCAAGGTCACGTTGGCCGAGCACGGCTTCCGCCTGCCTAGCTGCCTGGACAACCGCCCCTTGCGCTTTGACGAATACGAGCAGCGGGTGCCCCAGTTCATCTATGTGTCGGCCACTCCTGGGGACTACGAGGAACGCGTAAGCCAGAAGCAAGTGGAGCAGATCATCCGCCCCACGGGCCTGCTTGATCCCGAGATTGTGGTGCGCCCCATCACCAGCCAGATCGACGACATCATCGACGAGGTGAAGGCCCGTGCCGCCAAGGATGAGCGCACGCTGATAACCACGCTGACCAAGAAAATGGCTGAGGATTTGACCGATCACCTGCTTGACCAGGGAGTCCGTGCGCGTTACATGCACTCGGACATCGCCACGCTTGACCGCGTGGAAATCTTGAGCGCCCTGCGTCGCGGCGAATTCGACTGCCTGGTGGGCATCAACTTGCTGCGTGAGGGCCTTGACCTGCCCGAGGTCAGCCTGGTGGCCATTCTGGACGCTGACAAGGAAGGCTTCCTGCGCAACCATCGCAGCCTCATCCAGACCATAGGCCGTGCGGCACGAAACGTGTCGGGCCAAGTGATCATGTATGCCGACAAGATGACCGACTCCATGGCGCAAGCCATTGAGGAGACGCAGCGCCGCCGTGCCATTCAGATGGCCTACAACGAAGAGCATGGCATTGAGCCGCAGACCATCCGCAAGGCCATCAACGACATCATGGGCTACGTCAACCAGGAAGCGGGCAGTGTGTCGGCTACCGACATCAACAAGGAGCTTGCTGCCCTTTCACGTGAAGAGGTCATGCGCATCGTATCCAGCATGGAAGAGGAGATGGCTGCCGCGTCGGTCAACATGGACTTCGAGGAGGCGGCCCGCCTGCGCGACCAAGTGGTGAAGCTGCGTGCGCAGCTGGAAGGCTCCTCGGAGGAAGACGTGCTGGCAGGCCTGAAGAAGCAGGCCCGAAAAGGAAGCGCCTTCGGGAACCGTAAACATGCGGCGTATGGTTCAAGTCGGCGCCAATAGTGGTATGATGAATCCGCTGCAAAAGCGTGTTTCAGACGAACGCGGGAGGTTTTTGTGAACATCAAGACTCTGTTCATCATTGGCGGCATGGGTGCCGGCAAATCAACCGTCACCAAGACGCTGCAGGCCCAGGGCCTTCCGGTAATCGATTTGGATCAAGTGGGCCATGACGTCCTGAAGTGGGAAACTGTCAAATGGGAGCTGGTGGACACCTTCGGCGAGAGCATCCTGGGCGATGACTCCGAGATCGTCCGCAGCCGTTTGGCCGAGCTGGCCTTCGTGAACCCCGCCACCACGCGCAAGCTTAACCGCATCACCATGCCGCGCATCGAGGAAGCCTACTACGATGAGCTGGACAGGCTTGACAAGGAAGGACATAAGGCCTGCTTGGTGGAGTATTCCGTCTTCAAGCGCCGCGATGCCTCCCTGGCATATTCGGCCGATGTGGTCATTGCCGTGCTTGCTCCGCTGGAGACGCGCATTGAGCGCGCCGTTGCCGCTGGCTGGGACGAGGCCGACGTTCGTCGCCGCATCGCCCAGCAGATCACGGATGCGCAGCGCATCGACCAGGCCGATGTCGTGTTCAACAACGACAGCACCAAGGAAGAGCTGGCCAACAATGTCATCATCTGGTGGAACGAATTCAAGGCCGAGCAAGGCTGGTAGGAAAGCCGCTCTTGAGCTTTTGAACATGAAGCGCCCGGTTGTCCGGGCGCTTTTTTGCTGCAAGGCGGGCTAGAGCAGGTCGGTGTCCAGGCAGATGGTGAAGGGCCCGTCGTTGACCAGGGACACGTCCATCATGGCGCCGAAGCGCCCCGTTTCCACGTGCCCCACATCTTGCGCGGCGCGGGTAACGAATTGCTGGTACAGGGCGTCGGCTTGGTCGGGCTTGCCAGCGTCGGTGAAGCTGGGACGGTTGCCCTTCTTGCAGTTGGCATAGAGCGTGAATTGGCTTACCACCAGCACTTCTCCTTGTACGTCTGCCAGTGACAGGTTGGTCTTGCCGGCTTCGTCCTCGAAGATGCGCATCTTGTAGATCTTGGTCCACAGGCGCTCGATTTGGGCGGGGCCGTCATCTTGCCCTACGCCCAGCAAGATAAGGTAGCCCGCCCCGATCTTGCCGACGGTTGCGCCATCGATGTCCACCTGGGCGCGCTTGACGCGCTGCACGACTGCCCGCATGAGGCCTCCTTGCCCTCAAGAATGTCCTTTATGCAGCAATTGTACCCACAATGCGGCCCAAGCTGGCGGCGCATTTCCGCTACCATAGCAACCGAGAAGCAACAAGGAGGACGGGCGTGATCGAGCTATCCAACGTGAAGTTGCCGCTGGATGCGGGACTGCTGGAAGGGCAGCCGCTCATGCGGCAGGCGGCGGCCAAGGCGGCAGGCGTGGGCAAGAACCAGGTGGCCGACGTGCAGCTTTTGCGCCGTGGCATTGACGCCCGCAAACGTCACGACGTGCACTTCGTGGCAACGTTGGGCGTCACGTTGGCAAACCCCAAGGACGAGGCGCGCATCCTGAAGAAGGGCTCGCCGGTGAAGGGCGTGCAGGTGAAGGCCCATGTGCCCTATGAGCCCCTGGAAATCCCCGACTGCTCGGCGCTGGCGGAAGAAGGCACGCGCCCTGTGGTGGTGGGCACGGGCCCGGCGGGGCTTTTCGCCGCGCTGTACCTGGCGAAGGCGGGCTTGCGGCCGCTGGTGCTGGAGCGTGGCGGCAGTGTGCCCGAGCGTGCTGCCGCAGTTGACGCCTTCTTTGTCGGCGGCCCGTTGGACGTCAACTCCAACGTGCAGTTCGGCGAAGGCGGCGCGGGAACGTTTTCGGATGGCAAGCTGACCACCAACATCAAGAATCCGTTGGCCAATCATGTGCTGCACTGGTTTGTGGAAGCCGGGGCCCCGCAAGACATCCTGTGGCAGGGCAAGCCCCATATCGGCACCGACCTTCTGCGTCAGGTGGTCGTCAACCTGCGTACGCAAATCGAGCAGCTGGGCGGTACGGTGCGCTTCCATGCGTGCGTCACGCAGTTGCTCTTTTGCGAAGGAGCGCTTGTCGGCGTGCAGGTAAACGGCAAGCAGGTCATTCCCGCCACGCAGGTGGTGCTGGCCACGGGCCATTCCGCGCGTGATACCTTCGCGCACCTGAAAGCACTTGGCCTGCGCATGGAGCGCAAGCCCTTCAGCATGGGCGTGCGTGTGGAGCAGCGCCAAGATGTCATCAACCGCACGCAGTACGGCCAAGCGGCCGATCACCCAGCCTTGGGCGCAGCCGACTACAAGATGTCGGTCCAGACCAGCGCGGGCCGCGGCGTGTACACCTTCTGCATGTGCCCGGGCGGCGTGGTGGTGCCCGCCGCCAGCGAGGAAGGCCGCGTGTGCACCAATGGCATGAGCTACCACGCGCGTGACGGGCAAAACGCCAACGCCGCGTTGCTGGTGGGCTTAAACCCTGAAGACTTTGAGGGCCAAGACGTGCTGGCCGGCATGGAGTTCCAGCGCCAGGTGGAAGAGCGCGCCTACCAGCTGGGCACATGCGGTGGCGCGGCTGCCTACACGGCGCCAGCCCAGACGGTGGGGGACTTTCTGGCGGGCACGCAGGGCACGCCCAGCAAAAGCGTCACGCCCAGTTATGCGCGCGGCGTTGCCTGGGCCGACCTGCATGAATGCTTCCCGGCGTTTATGACGGACGCGCTTGAAGAGGCTCTGCCAGCGCTTGGGCGGCGCCTGCCTGGCTTCGCTGCGCCCGACGTGGTGATGACTGGCGTGGAAGCCCGCAGCTCCAGCCCGGTGCGCGTGGTGCGCGACAGCACGCTGCAGGCCGTCTTCGCCGCCGACGTGGACGAAGAAGGCGTCAACCGGGCCTTGACGGCAACGGGCGTGTATCCCTGCGGCGAAGGCGCGGGCTATGCCGGTGGTATCATGAGTGCCGCTGTGGATGGCCTTCGCGTGGCGCAGGCAATCGTGCGGCAATGGACAGACGGCACGGCCGCTCGATCTGCGGTTTGGGCGCAAGGAGGCAGCGCATGGGAAAGCTGATGACGCGAAGGGCCTTCGTTTCGGGGGCAGCGCTTGCCGCTGCCGCCTTGACGGGCGCAGGCTTGCCTGCCTGCTCAGCCTCGAGCAACAATCGAGGGCAATCCGGGAAGGCTTCCTACGAATGGACCTCGGTGCGCATAGGGTATGAAGGAAAGCCCGAGGATTCGGTTTTTCTTGCTGCCTATGAGCAGGGGTTTTTCCAGAAATACGGCATATCAGCCCAGCTGGAGAAAATTGACGGCAGCTTGGAGGACTTCCTGTCCCGGGGCACGGAGAGCGTGTTTTTGGGAGACGTATGCTTGCTTCCGCAGTTCTATCAGGATCAATCAGATCTTGATGTGCGCTTCTTGTCGGCCGTTCACTCGGGCGGCATCACCGGGGTTTGCGCCGATGGCGCAGGAATTGCCTCGGTGCGGGACTTGACGGGGCGTACGGTGGGCGTGCTGGACTTCTCCCAAGATCCAGCCGAAGCATTCCTGAAAGCTGCCTTGGTAGATGAGGGGATGGACTTCTCCACGGTGTCATGGCAGCGCCAGGCATCGGCAGAAAAGGCGCTTGCGGCAGTGGTGGAAGGCACGCTGGACGCCTTCGTTGCGGCTGATCCGTGGGGCCCGCAAGGCATTGCTGACCAGGGGATGGTCGCGTTCTACCGCAGCACGGAGGACGCTTCGCTTGAAGGCGTGGCCAGCTGTTTTCTGGTGGGCAACGCGGCGGTGTATCAGGATGACGAGCTTTCGGGCCGCGTGGCAAAGGCGGTCGACGAGGCTGCGGAGTGGGTGCAGCAAAACCTGGCTGCGGCGGCAAGCTCGCTGCGCGTGGGCGGCTACTGCACGCTAGACGCTGCGCTTATCCAGAGCGTCTTGGCAACCTATACGTTTGGTGACCAAGGATCTGCGGCCTTCGAACGTTCGCTTGAGGCCCAGTGGCAGCTTCTGCAGAAGGCGGGGCTGTTCACCAAGGGCAAAACGCTGCCGGAGCTGTTCAACGCGTCTGGTTATTACGCTTTATAGCCAGGCCAGCGGAAAAGGGGATCGGTGTATCGCGTCTTGTTCATATGCCACGGCAACATCTGCCGAAGCCCGATGGCGGAATTCATGCTGAAGGCGATGGTGAAGGACCGCGGCGCTGAAGACGATTTCGAAATAGCCTCGGCAGCCACCAGCGCCGAGGAGTTGGGAAACCCCGTCTATCCGCCTGCCAAGGCGCAGCTAGCCAAGCATGGGATTTCCTGCGAGGGTAAGCGCGCCAGACGGGTAACGTTGGCGGACTATGACCATTATGACTTCCTGCTTTGCGCGGATGAGCGCAACATCCGCAATTTGGGGCGGATTGTCGGGCCAGACCAGCAGCGCAAGGTCCATTTGATTCTTGACTATGCCGAACGCGCTGGCGGCTCCATCTCGGACCCTTGGTATTCGGGGGATTTTGAGACCACATATCAGGACTTGGAGGAAGGCCTGGAGGGCTTCTTGCGGTACTTGGGATATTAGGAGTGCATGCTGCGGTGCGCTGTCCGGTCGATACGGGAAATGCATGAAAGAGGCTGATTGATGGGTGCGAAAAAGACGCTTTGCGTGGCTTTGCTGCTGACGGCGGTCATGCTTTTGGCTGGTTGCAGCGCGAAAACAGAGGCGCCTGCGAATAACAACGACGCTTCGACAAACGATGCGAAACAGGCTGAAGTCGCAACGTCGCAAAGTGACTCAGTTGCTGCTTCGCCTTCGGCAGCTTGCCCGTCCGTGAACGGCCGCTTGAGCGTGCAGGGCACCTATTTGGTCGATGAGTCCGGTAATCCCGTGCAGTTGCGAGGGGCAAGCACTCACGGGATAGCGTGGTTTCCGGAATACGTGAGCAAGGACACCTTCAGCCAGCTTGCGCAATGGGGGGCAAACGTCGTGCGCCTGGCCATGTATACCTCCGAAAGCGGCGGGTATTGCACCGGCGGTGACCAAGAAGAGCTTCTGAGGCTGCTTGACCAGGGCGTGCAGTATGCCAAGGATGCGGATATGTACGTCATCATCGACTGGCACATCCTCTCAGACGGAGACCCGACGCTCTACCAGGCCCAGGCTGAGGAATTTTTTGCGAAAGTCTGCGCCCGCTACGCGGATTGCAACCATGTTCTGTATGAGATTTGCAACGAGCCCAACGGCGGCACCAGCTGGGCCACCGTGAAGGCGTATGCGCAGGACATCCTTCCTATCATCCGCGCCAACGATTCCAAGGCGGTGGTGTTGGTCGGGACGCCTAACTGGTGCCAATATCTGGGTGAGGCGGCGGCCGATCCCCTCACGGGATACGAAAACGTCATGTACGCGCTGCACTTCTACGCCGCCACGCATAAGCAGGATTTAAGGGACGTCTATTCGGCGGCCATAGCGTCGGGGCTGCCGGTGTTCGTGTCGGAGTATGGCCTGTGCGAGGCCAGCGGCGCGGGAACGGTGGATACCGATCAAGCTGACGCATGGGTTTCCCTGTTAAACGAAAACAACACCAGCTATGTCCTGTGGAGCCTGTGCAACAAGGATGAAAGCGCTTCCATCCTCCGTGCCGATTGCACGAAGGTTTCAGGCTTTACGCAGGATGACTTAAGCCCGGTCGGGCAATGGCTTGTGGAGATGCTTTCTGGCCAGGCAACGCAGGCGCCCGAAAGCGCAGATTCGAAGCAGGAGGTGCCTGCAGGCACGCTTTCGGTAAGCGCCTCGTGCGTGAATCAGTGGGAGGAAGACGGTACGCCGGTCCGCCAGTACACGCTCACCTTGCAAAATGCAACGGGGGAAAGCATCTCGGGCTGGTCGGTGTCAGCTGACCTGTCGGATGTGGGGGAGCTAAAAGACAGCTGGAACGGCAGCTATACGCTCTCTGGAACGAAGATTGATATTGCGCCTGCCGAATATAATGCTGAAATTGCTGCAGGGGCATCGCTTGCGGATGTCGGCTTCATAGTGAAAGGCGCCCAGGTGGAAGGCGTGGAAGTTACCCGCTAACTGTGCTTTAGGGGTTGTTTGGGCTTGCGCCGGCGCTTTCTTCCTTAAGATGGCCGGCATTGGCCCAAAGGGACATTTGTGCAAAAAAAATGCAGCAAAGGATTATTCTTGAAATAATGATATTCCAGTCATACAATGACTAAATCCACATCACTGCCTGCAGCAGTCACCTGCAGCAGGCAAAATGCACTACTGAAAGGAATGTTGGGATAATGGCATCACTGAAACGAGAGAAGTCCCAAACGGAATCCTTGCTTTTCCGCACCATTGCCTCGGTGCTGGCACTGGCGTTGGCAACAAGCTTCCTCAACTTCACCTTGGTCTCACAGGCTTTAGCAGCCGAAAACACCGAGGGCACCCAGAACCAGACCCCTGCTGAGAACGTCCAATCCACCACGGAGGATGCTCAGGATAGTCGCTCTCTGGCCAACCAAGACTCCGACCAGGACGGCGCCTCGGCGCTGACCGCTGATGACAACACTTCCAATGAGGCGGCTAACGAGAACGCCAACGAGAACTCCAACACCAATAGCAACACCAACGAGAATTCCAACACCAATAGCAACACCAACGAGAATTCCAACACCAACGAGGCAACGCAGGGCAACAATGCCTCCACTTTGGCTGTTGAGCGCGCCGCGCTCATCAAGGTCCTGACGGCTAAGTTCTCCAAGGACGGCACATGGGAGGGCATGGACGCTTCCACTTCTACGGCTGCATTCGCGCTGTTCAACCTTGGCAGCGATGACGACATCAACGCCGATGCCATCATCGAGAAGCTGGCGGCTGAATCCGACTTGTCGGCCGGTCAGCTTGCTTGCTACATCTTGGCTCTGACCGCTGCGGGCGAGGATGCCACCAAGGTGACGATTTCCGATGAGACGCGTGACCTGGTGACCGAGATGGAAGAGCTGATGACCGACGACAACGGTGATCTTTCCGTGACCGATATCGAGCAGCTGCCTTGGATTTTGGCCGTCTACACCAACTACACCGATCCTTATGAGTACGTGCCCGACGTGCTTGCGGCTTTGGTGGCCGCACTGCCGGAGAGCAACGTCACGCTTGAGCAGGAAGCTTGGTCCATCATGGCTTTGAGCCCCTACACCGATGATGACTGCGAGGGCGTTGAGGCGCTGCTGGGTACCTGGACGGCGAGTGAAATCATCAAGAGCCAAAACGCCGATGGCGGCTTTGGCAACGTTGAGGGCACAAGCGACGTCTCCGTGACCGCCGCCGTGGTGTGCGCATGCGTTTCCTTGGGCATTGATCCCACTTCGATGACCCAGGAGCCGGAGACGGACTCTTCCGTGAGCGCCCAGGCCACCGACAACGAAGCCTCCAACACCAACACTTCTACTGACGACAATGATGCAACGGCCAATGATGCCATTGGCTACCTGGTTGCTGCTGGCACCGAGGATGCCTCGGGCTACACCGATACGGAGGAGGCCGCTGATGCCTTCTTCGCCCTGGCCGCCAACCAGGTGTATCAGTCCAAGGGCAAGGCCGTCAACGTGATGGACTTCACCAAGACCGGCACCACGACTTCTACCACGAAGAGCACAGCTTCCAACTCTACGAGCACTGCCCAGACGGGTGACACCTCCGCTCCTTTGGTGGTAAGCTTGTTGGCGCTCGGCGCGCTGGCTACTATGGGTGTGTCGCTGCGTCGTAAGGAACAAGACTAACGAAGAGGGGCCATGAGCGAACAGATCGGCAAAGACCAGGCTACTACGCCTGCCGAAGTCGATCAACGCGTTGCCCCTGGCATAACGCCAACCGCTCATAACGAAGAGGGATCCGCGGCCGACCAGGCTTCGGATCCCTCTTCTGCTTCGCGTAGGAAATGGATTGCGCTTATAGCGGCCCTGGTGGTGCTGTGTCTTGCGGGTGCAGGCGTGGTCTTCGCCATGGTGCCAGGCTCGGGCGATACCTGCCGCTTGCCTGTTGAAAATTCCGCCAACCAGGAAAATAGCGAAAACGTCGCAGCCGGCAACAGCGCCAACGCGGCCACCGTGAATGCCGATTCCGCCGATGCGGCGGACAATGCGGCTGGCAACACAAACGCTGCCAGCAACGCAAATGCCGAAAGCAACGCAAACGAGACATCCGAGGCCAGCCAAAAGGACGCATCAGCTGACCAGGCGTCGGACGAGGTCTCACGCATGAAGACTTCCTCCGATCAGACCGATTCCGCAGCGGCGTCGGATGGCGGCAGCGCTGCTTCCTCAAACGAAGGAGGCTCTGCGACTGATGCCAACATGCTGACGGTCTCGGTATATGTGGACAGCTCGCGCGCGCCTGGGTACGGTGCCTGCATGGCGAATGAACAGGTACAGGTTCCCGCGGGATCGTCGGTGTACGACGCCCTTTTGGCCACGGGCCTAAGCATCGGGGGGTCAAGCAGTTATGTGTCCTCCATTAGTGGCCTGGCAGAGAAGTTTCCCGGTCATGCCTTGAGCGGCTGGATGTATTCCGTTGATGGAGACTTTCCCAATATTTCCTGCGGCGGTTACTCCCTGCAGGGCGGCGAAAGCATCGTGTGGGTCTACACGCTGGACGCAGGAAACGATTTATAATCCCAAGGTATGGAACTTCGGCAACATACTTTGGCGTTTGAAGGGCTGCATCCTATTTTTGCGGCCCTTTACTTTGTGGGCGTGTTGGTGCTGGTCATGTCTCTCATCCATCCCGTCACGCTGGCCTTGGCGGCCCTGGCCGGCATTGCCTATGGCGTGCGCCTTAAAGGTTGGCAACGTGTGGGCAAAACCCTGCTATGGCAAGTCCCGATGCTGCTGATCATCATGGTGCTCAATCCTGTCTTCAACCAGATGGGCCAGACGCGTTTGGCTGAGGCATTCGGCCTGGTCGTTTACGCAGAAAGTCTGGCCTACGGGGCTTGCATGGGCCTTTTGCTTTTGGCCACGCTGCAATGGTTCAGCAATGCGGCTTGCGTTCTTACCTCGGACAAGATAATGGCTTTGCTGGGGCCGGTTGCGCCGACCATGGGATTGCTGGTGACTATGACCATGCGCTTGGTGCCGCATTTCGTGAAGCGGGGTAGCCTTGTGGCCGATGCGCGCCAGGCGTGCACCGCCGCCGCAGCTTCGGTGGGGCCCTTGAGGGCAGGGGTGCGCCAGACCACGGTCCTGATGGGCTGGGGCATGGAGGACTCCCTGGAGACCGCCGATGCCATGCGGGCGCGTGGCTGGGGAGCCGCGGGCAAAAGGACGTCGTACGTTCGCCAGCGGCTGCGTGCGTTCGACATTGCGGCTTGCGCGGCGCTTTTGGCGCTTTTGGCGCTGTGCGCGGTGTGCCATGTGGCCATCGGCCTGTCGTTTTCGTTTTATCCGGAGTTGCAGGGATGGGCTCCGCTTGCGCTCTATATTCCGTTTGCGCTTCTGCTTTTGGTGCCCTGCGGGCTGGAGGTGGCTTGCTCATGACCCAGGCTTTGTCATATAGCGGCTTCTCCTTTGCCTACCCGGGCGGCCCGCAAATTCTGCAGGGGGTCGATTGGCAGGTTGAGCAGGGGGCATTTGCGCTGCTAGTGGGCAATACGGGCTGCGGCAAGACCACGCTTTTACGTTGCGCGAAGCCCGAGCTTGCACCGGTGGGGCAACGGGACGGCCAGATAAGCGTCTTCGGGCAGCCGATCGAGCAGCTTGACGTCCGGTCTTCGGCCGGACGAATAGGGTTTGTGGCGCAAAGCCCCGATAACCAGGTGGTGTGCCATACCGTATGGCACGAGATGGCCTTCGGCTTGGAAAACTTGGGTTTGCCTCAGCAGGAGATGCACCGCCGCGTGGCGGAGGTGTGCCACTTCTTCGGCATCGAGCCGTGGTTCCATCGCACGGTTGATCAGCTTTCCGGCGGGCAGCGCCAGCTGCTCAACCTGGCAAGCGTGCTGGTCATGCAGCCGCAGGTGCTGCTGCTCGATGAGCCTACGGCCCAGCTGGACCCGGTGGCGCAAAAAAACTTCTGCCATGCGCTTTTTCGCTTGAACAGGGAGTTGGGGCTGACGGTGGTGGTTGCCACCCATGCGCCGCATCAGTTTCAGGCCTACGCCACGCAGTGCCTGCGCCTGGAGCAAGGCAACGTCTGCCCTGTCAGCTTGGACGAGTTTGCTCCTCGCATCCTGGACATGCCTTTGCTGGCGCAGGTGAAGACGACGCAAGTGAAGGCGGTGCCTTCACTTGCGGCGCAGGATACGGCCATCGTGTTGGAGGACGTTTATGTGCGCTACGCTCGCAACGAGGAGCCGGTGCTGCGCGGGGCCGATCTGACGGTGCAGAAAGGCTCGGTCCAGGTGCTGGTGGGCGGAAACGGCAGCGGAAAGTCAACCCTGTTGAAAACCTGCGCCGGCCTGCTCAAGCCGCATCGGGGAAGGCTTGCCAACGTCTTGCGGGATAACCAGGCGCTTTTGCCGCAGGATCCCAAGGCGCTCTTCGTGTGCGATACCGTGCAGGAGGAGCTGATGGAATGGTCCCAGGTGTGCGGCTATGGCCCCTCTGAGGTGCAGAAATGGTTGTGTGACGTTGGCCTGCAGGAGCATGCGCAGCAGCACCCCTATGACTTGTCGGGTGGCCAACAGCAGCTTCTGGCCTTCGCCAAGCTGGCGCTGACCAAGCCCTCCTTGTTGCTTTTGGATGAGCCTGCCAAAGGGCTGGATCCGCAATCCAAGTTGGTTTTGGCCCGCAGCATCCGTTGCCTGCAAAGCCAAGGCGCCACGGTGCTTTTGGCAACGCATGACCTTGCCTTTGCCGCCTGTGTGGCGCAATCGGTGTCCATGCTCTTCGACGGTCAGGTTACCTGCACCGAGCCGGCCACTGACTTCTTCTGCCACAACTTGTTCTATCGGCCTGCGGCGGACGCCTTCACCGATGCCTATATGCAGGCGCAAGAAGGCTTTGGCGCAGAGGGCCAGGGTTAGGTGCTGGTCGTGCAGCAGCGTGGCAAATCGGCGGTAGGGGAGGTGCTTGCCCTGGTGGCGGTGCCTTTGGCGTTGCTGCTTTGTGCCATTTCGGGCATTCAGCAGGCGGCCCTGCTCACGTTGTTGGTGGTGTTGGTTGCCTTGGGGGTGTTCTTTGCGGGCTTCGAGCGGTCTCGCCCAGGCTTGCGCCAGATCATGCCGACGGTGGTGTTGGGCGCCTTGGCGGCAGCGGGACGTATCCTGTTTGCGGCGGTGCCCGATGTGAAGCCCGTTAGCGCCATCTGCATCATGGCCGGGGTGGTCTTCGGCCGCCGGACCGGGTTTTTGGTGGGCGCCTTGGCGGCGCTGGTGTCCAACTTCTTCTTCGGCCAAGGGCCCTGGACGCCCTGGCAGATGTATGCCTGGGGGCTGATCGGCTACTTGGCGGGCGCGTTGGCAAGCCGTGGTGCCTTCGATCGCGCCGTGGGCTCGTGGCGGGTTTCCCCGGTGTTGTACGTATTTGGGCTGTTTTCAGGCCTGCTGTACGGCTTCTTGCTGAACACGTGGTATGCGGTGGGATTCATCCAGCCGCTCACGGTGCCCGCCCTTTTGTCGGCTTATGCCTTAGGCTTGCCGTTTGACCTTGTGCACAGTGTGGCGACCGTGGGCTTTTTGGTGCTACTCTACGAACCATGGAAGACCAAGCTGCAACGCATCAGGCTTAAATATGACCTGGCGGAGCGGCACTAGGAGGCAAACGATGCCCGAACAAGATGTCATTTCGCAAGCCATCGGCGCGCTGAGCGTCGGCAAGGCCGTTATTGTGCCCACCGATACCGTGTACGGATTGGGCGTTTCGGTTCAACATGCGCAAGGCCCCCAAGAGCTGTATCGGCTCAAGGGGCGCGCGTCGGACAAGCCGGTTGCCTGGTTGGTAGGCAGCCTGGAGGACTTGACACGCTACGGGAAAGATGTTCCTGCTTGGGCGCAGGAGCTGGCGCAAAAGTGCTGGCCAGGCGCTTTGACGTTGGTGGTGAAGGCCTCCGGCAAAGTTTCGCCAGAGTTTCAGTCGGAGCAGGGGACCATCGGGTTGCGCATGCCAGACAACCAGACGGCGCTTGACGTCATTCGGCAGATGGGCTGCCCTTTAGCAACCACATCGGCCAATCCGTCAGGCAAGCCGGCTGCGCGCACCTTTACCCAGCTGGATCCGTCGCTGGTGGCGCGTGTGGGCTTTACGCTGGTCGATGACGCATCCAAAAGCGGCGTGTCGTCCACCGTCGTTGACTGCACGCACGACGCGCCGGTGGTGCTGCGCCAGGGCGGCATTGAAGTGCCGCCGCTTGATTCGCTGGCCTAAGGGCCAGCGGCCCACGCAAGGATAGGGAGGCATCATGCCTTTTGAGGTGAAAAAGATCCCCTTCGAGCTTGATTCCGTCGACGGCATGTCCGTGATACGCGGCTTTTGTTGGATGCCTTGCGGGTTGGAGGAACCGCGCGGGTTGGTTCAGCTGCTGCATGGCATGGCTGAATACATCGACCGCTATGACGACTTCGCGCGCTTTTTGGCAGCGCAGGGCTTCTTGGTGTTCGGGCACGACCACATTGGCCACGGCCAAAGCCAGCCAGACGCTGACCAGCGCGGAAAGCTTCCGATCGAAGGGGCCGACATCATGGTGGCCAATGCCCAGTTGGTGCAGGATTCCTTTGCTGAGAACTTCCCCTACGCGCCCGTCTTCGTGTTTGGCCATTCCATGGGAAGCTTTATTGCGCGCGCCCTTCTGTGCGGCAACGGGGAGCATCTGGCCGGCGCCATCATTTGCGGCACGGGTTTCGTGCCGGTGGCCACCTCGCGCGCGGGCAACCTGTTGGCGCGGACCATCTGCCGCGTCAAGGGCGAGGACGCTTACAGCCCCTTGCTGCATTCGCTGGCTGACGGCGCATACTCAAAGGCCATTCCCGATGCGCGCACGCCCTTTGACTGGTTGAACACCGACGACGCCCAGGTGGACGCCTACATCGAGGACTCTGCCTGCGGCTACGGATTCAGCGCGGGAGGCTATGCGTCCTTGACGGCCCTGACGGCCGAGGTGTGCAGCTCGCGTGTGGCTTCGGGTATGCCCGCCTATGTGCCGCAGCTTTTCATTGCCGGCGCACAGGACCCGGTGGGCAACAATGGCGTCGGTGTACGTCAAGCGGCGCAGCTCTCGCTTGATGCGGGGGCAACAGACGTGCAGGTCAAGCTTTACCCCGACATGCGTCATGAGATATTGAACGAACCTGGACATGCGCAAGTATATGCGGATGTCCTACAATGGTTAACCAATGTAGCGTCCTAGGCGTTAGCCTTCGCTTCCAGATTTTTGCCCTCTCATCTGGCCCTATGAAAGGAATTGCCATGGCTGGAAAGTACATCATTGCCCTCGACCAGGGAACCACCTCCTCGCGCTCTATGCTCATTGACGCTCAGGGAAACGCAGTTGACGCCGTGCAGCGCCCCTTTCAGCAAATTTACCCGCAGCCGGGCTGGGTTGAGCATGACCCGCGCGAGATTTTGTCCTCGCAGCTGGGAACCTTCGCCAGCTTGATGACGCAAAACAACCTCCTGCCTTCCGATATCGACGCCGTCGGCATTACCAATCAGCGTGAGACGACCATCATCTGGAACAAGGAGACCGGCGAGCCAATCTATAACGCCATCGTGTGGCAATGCCGTCGCACGGCCGATGTCATCGACCAGATTTGTGGCAATGACCAGGAGATTCGCCAGACCATCACGGCCAAGACCGGCCTTCTGCCCGATCCGTACTTCAGTGCCAGCAAGGCCAAGTGGATCTTGGACAACGTGGAGGGTGCCCGCGCCGATGCCGAGGCCGGCAAGCTTGCCTTCGGCACCGTTGACACGTGGCTTATCTGGAACTTGACCAGCGGGCGCGTGCACGCGACGGATGTGACCAATGCCAGCCGCACCATGCTCTATGACATCCATAAGGGCTGCTGGGATCCGTATTTGCTGGATCTTTTCGGCATTCCCGCCTCGATGATGCCTGAGGTGCGCCCCTCTGCCAGCAACTTCGGTGCCACGGCCAACCCCAACCTGCCGCAGGGCATTCCGATCTGCGGTGTGGCGGGCGATCAGCAGTCTGCCCTGTTTGGCCAGTGCTGCTTTGAGTCCGGCCAGGCCAAGAACACCTATGGCACGGGATGCTTTTTGCTTATGCACACGGGCAAGACAGCCTGCGTTTCCCGCAATAACCTGGTTACCACCATTGCCGCCAGCGCTCCGGGCACGCAAGGCACTGAATACGCTCTGGAAGGGAGCGTGTTTGTAGCGGGTGCGGTGGTGCAGTGGCTGCGCGACGAGCTGCGGCTTATCGATACGGCTGCCGAAACGGAGGAGCTGGCTTTGAGCGTGCCCGACACCGCAGGCGCCTACCTGGTGCCGGCCTTCACGGGCCTAGGCGCGCCGTATTGGGATTCCGATGCGCGCGGCACCGTGGTGGGCCTGACGCGCGGGACCACGCGCGCGCATTTCGTGCGTGCTGCGTTGGAGAGCATGGCCTATCAGGTTTCCGACCTGGTCACGGCCATGGAGGCTGACGCTGGTGTGCCGCTTGACGCCCTGAATGTCGATGGCGGGGCCGCCAACAACGGCTTTTTGATGCAGTTCCAAGCTGATATTCTGAACGCCCAGATCAGGCGCCCTCAAAATACCGAGACCACGGCATTGGGCGCGGCCTTCCTGGCAGGCCTGACCACGGGCTTCTACCCCGACGTCGACTACCTGCGCGGGCTTCGCTCAAGCGACACTGTCTTCGATGCCGCCATGGGTGACGCGCAGCGTGCCCAGCTGTTGGCTGGCTGGAAGAACGCCATTAAGCGCACGCTCGGCTAAAGCTTGGCAAAACCGTCCGAGTGGCTCTCAGTCTTGATTGCTCTTGCGAGGCGCATCGCGGTTTGCTGCAAGGTCTCTGAGGGATGGATGTATGCCATTTTGCAAAAAATGGCAAAATGGCATACAAGCGGCCAGTCTCTCAAGCGTTTCATGTATGCCATTTAGGCGATTTCGCCTAAATGGCATACATTTTCTCGGCCATTTTGTGGCCTGGGATGGCTCCTTTCCGCTGGATTGGAGGAGAATCACTTGCTTGTTGCTGCTTAATGGCCAATTTCCTGTATGCCATTTTGCGAAAAATCCGTAAATGGCATACAGGAGGCCGCCTTCCCTTGGATGGCTTGTATGCCATTTTGCCATTTCTGGGGAAATGGCATACAAGCGATGGGCTGCTCTCGCTACAAATAGGGCCCTGCCGTCCGGTACCCTCTCTTTTGCGCTTCAGCGTGACTGCGCTAGGGCGCTTACCCTCCTGCTTTTTTGTTTCCGTTTCAAAAAACGTCAAGCTTTGCTGGCCTAAAGCACCCGCTATGCGCTACCCTTCGAATGATTCACTTTTACGGGAAGGACTTTCATCATGAAGGTAAGCATTGCCAGCGATCATGCTGGCTTCGAGCAGAAGCAGCAGTTGGCTGCTTATTTAACTGAGTGCGGGCATGAGGTGATAGACCGCGGGCCCGACTCCGATGACCGCGTGGATTATCCCGACTTTGCCGTTTTGGTGGGCCAGGATGTGGCCAACGGCACGGCCGAGCGAGGCGTCTTGGTGTGCGGGACCGGCATCGGCATGGCCATCGCCGCCTGCAAGGTTGACGGCATTCGTGCTGCTAACATCATCAAGCCGGAATTCGCCGCGCTGTGTCGTGAGCACAACGATGCCAACGTCATTACGCTTTCGGGCCGTTTTGTCAGCCTGGAGGAGAACAAGGCCATATTGGATACTTTCTTCAGCACCGACTTTGGCGGTGGGCGCCATGCTGGCCGCGTGCAGAAGATCATGGATATCGAAAGGATGTAAGGCCATGTACATGGACACCGTTGCCGCCGTTGACCCCGAGGTTGCTGACGCGCTTAACCAGGAACTGGCGCGTGAGCGCGACTGCATCGAGCTCATCGCTTCCGAGAACATCGTGAGCCCGGCCGTCATGGCCGCTATGGGCTCTGTCTTGACCAACAAGTACGCCGAAGGCTACCCGGGCAAGCGCTATTACGGCGGTTGCGAGAAGGTGGACATCGTCGAGCGCATTGCCATCGAGCGCGCTTGCCAGCTGTTTGACGCCAAATACGCCAACGTGCAGCCGCACTGCGGCGCCAATGCCAACCTGGCCTGCTACTTTGCGTTGTGCAAGCCGGGCGACACCGTGTTGGGCATGAGCCTGGACAACGGCGGCCACCTGACGCACGGCAGCCCGGCCAACTTCAGCGGCAAGCTGTACAACATCGTGGCCTACGGCGTAGGCGAAGACGAGCGCATCGACTACAAGGAGATCGAGAAGCTGTGCCGCAAGCACCAGCCGCGCATGGTCATCGCCGGCGCCAGCGCGTATCCGCGCGCCATCGATTTCGAGCGCCTGGCTGAGATTGCGCATGGCTATGGCGCCTACCTGATGGTTGACATGGCCCATATTGCCGGCTTGGTGGCCGCGGGCCTGCACCAAAACCCGGTGCCGTATGCTGACGTGGTCACCACCACCACGCACAAGACGCTGCGCGGTCCGCGCGGCGGCCTGATCCTGACCAACAACGAGGTCATTGCCCGCAAGATCAACTCCGCGGTGTTCCCGGGCTCCCAGGGCGGCCCGCTCATGCATGTCATTGCTGGCAAGGCTGTGGCCTTTGGCGAGGCCCTGAAGCCCGAGTTCAAGGAATACGCCCAAAACGTCATCACCAACTGCGCCGCCATGGGCCGCGGCATGACCGAAGGCGGCTTGCGCCTGGTGTCGGGCGGCACGGACAACCACCTGTGCCTGGTCGACCTGACGCCAGCGGGCGTGACGGGCAAGGACGCCGAGAAGCTGCTGGAGTCCGTGGGCCTGACGGTCAACAAGAACACCATCCCCAACGAGCCCTTGAGCCCCTTTGTGACCAGCGGCATCCGCGTGGGTTCTGCTGCGGGCACCACGCGCGGCCTGACCGAGGACGAATTCTATACGGTAGGCAAGTGCATTGCCGCTACGGTGTTCAACCGCAACGACGACGCCAAGTTGGCTCAGGTCAAGGCCGAGGTCAAGAAGATCATCGACGCCCATCCGCTGTATCCGGAGTTCTAAGGCAAAAGATGGGCCTTGACTACGAAGCCCTGGAGCTTCATTCGGATGATCTAGGGGAATACCGGCTTGATGAGGTCCTTTGCCGCCAGTGCAGCTGTTTTTGCGCCGAACGGCAGCCGGTGCTTGTTGGCAAAAAGCCGGTGGCGCTTTGTTCCCGCAACACCAAAGGGCGCAAAGTGGTGACCCGATGGAAAAAGAGGGCCGAAGCTCAATGAGAAAAGGGAGGCGCCCTGGTGGCGCCTCCCTTGCTTTTGGTGGTAAGGTTTCCTTGTCCGTTTTAAGGAGGGGCAATGGATGTGACCGAGCGTCCCAGCTGGGACGAATATTTCATGACGCTGGCCAATCAGGTTGCCACACGCACCACGTGCATCAGGCGTGCGGTCGGATGCGTGCTGGTGCGTGACAAGCGCATCTTGGCCACGGGCTACAACGGCGCGCCTTCAGGCCTGAAGCATTGCGCCGAGGTGGGGTGCCTGCGCCAGCAGCTCAACGTACCAAGCGGCAAGCAGCATGAGCTGTGCCGCGCCTTGCATGCAGAGCAAAACGCCCTCATCCAAGCGGCGCGTTACGGCATAAGCGTTGACGGCGCCACCCTTTACGTGAATACGCAGCCTTGCGTGTTTTGCGCCAAGATGATCATCAACGCTGGCATAAAGGAAGTCGTGTACCAGAATCCTTATCCGGATGAGTTGGCCATGTCGATGCTGGAGGAAAGCGGCATCAAGCTGCGTACCTTTGAGGGCTAAACGGAAATCGCACCCTTTTTGGAACATACCGTCCAAAAAATCAAAGTACCCGTTCACCTTTTTTTGCCGCCAACGTTGAGGGCGGCATCAAGGGTTTGCTATCATAGCTATGTTTAGGGCGCATTGCGCGTCCTGACAGGAGGAGAGGAAGTAATGGTTTTAGCGGTTGTAGCAGGGGTTTTGATTGGTGCCCTCAGCATCATCCCGTTCCCGTTTGCCGCTAAGAAGGGTCGCACGATTGACCCCAGCAAGTCTTCCAACTTGCTTTTGCCGCTGCTTCTAACCCTGCTGGTGTCGTTCGTCATCCTGGTGGTGGGAATGATCGGCTGCAAGTTGTTGGCGCCCGACGTCATCCTGGCGTTTGTGGTGGCAGAGTTTGCAACCTTTGTTATTGCGGTGATTGTCTTCGGCATTGCCTTGTCGAAGCGTCGATAGAGTACGAAAAAAAGGAGAGGGCAAATGGTATTTGAGCTCACTGGCGATCCGTTGACAGACATTCAGGCGCCAATTGCTGAGTTGCAGGAAGGTTTTAATTCCAATTTCGTTGTTGATTTCGGCAACGGCATTGGCATTACGCAGTACACGGTGTGGATGTTCGTCATCGCCATCGTCGTGGTTGCTGCCATTCTTGTGGCTGTTCGCAAGGTTAAGATTTCCCCTGACAGCAAACTGGGCGGCTTGATTGACTGGGGCTATGACGCAGTCTGCCGCAACATGGGCGAAGGCGCCATCGGCCATGGCTATAAGAAGCACATCCCCTTCTTGGCCACCATGTTCTTCTTCATCCTTATCGCCAACGTGATCGGCCTGATCCCTGGCACCAAGACCCCCACGGGTTCCTTGAGCGTCACCTGGGCTTTGGCTACGTTGTCCTTCTTCTACTTCAACTGGCGCGGCATCCAGGCTAAGGGCGGCATCGGCTATCTGAAGGCCATCGCACCGCACGGCCTGCCTGGCCCCATGGTTCCCATCATCTGGTTCTTCGAGTTCTTCTCCCTGGTCATCCGTTGGCTGACCCTGGCAGTCCGACTCTATGGCAACATGTTTGCCGGCCACATGATCTTGGGCATCTTCGCAATCATGACTCAGTTCTTCATTTTGGACGCCATCCAGTTCGGCGCCGCCCTGACCGCTCTGCCGGCCATCGCTTGGGCACTGTTCCTGCTGGTCATGTACGTCCTGGAGTGCTTGGTCGCCTTCCTGCAGGCATACGTATTCACCATCCTATCCGCGGTGTACGTTGGCCTGGCCGAGGGCGAGCACTAGGATATTCGCCCTTCGCGGCACGGGGTTTGACCGTCACCCCTAATGCACGGTCCTGACTGTGGTGCTTAGCTCCGTCTCCAAGGGGCTAAGAAATATAAGCAAGGAAATGGGTAAGGGACCCAAATCCGTTCAAAAGGAGGAAACAATGGAAACTACTCTCGTAATCGCAGCCTTGAAGGTTGTCGGCTACGGCCTCGGCACCATCGGCCCAGGCATCGGTCTTGGCCTGTGCGGCTATGGTCTGTGCGTCGGTTCTGCACGTCAGCCTGAGCTGGCTGGCAAGCTGTTCACCAACGCCCTGATCTTCGGCGCTTTGGCAGAGGCACTGGCCCTGATCGGCTTCGTCTGCACCTTCATCTTCTAATTTGTCTGGTTGCAAGAAACTAATCGGACCTAGTACCAAGAAAGAAGGTGGAGAGTGAAGGCGAAACTGAATATGAAGCAGACCGGCGTTGGCCTTATTGCTGCTGCGGCAAGTCTCGTTAGTGCTTTCCCCACCATGGCGTTCGCAGAGGAGAAGGAAGGTATCGCGTTCCTCATTCCTGATATGAATGAGTTCATCCCGATGCTTATCGTTTTCCTGATCATCCTGGTCATCCTGGCAAAATTCGGCTGGCCTGTCGTTGATGGCATCATCACCAAGCGTGAGTCCACCATCAAAGAGGCCCTGAAGAAGTCCGAGGAAGCCCAGGTTGAGGCAGAGCGTACGCTGGCCGAGTACAAGAAGGAGCTGGCAGACGCCAAGGCTCAGGCTGCAGAGATTGTGGCCGAGGCCAAGAAGACCGGCGAAGCTGTTCAGGCCGACATTCAGGCCAAGGCAATGGCTGAGTCCGCCGCCATGATCGAGAAGGCCAAGGGCACCATTGAAGCTGAGAAGAAGGCAGCCATTGCCGAGCTTCAGGGCTCTATCGTGGACATCTCCACGTCTGTGGCCGAACGTCTGATCGGCGAGGATTTGAGCGACGATGAGCACCGCAAGATCATCGAGCGCTATGTCAACGAGGCGGGCAGCTTCAATGCCAACTAATCGTCTTGTTGAAAAGGAAAAGGTTGCCGTTTACGCAAACGCACTTTACGATGCGGCTACCGCTGCGGGTGGTCGCGATACCGCAGTTGAGGTTCGCGATCAGGTTGAGAGCATTGTGGCGATCGTCCGTGGCAACGCGGAGCTGTCTGAGACGCTGAACGAGGGCACCTTCGCCCCCGAGCAGCGCGCACAGATCGCCAAGAATGTGTTCGCAACGTGCAACCCGGTCCTTACCGATGTTCTGGCCGTTATGGTCGAACGCGGCGATTTCAAGCTGCTGTCCCGCGTGGCCGCAGCTTACTCCGAGGTGCTCAGCGCCAAGCAGAACGTGACCATCGTGGACGTGACCACGTACGTCGAGCTTGACGATCACCTGCGTGAGGTAATTACCAAGAAGGCTGCCGAAGACTTTGGTACCGATGTCGTGCTGCGTGAGCACATCGACAAGACCATGTTGGGCGGCATACTCATGAGCGCAAACGGCAAGCGCCTGAACGCCAGCGTACGTTGGCAGTTGGACAATGCCCGCACCGCTCTTAAGCAAACTGTGTAGGAGGTGAATGCTTGTGACTGAAATCACCGCTCAGTCCATTGACGAGGCTCTGCGTAAGCAGTTGGACGCGCTGAACACCAGCGTTGAGTCTCGCGAGGTTGGCACGGTCATTCAGGTCGGCGACGGTATTGCTCGCATCGATGGCCTGAAGGGCGCCATGATGGGCGAGCTTCTTGAATTCGAAGGTGCTAATGGCGAGACCGTTTATGGTATGGCCCAGAACCTCGAAGAAGAAGAAGTCGGCGCCGTGCTCCTGGGTAACGTCACCGCAATTCGCGAAAACGACAAGGTCAAGACGACCGGTCGTATCATCGAGATTCCCTCTGGCAAGGGCTTCCTTGGCCGTGTTGTGAATCCTCTGGGTCAGCCGATTGACGGCAAGGGCCCCATTCAGGCCGACGGTTATCGTCCTGTTGAGTTCAAGGCTCCGGGCGTTATCTCTCGTAAGCCTGTTCATGAGCCGGTTCAGACCGGCATCCTGGCAATCGACTCCATGATCCCCGTTGGCCGTGGCCAGCGTGAGTTGATCATTGGCGACCGCCAGACCGGCAAGACTGCTGTTGCAATCGACGCCATCATCAACCAAAAGGGTCAGGACATGATCTGCATCTACGTTGCTATCGGCCAGAAGGCCTCCACCGTAGCCCAGATCGTTGAGACCTTGGAGCGCCAGGGCGCCATGGAGTACACCATCATCGTGTCCGCCACCGCTTCTGACGCCGCTCCTCTGCAGTACATCGCTCCTATGGCCGGTGCTGCAATGGGCGAGTACTTCCTGTACAACGGCGAAGACGGCCAGCCGGCTGGCCCCGACAACCCGGGCCGCCATGTTCTGGCAATCTACGACGACCTGTCCAAGCAGGCTGTTGCTTATCGTCAGATGTCTCTGACCCTGCGCCGCCCGCCCGGACGCGAGGCTTATCCTGGTGACGTTTTCTACCTGCATTCTCGCTTGTTGGAGCGTGCCGTCAAGATGAACGAGGAGAACGGTCTTGGTTCCATGACCGCACTGCCCATCATCGAGACCCAGGCTGGCGACGTTTCTGCATACATTCCGACCAACGTAATTTCCATTACCGACGGTCAGATCTATCTGCAGACCGACCTGTTCTATCAGGGCCAGCGCCCCGCTGTTGACGTAGGTATCTCCGTTTCCCGAGTTGGTGGCTCCGCTCAGATCAAGGCTATGAAGCAGGTTGCAGGCTCTCTGCGTCTGGACCTGGCTGCATACCGCGAGCTGCAGGCCTTCACCCAGTTCGGTTCCGACCTGGACAAGGCTACGCAGGATCAGCTGAACCGTGGCGCTCACATGACCGAGCTTCTGAAGCAGGGTCGTTACGTGCCGATGCCGGTTGCCGAGCAGGTTGCTGCTATTTACGCTGGTAACGAAGGCTACCTGGACGACCTGATGCTGGTTGACGTATGCCGCTTCCGTGACGAGTTGCGCGACTTCCTGCGTGCTTCTAGGCCGGAGGTTTTGGAGGCTATCGTTTCCGAAGGTAAGCTGACCGACGAAATCAAGGCTGACTTGAACGCCGCATTGGAGTCCTTCAAGTCCCAGTTCTCGGCGACGGCTTAGAGAGGGACGGTAGACCATGCCTAACCTGCACGACATAGAGAGGCGCATTAACTCCGTTAAATCTACGAAGCAGATCACTCGTACCATGGAGATGGTTTCTGCTGCAAAGATTCGCCGTGCCACTGAGCGCATGACCAATGCGACTCCTTGGACCATGAATCTTTCTGAGGCCCTGCTCAACGCTGCAAAGTATGCTCCGTTGGACGCCGAGCCCCTGCTGCAGATGCATGACCAGGTGAAGAAGGTTCTGATCGTGGTTGTTACCTCCGATCGAGGTTTGGCTGGCGGTTTCTCGAGCAACATCCTGAAGGCCGCTGAGCGTATTGCTCAGGAAAAGAAGGCCGATGGGGCTGAGGTCGAGATCATCGCATGTGGCAAGAAGGCATGCGGTTACTATAGCTATCGTGGCATTGAACCCATCATGGAGTTCAAGGGAACTTCTGCAGACCCAGAGTTTGACCAGGCTGTTTCCATTTCCGGTTATTCCGGCGATGCCTACAACCATGGTGATTTGGACGAGGTGTATCTCATTTACAACCACGCCAAGAACGCTGGCGAGCAGATCGTCATCGAGCACAAGGTGCTCCCCATTGACTATAAGAAGGACTGGGGAGACATGTTGGGCTTGAATCCCAAGGAGGAAGACGTTCTTGCTCCTTACCGCGAGGAGGAAGGCGAGCACGTCTACGAGAAGATCGACGTGGACTTCGAGCCTTCCGCGCGAGAGGTTGTGCATCATATGATGTTCGCCTACCTGCGTAACATGTACTTCTATGCTTTGATTGATTCGGCTGCAGCCGAGCAGGGCGCCCGCCGTTCTGCCATGAAGTCGGCAACAGACAATGCCAACGAAATGGTGGACACGCTGACGACCTACTATAACCGTGTACGTCAAGGTGCCATTACGACCGAGATCAACGAGATCGTCGGTGGCGCAGCAGCTTTGGAGGAGTAAATGGCTGAAGAGATTAAGACTCAGTCGACGGGTGCTGTAGGACGCATTGTTCGCGTCGTCGGCGCTGTTGTCGATGTTGAGTTCCCGGCAGAGCAAATGCCGGCAATCTATAATGCCCTGACGGTGAAGGGCACCACCCCCTTGGGTGAAATTGACACCGTGCTTGAGGTGCAGTCGCACCTCCCGGGCGACCTGGTTCGCGCCGTTGCAATGACTTCCACCGACGGCATGGTCCGTGGCATGGAAGCCGTTGACACGGGCGCTCCCATCCAGATGCCCGTTGGCCCCAACACGTTGGGCCGTATTTGGAACGTTATCGGCCAGCCCGTTGATGGCAAGCCCATGCCGGAAATCGACATGTACATGCCCATCCATCACCCGGCTCCGGCTTACGAGACCTTGGCCACCACGACCGAGATCTTCGAGACCGGCATTAAGGTTATCGACCTGATCGAGCCTTATGTTAAGGGCGGCAAGACTGGTCTGTTCGGCGGCGCAGGCGTTGGTAAGACCGTTACCATTCAGGAGCTTATCAACAACCTGGCACAGGAGCATGGCGGCACCTCCGTCTTCACGGGCGTAGGCGAGCGTACTCGTGAGGGTACGGACCTGTTCCTGGAGATGTCCGAGTCTGGCGTTATCAACAAGACCTGCTTGGTCTATGGTCAGATGAACGAGCCTCCCGGAGCACGTCTTCGCGTTGGCCTGGCTGGCCTGACCGAGGCAGAGTACTTCCGTGATCAGGGCCAGGACGTTCTGCTGTTCATTGACAACATCTTCCGTTTCACCCAGGCTGGTTCCGAGGTATCCGCACTGCTTGGCCGTATGCCTTCCGCAGTAGGCTACCAGCCCACCCTGGCAACTGAGATGGGCGACCTGCAGGAGCGTATTACTTCTACCGCTACGGGCTCCATTACGTCCGTACAGGCAGTTTACGTGCCTGCTGACGACTTGACCGACCCGGCACCTGCAACCACGTTTACCCACTTGGATGCAAAGACGGTTCTGTCTCGTGGCATTGCTGAGCAGGGCATTTACCCCGCTGTGGACCCGCTGGACTCCACTTCCCGCGCTCTCGACCCCGAGATCGTCGGCGAGGAGCACTATCGCGTAGCCGTTGGCGTTCAGGAAGTTTTGCAGAACTACAAGGACCTGCAGGACATCATCGCCATTCTGGGTATGGACGAGCTGTCTGAGGACCAGAAGCTGGTCGTCAACCGCGCTCGTAAGATTCAGAAGTTCCTGGGCCAGCCGTTCCACGTAGCAGAGGTCTTCACCGGCAACCCCGGTAAGTACGTCAAGATCGAGGACACCGTCCGCTCCTTCGCCGAGATTCTCGACGGCAAGTGCGACGACATCCCCGAGCAGTGCTTCACCTACAAGGGCGCCATCGAGGACGTCTACGAGGCTTATGCAAAGATGAAGGAAGACTAAATGGCAATGCTTCACTGCGAAATCGTGACTCCGGAATATGTCGTTTATCGCGGCGAAGTCGCTCAGGTTGATGTTCCCAGTGCCGGTGGTTACTGCGGCATCCTGCCTGGTCATGAAGACTTTTGCTGCCGTATGAAGAACGGCAAAGTCACAGTGTACACCGATGAGGGGCACAAGGAGAAGCTCGAGTTCGCGTCGTATATGGGATTCACCCAGGTGCATAAGGACAAGGTCATCGTCTTGTCCCGTCAAGCCATCGCAATCCCGGATATCGATGAAGCGACCGTTCGTCGTGAGTATGATGAGTACAAGGCTCGCATCGACGCGATGAGCGCTGAAGAGGTGGAAGGCCAGGCCAAGAGTGCCGAAAAGGTTCAGCGTAACACCTTGACCGACGATCTTGAGTGGCGTGAAGTGATGCTATCCTTCTGCTCCAAGTAGCTTTGAGCAAAAGCTACTAAACTTTTGAACTTGGATTCAAGTCCCTTTGAAGCCTCCGGCCTTCGGGCCGGGGGCTTTACCTTTTATGGGGAGGGTTGAAACAGAAGACGTGCCTGTTGTTCCAACCCTTGATGCAAAAATCCACAGTCTGTTCGCTGCCGCAAGGGTGGCCCATGCGGTATTATGCAAGGGATAAACAGCGCGCAAACATACTCTAAACGCACCAAGCGCCAACGGACTACCGAGCATGCATTCGAGGCACATCATGGCGTTTGTACACTTGCACAACCATACTGAGTATTCCCTGCTGGACGGCTTGACACATATCAAGGATATGGTCAAACGTGCCGCTGAGCTGGGCATGCCGGCCGTGGCCATCACTGATCACGGCGTCATGAGCGGCGTGCCGGAGTTGGATGCCGCTTGCGCCAGCGTCACGGGCCCCAACGGCGAAAAGGTGAAGCCCATCTTCGGGTGCGAAGTCTATTTCACCACCGACGAGGAGCTGCGGACCGACGTTAAGCCGCGTCTGTATCATCTGTTGCTGCTGGCCAAGACCAACGAAGGCTACCATAACCTGCTGAAGCTGGTCAGCGAAAGCCATGTGGACAACTTCTACTACAAGCCGCGCACCACGTTCAGCATGCTGCAGAAGTACGGCCATGGCATCATCGGCTCAAGCGCCTGCATAGCGGGCATCGTGCCCAAGCTTTTGGACGCGCGCCAGTTCGACGACGCCTGCGAATGGGCCCGCAAGCTGGCAAGCTGCTTTGACCCAGGCGACTTCTACATCGAGCTGCAAAACCAGGGCATCATGACCGACGGCGGCATGACGCAGACCCAGCTCAACCATGAGCTGACCAAGGTTGCCCAGGCCTGCGGGCTAAAGACCATCGCCACCAACGACTTCCACTACCTGCTGCAGGAAGACGCGCGCGCCCAAGACATCATGCTGTGCATCGGTACCGGCTCAAGCGTCAACGAGACCAAGCGCATGAAATTCGAGAACGACCAGTTCTACATGAAGACCGAGGAAGAGATGCGTGAGGCCCTGAAGGACTTCCCCGAGGCCTGCGATAACACGGTGGAAGTGGCCGAGAAGTGCAACGTGGTGCTTGAACGCGACTCCATTCTGCCGCGTTTCCCCTTGCCAGAGGGCCATACCGAGGAAAGCTGGTTCCGCTACAAGTGCGAAGAGGGCATGCGCAAGCGCTACGGCGATCCCGTGCCCGAGCGCGAGTGGCAGCAGTACGAATACGAGGCCGGCGTCATCATCCAGCAGGGCTTCCCGGCGTACTTCCTTATCGTGCAGGAGTACATCGAGTGGGCGCGCAGCCAAGGCATCGGCGTCGGCCCCGGCCGTGGCAGCGCCGCTGGCTCCATCGTGGCGTATGCCATGGGCATCACCGACCTGGACCCGTTGCCCAACGGCTTGATGTTCGAGCGCTTCCTTTCTCCTGAACGCGTGGAGATGCCCGATATCGACGTCGACTTCGAGGATGAGCGTCGCGGCGAAGTCATCGAGCACATCAAGGAGGTCTATGGCGAAGACCACGTGTCGGGCGTCATCACCTTCGGCAAGCTGCAGGCCAAAAACGCCGTGCGCGACGCCGCGCGCGTGTTGGACTACCCCTATAACGTAGGCGACCGCATCTGCAAGATGATCGGCGACGAGCTGGGCATCACCATCGACAAGGCGCTTGATACCAACCCCGACCTGGCCAAAGCCTACAAGGAAGAAGACGACGTGCGCCAGGTGATCGATGCCGCCAAGAGCATCGAAGGCCATGTGCGCGGCGAAGGCGTGCATGCGTGCGCCACCATCATCTGCCGTGACCCCATGAGCGACCACGTTCCCATGAAACGTGACACCAAGGGCGGCGGCATCATTACGCAATACGACGGTCACTATACCCCTGACCTGGGCCTTTTGAAGATGGACTTCCTGGGCCTGCGCACATTGGGCGTGCTTTCGCGCGCGTGCCGCAACATCAAGGCCACCACGGGCATAGAGATGGTCCCCGAAGAGATTCCCATTGACGATCCCAAGGCATTCGAGCTTATGCAGTCAGGCAACATGGACGGCCTGTTCCAGGTGGAAGGCGCCCTGTACGTCAGCCTGTTTGCGCGCCTGCCACCGCGGCGCTTCTCGGACATCGTGGCGTCCATTGCCCTTAACCGCCCAGGTCCGTTGGAGTCCGGCATGGTTGAGGACTACGTGAAGGTGGCCAGCGGCAAGACCGACATCCACTACTACGACGAGCGCCTGAAGCCCATTTTGGAAGAAACCTACGGCACCATGGTCTACCAAGAGCAGATCATGCAGATCTCCATGGTCATGAGCGGCTTTTCGGCCGGCAAGTCCGACAAGCTGCGCAAGGCCATGGGCAAGAAGAAGCTGGACATCATGCGCCAGCTGCAGG
>R19__coassemble_60_pt1 | contig 63358 bp, 52 predicted proteins | sample R19__metabat2_low_PE_004 | metagenome-assembled genome bin R19
GCCCGCCGCCGCCCTTGCAAGCATTTTTTTCGAAAAAGTCGAAAATTTTTTGATTTGGTACCCTTTTTAGCTATATGCGCAGGTCAACGTAGCTTTAGAGGCTCTTCATATTTCGTCCACAAGCAAGAAAGGGGCGAAATTCGCCCCTTTCCCGTTCTCTTTGCTGCTGCTTATTTAATGCGTGCAAATTTGCGCTTTCCGACTTGGATAACCACGCCGCCAAGCATTGCAGGATCCACGTTGTAAGCCTTGGGCTCCAGAGCCGTGCCGTTTACCTTCACGCCGCCGCCATCAATAAGCCTTCTTGCTTCGCCAGCAGATTGCGCAAGCTTCATCTCCACCAACAGCTTGGCGAAGTACACCTTGCCCTCATCGTTCACTTCGAAGTCAAACGTAAACTCCGGAATGTCCTCGGGGATCTCATGCTGTTTGAACAGCTTGTCGAAGGCCTCCTCGGCAGCCGCCGCCTCTTCAGCAGAATAGTAAGATTCCACGATGTTTCGAGCCAAGGCGCGCTTTACTTTATTAGGATGAAGCTCGTCTGCGGCAAGCCCCGCCTCAATGCGGTCAATCTCGTCGACGTCGACCGTGGATGCCAGGCGATAGTACTTGATCATGATCTCATCGGGGATGGACATGATCTTGCCGAACATATCGTTGGGCTCGTCGGTCAATCCAACGTAGTTGCCATAGCTCTTGGACATCTTCTGCACGCCATCGGTACCTTCAAGCAAAGGCAACGTCAAGCAAACCTGGGGCTCCATGCCCATCTTCTCCATGAGCTCTCGACCGGCCAGCAAGTTAAACAGCTGATCATTGCCGCCCAACTCCACATCTGCCTTAATGACCACGGAGTCGTACGCCTGCATGACGGGGTACATGAACTCATGCAAACTGATAGGCTGGTTGGAGGTGTAACGGTTATGGAAGTCATCACGCTCCAAGATGCGTGCCACCGTGAAGTTGGAGAGCAGCTTCAGCAGATCCTCCATCTTCAGGGACAAAATCCATTCGCTGTTATAGCGAAGCGTGGTGCGCTCGGGATCAAGAACCTTGAAAGCTTGGTCCACATACGTTTGCGCATTAGCCTTAATCTGGTCATAGGTAAGTTGGGGGCGCGTGGAATTGCGGCCGGAAGGGTCGCCGATAAGCGCCGTGCCGTCACCGATGATCAACGTGACCTGGTGACCCAAGTCCTGAAATTGGCGCAGCTTGCGCAACGGAACCGCATGGCCCAAGTGAATATCAGGGGCGGTGGGATCAACGCCCAGCTTGATGTTGAGGGGCTTTCCCCTCTTCAGCTTTTCCAGCAAAGCGGACTCGGGGACAATCTGGTTAGCGCCCGACTTAATAATATGTAGCTGTTCTTCAGCAGAAAGCATATGGGTCTCCTATCAAAAACGTAAGTTCAAGGATTATAGCGCAAGAACTTGCCCTTACGAAACACCTCTGAACAGATGCCCGCTGGTGGCCTTTGCCGTCTTGGAAACGCAGCCGTCACCCTTGACCGCCAACCCCACAGCCTGCACCGCACGTCCGACCGCCTGCGCGGTCTGCTCGGGGTTCATTAGCGTGGCATCAACCATAAAGGACGTAACGCCGGCCTTCAACAAATCGGGCACGGCATGGGCAACGTCGGTCATCACACTATTATAAAGATGGCTTCGTCCCATCACGTCGGTCGAGACCGGGAAGTCATAGCCCTTCCTATCCTTTAAATAATGTTCCCGCGTACGCCTATTGCAGCTTTGGCAATCCTGGTTGCACGGCCCTTGACTCATAAGCAAGCAATGCTCGGTGGTCATAAGCTCCTGCGTGCCCATAATCATGTATCCCAAGGGGACGCAAGGCCCACCCTGCGCCAAAGCCTTTATTTGCGAGAGGTTGAGTTCGGGCGAAAGCCACACGCGCGCAACGCCCAGCATTCCCATGACGTCAAGCGCCAGCTTGTTCATGACGGGGACATGCGGGCCGACCTCACAGGAGCAATCCATCTTGATGCCCCGCAAAAGCGAAGCCGCACTATCCACAAACAGAGCCTTCTCCTCATGCGCGTACTGCCAAACATCAATGCCTTTGGCAAACTCACGCGTGCCTTCGATAAGGTCGTGGTCTATCAGAGGCATGGCGATAACGCTTTGCTTCGGGTAGCCCGCCTGCTCCGCCTGCTCAACGGCCTTCCCTTGCATAACGGCTGCACCACGCTTGTAGGACAGCGCGGGGACAAACAGCGTGTCGCATCCAGCCTTGCGCGCCGCGCGGGCACAGGCGGGATTGGTAACCAAAGCTGCCACCTGGCATGCCGCAGCAGGAGGCGAAGACTGGAAGTCTCTAGCCTGAACGCGAGGAAGAACACGCTGGCCGAACGCCTTGACTACCTGCTCCTCCAATGCCTGCAGGGCCTCAGCGCGAACGCGGTGCAGCTGCGAAAAGCCCATGCCTACGCCTTCGTCTAGAAGCACCTCAAGCGAAGTGAGGGCAAAAGGCGTCTGCCCTAAGCGATCAATATGGTCCCGCACATCCTGCTCCGAAAGGGCCTTGGTGCGCGCAGGCTCAACCACGTCGCCCTGGGCAGTCCCTGCTACATGCTTAAACGTCAAGGCTCTGTCGGAATCAATGCCACGCAGCGGGCCCGCCAAGCTGAACTCAACCTCCAACGGAGAGCCAATGCGCGCCTTCACTTTGCCCGCAATCGGAACGCGGGGCTCAAACGGCTCCTCGACGAAGGCCGCTGCGGCGCTTCTCACGCGAAAGACGCGATCGCCCACATGGACGGCACGCATGGCGCGGTCGGCCTCGGCAAAGCCAAACCGGGCAATCCCCTTCTTGTCGCAAGAGAAATCGGCCACCTCGTAGGTGGAGCGGCCCTTCTTGGTCCATATCTCCAAAATGTCGCCAGATACGAAGTCCTGGGCCGTGTCCAACGTAAAGAAGGTATCACCCTTCTTGGCAACGCGCCCCATCAGCACGCCCCGGTTGTTGGGACGCTGATAGCTCATGATTTCGTTTCCACGCTCATGCGTAAGGTAGGCGGTGGTGAACCCACGCGAGAAGGCCTCCGACAGGCTTCGGCGCTCTTCGTCGGTGGCACATGCGAAGCCGTCTTCGCTTTGCTCCAGGCGGTCAAGCACGGCACGATAGGCGCTCACCACGGCGAAGACATATTCAGGGGACTTCATACGTCCCTCAATCTTAAGCGACGTCACGCCGGCAGCTTGAAGCTGGGGTAAACAATCAATCGTGCACAAGTCCTTGGGAGACAGAAGATGTTCTCCAGGCGCCTTCGTCGGAGCGGAGGAACCCGAAACATACAGCTCGTAAGGCAAGCGGCATGCCTGGGCGCACGTCCCGCGATTAGCGGAGCGGCCCCCGATCATGGATGACATCAGGCACTGGCCCGAGTAGCAGACGCACAGCGCGCCGTGGGCAAACGTCTCTACCTCCATTTCCCATTGCGCGGCAACCGAGCACAGATGGGCAATCTCCTCAAGCGAAAGCTCGCGCGCCAGCGTCACGCGGCGGGCACCAAGCTGGGCCGCCCATTCAATGCCTGCCTCGTTATGGATATTCATCTGCGTGGAGATATGCAGCTCAGCCTGGGGAAGCGTCCGCCTGAGCTCATGGGCGATGCCTATGTCCTGGACAATGAAGGCATCGGCGCCCGCGCGATATGCCTGACGGGCGCACTCCAGGGCCTCATCCACCTCATCGGGCAATACCAGCGTGTTCAGCGTAACGAATACCGACACGCCGCGCAGATGCGCATAGCGGCAAGCCTGCTCCAGCTGCTCCAGCGTGAAGTTGTCTGCGCCGCGTCGCGCGTTGAACTGCTCTAAGCCCAAGTACACCGCATCGGCACCTGCCCTTACCGCAGCATGGAGCGCCGCCATGGTGCCAGCTGGGGCCAATAGCTCCATTTTCATTTCCTGCTTCATCCCTGCATCCCGTCTTTTATGTGGAGGGTCCACGCATAACTACTTAGTTCCGCTTTCCGAAAGGTCAATTGTAGTACCATAACCTAATTATGAAACCACGCAGAAAACAGCGCCAGGCGCACGCGCACGCAATTAAATGGGCCCTCTTCTTCGTCTTGATGATCGTCTGCATTTGCGGATTCATGGGCGTTCGGGGGGTTATGGACTCCATTCAGGACTGGGAAAAGGACCTTCCCAGCGTTACCAGCACGGATGCCTTCACCTATAGCGCCAAAACCCGCATCTACGCCAACGATCACGAAACGCTTTTGGCTGAATTCTACCTTGAAGACCAGGAGCCTGTCTCCTCCTTGGCGGAAATCAGCACCTACGCCTCCCAAGGCACCGTCGCCACCGAGGACGTTCGTTTCTACGAGCACAACGGCGTGGACATGGCCGGCATTGCCCGTGCCGTCTTAAACAACGTTTTGGGCGGCGATCTGGAAGGCGCCTCCACCATCACCCAGCAGCTGGTGCGAAACACGCTGCTGGCTGACGAGGCCAACGACATCTCCCTCAAGCGTAAGGTGAGGGAAGCCTCGCTTGCCCTTGAGATGGAGAAGGCCTACAGCAAAGACGAAATCCTGCTGATGTACATGAACACCATCAACTATGGTGACGGCTGCTACGGCATCCAAGCTGCAGCCCAGCATTACTTCCAGAAGAACGCCAGCGACCTGACCATCGTCGAGGCGGCTACGCTGGTGGGCATCCCGCAATCCCCCACCTACAACAATCCCGTCGATCACCCTGACAATTGCCTGTCCAGGCGCAACGTGGTTCTTAGCCGCATGCTTTCCTACGGCGTCATCACCCAGGCCGAATACGAAGAAGCTTGCGCCCAGCCGCTTGAGCTCAACATTGCCCCCACCAAATCGGAAGACGGCATTGTGGCCTATCCGTATTTCACCAGCTACGTCAGGCAGTGCCTCCTTGACACCCTGTCTTACGACCAGGTGTTCTCAGGCGGCCTGACGGTATACACCACCATTGACCCCACCCTGCAAAGCTATGCGGAAGAGGCAGCCGAGGAAACTTACGAAGAGCTGCCCGATGACGTTGAGCTAGCCATGACCTGCGTTAACCCCGAAAACGGCTACATCGTTGCCATGATCGGCGGTCGCGATTACAGCGAAAGCGAGTTCAACCTGGCAACCAGCTCAACGGGACGCCAGGCAGGCTCGTCCTTCAAGCCCTTCACTCTAACAACCGCCATCGAAAACGGCATCAATCCGCAGTCGATGGTCGATTGCTCCTCCAGCGACGTCATCAACGGTTGGTACGTTGAAAACTACGGAGCCTACAACTACGGCACGCGTTCAATCGAAAGCGCTACATGGGTGTCCTCCAACACTGGTTACGCCCACCTCATCACTGACGAAAACGGCGTGACGCCCGCTCAGGTGCTTGAGATGGCAAAGCGATTTGGGGTTACGGGCTCTGAGGCAAACGGCTTTGGTGCTTACCCGGCCCTGACGTTAGGCGTGGCGCAGGTGAACACCACCATGATGGCCGGAGCCTACGCCACCTTCGCAAACGACGGCATGCATTATGAGACCACGTGCATCACCATGGCGTTCAACGAAGAAGGCGAAACGCTCATCGACAACACCAAACCGCAAGGCAAGCAAATCATCACTCCTGAGGTCTCATACGCCGTCACCAAGGTTTTGGAAGGCGTTGTGAAGTACGGCACCGCAACGGCGGCAGCGCTTGATTCCGGACAGGTGTCTGCCGGCAAGACGGGCACGTCCGAGGAATGGCGTGACCTGTGGTATTGCGGTTACACGCCGCAGTATTCCTGCTCGGTATGGACCGGCGCCGACCCTGAGCGCGAACTTTACGAGGCCAACTGGTCGAAGAACATGTGGAAGCGCTTCATGACGCGTGCGCTAGATGGCACCGAAACGGAAGACTTCAAGTCGTATTCCGATCCGAAGTACGACGCCAAGTACAACACCCTGCATTCCGGCTATTCGGCCACGACCAACACCAACACGACGACAACGGGCACGAATACCTACGCAACCACGGACACGACGAGCGATTCAACCGCTACCACCACCCAGCCTGATACCGCCGCTCCCGCTGCTGACCCAGCCGCAACCGAAACAACGCCGACAGGGTAAACCTTAATTGGCGTAGGCGAAAAAAGAAGGAGGCTTTTGGCCTCCTTCTTTTTTCGCATCGTTCGCAATAGGATCAAAGCTGAAGCCCTCGTTACTTCAGAGCTTCGGCCGCTTTCTTGTCAGCTTCCTTCAGAGCAGCCACACCTTCGTCATACTTAGCCTGGATGGTTGCCAACTGATCGGCGTTGATGGCCGAAGCATCTTGCGTGGTGTACAGCGTGACGTAATCGGTCAGGGCCTGCTTCAGGCAATCGGCGCCGTTCTTGTAGCCATCTTGCACTTCTTTAAGCTGATCAGGGGTTTCAATGCTGTCCAAGGCACTCAAGGCTTCCAAGGCTTTGTCCGCCTGGGTCTTCATTCCCACGGAGTCCCCTCGCGACACCGCATCAACAAAGTTGTCCAGTTTCTCGTCAAGGGTCTCCATGGTTTGGTTCACCTGAGACATGTAGGTTCGAGCGGCCGTGGCTTCGGTGTTTTGCGTAGTAGCCTGGGTTCCCGAGCAACCAACGCAAAGCGAGCCGACGGTCAAGGCGCACATCGCGCTAACTGCCATCATGGCAAGTTTTTTATTCATGGGCAATCCTTATAGTCAGATAACAATTTCGGGAAATCATACCTTAAAGTTAGGCAGCTGCAGCTGCAGGCTCGCTGGAACCCGCAGATTCTCCACCGCCGCCGCTGTCGGAGCCGCCGCCGCTGTCGGAGCCGCCGGAGCCGCCACCGCTGTCGGAGCCGCCGCCGGAATCACCAGGATCAGGCGTGACGGGCTCTTCCCCACCGCCCGTGTTGCCGCCGCCTTCGTTGCCGGTGGCTTCGTTTTGCGCAGGAGCAACGTTTGCATTCGCATTGGCGTTGGCGTTGTTTGCGCTGGTGCTGGTCTTGCCGTCGTCGTCGTCACTGCCTCCATCCCACTTGGATGTTATGTCGGTAATGTCCAGGTCGGTGTTGGAGAACTTCTTAGTGTAGTTGGGCTTATCCGCCGTCGGGAATTCCTCCACCTGGGACGAATCCGTGATGATTTGATTCATGAAGTCGGCAAAGCAGCTGGTAGCCGTCACCGTGGTAGCCTTTTGGTTGGTCCTGTCCCCCAGCCAGATGGCCACGGAAAGCTGAGGCGTGATGCCGCAGAACCAACTATCCAGGTTTTCCTCGGTAGTGCCCGTCTTGCCAGCGACTTCTTGGCCGCTCTTCAGGGCCGCCGCCGTGCCGGTACCGCCTGTGACAACACCCTTCATGACATCAACAGCCGCCGCAGCAACCTCCGAAGAGATGGCCCGCGTGCCCGTAGGCTTGGTGTTGTCGATGATGACATTGCCCTTGCGGTCAAGGCACTTCTCGATAACGACCGCATCGTAATGGGTGCCGCCATTGGCTATGGTGGCGTAAGCATCGGCCATCTCAAGCGTCGTGCAATCCTGCGATCCCAACGTAATGGAAGGAACGGCGTTAAGCGTGGAGGTAATGCCCATGCTTTTTGCCGTATTGACCACGGCCTGCGGCGTTACAGCCGTGACCAGGCGGGCAAAGCCCGTGTTGGAGGAAACGGCGAAGGCGTGAGCGATGGTGGTAACGCCGTAGCTGGCATACGCATAGTTGTGGACTTCCCACTTATCGATGGTCACTGTGGAGCCGCAATCAACGTAGGTATCGGGCGAAATCCCTTGGCTCAAGGCGGTCACCAGCGTAAATGTCTTGAACGAAGATCCCGTCTGGCGCGCCGCCTGGGCAGCCAGGTTATATTGCTCCTCGTAGTAGTCGCGGCCGCCCACCATGGCCTTCACGTAGCCGTTGTCCGGGTCGATGGCCGTCAAGGCGCACTCGAAGTCTTCGCCAGCCTGATCCGCCTTCTTCAAAGCGGCTTCCTCGGCTGCCTCCTGGTAATTCAGATCCAGGGTGGTATACACCTTCAAGCCGCCTTCGAAGACCTCCTCGTAGGAAAGCTCCTGAAGCAAGACGCTGCGCACATAGCTGGAGAAATACGGGTACAGCTCGATGCCGTCGTTGGAGAAGGTGGAGGTCTCAAGCTCTATCTCGGTGGCCTCCACCGCCTGGGCTTCCGCCTCGGTAATCAGGCCGTTTGACGTCATGCGTTGCAGCACCACACTACGGCGGCTAAGAGCGTGCTCGGGGTAATCGATGGGGTTGTTATAGGTAGGCGACTGTGGGATACCGATGAGCAGCGAAGCCTCTTCCAGCGTCAAATCGCTGCAAGACTTAGAGAAATAGCGCTGCGATGCCGCTTCGATGCCATAGGCGCCCGATCCATAGTTGATGGTGTTCAGGTACATCAGCAAGATTTCGTCTTTGCTGTACACCGCCTCAACCTGATAAGCCAGCACAGCTTCGCGCAACTTCCTTTTAAGGGAGATATCCGTTGCCTCATCAGCCAAAACAGTGTTTCTGACCAGCTGCTGGGTAATGGTGGAGGCGCCTTCAATCTCGCCGCCCATCAGGTTGTTGATCAAGGCGCGGGCTATGCCAAAGATGTCCACCGCGCCGTGCTGATAGAAGCGCTCGTCCTCCGTGGCAACGGTGCCCTTCACCACATAGGGGCTGATATCGTCAAGCGAGTCCACCGGATAGCGGTTCTGCAGCTGAAAGCGTGCCAACAACGTCGTCTGGTCGTTGGCATACACCTCGGTCGTGGTGGCCGTGGAGAAGTCGTCGGAGTCGAATTCGGGCAGGTCTTGCAACCATACATAGCACAGGATGCCAAGGCCAATAATGGCCACAAGGATAAGGATGAGCAGCGCAAGCAATATGCGCTTAGGCCATGACATGCGCTTTTTAGGCGGCTTTTCGTCGTACTGGCCCCCATAAGGATCGGCATAATAGCCATTCTGGGGCGCTCCGTAACCGGAGTTATACGCCATAGTTTGCTTGGCATGTCGTGCGGCAGCAGCCATAGTACCTCCCTAGACAATTAGGGTAATTGTAGCATCTGGGGCTTGCTGCAAGGCTTACCGCAGCTGATTGCTATCTTTCTCCAAAAGTGCCTTCGCCAACGCCAACTGCTCCTTCACGACCTGATGCCCCGTGCCGCCGTAGGTAGTGCGCGCCGCAACGATGCTTTCCAAGTCAAGGCAGTTTACAATGTCCGGCTCAAACAGGTCGCTTTCCGCCTGGAAGTCCTCAAGCGCCAAGTCATCAAGCTGGCAGCCGCGCTTGTCGCACAGAAGGACCAGATGGCCCACCACCGCATGCGCCTGGCGGAACGGCATCCCCTTCTTGGCCAGATAGTCAGCCACATCGGTTGCCGCCAAATAGCCCTTCTTGGCCTGGGCCAACATGGCTTCAGGATGAATGGTCATGGTATCGATCATGCCCGCAGCGCACACGTAGCAATCCTCAAGCGTCTGGGCTGCATCGAAAGCGCCTTCCTTGTCCTCCTGCAAATCCTTGTTGTAGGCCAAAGGCAACGATTTCAACGTGACCAACAATGAAACCAAGTCACCCACCATACGGCCCGACTTGCCACGGATAAGCTCAGCGAAGTCGGGGTTTTTCTTCTGTGGCATGATGGAAGATCCCGTGGAGAACGAGTCCGACAGCGTAACGAATCCGAATTCCGCCGTTGACCACAGGATAATTTCCTCGCAGAGGCGCGAAAGGTGAATGCCGGAAACGCTGCAGGCATACAGCAGGTCAAGCAGGTAATCGCGATCGGAAACGGCATCAAGCGAATTGGGAATGACTTCGGCAAAGCCCAAGGCGTCGGACGTGGCTTGCCGATCGAGCGGATAAGTGGTTCCCGCCAAGGCCGCTGCGCCCAGAGGGCTCTTGTCGGCCTCGCGCTTAGCTTCCTTCAGGCGACCGTAGTCACGCGAAAGCATCCAGGTGTAGGCCAGCATATGATGGGAAAACAGGACAGGCTGCGCATGCTGCATATGGGTATACCCCGGCATGATCACATCAAAGTTCTGCTCCGCCTGCCTGATCAAAGCCTCACGCAGAGCCACGTTGGCAGCCATAAGGTCATCGCAGCGCTTTTTGATGTACAAGCGCGTATCGGTGGAAACCTGATCGTTGCGGCTTCGGCCGGTATGCAACCGAGCCCCCGCATCGCCTATCGAGGCAATAAGCTTGCTCTCTATGGACATGTGGATGTCCTCATCGTTGATGTCGAAAGCGAAGTTGCCCGATTCGATTTCGTCCTGAATGGCGTCCAAGCCGGAATGGATAGCAGCAACGTCCTGCTCCGAGATGACGCCCTGCTTTCCCAGCATGGCCGAATGGGCCTTCGAGCCTGCAATATCCTGGGCGTACATTGCCTTATCCACCATCAAGGATGCGCCAAAGCGCTGGGTGAACTCGTCTACGCCCTCTTCGAATCTTCCTGACCACAATGCCATCTCATAAGCCTTTCACGCGAAGGGCCAGCAAGGTGCTTGCTGGCCCTCATCATCATGTGCCGTAATGTAAGCTTCTCTATTCGGAAACACCAATCTGAGCGCGATTTGCTGCCCAAGTGCACAGCTGCAACCCGTACAGATCAATGAAGCCCTTGGCGGAATCATGGTTGAAGCTGTCTTCGGCGTCATAGGTTGCCAGGGCGTAGTTGTACAGCGAGGCATCGGACTTGCGGCCGACCACAACGCAGCTGCCCTTGTAGAAGCGCAGGCGAACGCTGCCGGTCAGGCACGTCTGGGTGGAAGCCATGAAGGCATCCAGGGCCTTCTTCAACGGGCTGAAGTATTTGCCGTTGTACACCTCGATGGCCCACAGCTGTTCCAGCTCCAACTTGTGATGCAGAACATCGCGCTCCAGGCACAGGTCCTCCAAGGACTTGTGGGCCTCGATCAGGGCCAAAGCGCCCGGGCACTCATAGCACTCGCGGCTCTTGACGCCAACCAGGCGGTTCTCGATCATGTCCAAACGGCCATAGCCATTGCGCCCGGAAATCTCATTCATCAGATAGATGATGTCCAGATAATCCATGTCCTTGCCGTTGACTGCGCACGGAACGCCCTGCTTGAAGTCGATCTCGACATACTCGGGTTCATCCGGAGCATCCATGGGATCAACGGTCATGGTGTAGATGTCTTTGGGAGGCTCGTTCCACGGGTTCTCCAAGACGCCGCACTCAATGGCGCGGCCCCACAGGTTGTCGTCGATGGAATACGGGCTTGCCTTGGTGGTCGGCACGTCGATGCCGTGCTCCTTGGCCCAGTCCATTTCCTCGTCACGCGTATGCAGATCCCACTCACGCACCGGGGCGATGATGGTCAGCGTGGGGTCCAGCAAGCGGACGGAAGTCTCAAAGCGCACCTGGTCATTGCCCTTGCCCGTGCAACCATGAGCGATGTACTTTGCGCCATATTGATGGGCGATCTCTACCAAACTCTTGGAGATGATGGGACGGGACAAAGCCGAGACCAGCGGATACTTGTTCTCATACAAAGCATTGGCAGCAAGCGCCTTGGTCAGGATGTCGTCAGCGAATTCCTTGCGCATGTCAACGACATGGCAGGCAATGGCGCCCGTCTTCAGGGCCTTCTCCTTAACCTTTTCCAGGCCATCATGCTCCTGGCCGACTTCGCCGACAACGGCGATGACGTCCACGTCGTAGTTCTCCTGCAGCCACTTGATGCAAACGCTGGTGTCCAGACCGCCGGAATAGGCCAATACTGCTTTTTCTTTTTCTGCCATGATGCAAACCTTTCTATGGGAATCATGCGCTTCGTAAAGCGCTTAAAGTAAGAACGAAATGGGAAAGACGGTCATCGTCGTCGCAGCCGCTCAATGCGCTCAGCCACCGCATCGGCATCCTCGTAAGTAAGCGCCGCGATCATGATGGTGTCGTCACCAGCTACCGTTCCCAAGGCGCCTTCCAAGCTTACGTCGTCCAGGGCCGCCGATACGCTTTGCGCTGCACCCGGCAAGGTCTTGACCACGACCAAATTGCAAGCCGCCTGAACGCTGATCACCATGTCTGCACTCAAGCGGGCAAGGCGTAATTCCTCAGGAAGAGCATAGCAGCCGTCCTTCGACTTGATCAGCCCCAGGTCAACCACGTCGCGGGAAATGGTTGCCTGCGTGCAGTCGTACCCTTGCTCTTGCAGCAAATCAGCCAATTCACGCTGCGTGTGAATCTCATGGTCAGCGATCACCTTGCGTATGACTTCATGCCTATCTTGGCGCTTGCTCATACCGTTCCCTTTCAATAAATCAGTAGGGACATTATATGCACAATTAATGCATATAATGTCCCTAAATATTCAATTTTATTGAAATTTCTCTTTTATTTTATATAAGCCGAAAGTTTCTCTATCAGAGCATCCACATCAGAGGTAGTGCATACCAGCGGAGGCAGGAAGCGAAGCGTCTTCGGCCCCGTGTAGTTCAGGATAAGGCCCTGGTTGATGCCCTCAGCAACAATCTCAGGAGCGCTCATCTCAACGGAGTCGGCCAAATCAACGGCCAACATCAAGCCCAAGCCGCGAACTTCCTTGAACTGCGGCATCTCAGAAAGCTTCTGGCGCATATAGTCACCTACACGCGTGACCGACGCGGCAATGCCTTCGCTTTGAATGGTGTCCAGCGTGGCGTTGATGGCGGCAATGGCCAAGTTGCTTCCGCCGAAGGTGGAGCCGTGATCGCCGGGCTCATAGGCCAGGGCCACCTCATCACGCGCAGCGCACATGCCCGTCGGGAAGCCAGAGGCGATGCCCTTTGCGATAGAGACGATATCCGGGGTAACCCCATAATGCTGGAAAGCGAACGGGTAGGTGCCGCAGCGATAAATGCCGCATTGGACCTCATCGCAGATCATGCAAGCGTCGTTTTCCTGCGTCAAACGACGCACAGCCTGCAGGAACTCCTGCGAGTTGGGATGCACGCCGCTTTCGCCCTGAATGACCTCGAGCATGACCGCGCAAATCTGCTTGCCCATCTGCTCGAAGAGCTGCTCAAGCGCAGGGATATCGTTGATGTCGGCGCGGACGAAGCCATCCGGCAACGGCTGGAACAGCTCCTGCTTCACCGGTTGCGCGGTAGCGGCCAACGTAGCCAACGTGCGGCCATGGAAGCTACGGTTCAGAACAACAATGACGCGCGGAGCGGTTTCGGGCGTTCCGCCTGCTGCCATATGCTTGCGCTTGGCGTACAGGCGAGCCAGCTTGATTGCGCACTCGTTGGCCTCGGCGCCGGAATTGGCGAAGAAGGACCGCCAGGGTTTTTGCTCTGTGGGCTCAACGCATTCGTTCAGCATGTCGGAAACCTTCTGCGCAACCTGGCCGCGGTCTTCGATGTAGTAGTAATTGCTAACGTGAATCAACGTCTGCGCCTGGTCCTGGATGGCCTTGACCACAGCAGGATGGCAGTGACCCAAGCTATCGGCGCCAATGCCGCCGATGAAATCCAGGTACTCCTTGCCTTCATCGTCGTAGGCCTTCATGCCCTTGCCCGAAACAAGCTCAAGGGGCTTACGGGCAAAGGTCTTCATCAGATAGACATCTTCCAGCTGTTGCTGCTGAGTCAAACTCATTGTTTTCTCCCTCTGTCAACACCGGCCCGCGCCGGCGAAATAATTAGTTGCTCCTGTCGACAAGCTTAGCGGCAAAGTTGCCCAAAGGCTGCGAGGCGGCCTCTGCAAGCTCATCATAGCCGGTGACCATGGTGCCGATGCCTTTGTCGGTCAGAAGCTCCAACAGCAAGGCATGAGGCGTGGTGCCGTTAATCATGTGAGCGCGCTCGACGCCAGAGGCAAGAGCGTAGACGCAGGACTTCAGTTTGGGAATCATGCCCGTGGAGATGGCGCCTTCAGCGATCATCTGGTTGGCATCATCAATGGTCATGCGGGAAATGAGGGTCCCCTTGTCGTTGAAGTCCTCATACAGGCCGTCAACGTCGCTTAAGAAAACCACCTTGTGAGCGCCGATGGCAGCAGCAACATGACCTGCCACCACATCCGCATTCACATTGAAGCAGCCGCCGTCTTCGCCCATGGCAATGGAGGCGATCATCGGGATGAAGTCAGCGTTGACCAGGTTGTCGATAAGCTGCGTATTCACAGCGGTAACCTTGCCCACACGCCCCAGCTTGGGATCAAGCTGCTCAGCGATGACCGTACCGGCGTCCGCGCCGCTCAAGCCCACGGCCAAGTTTCCGTGCTCATTCATGGCCTGAACCAGCTCCTGGTTGACCTTGCCCGTCAAGACCGTGCGAACGATGTCCATAGCGGCCTCGGTGGTTACGCGCTGTCCGTCAACGAACTCAACCGGCAGCTCGGACTTCTCCATGGCGGCATTGATGGCCTTGCCACCGCCATGCACAATGACTGGATTAACGCCGATGATCTTCAAGAGGACGATATCGGCCATGACGTCGGCACGAAGCTGGGCGTCCACCATGGCAGCTCCGCCGTACTTGATGACGATGGTCTTGCCCGTAACGTTTTTGATCCAAGGCATAGCCTCAACAAGCACATCAGCCGTCAAGCTGGATACGCCTTCAGGACGTGTTTCTGCTGCAAATCTCATATCTCTCCCAGTTCCGTTCTCTATCTCAGAGGATTGACCCCTCATTAAAGCTCAAACGCCCACACCGGCGCCCCGTAAACGCGCACGGCGGAGCGGGTTCGGCCGCCTCAATCACCCCGTGAGCGAAAGGGGCGGAGCGGATTCGCCCGCAACAGCGCCCCGTAGGCGCGCACGGCGGAGCGGGTTCGGCCGCCTTTTCGTCGTGGCGTACTCCGTTACGCGAGACGAAAAACAAGGCCGAAGACGCCCGCCGTGTGCGCCTACGTGCGGTAGTCACCGTTAATTGTGACATACTCATGCGAGAAGTCACACGTCCACATGGTGGTCTTCGCCTCTCCGGCACCCAAATCGATGTCGATGATGATCTCGGGCTCCTCGAAGCGCTTCAGAGCCTCATCCTCATCGAACAAGACCGTCAAACCGCCACGGCATACCGGCAATCCCATGATGTCGATGTCGACCTTAAGCTGCTCAAACTTAGCACCCGAGCGCCCCGCCGCAGCAGCAATGCGCCCCCAATTGCAATCATGGCCATAGATTGCCGTTTTCACCAAGGGTGAGTTTGCAATGGCGCGCGCCGCCAAATCAGCATCGACGTCATTAGCCGCACCCGTCACGTTGACCGTGACCAAACGCGTGGCGCCTTCGCCATCTTTTGCCTGCTGACGGGCCAAGTTGGTCGTTACCAGCTTCAAAGCCTGGGCAAACGCGTCGTATCCCGCCGTTCCCAGATCAAACTGCGCCGTTGCCTTAGGTGCGGCCAAACCGCTCGACAAGACAAAGCAGCAGTCATTGGTCGACGTGTCGGAATCTACCGTCACCTTGTTAAAGCTGGTCTTTACCGCTGCCAACAGCGCCTCATGCAGCGCTTGGGCAGGAACGGGAGCATCCGTGGTGATGACGCTGATCATGGTGGCCATGTTGGGCATGATCATGCCCGATCCCTTGGCCATGCCGCCAACCGTGAAGGTCACGCCATCAAAGCCTAGCGCGGAGCCGTCAAAGGTAACGGCGCACTCCTTGGGGACCGTATCAGTGGTCATGATGGCACGCGCCGCCTCATGTCCGCCCTCAGACGAAGCCACGGCCAGAGCGTCCGCAATACCTGGGGCAAACGGTTCCATGGGCAAATGCTGCCCAATGACGCCCGTCGAGGCGACCAAAACCTCATCGGTGGTGCACCCAATGGCCTCAGCTGCAATGCGAGCCGATTCCTGCGCCGCCTCCATGCCGATGGAACCTGTAGCCGCGTTGGCGTTTCCCGAATTTATGATGACCGCCCGCGCAGTGCCATAGGAAACCCCGTCTAAATGTTGACGCGAAACCATGACCGGCGCGGCACAGAAGACGTTCTGGGTAAACGTTGCGGCCGCAGGGCCCGGCTGGTCCGCCAGAACCAAGGCGAAGTCCTTACGCTGAGGATCAGCCCTGAAGCCCGCATGGACGCCCGCAGCAACAAACCCTTGCGCGCTGGTAACACCCCCATTGGGAACGTAAGCAAAACCGCAAGGCAGATCCTCTGTTGGTTCTCCTGGTTGACGCATCGGCTCAACCATTTGCTGAATAGTCATATCTTCTTCTTTCCAGCTTAAACAGGACAGGAAATCAAACCTAAGCCTGCCGTCTCATCAAGCCCGCAGACGATATTGGCGCATTGGACCGCCTGGCCAGCGGCGCCCTTGCCCAAGTTGTCGATGGCGCACGTGACAATGATCATCTTTGCTGCCTCATGCACGGCCAAACCGATTTGGGCATGGTTGGTACCCGCAACCGAAGCCGTCTTAGGCATAGCGCCCTTCAGCACCGTCACGAAAGGATTGCTAGCGTAAGCCTTTTGATAAACCTCTTCAACCTCTTCCCGCGTGGGAATGGGAGCATCGGGGTTAAGAGGGATGTTCACCGTGGACAGCAGGCCTCGATTGAGGGGAGCCAAATGCGGCGTAAACACCAAATGCGCCTCATCAAGCCCCAAAATCTGCCCAATCTCAGGCGAATGACGATGCGAGGCAACGCCATAGGCCTCCAAATTCTCATTGGCAAAGCAATAATGCGTACGCTCCGAGCACTTCTTGCCGGCACCCGTTACGCCGCTGATGGCATCAGCGATGACCACGCCGTCGGGATTGGAAAGGCCTGCGCGGATGGCAGGAGCCGCAGCCAAAGAAGTAGCCGTCACGTAGCAGCCGGCGCAACCGACCAGAACGGCTTGGCCAGAGGCATATTTCTTAGCCGCCGCCGCCAAGCCTTCACCGAACAGCTCAGGCTGGCCGAAAGCCCTCTGAGCCAGAAGTTCCTTCTCGGTGTGCTCGACCTTGTACCATTTCTCATACACAGCCGGATCGTCAAAGCGGAAATCTGCCGACAAGTCGATAACCGTTACGCCCTTGGCAATAAGCCCAGGAGCCACGGCTATAGCCGCCGTATGCGGAACAGCCAGGAAGACCACGTCGCACTGATCCAAGTCAGCATCGGCATTTGCCTGGAACTTCAAATCGGTAACACCAGCAAAAGCTGGATACATGCTCGACAGCGCCACGCCAGCCTGAGCATCGGAGGTAGCCGCGACTAATTCGAAATCAGGATGGTTCAACAGCAAGCGAACGACTTCAATTCCTGCAAAACCCGCTGCGCCTACCACGCCTGCTTTGATAGTCATATCAGTCTCCCCTTCCTCAAAAAGCGTATAACAAACAAACCCCAACCCGGAGTTAGCCCGTTCATTGTAGTCTTCCATGGCTGTTTTTGCAGCAAATATCTATAGAAATAGGACCTATTTTCAAAATTTTTGCAATTTTTTAATATTTCTTGCGATTTTTTTGCATATTCAGACAATTCACAAAGAAGAATCTAGGCCGATTTCAAAACAACGTCCGCAAAGAAGGTGCGCTCTTCGAAAAATCGCTCCCAGGCCTTTTCGTTAAGCCAGTCAACCATCGCCTGCAAGGAATCCCGATAGCGCTCCTCAAAATCCCGCGATACCGACAACCCCCAAGGATCATCCACGAAAGGAATGGTGAATCTTTCCTCGACCTTGGCAATATCCGGAATCGGCCCCGTCAGCTTTTCATCCAGACTGGTCCGCACCATGTCCCACACGGCCGAAGCAAGCATCATATACCGCTCCTGAGTGCACAAGGAGCCGCCCATCCAGACGCGGTATGACAGGACTTTCTCCCAAGGAACATCTCGATACGAGCAATCGATGCGGGTTCCCCATGCGTGAGAATCATCCTTAGACCGAAGCAAGGTCCGCGGCGCGGCCACATGCCGTGCAACAGCATGAGAATCCGGCAGCACCTCGAATTCCTCCAACGGCAGCAAAATCCAATCGCCCTGTTGGGAATATTCGCCAAGATCCATAACGCACATGTCCCGCAAGGCATCGCTTATCACGCAATCGGTTCTGACTTCAGACCCAACGGCCCTTCTGCTGCGACCCTCCAGGTATTCCCTCTTGATGATTTCCAGAAGCATCTTCTTGTCACAGCAGACAAGCAGACTCTGCAGCGTAGGCAAGTCCCGAAAGTCAACCTCGAAACGATCCCAGAAATCAGCTTCTTCCTCGATCCACGGCTCGAACATAGACAGCTCCTTCCCTTGGGCAAAAGACGCAAAAATCCCCTGGCAGGCCAAGCCTGTTGCTTTTTGTGATGCCAGAGGATTTATGCGAATTTTTGCTTCGACTTTGTTGTCTGCATCTTATCACTAAATAGGAACGTTTGTTCGTAAATTTCAAGAATTTTGAAACTCAGTTTGCGCCCTATTAGCAGTGGTGATTTCGATCGTCAGCCTGACGAATAAGAGATAGCGAACGATGTTGTTCGAGAAAAGCGAAAGGCCGGTACTCCCTAGCAAGTTGTCCCGGCCTTAGCCAAATCACGACGTCACCCGAACTGGCGGAGCATCGCTTGATTTGTATTGTAGCACAGCCGTTGAAGCAGAGCGCAAACTCATGAGAAACGCTGGGCGTTCAGGCGCTTTGGCGTTCTTATGCAGGCTTGTTTTATGGTGGATGATTTTTCGATATACCGTTTGTGTGGTAGATTTTGAAAATTTTGGACGTTATTGTGGTAATAAAAATTTTTTATTACCACAATAACGAAATATATTTTGAAAAATTACCACACAAACGCCAAAACACACTGAAGCAGCCGAGGCAACGCAACACCAAAGCGCGTCGGAGTGCCTGGGGACGAAACGACCCCAGTCCTGCAAGCGTCACATCCTTCCCCGCTGCACAAAAATGGCCCAGCTGGAAAGCTGGGCCATCGGGTTCATGCAGCAGCGCTGCGAAGTCGTGCGCTCTCTACCCGCGCACCTCGGCGCCGGTGGCGCCGCACACCTTCTTGACCAGGCGCTCGTGGGTCTTCTCCACTTCCTCGCCCGTCAGGGTGCGGTCGGCCGCACGATACGTCAGGTTGTACGCCATGGACTTCTTGCCCAAGCCCACGCGGATGGGATCGCGGTACACGTCAAACAGGCTGACGCTTTCCAGCAGCTTACCGCCAGCCGAGGTCATACGCTGCACCATGGTTTCGTGCGTCACGGACTCATCCACCACAAAGGCCTGGTCGATGGTGACCGCCGGGAAGGTGGGCACATCCACGTACGGACGGCTGACCTGGCTGGACTTAATCAACGCGTCCAGATCAAGCTCGAAGGCCACAACCGGAGCCGTAGCCTCAAAGGCAGCGCAAGCCAACGGGTGAATCTCGCCCACCCAGCCAAGCACGGTGCCGCCGCTGAGCACCTGGGCCGCACGGCCCGGCTGCAGATGCGGGGCCTCATCAGCCGCCAGCGCCTTGAAGCGCAGCTTGGGGATAGCCAGCTCGCGAGCCAAATTCTCCACCGCGCCCTTGCCGTCGAAGAAGTCGAAGGCGGCAGGCGCCACGTTCCAACCGGCATCGCTCATGGCGCCGGCCATCACGGCTGCCAGCTTCTGGCGCTCGCGCGGCTTCTTGCGGCCCTCGGCGGCGTAGAAGACAACGCCCGTCTCGTACAGCTGGACGTTGCGCACGCCGTGGCTTTGGTTGTAAGCAACCGAGCGCAAAAGGCCCGGGATGATGCTTTGGCGCATGACGGACTGGTCGGCGTTCAGCGGGTTCAGCAGCTCAACGGGAATACCCAACCCATCGGTGGGCATGCGCAGCTGCTCAAGCTCATGCGGGTCGGCGAAGGAATACGTCACCGTCTCGTTCAGGCCGCACGCACGCAGGGTGTTGTTGACAACATCCATCTTGCGCTGTGCCTCGGAGCGCACGCCAAAGCGGCCGCGACCGCCCGGTAGCGTGGCTTCAATGCGGTCCATGCCATACAGACGCAGGATTTCCTCATACAGGTCAATCTCGCGCTCAAGGTCGGGGCGGAAAGTGGGCGCAACCACGTCAAGCACGCCTTCCTCATCCGTTGCCGTAACCTTGCAGCCCAAACGCTCCAGGATGTCGGTCATCTCCTCGGCAGAAATCTCGGCACCCAGCATGCGCTGGCAACGCTTGACGCGCAGCTTCAGGTCAATGGGAGCCGTGGCCTTCTGGTAAACATCGATCATGCCGGGGCACACCGTGCCGCCGGAGACCTCGGCCATCAAGGCGGCAGCAAAGTCGGAGTTCAGCGCACAGGAATTGTCATCCACGCCACGCTCGTAGCGCATGGAGCTTTCGCTGATCAGACCCAGGTTGCGGCTGGTACGGCTAGTGCGGCCACGCTCAAAGGTGGCGCTTTCCAGCAAGATGGTGGTGGTCTCCTCCGTAACCTCGGAGTTCAGGCCGCCCATAACGCCTGCCAGAGCAACGGCGCGCTCCGGCGTGGCAATGACGGTCATGTCCTCGGTCAGCTCACGGTGAATCTCGTCCAGTGTGGTGAACTGCTCGCCGTCTTCGGCCGCACGCACAATAATGTGCGCCATGCCGTCTTCGCCGACCAGCTTGTCGTAGTCGAAGGCGTGCAGGGGCTGGCCCAGCAGGAACAGGATGTAGTTGGTCACGTCAACGATGTTGTTGATGGGGCGGCTGCCAGCGGCGGTCACGCGCTCGGCCAGCCAATCGGGGCTCGGACCAATCTTGACGTTCTTGATAACGCGGGCGGTGTAACGCGGGCAGCGATCGGGGTCTTCCACATCGACCGTGGCAAGCTCGGCAGCACCCGGCAGGCTGGCGTCTTCCACCAGCTCCTTGGTAGGATACGTCACCGGGATGCGGTACATGGCGCCCACCTCGCGTGCGAAGCCCGCAACCGACAAGCAGTCGGGACGGTTGGGGGTAATCTCCAGGTCAAGCACGGTGTCGGACAGCTTCAGATACTCGGCAATGGGCTGGCCCGTGGGAGCATCGTCAGGCAGAATCCAAATGCCCTCATGATCGGCGCCCAGGCCCAACTCGCGCTGGCTGCAGCACATGCCGTTAGAGGCCACGCCGCGCAGCTTGCCCTTCTTGATCTTGAAGTCACCGGGAAGCACCGCGCCCACGGTGGCAACCGGCAGCTTGATGTCGGCCGCAATGTTGGGAGCGCCGCACACAATCTGGACAGGCTGGTCCTGGCCAATGTTGACGGTGACCACGTGCATATGGTCGGAATCCGGGTGAGGCTCGCACGTCAGAACATGGCCCACGACCACGCCGTCCAGGTTGGCGCCAACCTTGTCCACGCCTTCGACGCCCGTACCCGTCAGGTCCAGGCGGTCGCAGAAATCCTTCAGCCCGTCAGGCACGTCCACGTAATCGGAGAGCCACTTCAAAGAAATTTTCATGTTGTTCTCTTCCTATCGAAAGAAAATTGCTATCGAACAAAAGTCAGTGAGCGGACTTGCGGTGCTTGTAGGTGCGGTGAGGGAAAAAGCGAAGCGTACTTTGGTACGTGAGCTTTTTTCAACGCCGCAGATGCAAGTGCCGCAGGGCCGCGCAACGTCGGCCATTTCGCCGTTTGGCAAAACGGCGAAACCTAGAATTGTCGCAAGAAACGCATGTCGCCTTCGAGCAGCATACGCAGATCAGGGACGTTGTACTTCAGGCAGGCCACACGCTCCACGCCCACGCCAAAGGCGAAGCCGGAATATTCCTCAGGGTCGATGCCGCACATCTCCAACACGTTGGGGTCGACCATGCCGCAGCCCAGAATCTCAATCCAGCCCGTGCCCTTGCACATGCGGCAGCGGTCGCCGTTCTCAAGATGGCCCGTGCCGCCGCACACGCCGCAGCTTACGTCAGCCTCGGCGGAGGGCTCGGTGAACGGGAAGAAGTGGGCGCGGAAACGCGTCTCGCGCTCTTCGCCGAACATGGCCTTGCAGAAGTAGTCCAACGTGCCCTTCAGATCGCCGAAGGTGATGTCCTTGTCCACCACCAAGCCTTCGCACTGGGTGAACTGCGGCAGGTGGCTGGGGTCAGCCACGTCGCGACGATACACCTTACCAGGGGCAATCATGTAAATGGGCAGCTCTTCGTCCTCCATCACATGCACCTGCACGCCGGAGGTCTGGGTGCGCAGCAGCACGTCGCTTTCACCGCGGACGGCAGCCTCGTCGCCCGACAGGTCCTTCACGTAGAAGGTGTCCTGCATGGAGCGGCTGGGGTGATCGGCCGGGGCGTTGAGCGCCGTGAAGTTGTACCAGTCGGTTTCCACCTCGGGGCCCGTCTTTACGGTATAGCCCAGGCCTAGGAAGATCTCGGAGATCTCATCGCTGATGGCGTTGATCAAGTGGCGCGTGCCCATCTGCTGGCTGCGGCCCGGCTGCGTGATGTCAACCGCCGCCGCGTTGATGGAAGCCTCCAGCTCGGCGGCCTCCAGGCGCGCCTTGCTTTCAGACAGAGCCTGCTCAATAACGTTGCGCACCTCGTTGACCGTCTTGCCCACGGCAGCGCGCTCTTCCTTGGCGACCTGGCCCATGCTGCGCAGATACGCGGTCAGGGTGCCCGCCTTGCCCAAAACGCTCACGCGAACCTGCTCAAGCGCCTGGGAGTTTTCGGCATTGTTGATGGCAGCCAGCGTCTGCTCTCGCAGTGCGGCAACCTCATCGACGATAGCCATTTCTCACCTCTGTTTCCTCATGCATCGCAAGCGATGCGGCAACTAAAAAAGAGCCCTTTCCCTTCCTTGGGAGCTAGCTTTTAGCCCAAGGACGAGAAAAGGCTCTCGCGGTACCACCTTGGTTGGCAAACCCGCAGGTCTGCCCCCTCGTTTTGCCCGATAACGGGGACAACCGGCACGCCCTACTGAACATCTTGCATAAAGCATCCGCGTTCAGGCGCGCTGCTTGGAAGGGAAACGCGCATGTTGCCGTTGTCCAGGGCCTTTCAGCCTAAGGGCCCCTCTCTGTTGAACAAGCATGGCAAAGCGCAATCTTCGTCAACGCATGTAACTGCCTAGTATAAAGCAAATCGCGTATTTTTCACCCTTTAGTTTGATGCTGGGGCGCACTTCTCTTTTTGGGGCGCCTCCAGCCAACGTCACTTTATCCTTACGACACTTTTTGATCGTAAGCTTGGGCAAAAGTAGTTTTACGACACTTTAAGCGCTAATAGTGTCGTTAAAAATTTACTAAATGCTATAATCACAACAAAATGTCGTAAGGAGGAGAGATGGATATCCAGAACAACGGCCAGGGCTTTCTCAGGAAAAACCTTTCTGGTGACTTGGAATACCAGTCTTTCGTCCCTTCCCCTCTCCGGGCTGTCAAGGATCCTGAGCTGCCACCTGAGACCATCAGGCTCCTCAATGCCTGCTCCAGGAAAATCGGCGAGCTCGAGGGCATGCTCAGGTTCGTTCCGAACTCCAAGATGTACCTTGCGATGTATGTCCGAAAGGAAGCTTTGCTGTCCGCCCAGATAGAGGGCACGCAATGCACCTTCGACGACATCCTCGACCCCTCCAACACGGAGCTCGTCCAAAAGGACGTCGCCGACGTCGTCGCATACGTCAGGGCAACAGATTACGCCGTTGGCCGCATGAAGACCCTGCCCCTCTGCACAAGACTGCTCAAAGAGACGCACGAGGTCCTGCTCGACGGCACTCGGGGGCAAGAGAAGGACCCCGGCCAGACCAGGACGTCCCAGAACTGGATCGGGCCGAACGGCTGCACGCTCAAGAACGCATCGTACGTTCCCCCGAATGTCGAAGACATGGCGGACGCCCTGACCGAGATGGAGAAGTTCATAAACGAGGAGCAAGGCATCGACCCCATTGTGAAGACGGCGCTCGTCCATTACCAGTTCGAGACAATCCACCCGTTCCTCGACGGCAACGGCCGAATCGGAAGGCTGCTCATCACCCTCTCCCTCATGAACGACGGAGTGCTGAGCGGCGCGGTCTTTTATCCCTCCTACCAGCTCAAGCTCCGAAGGGCAGAATACTACGCGAGGCTTACCGCCGTGCGCAAGAGGGGCGCGTACGCGGAATGGATTGAATTCTTCTGCGGCTGTCTGCTTGCCAGCGCCGAAGATGCGATCGGGGCTATGGAGCTGCTCGTTGACCTCAGGTCTAGAAACGTTTCGCTGATCAATGAGAAAATGGGCCGGTCGGCAAGCAATGGCCAGAGGCTTCTCGAGCTCATAGAGGGCAATCCCATCGTGGACGTGAACTTCGTATCCGAAAAGCTCGACATCGCAAGAACAACCGCGGCAAACCTCGTGAGGTCTTTCTGCAATTTGGGCATCCTCGTGCAACCCGAGGCCGAGAGGCAGCGATACAGGTCCTACATCTACGAGGACTACGTTTCCATCCTCCGTCGAGGCGGAGATCCGCTGTAACCCGTTTTCCGCAAGCTAAAACTCTTAAATAAACGACACGAGTTTTGCAAGGAGCAATACCCCCAAGTTCACCGCCTGGTTAGACGGTTACGCCGCCAAGCCCGAGATTACCGCTGCGCACCTGGCACCTCGACGGCTTCTTTCTTGACTCCTTCGCGGCATACGATGTTTGCGTCATGCGTAACAAAGAAGATTTCTTGAAAAGCCCCGTACCCGCTTTAACGCCCACCGAGTTTCTACAAGCCTTCAAACCAGCAGATGTCACATATGGCCAGACAGGCTTCGCGTAGGCCCCTGTTACGTATTACGGCAGCAAGTCGGCGCGCGCGTTGTGGTCATGCGCGTAGCATTTGCTGAAATACGTGGTCACCAGGCCATCCGAAAGCTTGGTGAACAGGGCATCATGCCCGATGCAAAGCCCCAGAATAATGTTGAGCTGCGTCTTCGCCGCGTTCAGAAGCTGCGCCTGGCGCAGGGGATTGCACACGGGGCATTCCGGATCGTCGGTCGGGAGGCCGACTTCGCCTTTGGTGACCTCCCCCGTCTTGCAGATGGCGCTATACACCTCAAAGCCTTCTGCCTTTAGCAGCTTGGAAAGCACGCGCGACTCATCATGAAAGGAGATGCAGGTGGCAATGCCGATGCGCGTGAAGCCCATCTGCCGGCAAAATTCAACAATCTCACGCACGTGGCTCCACTTCTCGGGAATGCTTTTGCCCATTACCGCATCCGAGGCAGCCATGATGTCGTACGCTTCGCCTTGCTGGTAATAGTCAACCAAACCTTGCCGCTCTTCGTCGGTCAAGGGGCCCAACAAGCATTGTCCCTGGCCAACACCAGGGGTGTCAGTACGCGCCGCACAAGGACGGCTGGCGCAATGGGCGCACTGCAGCGCCTTCACATTCAGCTCGGACATAATGGCAATCTCCTTCTTGCCTACAAAAACCTGCCAATTGCTATTATGAAACAGCAAAACGGCATGCGGGAAGGGGCAACCATGGAAGCAATTCAATTACGACTTGCAACGGCGCAAGACGCCAAAGCCATGCTGGACATCTACAGCCCCTATGTGGGCACCCCCATCACCTTTGAAACCGAACCGCCCACCTTGAAGCAATACACCCAGCGCCTGGAAGACGCCCTGAGTGGCTACCCCGTGCTGGTCGCCACCAAAAAGCAGGCTGTTGTGGGCTTTGCCTATGCCCACAAGCTGGACGAATACGCCGCCTACCAGTGGAATGCTGAGCTTTCCATTTACTTGGCGGCCCGCCAGGGGCGCCACGGCTTGGGCACTGTTATGTACCGAGCCCTGCTTGACCTGCTGAAGCTCCAGGGCATCCGGCGCGCCTTCGGCCGTGTGACGTTGCCCAACGCCGCCAGCATGCGCCTGCACAGCAAGCTGAAGTTCAAGCAGACCTGGGTGCAAAAGAAGGCCGGATGGAAGAACGGCCGCTGGCATGACGTGGCCTGGATGGAAAAGCAGCTGATTCCCCAACCCGAAAAAGGCGATGACGCGCCAGGCGCGCCGATGACCTTCCTCGCCGTGGACCCCGAAGCTGTCAACGACGTGCTGCTAAAAGCTAACGCCCAGCTGGAAAAGATGGCCACAAAGCCCGTGGTCAGCGCCACCACGCGCAAATGCATGCAGGGCAACAAGGGTGCCAACACCAAGCCCGAGCAGGTGGTGCGCACCATGCTGCGTGACATGGGTTACCCGGGCTATCGCCTGCAATGGAAGGCAGCACCAGGACGTCCCGACATTGCCTACCCCGGCCGCAAGCTGGCCATCTTCGTCAACGGCTGCTTTTGGCACCGCTGCCCGGTGTGCAACTTGCCCACACCCCAAAGCAATGTTGAGTATTGGGAGGCCAAGTTCAAGCGCAACGTAGAGCGCGATGCCGAAAACCGCGCTGCCTTGGAGGAGGCAGGTTGGACGGTAGTCACCCTGTGGGAGCACGACCTGAAAAAGGACGCACGCCCGCAGACCAGTCGCTACCTTTACGAAGTCATGTCGCTTGCCGATGAGCCCTCAGCAGCCGAAACCACGTCGTCCAAAGCCGACAGCAAGTCGGGCAACTGATCCTGCGTAAAGGAAAACGTTACGGCATTGCCTTGCTCTACGCGGTAAAACACCAGTTCAACCGCCTTGTAGCCTTGCGAAAGCACCGCCGCTGCATAGCAGCGCGCCTGAAGCCCGTGCTTGGCCGTTAGCGCCTCCAGCGTCTCGGAGGGCCAGCCACCCGTCTTATAGTCGATAACCAAGGCTTTTTCCTTGTTGCTGGCGTGGGTGCACAGCAGGTCGATGGCGCCCTCCAGAAAGCCTTGCCCGACCGGCAAGCAGAAAGCCACCTCGGGCTTGCAGCTTTCGTAAGCGAAGGCCCGCGCGCATTCCTTAGAGGAAACCCAACGCCTTAAAGCCTGTTCCAAGCGGGCGCGATCACCCACCCCGTAAAACTGCGCAACACTGCTGAAGGCATCACGTGCCGCATCTGATCCTGCCAAGGCAAACACCTGCGCCAGGCGGTGGAAAGCGCTGCCGAATGCGGTGGCCTTGTCGGCATCGGACGCCAAACGCCGCACGGGGCCGGCATCCATCTCGTCCAACTGATCAACCTGGTCAAAAGTCGAAAGAGAAAGCGCGGTCTGGGCAGGCACCGACAAGGCCGCCCCCATGGTTTCATGGTCGAGCGCCTGGTCAAGGGCCGAATACGAAACAATACCCGTGGGCTTTGCCGGAGGGACAGCGCACCGAATAGGCTCAGGCGGATCGAAGACAGGAGCCAAAATCGAACCAGGGCCAAGCTTTTCCTGCGTATCTTCCGAAGCAACATCCGCCGCCGACGCAAAGGCCACCCGGTAGTCCCCCGCCTGATCTGCGCCGTAAGCAAACGACCCCGACTCGGCCGGATAACCCTCCCCCGCAAACAAGGCACTTTGCAGGTCGTAGGCCAAGCCCTCTTGGGCCAACAGATCGCCATCCTTGTTGGGCTTAAGCGCCAAGAAGACGCACAAGGCCTCCTTTGCGCGGGTGGCGCCCACGTAGAACAAGCGCTGGCGCTCTTCCCGATCGGCCTGCGCTGCCTCTTGGGCAAGCACCGCATGGAATACGTCAGGCGAAGCAAACGAAAGATCGTTGATAGTCGGCGGGCACAGCTCGTCAGCAAGCGCCGCAAAAGCCGCCGAAAGCTGATCTTGACCAGCAAGCTTTTCCCCCGAAAGCCTCAGGCTGACATGCGCCACGCCCTCTACTTTGCGCGCCACGAAGGCCTCAGAACTCGAGCTTGCGTCAAAGTCGGCCAGCGCGACAATCGGAAACTCCAAGCCCTTCGACGCGTGGATGGTCATGATTCGGATAGCCTCCTGGCCTCCCGCATTAAGCGCCCCTGGCGTTTCCTTAAGACCGTCCAACCGGGCCGCAAACTCACGCGCCAAGCAGGAAGGGCCTGCGGCACTTTGGGCTTCAAGATCCTCAAGCAAGCGAACAGCCTTCAAGATGTTACCCGCCACCGAAAGGCCTTCCGCCCCTTGGCCTTCCAGGCGAGAAAGCCACCCAGACTGCAGGCAGACATCAAGAACCACCTGATAAAACGGCTTTTGCCGCAAATCCTTCTGGGCTTGCGCCAACAAGTAGACCGCATGGGCAAGCCCCGTGGAAACGCCCGGCAGGTTACCCTGCAAGGCCAAGCGGCCAAGCTCCGCTAAGCCCTCATCCAGGGGCCCGCGCTTATTCAGCCCGTCTTCGCAATACGTGCTCAAAGCCAGGTAATCGCTTGCATCAAGGGCGAAGGCCGGGCTGGACAGCACGCGGAACAAGCTTTCGGTATCCAGCGGGTTTGCCAGGGCCAGCATCAGCTCCTTGACGGTGTCCACCTCAGGCGCTGAGCAGAACAGCGATCCGCCCGCAATCACACACGGGCCCACCTTGCTGCGAATCTCTGCCGCATACAGCGACGCCTGCGTGGTCGAGCCCAAAAGAAGCACCATGTCAGACAGGGAATGCCCCGCCTGCTTCATGCGCAAGAAATAGCTTGCAATCTGGCTAGCCTGAACCGCCCGGGCATCTGAAATGCGGCTACCGTCCCCCTTGCCCACCGCTGCCGCGCTAACGGCCAGCTGAATACGCGGCTCGGCAGAGCGGTACTTGCTGCCGTCATAGGTGGCTGACAGGTCCAAAAAGTCCTGGCCAAAAACCTGCCGCTGCGCGCAAACTGCCTTCACGAAGGAAAGGACATCCTGATGGCTGCGGAAATTGCGGCTGAGCTTGAGCTGGGAAGGGCGGGCGCCTTCCCCCAGCAGGCTTTCATCCTGCAGCTGGCGTTGGTAGGCGCGGTAGACCGCAATGTCTGCCCCGCGGAAGCCGTAGATGCTCTGCTGGGCATCGCCCACGGTGCACAGATAGCGCATGCCCGGACCCGCCATGCGCCTGACCAGCGAAAGCTGCAGCTGGTCGGTATCTTGGAACTCATCAACCATAATCAGGCGGAATCGGTCAACGTAGTTTTGGGCTACCACCGGGTTTTCCATGGCGCGCGCCGCCAGGGCAATCAGGTCGTTGTTGTCCAGGGTGCCTTCGCTGCGCTTATAGACATCAAGCAGCGTTCCCACCCGCTGCGCCAAAAGAAGCGCCAGCTGCAGCAAATCGGAGCTTTTGGCCATAGACGCCAAGCGGACCACCCGATAGTGCACCTGACGGTATTCCTCCGAGGGCCCCACCAAGTCCTTTGCCGTGAATTTGCGCAGCACCTTGCACGAGTCAAGCGCGCTCCACAATGCGGCAAACGTCTGCTGGTTGCCCTGAAGGAAGCCCGTTAGCGCCACCCTGGCCTGACCCACCTGGTCAAGAGCCTCATCGCGCTGCTTTCCCGGCTTATAGGCCTCCAGCACGGCGGCCATGTCCTCGTAGGCGTCCAGCAGCTGGCGCGCCAAAGTGGAGGCCGTCTCTTCGGAAGCGGCCGCCGTCTTAAGGCCTAGCGGGCCATCGGGCAAACCCAGCGAGGCATCCAAAATGCTGCCGACCAAGTCGGTCAATGAAAGCCCAAAGCCCGTGGACGCAACAGGAAATTCTTGGGTTAGCGGCACAAATTGCCGCTTTTCCTTTGCGTCCTCGGCCAACACAAAATCCAAGACCTCGGCCAAAAGAGCATCGCTTTCGTTTTGGCCCAGCACGGTAAAGGAAGGGTCTAGTCCCAGGTCAAGCGCTTGCGTGCGCAAAATCCGAGAGCACATGCCATGAATGGTGGAAATCCAAGCGCTATCAACCTTAAGGGCCTGGTCGAATAACCCCCTGGCGCGCAACGTGGAGCGGATGCGGCCCTTCAGCTCGCTTGCCGCCTTCTCCGTGAAGGTGATGGCGCACACCTGGTCTATGTCATCAACGCCGCTGTTCGGGTCTTCCAAAGCATGGACAATGCGCTGCGTGAGCGTGAAGGTTTTGCCCGATCCTGCGCCAGCCGATACGTCCACTGGCCCGATGAGGCTTTTGACACAAGCTTCTTGCTCTTCAGTGTAGGAAACGCCCACCTTAGCCCCTCCTTTGCTGGCAAACGGTAACGGGGCAATAGGCGCAAGCCTTCTCATCCTTGGGGCACGGGTCTATGTTGCCTTGAAGCAGGCTTTCCAAATGCCGGGCAATGGCCTCTTCGCAACGGTCCAGGTCGTCCGCCATGTCTTGCGTGGAGCACAGATCGGCCTTGATCCCCGGCAGATCATGCGCAGCATCTAAAGACAGCCGATCGTACAAGCCCGCTATGGCGCCCGCCGACTGATACGACACATACAGGCAAGCCGTCGGCGTCAGCCCGAATTTCCGCCTGATGACCTGGCCATATATGGCCGTCTGCACCTTCCTGGGCAAAGCCCAGCCAAGCTGGTCCTTCGTACGGAAATTATACGCCGAACCCACCGAGCCCTTGTAATCAATGATGGCAGCATGGCCAAACGCGTCGGTGTCGACGCGATCGATGAAGCCCGTCATCAGCACGCCAGCATACTCAAAGGGGTTTTCCTGCCCAAAGGAAAGCTCAAACTTCCATGGCTCGAAGTCGGGCAAAAGCTTTGCCTCCCAGGTAAGGAAGTCCAACAGGTTGCGCTTAAGCTGGGCAACCTGGGCTTTCTCGGCCTGATCGAGCGGAATAAGGGCATCGGCGCGATACGACGTCTTCTCCTCTTCCAGCAAGCGCTCAAACTGATCAAGCAGCAGCTCCTTGGCGGTAAGCAGATTGGCGTGCGTAACCCGGCGCTCGCCTTCGCGGGCAAGTTGGCTGTGCAGCGCCTCTAAGACCTTATGGGCAAAATTGCCAAACGCCTTGGGACCGAAATCGGCATCTACCCCCTCCAAGCGAAGGCGACGCTGGGCAAACCACTTATAAGGGCATTCCAGATAGCTTTCCACCGCCGATGGAGAAAGGCACACCACGGGCTGGGTATCAGGCGCCAACACACGTGGCAAAACCACCTTGGGAGCATCCTGCGGCAGCAAATACCCCGTTTCATGCACCGACAAGGCTTGCATCTGCGGGCTGCGAAGGCCCGCGGTAGCATCCAAATTGGCCGCTACCTCCTCTTCGCCAAGCGTATGTAAATAAGGCAGAAGCGCTGGTGGCAGGCCGTATTCCTTGTGAACCTCATCGGGGTTTTGCGGATCGCTGCGGTAGCAGTCGATAAGCTCCTCCAACAGGGCGGTCGGGCGCGCTTCCTGGGTATCCGCATCGTGCAAGCATCGGTGCAGCACCACTTCGCGTCCGGCCAACCCGATGGCCTGCGCAAACCAGCGACGCAACCGCTTGATCTTTTGGGGGTCCTTATAGGCGCCAACCTGCTGAAGCAGCAGGTCAACGGCACGCATATCGTCTTTCAGCGGGTAATCGGCCGCATTCAGGTCCGTCAGGAAAACGGCATCGTAGCCCGCCTCTGTCGACTGGCCGATCGTCTGCAGATTGCTGATGAAAACCGACGCACGGCTGTTGGGCGCCTGACACGCCATCTTTACCGGCACAACCACCGAGGACAGCACTTCAAGGGCCACGCGATCATCTAAGCCCAGCTCAGCCGCACGCGCGTGCACTACCTGGGCCTTCTGGATGGCGGAAAGCTGCTGCATCCTGTAGCTTTCCGGCCAAGAACTGCGCCCAGCCACCCAGTCAAATTGGGCCTGCAAGGCATCCTGCAATCGCCCCTCAATCATGTCATCCATGAAGTCTCGGCGGTCTTCGTAAGCAAAGGCCTCCATGTCAGTCAGGGCATCGTCAATGGTCTGGCCGCGCCAAGAACGCAGGCGCTTATCCATCTTTTGCGCTTGACGGGTGCTCATAAAGCTGAAGTTGCCCTGCAGATAGCCAGACGCTTCACCCGAGGCCAAATACCCTTCGCCCAGATTCTCGCGACCTTCCATGCCCATAAAAGTCAGAAGCGACGTCCACGCCTTGCCGAAGTCGGTTTTGGCAAAGGTGGTGGTCGACTCAACCGACACGCTGATACCGCGCTCCGTCAGGGGGCGGGCCAGCTGGTCAAAGGCCTGGTCGGGCTTCTTCGCAGCCAAAACCAGCCGAGGGCAGGCAACGCCGGCGCTGCACATGCGCTCCACCGACTGCGCAATCTGGTCAGCCAAAAGGCGCTTTGTGGCGTAACGGCCCGAAGGAAACGCGAAGCGCACCTGCCCCGTAGGTATAACCGGATGGTTGAAGTCGGGATGGAAGAGCGCGCGGCATAGAGCTTCCAGCTCAGTGGCGCCTCCAGGCGCACCCGCCGAAGGCTGCTGCGCATCCACAAAAAGATAGCGGGCCTGCGCGGCCGCCAACAGGCCGTCCAAGGCTTTCGAAGTCCTGCAATCCAGCACGACCACGGGGCCCAAGGCTTTAGCCTTTTGCACCAGCTGCACCGCAGCAAAGCTTTCTTCCACCAACAGGTGCTCATCCAAAAGAGCCTGGTATTCATGAAGGCACGCCAAAACCTGAGCCTGGCCTTGGCCCATGCCAGCAGAATCCGCCGCCAGCAATGATGGCAAAGCACCTTTGGCCGCATCCGCCAGCAAGCGCAACATGCCAGGCGTATCGTGAAGGAAATTCTCCAAGCCGTCGGCTTGCGAGTCGTCAGCGACCGCTTTGAGCACCTTGCGCAGCAAAAGCAGGCGGTCAACCGGGCAGACCATCTGGCGGCCATCGCCCCATTGCTCCCACAGGTCCAAAACCCACGCATCGGGCATGCTCACCGTTACACCAAAACCCGCGCCCTCGGCGGCCAAAAGCTTCTTAAAGCGGACCGTTTCTTGATAGGTCGGTACCAGCAATACGCATTCCCCTGCATCCTGCAAAGCATGCTTTACCTGCTGACAGGCTGCTTGCGTGGCTAGCTGAATGCTGGCATATGTCGACTGGTAATCCATGGCGTTATTGTACCTTCCCCAAACCTCTATCGGCCGCCTCAGCCGTGAATGCAGCTGCTCACGCTGCTCAAAACAAGAATCAGCACGAAAGCCACGCCAAAGGCAACCATGCACCCACAGCCGCATCCGCCGTCCGAGCCGCCGCCCCCGGAAGATCCGCCGTCGCCATCTTCCAGATAGCCCAACATTCCCAGCGTGGCCATGCCTTCGCCAAAGCCAACCTTGCCGTCGTTGTTGAAATCGGGAATGCCCATCGCATGCTCCTGCCTTGTTTTACTAAACGCAAGAAGACTATAGCGAATCAAAACCAATTGGGTGTCCCATTATTGGACAGGGCAAAAAAGAGGGTAATGGCCCCTTCTTTTGCCTTGCCGCGCATAAGCGAACCCCTTGCGCTATGCTGTTGCCAACCAAACGCCGAAAGGACGTCCATGTCACTCTTCCACCCCGAAGCCATCAACGTATACAGCACAGCCGCCGACTTGACCACGGCGGAGGCCAAGCTAGCCTCAGCACGCAGCTTCCAGCAGGAGATGCAGCTGGTAAACCTTTATCCCACCTATCACTTCCAGCAATGGAGCGGCTTCGGCGGCGCCGTCACGCAGACGGTCGCCCAACTTTACGAAGGCCTTTCCCCGCAAGCGCGCCATGATTTCCTGGAGGAGCACTTCTCGCCCGAGAATCGCAACTATCGCCTGGTCAGAACGCCGGTGCAGAGCTGCGACTTTGGACCAGGGCCCCAGTCTTTCATCAAGCATCTGTGGCAAAATCCCCATGAAGCCTTCGATTTGTCCAGCTGCGAGGATCAGCTTATCCCTATGCTCAAGGACATCGCGGCCTTCAACCCAAAGGTTGAATTCATGGTCACGCCCTGGAGCCCCCCAGCCTACATGAAGACCAATCACCTGATGCGCTTCGGCGGCCACCTTAAGACCTGGCACGAGAAGACCTGGGCCTACCTGATAGCCCGCTACGTGCATGAACTGCGCAGCCGCGGCATCCCCGTCACGCGCCTTTCCGTGCAAAACGAGCCGCGCGCACGCCAAGTTTGGGAATCCTGCCTGATGAACGCCTCCCAAGAGGTACGCCTGGCCCGAAAGATCCGCGTGCAGCTGCAAGACCTTGGGATTGAGGACGTCAAAATCCTGGCCTGGGACCACAACAAGGAACGCCTGCTAGACCGCGTGGAAGAAGCACGCCATGCTTGGGGCAACGCCGGCAATCCCTTTGACGGTTGGGCTTTCCATTGGTATGCCGGTGATCACTTTGAGGTGCTTTCACACCTGGCCAGCGAAGGCGACCTGGGCGAGCTTGTCATGTCGGAAGGGTGCGAATACTTCTCCACCGACACGTCCGCCCGTCACGCGTTTGGCGAGCACTACGCCCACGACATCATCGGTGATATGAACGCCGGCGCCACCGCCTGGCTTGACTGGAACATGATGCTTGACGAGCAAGGCGGCCCCACCTACGTGAAAAACTTCTGCAGCGCCCCGGTGGAGGCCCATACCGACACCGCCACCTTCCAGGTCTTGCCCACGGCACGCTACCTGTGGCACTTCTCGCACTTCGTCCAGCCAGGGGCAAGGCGCATCCTGGCGTCCTCCTACACCTCCAACCTGGAGGTGACCGCGTGGGAAAACCCCGATGGCTCCCTTGCCTGCGTGGTCCTTAACCGCACTACGGAAGACATCCCCTTCTTCCTGCGCAAAGGCGACCACATGGCTGAGCTGAACGCGGGATCGCACTCCATCCAGACCATCGTCTGGGAGCCCCCCGCCGCCACACACAAGGAGAAACGCTCATGATCATTCGCCCCTACTTGCCGCAAGACGTGCCCGCCATGACGGCCATCTGGAATGAGGTGGTAACCACCGGAAGAGCGTTTCCGCAGGTAGACGCCCTCGGCGAAGACGCTGCCGCTGAGTTCTTCGCCGCCCAAACGCGCACCGCCGTTGCCGTAGATGGCGAAGACGTCCTGGGGCTTTATATCCTGCATTCCAACGACATCGGCCGAAAGGCCCACATTGCCAATGCCAGCTACGCCGTCCGAAAGGACGCGCGTGGACGCGGCGTCGGGCGGGCCTTGGTAACCGACTCCCTTGCGCAGCTTATCCCCTGCGGCTTTCGGGGCATGCAGTTTAACGCCGTGGTGGCCAGCAACACGGCAGCCATCAAGCTGTACGAAAGCCTGGGGATGCGGCAAGTCGGCACCATCCCTGGCGGCTTCGAAAGCGTCGATGGCTTCCAGGACATGCACATCTACTTTTACGAGGCGCTTCCCCAAGGCGAAGCAGATACGCAAACGGGCCAAAAATAGGTCTACAATAGCCTCATTAATCCCCGTCGACCAAAGGAGGTCACCCATGGAAAAGGAACTGTTTGACTATGTGGCAGAGCGCGCCGATATCTTGATTTCCGCTGGCAGCAGCAAGCAGGAGACCAAGGACGCTGCCCAGGCTTGGAAGGATGCCGTTGCTGTCGAAGGCGCCGACGTTGAAGCAGCCACCACCGCGTTTGCGGACTTCCTGGAGGGCCGCCCCACCACCATCGATGGCGTCATCGCCTTTGCCGAAGGCCCCGCCGCACAGTTTATGGGCGAAGAGGCCGCAGCACAAATGCTGGCTGCCCAACTTGAGCGCAAGAAGGCCGGTGCCAAGTACTGCAACTGCGATGCCTGCACGGCAGCCTCCGAGATTCTGGCCAAGCTTGGCCGCATCGAGCTGTAAGGCTTAAAGGCCACCTAAAGCCCGCATCCTTAAAGGCGTCGCCAGTGTTTCCTGGTGGCGCCTTTTTCGTTCAAGGCCAGAACGGCCAGACAGTCTGCGCTGGCAGAAAATACGCTGTGCTAGTTCTTGCTGCTGAAGAAGGCCACCGCAATGGCGCCTGGGCCAACATGGGTGCCGATGACGCTGCCGATGACGCACACGGGAACATCTCCCTGCCATTGGGCATACAAATGGCGGCTGTCGTTCAGATACTTGCTCAAAAGCTTGTCGGAAAGCCCGCTGTAGGCAACCGAGAACGGCCGATCGAAGTCGATGCCGTGCTTTTCGACAAACTGCGTCAGCAGGTTGTTGCCGTTCTTTGAGCCGCGGGCCTTGCCCACCAGCTCCACATGGCCATCCGCCACCTCTACGACAGGCTTGACGGACAAAAGCTGCCCCGCCAAGGCAACGGCCGAGGAAATGCGGCCGCCCTTCTTTAGGTATTCCAGCGTGTCAAGAAGCGCGATAACCCGCACGTGGTCCTTCTCTGCTTCGATGACCTGCGCAATCTCGGCCGCAGAAAGCCCTTGATCACGCAGCTCAATCGCGCGGCGCACCAACAAAAGCTGGCCTACCGTCACATTGCGTGAGTCCACAATGAAGACGTGCCCCTTGCGCTGTTCATCCAGCATGGCATAGGCCAAAAGCGCGCTTTGGTAGCACCCCGAAAGGCCGCCCGAAAGCGTTAGGCAAAGCACTTGATCGCCCTCATCAAGAGCTGCTTCAAACTTCTCCTGATATTCCGCAGGCGATACTTGGCATGTTGAGGGAATCTCGCCTGTCTCTATGAGCTTCTCGAAGAACTGCTGTTGGTTTAAATCGATACCATCGCGATATTCACCATCTTCAAAGATGGTCCGAAGCGGCAAGATTTCCACATGGGAACGGGCCGCTTCGCTTAAGGCCATATCGCAGGCCGAATCGGTGATTATTCGTACCGACATCCTTTTTGCTCTCCCTGCAAATATTGATCGGCGGCATCGGTTGCCGCCTTCAGAGAGAGTGCGAGCTCATACGTTCGCTGGCTGCCCAGATGCGCCGTCAACGCACCAAAGAGCTCCATGATGCGCGCGTGCTCTTGGTCATAAGCCGCTTGATCGTCCGCCAGGCTGACAATAATCTTACGTCCGTCGGCCTTATCGGGGGCCTTGATTATCAGGCCCTTCTTCTCCAAGCCTGAAAGCTCCTTGTTCATCTGAGATTTCAGAAGCCGCGTGCGGCTGCACAGTTCGGCCGCACTCAAGCCGGCATGGCCCTTTGCGGCTTCCTGCTTCAAGATGTTGCAAACCGCCATCTGGTTGAAGGTCAAATCATTTAAAACACGATTAGCGCGAATAGTCAGCGACATGTGAAGCCAGGCCTCCAGCAGTTCTTGAGCAGCAACCGTTGCGTCCACAGCTCTCTCTTCCGTCATGTCTACTCCTTTTGTTCATTAATTGAACGTTCATGTTTTAAACCATTTAACAGCCTAATGCAAGACCCTTTTCATCTTAATGAAAAAATGGCTTTTTATCTGCGCAAATTCAGTTTTTCTATAAGTTTTTGGTATATCTTTTCCCTGATCCAGGGCTCAGAAGAAAGCGGGATCACCTGATTGATGGGCACCCATTTGACACCCGAATTCTCATCGGGCTTCATGCGCAAGGGCTGATCCATTGACGCTTCCGCCAGATAGGTCACGTTGAGGTGGAGGTGGCTGCTCACATAGGCACCCCTCTTTACGTGACCGTTAACGGTCAGCACCTCTAAGGAGTAGATGCCGCCCACCAACGTGCCGTCAACCCCCGTTTCCTCCTTGAGCTCACGTAGCGCCACCGCCGCCAGGTCGGTTTCGCCATCAGCATGGCCGCCAATCCAGCTCCAGGAGTTATAGATGTTGTGGTGCACCAGCAGCGCCTGGGTGTGCGTCGGGTCAACCGTCCAAATACTGCATGCCATATGGGCCTGCGCGCTGCGCTCAAAGCAGTCCGGGTCGGTTTCCAACGCATGCAAGATAACCTGCTTGTCGGCTTCCTCTTGCTCATTGAACGGCTGGTAGGCCAGCACATCCCGGTAAAGCGGCAACGTCTTGAAGTCTTGCGCCACGACCGTTATTCCTCAACCAAGCTTGCCAGGTATTTGTCCTCGGTCTTTTGCGCGATGTTGTACAGCACGTTAAAGACGACGCTTACGATGGCCGCCATCACGATGGTGGCAATAATCATCGGCACGCTGAAGGCGGCCAGATAGAACACGCTTGCAAACACCGTGATACCCAGCAGCAGGCATACAACGCAGAAGACCATCATGGCAATGCGGATGGGGTTGAACGGCAGCGACAAGCGCACGATCATGTTCAAGCCCGAGACGATGGTCAACAACACGCACAACGTGGAGAATTCGCTTTGCCCTAACCCGAATATCCAGCAGAAGACACAGCAGCTCAACACTACGAAGACAACCGAGATGGAGCCCGGAATGGCCTTCGTTATGATGTTGCGCAGGAAGTTGCCCCGGATAAGGTCCTTGTTGGGCTCCAAAGCCAAAACGAACGAAGGAATGCCGATGGTGAAGGCATCGATCAGGCTCATCTGGATGGTCACGAACGGATACGAATACGACTGGATGAGGATGAACAGCAGGGCCAACGCCGCGTTAAACAGCGTCTTGGTCAGGAAGAGCGCGCCCGAGCGTTGCAGGTTGTTGATGGAGCGCCGGCCTTCCGCCACCACGTGGGGCAAGCTGGCGAAGTCGTCATCCATCAGGATGAGCTTGGCAATGTTGCGTGCCGCAGCCGAGCCCGAGCCCATGGCCACCGAGCAGTCGGCAGCATGCAAAGCCAAGACGTCGTTTACGCCGTCGCCGGTCATGGCAACGGTATGGCCTTGCTTCTGCAGCGCCAAGACCAGTTGGCGCTTCTGGTCGGGGCTTACGCGGCCGAAAACGCGGCAATCCCTGGCCACGCGCTCAAGTTCTTCGGGCGTGGTGACGGTTGACATGTCAACGCAGCGATCGGCGCCTTCAACGCCCACGCTTGCGGCAATGTTGGACACGGTAGCAACGGAGTCGCCGCTGATGATGTTGACGCGCACGCCTTGCTCGGCGAAGTACTTCAGCGTCTGCGGGGCCGTGGCGCGGACGACGTCCTTGATGAACACCAGACCCAGAGCCTGCGGGGTGCCGATAATGGCGTCTTCTTCGTCAAAGTCATCAACCTGGGCCACCACCAGCACACGACGCACGCCGGCCAAGCGGTCGATAGTCTGCTGAACCTGAGGCAGGCTGTCGCAGCCCTTCAGCACGAATTCCGCCGCGCCCATAACGTAATTGCCGGCCTGGCTGCCAAAGCATACGCCGGAATATTTGTGTTCGCTGGAGAAAGGAACCAGGCGCGTTTCGCCTTCTGTGGCCTTCGGAGCATCGGGGCGCTCCTTCAAGTCGCGCAAGTAAGCCCGGATAGCCTTCGACGTCTCGTTGGAATGCTCGTCGTCGATAAGCGAGTCAAGTGCCACCAAGGCGTGAAGCGCCTGGTCATAAGTAACGCCATCCAAAGGAACAAGCTCGTCAAGGACCATCTGGCCGGTGGTGATGGTGCCCGTCTTGTCCAAGCACACCGTGTCCACGCGCGCCAAGGTCTCAACGCAATACAGCTCCTGCACCAGCACCTTGTGCTGCGCCAAACGGACAACGCTGACTGCCAAAACAGCGCTGGTCAAAAGGATGAACCCTTGAGGAATCATGCCCACCAGCGCAGCGCTCACGCGCAGCACGGCGTCGGTCACGGCGCTGCCCGTCAAAAAGATTTCCTTGCAGAACAGCAAGATGCCCAGCGGGATGATGAGCGTGGTCGAAAGCTTGATGATGAAGCGCAGGGCGTCCATGATGCCCGACTGGGCCTTCTTGTACACCTTGGCTGCGTTGTTGATGCGGGTGGCATAATTGTCGGCGCCCACAGCGGTGACGCGCGCAACCACGGCGCCCGCACTGATAAAGCTGCCCGAGAACAGCTCGTCGTCAACCGTTTTATGCACCAAGTCGCTTTCGCCGGTCAGCAAGCTCTCGTTGCAGCTGCATTTGCCATCCAAGACCACGCAGTCAGACGGAACCTGGTCCCCGCGGGAAAGCGAGATGACGTCATCTAGCACCAGCTGGTCGAGGGCTAGTTCGACCTTTTTCCCATCACGGAACGCATGGGCCTTCGCCTGCGTGATAACGCTTAGCTTGTCGATGGTTCGCTTGGAGCGGACCTCCTGGAAGATGCCGATGAAGATGTTGCAGATGATGATGACCATGAACAACAGGTTGCGATATGCCCCCGTCCAAAAGATGGCGACGGCCAGCACAATGTTGATCAGGTTGAACAGCGTGCATATGTTGTCGCGCACGATTTGGGGAATGGTTCGCGTACGAACGTCGGCATTGGTGTTGACCTTGCCTTCCGCCACGCGCGCAGCCACCTGGTCAGAGGTGAGCCCCACTATTGCTTCATCCTGTGCATCCATCAGCTTTCCTTTTCCGGTCTATCTACCCTGAAGAATCATCTTGTTGCAAAAAAACAGCGCTGCCTACACGCCATATTGTTCGCGCGCAGCAACGCTGGCGCGCTTGAACACCGGCGTGGCAACGTTGTTGGCAATGCCCCACGCCACCACGGAGCGAATGATGCCTTCGATCTCCGAAGGATGCCCAGCCGCCAAATCACGCTGCAAGGAGGTGGTGGCGCCCGGAGCTGCGTCCATCAGAATTTCCTCGTTGACGGCCATGATGTCATCGCCCAAGGCAATGTTTTGCGCTGCAGCTATGTAGACGATTTCACGAATGGCGTCCTGAAACGCCTTTCTGACCAGCGGAATCATCTTGATATCGTCGGCGGTGCACCCAAAGATGATACCAACCGCGCTGGCCGATGCCATATAGGAGAACTTGCGCAGGTGATCGCGGCGAATGTCGTTGGAAACGGAAAACTTCAAGCCAGCCACCGTGGCATCCTCGGCAATTTTCATGAAGCGGGCCAAGTTGTCTTTGTGGTCAACCATGGAAGGCATGCCGCAAACCACACGGCACAGCGGGCTGTCCTTCACTAACAAGCCTGGCTCCTTGATGGTGGCGGAGCAATAGATGCACCCGCACGTTACCAACGGAGCGGCTTCCCCCATGGAAGAAGCAAGGCGTTCGGCCATGCGCGTTCCCGTGCCATACACATTGGAAAGGGGAATAACCGTGGTATCAGGCGCGCACACGCGCTCCAGGAAGGGATAGACCGAATCCAGGGAGTAGTCCTTCACGCACACAAAGACAACGTCAGGCGTTCCTTCGTAGTCTTGCGCCACCATAACCGGCAATTTGGCCACTCGCTCAGCGCCATCTTCGGCAATCACGCGAAGGCCGCCCTGTTGTTTGCAGGCCTCCAAGTGAACACCATGAGCTATAGCCGTAACATCCCTCTGGCCTAAAACCAGCTGATCGGCTACTGCGCCACCAACACCGCCTAGGCCAAATACCACATACTTCATAGAAAAGCCTCTCCCCTTTACGATTGGACCTGCGCCTGCGCTTGCTCCTGCAGCGCATTACGGCGCAAACCCACAAGCTTCACAACTTCCATAACGGTAAACACCGTAGTCACGCAAACAGCCATGATGTCAGAAATGGGCGCGCACCAAACAACGCTCATCAGGCTGCCGACGCCGAAGGCGCCTTGCAAAACGCCTGGCATAAACAGATACAGCGGCATAAGGAAAATGACCTGGCGCACCAGCTCCAGAATGGAAGCCTTCAGCGGCTGTCCGCTGGACTGGAAGTAGCTGCCCGCCATAATCTGGGCGCCAACCAGCGGATAGAACAGGGCATAAAGCATAAGCGCCTCGGAGGCGAAGGCCTCCAGCTGCGGGTCGGTGATGCCCAAGATGTTGACGATGGGCACGGCGAACAGACGCGCCGCCAACCAATAGATGGCGCCCATGACCGTGCAGGTGATGATGGACCACTTCAGCGTCTTGATGACGCGGTCCCAGCTGCGGGCGCCATAGTTGAAGCCGACGATGGGCTGTGCGCCCATGGTTACGCCGAGGATGGGCATAAGGCCAAAGACGGCGCCCTTCTGCGCAACGCCGATGGCGGCCAAGCCGTTGTCCACGCCAATGGGATCGGTGGCGCCCCACACGTTGACCACCTGGTTGAGCACGACCGACACCAGCGTGGAGGCCGTCTGGATAATGAAGGAAGCCAGGCCCAAAGACAAAATCTTGCGGACAACCGCACCTTGGGGCTTAAGGTTGGCCGCATACAGATGGAATGGCGAGGACTTCGCAAAGATGAAGTACACGATGACCGGGATGCCGCCGCAGGCTTGGCCCAAAATGGTGGCCAAGGCAGATCCAGCAACGCCGAAGCCTAAGATAACAACAAACAGCACATTCAGCACAATGCAGGCCACGGTGCCTAAAAGGCTCATGCCCAAAGACAGATTCGGCTTGCCAGCAGTACGCAAAAACGCGTTCAGGCCACCTGTCAAGGACTGGAAAACCGTGCCGAAGCAAATGATTTGCACGAAGATCTTCGTCTGCTCCCACAAGGTGGGCGTGGTGCCGATGATGGACAGCACCGGGTCAATGAACACGATGGCCACCACCGCCATGGCGGCCGCAAGGGCAAACAGCAGAAACGTGGTGTTGCCCAGCGTCTTTTCCACCTTGTCACGCTCACCGGCGCCCATCTGGATGGCGGCCAAGGCGCTGCCGCCCTGACCAGCCCACATGGAAAAGCCCATGAGCAGCTGCATGATGGGAAGGGCCAAGGTGGTAACCGCCACGCCCTCGGGACCAACGGCATAGCCCAAAACAGCGGTATCAATGACGTTATAGAGCGAATTCACCAACATCATGACAACGGCGGGCAAGCTGAACTCAAACAACAGCTTGCCAATGCGCTCGGTGCCCATGCGCGCCGGATCTTTCGTTTTCTTGTCCTTCTTGCCCGCAGGGGGCGCAGGACTCAATGACTGGTCATCACCAGCTTCAATACGTTCTTCAGGCATAGTTCTCCTTATAATTGTTGAATGCGCCTATATTACCGCTAATCGGGGCCCTACCTTGCGCCCTTTTGGCAACAACACCACCTCTCCGCGCAATTGGCGTAGTATCCTTTTCCAAGACCGAACGGAGGAACCATGACTGCACAAGGCACTTTGACGCCGCTGGGGCGCGTTCACCTGCTGACCAACTACCTTATCCAAGAGCGTGGCGGCAATGAATTTCTCAAACCAGAGGACGAATTCGAGGAGTCTTTCGAGATGTTCAGGGCCTTGGTCAACCTCCGGGAGCCCAAACCCATCCCCCAAGGGTTTCTTGATGAGCAGGACATCATGCTTCAAAGCCTTTTGCGCATGGAAGGCGTCGCCCACGTGGCAGACATCCCCGCCGTGGAGGGCCATCCCAAGCTGCGCCTTTGGGGCGGCGATGTAACCGTTCTGGAAGTCGACGGCGTGGTCAACCCTGCCAACTCGCGCCTTTTGGGCTGCTTCCAACCGGGCCATTACTGCATCGACAACGCCATCCACACCTTCGCCGGCGTCCAGCTGCGCATGGAATGCGCCGACATCATGCAGCAACAAGGCAAGGAGGAGCAACCCGGCAAGGCGAAGGTGACCGGCGCCTACAATTTGCCGTCGAAGCACGTGATCCACACGGTGGCGCCCGTAGCCGAAGGCAGCCCCACCCCCGAGCAGCGCAAACAGCTTACCGACTGCTACATCAACTGCCTGAACGCCGCAGCTTATCACGATATGCGCTCGGTAGCCTTCACGCCTTTAGGCACAGGTTTTTCCGGGTTCCCGCAAAAGGAGGCCGCCCGCATTGCCATCGATGCTGTTGAGGCTTGGCTTGCCGCTCACGCCGATGCCGACCTGGTGGTTGTCTTCGCCCTTCCTTCCGAGGAAGACTACCGCATCTACCAGCAGCTTTTGGGCATTACCGATTAGCTAACGCATCCACGCACGCTCCAACGCCTCCACCACCGCAGGCACGGCGGACGCATCCAAGCTGTTGAAGTTTATGACCATCTGTCGCTTATCCGACGCCCTCACGTTGCGCACATCCATCAGGAAGAAGGACAGCGGGCTTAAGGCCACGCCTTGGTCGCGCGCTGCGGAAGCCAGCTCTTCCTCGGTCAGCAAGCTTTCAACCGTCAAAACGAAGTGCAAACCGCCATCCGCATGACTAAATCCCACATGCGGCGCAAGCGCGCTTGCCTTTAGGGCATCAACCAGAAGGTCCCTCACCTTCCGATAGTGGCTGCGGCATCTGTTCAGGTGCCGCTCGTATTCGCCGCTTTCAATCAGGCGAGCCAGCGCCAACTGGTCGATGACGCTCACCGTGCAGGCATAAAAACCCAGGCGAGACTTATATTCCTGCGCAAGGTCAGGTGGCAGGACCATGTATCCCAGACGAAACGCGCTCCCCAACGTGCGCGTGAAGGTGTTTACGTAGATAACGCGCCCCTGCATGTCGATGCTCTGAAGCGGCGGAATAGGCCGACCCGACAGCCTGAACTCGCAATCATAGTCATCCTCGATGAGGTAGCGATCCTGCCGCTCAGAAGCCCAGCCAAGCAGCTCATAGCGACGGCTGATAGGTGTAATGAGCCCTGTTGGGTACTGATGCGACGGCATGATGTGGGCAACGTCAGCCCCGCTCGCACGCAATGCCTGCATCTGGATGCCACCCTCATCAAGGGCCACATGTGCGCTTTCCACATCCAAGCTGTCATAAATGTTGGTCAGGCGCGGGTAGCCAGGATCCTCCAAGGCAAACTTCTTATCCCGCCCCAAAAGCTGAACAATAAGCCCATAAAGCATTTGGGCCCCCGCTCCGACAACAATCTGGTCCGGCTCAACCTGCATGCCGCGTGATCCACGCAGATACGCAGCCAGCGCACGGCGAAGGCGTGCAGAGCCCAAGGCGCGGGACTCGTCCACCAAGGATTCCTCACTCTCGCAAGCCAGGGCCTGGCGCAGCGCCCTTGCCCACAAGTTGTAGGGGAATAGCTCCCGAGCAGGCGTTCTTCCAGTCAAGTCCGCAATCAGAGGATCGCCTTCCGGCACGCTCAAGACCTGCGGCGCAAGGCGGTGCGAAGGAGACGCCGCGGCACGAGGGGCCTTACCCGAAGCGCCACCAAACGCCTGCTGACCCGTTACTGCCTGCGCATAATAGCCTCGTCTTGGCTCGGAGCGAACATAGCCTTCGGCAACCAGCTGAGCATAGGCGTTTTCAACCGTGACCAGGCTAACCCCCAGATGTTGCGCAAGGCCACGCTTGGAGGGAAGCCTTTCCCCTGCCGCAATCGACCCCGCCTCAATGTCAGCCTTAATGCGCTGGTACAAATAGATGTAGCGGCTTTCCTCGCCCCGCTGCGACAGATCGTATGTCAGCATGAAAAGCTCCTTTCTGGTCCTATAGAAAGTACCAGAAACTCACAATTGCAGGAGGCCAAACGGAGAAGGATTTGTCTCGTCAGCCGCAAAACTCAGGCTTATACATGCTAGAGTAGATGCCCCAGCAGCGTTCTTGATTGGTCTGCGTTTAGGCGTTGTCCAAAAGCCAGCCGATAGCAGCAGCCATGCGGCCCGAAGGGTCACTGAAGTGCCCGCCCTTTTTCATCTTGAGCATGCTTTTGCCAAGGCGAGCTTTCATCCAACGATGCGTTTCCTGCGTAGCCGTTACAACACGCGCCATCTGCTCGTCGGGAGCGTTTTGCTCCTTGGAGCCCACGGACAGATACGCTATCGCGTCAGAGGGCACCTTCGCCATTTCCAGATAATCGGACCAACCTGGGTACCAAAGAGAGCCCGATGCGCTCGCGGCTCCCTTGAAGGCGTCCGTTTGCGTAAGCGCCCACATGCTGAAGAGCCCCGCAAGCGAATACCCCGCCAAGAAGGTATCGTCGCAGGCAATTTCAGGCAGATGGCGCGTTATCCATTCCAGGGTTGTTTCTCCCTGCCCCGCAAATGCGCGCCCAGCGCCCACCGCCTTCCAAGGGGAAAGCTGCGCATCCCAATCATCAACAAGCAGCGCGCAAAGCGTGAAGTCCCCCTGCCCTGCAGACACAAGCTTTTCCGCCACCTCGTCCGCAAGGGTGGGCAACGCGGCCTGAGTGGGCCAAAGGACAAATGGTGCGCCCGTGCCCGCACGCAGAGTGCGCACAGACATGCCATCAAGCTCGTATGCGGTTACCTCTAAGCCCATGATTTGCCCTCCCGTGGACATTCTAATCCCCCTGGGTCCAGCTTGCTAACCAGGCGAAAAACCGGCGAGCTGATTACGACCTGTCAGCCCGCAAGAAAGACGCACCAGGCGCAGGCGTGCGTCGCTGGCAAAGTCAGAATCACTACAGAAGCTTGAGGGCACTCGCCCCGAAGACATCCCGCTCATGGCAAAACACGCTGACACGGAAAGCAACCCTTTGTATCCTGTTCCCAAGCTGATGAACGCAGAACAACTTGAAGTCATCTACCGTCTGGTCATGGCTTAGAAGAAAGGCAAGGATCGCCGTGGAAATTCAAGAAATCGTCTCCAACCAGCGTGCCTATTTCAACACCGGCAAAACGATCGACATCGAATTCCGCCTGAAGAAGCTGCGCCAATTGCGCGAAGCCATCATGCGCCACGAAGACGACATCAACGCAGCGCTCAAGGCCGACCTGGGCAAAGGCAACCAGGAAAGCTACATGTGCGAAGTCGGCCTGACGCTCTCTGAGCTACGCCACCAGTTTGCCCACGTCCGCGGTTGGGCCAAGCCCCAACGTGTGCACGCCGACTTGGCCAACTTTCACAGCAAGTGCTTTACCATCGCGGAGCCCTATGGGTCCGTCCTTATCATGAGCCCCTGGAACTACCCCTTCATGCTTACCATGGAGCCGCTTATCGGAGCCATCGCCGCGGGAAATTGCTGCGTGGTCAAGCCGAGCGCCTACAGCCCTGCTACCTGCGACATCATAAAGGCAATCATCAAGGAAGTCTTCGACCCCGGCCATGTTGACTGCGTGCTTGGCGGCCGTGCGGAAAACACCGAGCTTTTGGAGCAGCGCTGGGACTACATCTTCTTCACAGGAAGCCCTACCGTCGGCAAGCTGGTCATGGAGAAGGCCAGCCGCTATCTGACGCCAATCAGCCTGGAGCTCGGAGGGAAAAGCCCCTGCATCATCACCAAAGACGCCAATATCAAGATTGCCGCCAGCCGCTTAGCCTTCGGCAAATTCCTCAATGTCGGTCAGACCTGCGTTGCACCTGACTACGTGCTTGTTGATGCCCTCGTGAAAGACCAGTTCATCGACGAGCTTAAGCGCCAAGTGGTAGCCATGTACGGCGCGGACGCCTTCAGTAACCCCAACTACGGCCGCATTGTCAATCAGAAGCACTACGACCGCGTCATGGGTCTCATCAATCCCGAAAAAGTGGTCTACGGCGGACGTGGAAAAGCTGAGACGTTGCAGATTGAGCCCACCATCATGACGGACATCACGGCTGATGACGCTGTCATGGGCGAAGAGATATTCGGACCGCTTTGTCCGGTCATCACCTATACGACCATCAAGGAAGCCGAGGATTTCATCAAGGAGCGCGAAAAGCCGCTGGCGTTGTATCTGTTCAGCAACAACAAGACAACCCAGCAGCGCTTCTTACGCTACGTGCCCTTCGGCGGCGGATGCATCAACGACACCATTGTCCACTTGGCAACCAGCAACATGGGCTTCGGCGGCGTGGGCAATTCCGGCATGGGAAGCTACCACGGCAAGCGCAGCTTCGAGACCTTCAGCCACACCAAGAGCATCCTGAAGAAATACAACTGGATTGACCTGCCCCTGCGCAACCAGCCCTACGAGGATTGGAAGCTGAAAGCCATCAAGCTTTTCCTGCACTAATCCGCCAGAACAGCCTACAAGGACTACAGGGCGGTTCCCTTAGTGGGCACCGTCAGCGCGCTCATGTCCACGCCCTCGTGCGCGAGCAGGAAGACCTTGCGCTTCATGCCCCCGCCATAACCGGTCAAGTTCCCCTTCGCCCCGATAACGCGATGACAGGGAATGACAATACCTACCGTGTTGTGTCCGACCGCGCCGCCGACGGCCTGGGCCGACGGGCGTTTCAGCACACCACGCCTCACCAGCTCTTTGGCTATGTCGCCGTAGGTGGTCAGCTGTCCATACGGAATCTCGGACATAATCTGGCAGACCGCCTTGCGAAATTCCGATCCCGCTGGATTGCACGGCGGAAGAGCCCCTGGATCAGTCCCCGGGTTCGCAAAATAACGCTCAAGCCAATCCCTTCCCTGCTGCAAAGCAGAAACATCAGGGTCAAAGACGCCCTTTTGATCTTTGACGGAAACCCTTTCGAGCTTTTGGCCTTGAAACCAGACGCCGGTCAGGTTGTCGCCATCGCTGGTAAGCACAAGCGCCCCAATAGGTGACTCCATCGTATCGAAGTAATACATATGCTCCCCTTTCCGCGTGACGAGCGGCACCTCGGCATCATGCAAGTTTCACCAGCTTTTATTGGTGCGATATGTCATGAATAATGTCCTTTAGCACCAACAACAGCCGATTTTATTATTCGCGCCTTAATTCAAATATGTTAAAAAACAAACATCATCTAACAGTTGTTTTGTTTCTTAACTAGTATACTTTCATCTATCAACAAAACATGAAAGGATTACCTTAGTGGATACCAACATGTATATCGACACTCGAGGCGTCTGCCAGCAACCTGTTTCGTTCACCCAAGCTGTGGTCGACGGCCTGGCACAAGGCGGCGGCCTGTATGTCCCCCAAAGCATTCCGCATTTCGACCTTGACCAAATCCTGAGCCTGGCCGACATGCCCTATGCGCAACGCGCTGCCACCATCTACAAAGCCTTCAACATCGACATGCCTGATGATTTGGTGGATTCCCTGATGGAAAGCGCCTATGGGGCGCAGTTCGACAACGAAGCCATCTGTCCCATCACCTCGCTTGATGAAAACACCCACGTGCTCGAGCTTTGGCATGGCCCCACGAGCGCCTTCAAGGACATGGCGTTGCAGTGCCTCCCGCGCTTCTTTGGCGCAAGCGCCCAGCTTTTGCGCGATCGCGGCCAACTCGACCACGAGTTCATGATCTTGGTAGCCACCTCTGGAGACACTGGCAAGGCCGCCCTGGAGGGCTTCCGCGACGTCGAAGGCGTATCCATCGGAGTCATGTACCCCGACGGTGGCGTGTCCGACATCCAGTTCAAGCAGATGGCAACCCAACGCGGCAATAACGTGGTGGTTTGGGGCGTTCGCGGCAACTTCGACGATTGCCAAACGGGAGCCAAAGCCGTCTTCAACGACGAAACCTTCGCCGAGAAGCTTCAGTCTGAACACGCCATTGCCCTCAGCAGCGCAAACTCCATCAACTGGGGCCGCTTGCTCCCGCAGGTCGTTTACTACGTGCAGGCCTACGCACAGCTGGTGGCCGACGGAAAGATTAAGGCCGGCCAGCCCATCGACGTCTGCGTTCCAACCGGCAACTTCGGAAACATCCTGGCAGCCTACTACGCAAAGCAGATGGGCACCCCCATCGACATGCTGCTGTGCGCCAGCAACACCAACCGCGTGCTGACCGATTTCATCAACACTGGCACCTATGACATCTCTGATCGCGAATTCGTGCTGACGCCTTCGCCTTCCATGGACATCTTGGTCTCTTCCAATCTGGAGCGCCAACTGTTTGAGCTGACGGACCGCAACGCTTCCGCCATATCTGGGTGGATGGCCGACCTTAAGAACGACAAGCGCTTCAAGGTAGACCCTGAAACCTTTGCTCGTGTCCGCGAGACGTTCCGTTCCGACTCCATCAACAGCGCCGAGTGCCTGCAAACCATCAAGCAGGTCTTCGAAGAGAAGCATTACCTGCTTGATCCGCACACCGCCGTCGCCTATCAGGTGGCTCAAAACCTTCGCGGGGAAAACCCCATCCTGGTTGCAAGCACCGCACACTGGGCCAAGTTCGGAAACAACGTTTATCGAGCCCTGCATGGTCTTGAACCGGGTGCGCCTTTGCCCTCGGAAGTGGAAGAACTTTCCGGCTGCGCCCTCAACGACCTCATTGCCGAGGAAACTGGTTGCCACAACATTCCTGCAGGATTGGCAGAGCTGGACACCTTGCCCATCCGCTTTACGCAAGTTATTGAATCGGCCACGACCGACATCGAGGCCGCAACCGTTGCTTTTATCAAAGAACAGCAATCTGTTTAGCGTTACCCGGGCGCTTCCCTAAAGAAGCGCCCAACCCTCAAGAGGAGAGGAGAGAACATGAGCACCATCTCAAAGCTCAAGCCCGTTATCCGTCTTTCCGTCAAGAACCCTGAATCAGAAAGCAACTCCGTGTTTGGTCGTGGCGTTGCAGACCTGTGCCAGGGCGTAAAGGACACCGGCTCTCTTAATGCAGCCGCCAAAAACATGCACATGGCCTACAGCAAAGCATGGCGCATCATGAAAGAAACCGAAAAAGCCCTCGGCTTTCAGCTGCTTAACCGCGATGGCGCTCACGGCTCCACGCTCACCTCTGAAGGCGAGGCCCTTCTAAGCGCTTACAACAAGATCAACGCCGAGCTTGAGCAGTTCGCAGAAAAGCAGCTGGCTAAGTTCTAATTAACCGCATTTCTGCAAATCGTCATAACGGATAGTTAGCGAGCCTGCCGCAGAGGGCACTTCAACGCGCAAGACCAAACAGCCAGATGGCTGTTCTATTCGCGCTGTCTCGCTACTACCCTGCCTTGAAGCGGCCTGCTCCTTCTCTGGCGCCACTGTGATGGCTGGAACTGTCATGGAAACCGGAGCGGACAGGTCGCCGTTACTTTCCGCTTCAGCCCTCAAAACCTTACCCTCGGCTACGTTCTCATCCTGTTCAACGCTCGAAAGCCCTTTAGGCATCGCAACGTCATCTGGAGTGAATGCATGCAGGCAGCCATAGCAGGTTGCCATATCATCAAAACAAACAGCATTACAAGTCGGACATGTCTTCATTTTTCGTTCCTTTCCATTAAAACTTGAGGTCTTGTCTCTTTTTCTTCCCTGCGGGCAAGGGAAAGAACCACCTTATCCCCCTCTTGATACCAAGGGGATGCACTCGAAAAGCGCTCAACAACCAAGCAGGCGCCTTTGTTTCTCATGCGGCTACGCGGCGGAAGGCATCTTCTCGACTCCAGCACGATTCCCGCCGCATCCACAAAAGCAACATCGAGGTTTTGGCGCATTCCAAGCGTATGGATGTCCCGACAAGGCACCAAAACCATCACCTCGCCAGGATCCCCGCCCTTCAGAAGACCGCGCGCTCGTCTTTTGGGACTAGCTGCAATTTTCATTGGCCACCAGGGCCTTTTCTGTGCCATCTTTCCTCCTTTTCATAAAGTCACTTAGCGCATTCAACGACCACGCTTGTTTGGCCATCAACGTAGGTGCAGTTCACGAACAACCACCGATACGCCCCCGAACTCTTCGTGAACGTGCCGCAGGTGTCCATGCCGCTTGACGCGTAGGTCCACCCGTTTTCCTCAAGCCAAGAGCGCACCCGCAAAAACGCCGACTCAGCAGCCTCGGGCAGGCTGAACCCCACAACCGAGCCATCCTGGGCAACGCGCACCTTTTGCATATTTGTCACCGAGAACACCTCCTGTTCAAAGTCCTGCGGCACCTCTGCGCTTCCTTCGCCGGAAGCTTCGCTTGAAACTTCCTGCACCACTCGAGCGGCGGACACCGCTCTTGCAACGCCGCCACTCAAAGCGATGCAGACCAAGCCCAACGCCACAGCCAAAGCAGCTCGAAGGAGGCGCCTCCCCTGAGAAGCCCCTCGGCTCATAGCACCACCCCCGGCTTGTAAACCCATACCGTCAAATCCACGCTATGGCTCAAAGAGGGCAGGCTCACGCCCAAGACCTCCCGTTTAAGCCCCATCCCGAACAACGTCGGATAGAATTCCAACGTCGCTGTGAAGGTGGTCAATCCACCCGACGTGGCCCCCGCCGTCACGTGCGCCTCCTGGTACTCTTTGTCAAATTGCACTTCAAGCTGCTCCTGTATCTGCCCAACGCTTGCCCCAATCGACTGCCCATACCCCGGGGAGGCCGCAACCGCCCGTATCGACTGCCGTGCGCATCGGTCAAAAGCCGCGCAATCCCCAAAGAAGAGCATCGCGTTGACCGCAACGACGGCAATAACCAGTAACACTGGGAAGACAACCACAAACTCAATCGTCGATTGACCTTGGCAGAAGGCCAGCTTTTTCCTTATTGCCATTGATCCACCGCCGGATCGCCCACCGTAACCTCACGAAGCCACACAATGGCCGATTCAATGAAACTGCCTGCTGCATCCTGAACAGCCGTGGGCAAGGTGACCGTCAGCTTGATCTCTGGCCCAGAATCACCCAGCAGCTTTATGGTCGCTATCTCAAACTTGTCATTGAGCTTTCCCAACACGGCATAGCGCACATAGCCCAGGAAAGCCGCAAACACTCCTCCTTCCTCCCCGGTAGCCAACGCCCCCTGCTTCGCCGCCAAAAACCCGACGCTTAAAGCCTCATCGCATTCGCCTGCAACGTAACCCGTGTTCACCAGGACAGGCCTGAGAGAATCCAACTTCGCCGGCTGAAGGCCAAGCCCCTTCATCGCGTTGTTGAACTGTTTTGAGGCCCAGGTACCCAGCCCGCTTTCGCTCGCAAACGGAATAACCCCGATGGCGCCCTCTATTGCATTTGTCATCGCCTCTTGCCCTTGGGTATAAACGCTTAAAAGACCCGACCAGCAATCAAGAACGACTCCCAGGCCTCCCGTCAGAATGCCTCCTTGATCACGCACGTCGTCCAGCAAAGAAGAGATGACGGTCCGCGTCTCATCGGAGTCATCGGCCAGCAAAGTCGCACCCGCCACAGCAGCACGCGTGCCCAAGGTCGTCTGACCATCTACGAAGGAAGTCTCAAACCCGGCCGAGGCTGGAACCTCGGATTGGTCCACCACCAACGCAATGGCGCCGTAATTGCCAGGGGGCGTAGCTTTGATTCGCTTATCTGCCGCCTCACGCAATCGCTTTAGAATCTCCTCAAAAAGTGAGCTCGATTTTTCCTTCACCTCATCGGCGGCCGGCTTCATTTCCTCTTTGGCCTTCTGATAGTTTTCCGCCTCGGCAGCAATGATCACGTAGTGATATTCGTATCCATTGGATATGCTGGTCGACGCCTGTGCCACCTGGCCCATGCTCGAAGCTGTAAAGCCGCAATCGGGACACGTCGAAAAGTCGCCTGATTCCATGTCGGCGATGCTCCCCCAATACGCAATTCCGCTAGCCGAGGGGCATCCGTCCCACGCATGCATCGTCGAGCTCCCGCTCTCGTTTACCGTCACGGGGTAAGCGCTCTCGGTATAAAGCCAGGTCTCTCGCATCTGAGCAGTGTTTCTGGGCAACGTTGGGAAGTACGCCTGGAACTCATCCTCGGTCTCATAGACAAACCCTTCCTGCATCTTTTCGACGGCATACTGGTAGAAATTGCGGCGAAGAGCGGAACGCGCCTGATCTTCGACCGAATACGAGTCAGGGCTTTCCCCCTCCAAGCGAGCCGCGTAATAGCTCTTGGACCGCTCCAACGCAACCGAGAAGCTCCAGTTGTCAACGTTGCTGTACAAAGGATTGCTCCTCGAGCCCATGCCGGCCAACGTTGCAGCGCGCTCATAAAGGCAATAGCCGGGATTGAGCCCACAGTCATGGTTGAAGGCATTAAGCTTCGCCGCATTGGCCTTCTTGGCGGCATCCTCGGCCTTCTGGGCGGCCTCCTTTATATCTTCGGCTTGGGCATCGGCCTCATCCTGCACTTCCTCGACCTCGTCCTCGTCTTCTATGACCAAGCTTTCCCCTGATCCCGGGAGAAGCAAGGCAAGGCACACGTAGTCCGGCTGCGCCGCGCCGCCCTCGTTGGCCTTCGCCACCGATGACGCACTTACTGCCGCTATAAAGGGCAACGCCTCCTGATAGGCGTTAAGCGCTTCCTTGGCCTTGTCCGCAAACGAATTGCGCGCTTCCAAAGCCTTCTTGCCCGCGTCAAGCAACGTCTCCGAAAGAGACGCCGTCACTGGCGTGCACAAACAGGCAACGCCAAGTCCGGTAGCCGTCAGAGCCGTCAATGTCAAGGAAAGGACCACGGCATCGCTCACGCGAACGGCAATCATGAATTCAGCCACCTGGTTTTCCGCCGCTAAGGCACAAGCGTCCGCAACGTCCTGGATAGCCGCTGACGCCGACGAGACCCGGTATACCTGAGCGCAAGTAAATACCATCGAAAGCGTCAGCAGCAGCGCTGTTACCATGCCGAAGGTGGTATAGCCTCCGTCTTCCTCAAAAACACGCATCGCTACCATGCCCCGATCCAAGTTGATGGCCCGCTGCCCTCGGCAGCCCCCTCAACCCACGACGGCTGCGTTGCAAGCGTCTGAGTTACCTCGACTACCCATGTTCCGTCAGCGCAAGACGCCCCCAACAAGGCCGAGCCCCACGAAAGCAAAGGCAGCGGTTTTATCTTGTTGCGGATTGTCACCGAAACTTCCTGAGAGGTCTCGCCTCCTGTGGTCTCAACCTCCCAGGAGCAATCTCCCCCATGCACATGGAAGCAATCTTGCTGCGGAACGGCTGCAAGACGACGCAGGACGAAATTCCGGCACTGATTGCTTGAATCACCCTCAGGAAGAGTGACCATCAAGCGACAGCCCTCAGCGGCAGCCGCGTTCATGACCATGCGGTCATAAAGAACGATTCCTGGCTGAATCAAAAGCAGAAGACCCCCGAGCAAAACAGGAATCAGAAACGCCGCTTCCACGGTCGATTGCCCCCTTTCGTCTCTCAGACGCCTCAACGCAAAAATCCTCCTCTCTTAAACCGCAAAAACATCAGCAAGGACGCCGCTGGCTCCGCCTGCCACGTGATACGCGGCGGCCTGAACGGCATGCTGCACGACCACCCCGTCGGAAAAGAGGCGCCACATGGCTCCCAAGGCCAGCACCAAAAACAGGAAAGCCGCCGTCACGATGGCAAATTCAACCGTCGATTGCCCCGCTACAAGGAGTTGATTCCGCTGGCAATGGCGTCCCACAGCTCCTGGAGCTTCGGCCGAAATACCGTAATCGCCAAAATGGCGATGACCACCAACACGCCTACCAAAATGGCGTACTCGGTAGTCCCCTGGCCCTTCACATCTGCCAGCTTTACCTTGAGGGCGCATTGGGCCCCGATAATCCCTTCGTTGACCTTCCTCGTCAAACCGCTCATGTGTCAGCTCTCCTTCCAGCATCAGAATCCACCCATCATTTCAAGCAGCACCGGCCCAAGCACCAGCAACAACATGGCCGGCAAAATCAGCGTTCCCGTAGGAATCATCATTCTTACCGGGGCCTTCGCCACCTCTTCTTGGCGCTGCGTTCTCCTGACGGCACGCGCCTCCGCTGCCGCTTGCTCCAACTCAACCGACAAAGTCGATCCGAAACGTAAAGCCCGGACGATCGTCTCAATCACCCTTTTGAAAGACGCCGACTCATAGCCCGAGGCCAAATCACGCAAAGCCTGTTCCCGGGTTTTCAACCCAAGCGTCCACTGGCTCTGGCTAAGTGCGCATTCCCGCGAAAACGCCGTATCGAAATGCTGCGCATACAAAGAAAAACTTCGATCGAACGACAGCCCACTGCGCAAACCCAGCGCCGTTACCTCCAGCAATTCAGGAAGCTCCCGCCCAAGCTCATGCGACCTTGCTTCAACTTGATCCTCTATCGCCTTGCGCGGCAACATCCAGCCCAAAGCGCCCAGGAGAATGCCGGCAATCACCATGAGCTCCGTTGAGAACACAGCCCCTACCAAAAGGCCCGCAATCGAAAACATGCCCGCCAACCTCAGGCGGCCTTCGCAAAAGGCTCTTCCGCCAATCAAGCCCTCAAGGCCGCTCAAGGGCAAACGGCTTTCAAACCAGGCCTCACTGCGCAAAAGCCGAATTGGCACCAGGCTTCCAGATGAGCCCACATCTTGCCTGCGGGAAAGAACCATCAAGTACGTCAAGACGTGTCTGCATGCTCCTTCCACCAAAAGAACCTTTTCCTCTGGCTCAAGAGAAAGCCCCTCTTTGATCTCCCGCCTCAAAACGCGCCGCCGCCGACCCTCCAGCAAGGCCTTCGCCCCCAAAGAGCAACTTGCGAAGGCAAAAAGAGCCGCTGCAACGCACATGGGCAAGAAACGCTGCGCTACCCACATGTCAATCGCCCACTTTCAGCATGCGCCGAACCAGCAAGACACCCGTCAGCTGCATTCCTAAGGCAACCCCCAAAACGCACAACCCTGCCACGCTTTGAAAAAAAGGCGCAAGATAGTCCTGGCTGAACAAGGAAAGCAACGCAATCATGATGAAAGGCATCACGGTCACCACCCGCGCCGACAGGCGTGCCTGAGCCGTCTGCACCTTAAGCGAACGCCGCAGGTCAAGTTCGCTTTCAACCATGTCACGGGCCGCCTCCAGAACCTGTTTCATGCTTCCGCCCGTCTGATGCTGCACATCAAGGGCAACCGCCACGAAGGCAAGTTCCGGCACGTCCGTTCCTCCCTGCAGGCAGGACAGGGCCTCAGACGAGGTGCCGCCGGTCTGCAAGACATGGGCGCTCCGCTCAAACATCTCGCGAAGTCCCGCAGGGGTCTCTGCGGCAACCTGTTGCATGGTTTGGACAAGCGAAAGCCCCGATTGAGAGCAGGCACCCATAGACTGAAGGGCGTCCGGCACGGCCTCGCGTATGGCATCGTTGCGCTCATCTTTGCCCGAACGCAATCGCGTCAAGACGACAACCAGCACTACGCCAGAACAAGCCAATCCGCCAAGAACCGACCATGCCAAGATGCTCCCAACCAGGAAAGTGGCGAAACAGGCCGCCAAAAGCAACGAGCACAAAGCCCGCTCCGACGAAAAACGTCCCTTACCCTCCAACGCTTTGACGCCTTCGCGGGCAAATCTCTCTACCTGCGGAATCCTCAATAGGGCATCCGCCAAAGGAAGAAAAGGCGAAAATCCGTTTCGCAGCCACCGGGCAACCGCCGCGCCTTCTGCGGCCCCAACGTCCTGAGACGCAGCGCGCAAACGGCTCCGATGCCAACGCTCAAGCAAGCATCGGGAAACCAACCAACCGCCAACAAAGGCCGAAGCGAAAGCTCCTATTGGCAGCAAAGCCGTTGCTTCCATGCTTCAACACCTCGCTTCCCAGCTATGCCTCGCAAGGTCACCTCCGGCAGCCATGCAGGAAGTTCTTTCCAACTCCCTTGCTTCTCTAAGGGACCACGCTCATACAAAACATTCACCTTGCTCGCACGAGCAACCAGGTCATAGCCGATTTCAGCTATATGCGACACATAGCGCGACCCATCAGCTCCGCGCGTCGTCTGCACCACTAAGTCCAGAGCGCTGGCAATATTGGCTTCCACGACATCCACCGGCAGATCAGCTGAATAGCGAACCATCGTGGTCAAACGCGTAATGACTTCCCGCGGGTTATTGGCATGAAGCGTTGTCAGCGATCCGTCATGTCCGGTATTCATGGCTTGCAGCATATCCAACGCCTCGGCGCCGCGACATTCCCCCACCACAATACGATCGGGGCGCATGCGCAAGGCGTTGATGACCAAATCCCTGATGGTCACCTCGCCGCAGCCTTCTGCATTTCGGGGCCGAGCCTCCAGGCGCACCACGTGGGGATGTTCCAGAAAGCGAAGCTCCGCCGAATCCTCGATGGTAACGATGCGCTCATCAGGCGCGATCTCGCACGATAACGCGTTAAGCAACGTCGTCTTTCCGCTGCCGGTTCCGCCGGAGACCGCAATGTTCTTCCGCAGCTTTACCGCCCAAGAAAGGAACTGCCTCATCGGCTGGTCGAACGACCCCAAGGCGGACAAATCATCCAAGGACAGCACGCGGTCAGTGAACTTTCGAATAGTCACCGTCGGGCCATCAAGCGCCAGCGGCGGAATGACCACGTTTACGCGATGCCCTTCGGGAAGGCGGGCATTAACCATGGGAGACGACTCGTCCACCCGGCGTCCCAAAGGTCCCAAGATTCGATCTATCAGAGCCCTCAGCTGCATATCGTCCTCAAAGTATTTCCTGCTGGGATACAACTTGCCGTTGCGCTCGTAAAACACCGACTTCGGGCCATTCACCATGATCTCGGTCACCGACGGGTCGGCCAGCAAATCCTCCAGGGGGCCAAAGCCGAAGACGCTGTCGAGCACCTGCCCTATAAGCTCGTTTTGGGAATGCGCATCCACGCCTAGCCATTCGTCTTGCTCGAAAACACGCCGACAGGCTCGCCGCACCTCATTGCGTGCGCGAGAAGGGCTCTCAGCCATCATGCGGGCAATGTCGTCAGCCGAAAGACGCTCCTGCACCTGTTGACGCAATCGAGCAAAATTCCCTACCTCTACAAGCGAAAGCCCGCCTGGGCTTTTTCCCGCCTGAGCTACACGATCCGACAAAGACACAACGCCCTACTTCCTACGCAAGGATGAGAGCCACCCTGAACGAGAATCGTCGCTAAAGCGCCCAATTCCGGCCTCCTTGGCCGCTGGGACCAACTCCGCCAAGACCTTGGCCACGCTTTCAGCCAACGGGTTGCGCGAGTTGATGATGTCCTCCGGCTGTGACGCCGCCATCAGATCTTCCACATCCCTGCCGCCATCCCTCAGCTCAAGCGAAGTCGCCCCATGGAAAGCGCAGGACACGTCAATGGAGGAATACAGCGCATTCTTGGAGCATCTGTTGATCGCGAAGGCGAAAGGGCTCGTAGCGATACCGCAGCGCGTGCATAAGTCCAGCGCCCGGCGGCATGCCCGCAGCGACGAAGGCCTCTGATCGACCAAAAACAGCGCCCGATTGCACCGTTCCAGCAGCACAACCTGCTGATCGGTCCAGAAGCTTCCGGTATTAACCACCACCAAGTCAAAGGCGGCTCTCAACAGATCAAGAAGTTCGGGCAGCCGGGCGTTAAGCTGGTCTGCCTTCTCCAGGAAATCCGGGGCGCAAACCAAGGCCACCTTCCCCGCCTCGGGCCGCGCCTGGTTGATACGCTGCGGCATCTCCAAAAGCTCATCGATACGCAAGGCCTCCTCGTAGGCAAGAAGTTCTCGGCAGTCCCCAAACTGCATATCCAAATCCAAAAGCACCGTATTGATGCCGCCGCGCTGAGCAATCAAGGCCAGCAAGCAGGCAATCGTGCTCTTGCCGGCTCCTCCGCTGCCAGAGACCACCGGCAATAAAAATCCGGCCGCGCTCGTGGGCAGCGCCTCACCCGCGCGCCCTGAAAAAGTCGCAGCAGAGCCAAGTTGAGCCCCCTGTTGATCAACGGCAGCCGCAGCTGCGCCCACGGAGGCAAACTCGGCGCCCACACCACCAATGACTTCTTTCTTTGCTGAAGAAACTGGCGTTGGGGAATCAGCCGTGGCCAACGGCGGCATGTCTTCCAGCGCTTTCCATTCCCTGTACCGTTGCGCCAGCTGTGCGCTGGTCATAGACAAATCCAGCCCTGCATGAAGCATGCGGCTCTCCAAAGACCCGTTGGCTTCGTCCACGACAAGCCTTACCTTGCGGGAAGGCCGATCGTATTTCAACGCGGCGGCCAAATTGATGGGATCAACCTGCTCGTTGGAGGCCACCCACACCTCCTGCACCCCCACGTTGCCCTTCAAGAACGTTCGCGCCTCTTCGGCCGAAGAGAACGTCTTCAGCCAGCCTTGGGCCTCCAGGTTCTCCCCGTTCAAACCAATCAGCTCGGGATGGGTCAGGCTGATTTCATCTGCGCACAAAGCTACCGTTTCCATGGTCTTACTCCTTATTCTTCGAGGTGTTTTCGGTGTTAGATGCCGCATTGGCATTCGCGTTCGAGTTCGAGCTTGAGTTCGAATTAGCATTCGCATTCGCAGTTGCGCCCGCCGCAGCTTGCGACCCCCCACTCGAAGCGCTGTTCGCGTTTTCGCGCTTATCGCTTGACGTTGAACTTTGCCCAGAGGCCGCATCCTGGGCGGCAGACACGCTTTCTCCCGGCAACGTGAAATACAATGTTGAGGTCTGGGCCGCAGCAACCAGCTCCTGCACGGACTCAGGCTTTACCGCAAGCGTTATCCAGGAGACTTCCGTCGCTTTGCTGTCCGCCGACGCGCTGGTCGCCAGCACTAGCAGGCTTTCGCCCAACCTTGTGGTCGTCGTGTCGCCCGTGGAGTACAAGTCAACCGAAAGCCCCGGCGTTATCGCTCCGCCAACCGCCTGAACGCTTTTCGCAGGGACGCTGACGGCCGTCAAGCCGTCGGGGACCTCCAACGAGTCACTGGTGCTCCCCAACCGCCGTGCCGTAATTACCTCGCCCGACAGAATGGTCGAAGACGCCATGGAACCCACCACTTGGCTTTTATCTTGCTGCGCCTGATCTGGCAGCAAGGCCGCCACCCACAGCTTGGTTTCCACGTCGGAAGCCGATATGGTTTCCCCGGCGACGATATCGCGCGTGGCCACGCACACTTCCAGCTGATCTCCGCCATACTTCTCTAGGGCTTCTTGTCTGGCCTGGTCAACCTGGCCTTGAACGCTAACCGTGTACCAAACAATACAGGCAGCGCACAACAGGCCGCACACGATGCTTATCGCCCACAAACGCTTCTCTTGCATTTCTAAAGGCCCTCCTATCACTTTCGGCAAACACAGTGTGAAGGGCGCATTTCCCTGGCCAAATACGTGCATCCAACAGGATTTCCCAAATAGTTCGCAGCAAGACATGCCCGTTTGAAGGGGCCTATCTCAAAAAAGCTGCGCCTTTCCCTTCGGACAGCCGTCAAAAAATCGCCCAGAATTCCATACGCACGCCAAAGGATTTCGCCTCAAAACCCTTGAAAGCCTCAAAACGCCAGAACGGCAATCGGTATACAATGGGCACAACAGAGGAATCACTGCGTGCGAAAGGGGAACTGATCATGCAGCGCTATAAGAAAATCTTTGCATCACTTGACGGCGGTTCGACCATGCGTGGCGTAGCGGAGCACGCTATCGGCATTGCAGAAAACGACGGCGCGGAAATCCTGTTCGGTCACGTCATCGACTCCGTTCCCTATGAGGCCAACGGCGTTGACTTTGCCGCCTTGTGCCAAGCTTCCGCCGAGCGCATCGAGGAAGAGCTGTCCGACCTGCTTGACCGCGCAGCCAAAAATGACACCGTCGGAGACGTCAACCTGAAAGTAGCTGCTGGGCGCATCAACGAGACCTTGCTTGAGCAGCTTATCCAGCCCTTTGAGCCTGACCTGGTCATCTGCGGCGAACGCGGGCTTTCCAATCTGCGCTATGCCTTTGTGGGCAGCGTTTCCACCTACCTTATTCGCAATTGCGATTGCGACGTTTTGGTCATGAAGCAGCGTTAAGGTTTTTAAATCGCAAAAAAAGGAAGCCAACCGATTTCGGTTGGCTTCCTTCGTTTAGGGCACGAACCCAATTCATAGCGGTTCTGCCCGCGTTGTTTTAGCTTTGGGAAGACGAGTTACTGGACGAAACGACGGCAATGATGATGATGGTCATGACGATGGCCAGGACAATCTGCTGCGCAATGGCGCCCGCCGCAACATTGCCCGCTGTGGCTGTAGCAGCACTGGCCTTCGCGTCTTCCTGATAGACCTGCAGGGCCATAGCGCTTGCCAACACATTGCGCATGCTGGACCCCATGCCCAGGATGCTGCCGAAACCGCTCTTGCCTTTAAGGTAATGCGACGCCTCGTTGATGTCGCGCGCAACCTGGTCGACTGTCGCGTCGGTATCCACCATGGCCGCCAACATAGGCAGCTGGCCGGCAAACATATAAATGTCCGTGCTGTTCACCGCATTGCGAAGCTGCCTGAAGCGCTCGCATTTCTCCTCGATGGGCTTTTCGCTTAAAGCCAAGATCATGCAAACAGAAAGCAACGCATCCTTCGCGAAGGTGAAATGGTCATGGCGCAGGTTTTCGTAGCAGGCCTCTGCTTCGGCAAGTTTTGCCTCCACATCAAGGTCCGACATGGCAAACAACGCTGCCACGGCCACGTCTTCGTGGCCCGTCAACATGGGATGGTTCCTGCTCATCTCGGTAAGGATTTGCCCGGTCTTTTGAGCGATGGCCTGGTACTGCGACGGATCGACAAAATCCACGATGGAGGCAGCGGCCAGCGCCTCATATTCAGAGCGAAACACGCCATAATTCAAAAGTTTGTAGGCAGAAACAACGTTATCCAGATAGGCCTCGGGGTCACGCTTCAAAGACATCTTGCACAGAAGCGCGATGTTGGTGTGTCCGCGCAGATTACTGAGTGCCCCCACCTTATGCTTCAGGATTTTGCGGTTGCTCCTGATGACGGACTCGTCGGCGTGGATGTTCATGTTGGTGTAGATAAGCGCGCCCAAACCGGCAGCTTGGGAAAAGTCCAGCTTCGCGGCATTTTGGGTGACCTTGTAGTTATCGGCCAGAAGGTCGCATTTTGCCTTGAGGTTTGCGTCCATGGGGGTCCTTTCGTCGCGGTTGACCTGCCGCCATGATAACAAATTGACGTCTGCGTGAACAAGGAACGAAGCATGCATCTCACAATAAACCACGATTGGCGCAGGAATATAATGAAAGCAATGCAGCCATCGAGATAGGAGCAATCATGGTTGACAATGCAGTAGTCGAGCAGGTTAAGGCTCAGCGCGAGCAGATTGCAAAGGCCTATACGGCGCAGGCGCCCGCAGGCGAAGAAATTGAGATTCCCGCCCAGTCCGGACCGCGACGTAGCCTTATCTACCGACCAAAGGAGGCAAGCGGACCGCGTCCCGTATTCTTCGACATTCATGGCGGCGGATTCATCTTCGGGCTGCCCGAGATGGACGATGCTTTGTGCAAGCGTATCTGCGACGAGCTAAACATTGTTGTTATTTCACCTAGCTATCGCCTGGCGCCGGAAAACATGTTCCCTGCAGACAAGGAGGATGTCTACGACGTGGTCAAGTACGTCCACGATAACCCCACCGAATTCGGCATTGACCCTGAACGTATGGCCATTGGTGGTCATTCCGCCGGCGGCAACATCTCCACGGTCATGGCACTTTTGGCCAAAGAGCGCGGCGAATTCCAGTTCAAGGGCGTCATCATGGACTACCCGACATGCGACCTGGATACCGAGGCGCACCAGAAGCCGACCCCCGCGGGATGCCTCGATCCCGATCTGTGCGCGGTTTTCGACTCGTGCTATCGCAACCCCGAGGACGGAAAAGATCCGCATTTGTCACCGCTGTTTGCAACGCAGAACCAATTGCGTGATTTGCCCACTCACCTGATCCTGACGGCTGAGGGCGACTCGCTTTGCTTCGAGGCCGAAGAGTACGCCAAGCACCTGATGGCTGCCGGCGTGCCAACAACGGGCCGTCGTTTCTTCGGCGTGGCGCATGGCTTCACGATTCCTGGGTTTGCGAAAAACCCCGGCACCCCCGAGCAGGCCGCGCAAGCAACATCCGAGGCCAACGACATGATGGTGGCTGCGGTTAAGCAATATTTGCTGGATTAGCCTGATTTCCATTGGCGGTCGAGGCAGACGGCAAGGCTGTTTGCCTCGCCCGCCATTCTATTTACGGTGGTCGATGAGGGATTTTGCGCCTTGCTGCGCAAGCCGCCGGCCTGCGCTCGGCTTCGCCGTGCTCGGCCCGCGACAGCCCGCCGGGCTGTCGCGCTCTCGCGGGGTTCAAATCCCGCGCGTCCCCCAAGACGCAAAACGGGCCCCTGCTGGGGCCCGGCCATTTCTGGTGGTCGATGAGGGATTTTGCGCCTTGCTGCGCAAGCCGCCGGCCTGCGCTCGG